>Ga0302324_100006556_pt1 | contig 25054 bp, 19 predicted proteins | sample Palsa_T0_1_FD_201949 | JGI IMG/M metagenome (GOLD analysis project Ga0302324, IMG submission 201949) | Peat permafrost microbial communities from Stordalen Mire near Abisko, Sweden - Palsa_T0_1 | ecosystem: Environmental > Terrestrial > Soil > Palsa > Peat permafrost | place: Sweden: Abisko... | reverse complement strand
GAATGGCTTGGTTCAGTTCTGCCAGCGCTTCTGGAAATTTCTCGGATTGAGTGAATGCGCGGCCGCGGGCCTCGTGTTCCGGGGCGGTTCCGCTGGGCAGCGGTGCGGCGGCCTTGATTGGAACGGGCGCAGGGGCAGGCGCCGGCGGCTGGACTACGGGAGCGGGAGGCGGCGCGGTTGCCGGAGGTTCGATCTTGGCCGGCGGGTCGGGAGGGGGCGCTGTATTCTTAGCCTCCTCCAAACGTTGTTTGGCCTTCGCCAAAATTTCGGCGGCTTCCCTATAATTCGGCCGCAGATGCAGCGCCTGCTCGATGTCGGCCTGCGCTTTGGCGTAGTCGCCCAATAAGTAATAGGCGCTGCCACGCGCAAACCACGCTTCGGGAAGTTTGGGGTCCAGTTCGATGGCCTTGCTGCGATCCGCCAAGCCCTTGTCGTGCTGGCCCAATTGGTGGTAGGAGCCACCACGGGCCAGATAAACCTCGGCTGAATTCGGCGCCAGCTTCACGGCTTGTTCGCGATCCTGCAGCGCCTCGGCATGCCGTTCCAGCTTCACCAGCGCGGCAGCGCGGGCCAGGTAGAGATACACCTCCTGGGGCAGGATTTTCATGGCGGCCGTGAAGTCCGCCACCGCCGCTTCGTTGTCGTTCAGACGAAAGTTCGCGGCGCCTCGCAGTGTGTAAGCCTTGGCGTCGTTGGGCCGCAGCGCGAGCAGCTTGTTGAAATCGTCAATGGCTCGATGATATTCCGCCAGTTGGCCCCAGCAGAAGCCGCGGCCAAGGAACGCTTCGGGGTTGTCCGCCTTCAGGCTGATACTTTGGTCATAGTCATCGATGGCGTCGCGATAACGGCCGAGAGCATTGTAGAGATCGCCACGCTGCCGGATGGGTTCCGGATCGTCCAGGCGGAGCTTGATTCCGAGCGTGTAGTCGGCGACGCCCGCGTCGTACTCGCGCAGTTGGGTATGCGCGGCAGCGCGGCTATTGTAAACGCCCGCGGTGTTGATGCCCAGTTCGATAGCGCGGGTGTAGTCGGCCAGAGCTTTGCGCAGGCTTTTCGTCCGGCCGTCCAGGTCGCCTAGAAGCTGAAAGGCTTCGCCGTTGTCGGGATCCAGACGCGTCGCCGAGCCCGCGTCTTCTAGCGCGGTAGCATAATCGCCGGCGAAATACCGGACGCGCGCCCGATGAAAGTAAGCCGCCCCGCTGTTAGGATCGGCCTCAATGGCCTCCGAGTAGGCTGCCTCGGCCTCCTTCCACTCGCTGGCCGCCTCCAGACGCAGCCCTTCCTTGAAGGACTTTTCAGCCTGCTTAAGATTAGCGGCTGCCAAGACGCCCATGGACAGGGCCGGCATGAACCAAGCAAAGACAGCAAGGGTCAACACACGAGGGCAACATGGCATTCAAAAGCTTACAAACAATAATACAGCAGCCGAGGCCGGTCGCGGAATGCCGTCACCTCCAGGCTGGTGCGGCAGCCGGAAAAGCTATTGCCGGCAAGTCGGTCCCCGGGAAGGCCATTCCCGGGAACGCGATCAAAGAAAAGTGGGAAGCAAGGCGCGCCAGGAAGCTGTCGCGCTCCGATACGCTGACCCACTTCAGCACCGCCGATTCGCCGTCTTCGGAGAAGAAACCCACGCCGCCACGGCTGATGCGGCTGTCCATCCAGGAACTGATCAGTTGTCCGTTCACGGAAGTGAGAAAGCGGTTTTCACGCACGCTGACCCGAACTCTGTAGTCCACGCCACGCTCGAGCGTCAAGGGAAGGGGCAGTTCCACGCGCTCGCGCTCCCGCCCGTCCAGCACCACGAAGCGAACCAGGCCGGCGTTGGGGAGCGGTCCGGGCCGCGTCATCACCAGCTTGGTGGCGTAGTAATTATGCAGATCGGCGGCGCGAAAAGCCCAGTCCAAGCTTTTTCGATCGATCTGTCCGAGGAACTCGAGTTCGTAGTTGGCGAGCGACGTGGAATTCTTCCAAAGCCGTAAAGACGTGGGGCGAACAACGCCTTGACCCTGGCTCCAGTCCGAACCGATGGATCGCACACCCTCCCAGCCGCTCAGGCCGGCGTGAAAATCGTCGCGCAAGGTGCCGGAGGTTTTGCTTTGGATTATATTGCCGATCACCTGTCCAAAGCCGCTTTGACCGGGATGCGGATTGGTGTCCGGAAGGCGAGAAATCGCCGTGGGGCCCGTGGAGTTTTTGGGCAACTGCGAAAGCGCCAACACGAGCACTACCACGGTGGCGCCTACAAGAATGCTGGTTCCCGTCCCGCCCCGCCTTTCCGTCTTGTCGTCCGGAAGGCTGCGCTTATGGTCAAAGCCATATAAGTCTTCAGCTTCGCGCACAGCACGGGCAGAAGTGCCGTATTTGACGCGATGGTCTTGGGAGCAGAAGTGCCGGTCCCTTAGCCGTCGCAAGGGACCAATTTTCTCCCGGCAATACAAGCAGCCCATAGGACTGGCGGTCACGATGACCCAGTTTAGCAACGAGACGGCCCCAATGAAATGCACTAAGGCAAGAATGTAAACTAAAATGGAAGTTTGTGCTCATGGGCCTAAGGAAAGTCTCTTAGCACTTCTCCCGTACAGCGAAATATAGTGAACAGACGATATGTATTCCCTCGTATGCTGGATTAAGGTATTCAGCGGATGCTAAATTTTGAGAGACACGCGCAAAACAGAGCGCGGCGCACCCTTTGCGCTTCTTACCACCTCCTTATCCCCGCTTTGAGCGTGAGCTGCTTGCTGTTGACCGCTTGTGGCCGTGATTTTGGGCCGCCTGGGCCGGAGCGAACGGAAACGCGAAGCATCGACATGGACAAATCGGAAGAGGTTCGTGTGGATTTGAAGATGGGCGCCGGAGAACTGCGGGTGGAGGGGGGAGCCGAGAAGCTGATGGAGGGCCGGTTTAGCTACAACCGGCTGCGGCTGCGGCCGGAGATATCTTATACCGCGGATGGCTCTCGATCGCATCTGGTGGTGGAAGAGCCCAGCCATGTGAGCACGGGGACGCACAAATATGCCTGGGACCTGCGTTTCAACAATCAGAAGCCGCTGGACTTGGAGGTGAACTGCGGTGCGGGAGAATCCCGGCTGGACCTGGGCGATCTGACGCTGCGGCGAGTAAACGTGGAGATGGGTGTCGGCGAGCTCAAGATGGATCTGCGCGGTACGCCGAAGAACGACTACGAGGTAAACGTTCGCGGGGGCGTGGGCGAAGCGACTATCTATCTCCCTAAAGACGTTGGCATTGATGCCCACGTGGAAGGCGGCATAGGGGGCATTCACGCGCCGGGCCTGGAAAAGCGGGAAGGCCGGTATGTCAACGATTCCTATGGCCGCGCCAAGACCACGGTGCGCCTGGACATCGAAGGCGGAATCGGAGCCATCAATCTGATCGCGAATTAAACATAGCGTCGTAAATATTGGCGCATCGTTTTTGACCTGGCCGCAGGGATCGCGCCTTGTCGAATGCTTATCTGGCCTCGCTTGGACTTCCCTCCTTGGCCGAGGGTCGATAGCATAACCGTTCGAACCGCCGTATACGGACCCGTACGTTCGGTGGTGTGGGAGGGGCGGCGGAGCGATCTGCCCCCTATCCCGATCGACTTTTAGTCGCGTCTCCTCCATACCGAACGCAAACGCGGCTTAAGCTGCGTGTACCTTGGCACCACCATACTAAGTGAACAGTATTGGGCTTAACCGAAGTTGACAGAGCTCTTTTCGCACGTCGGCGCTGACATCAAATCGTAAACATTGAAATGCTGAGTTCCCGCACCGCTGGCCGCTACAATAAAGGCAGACGATGGTCAAGGACGGAATCTATTATGGCATCGCCTTCGCGGCGGCCGGGGCCTTGCTCTGGTACTTGCTCAACGCCGCATTCGCCGCGCCGCTGTTCCTGCTTGCCCTCTTCTGCCTGTACTTCTTCCGCGACCCCGATCGCACCATTCCCGACGGCCCAGTCGCAGTCTCGCCGGCCGACGGCAAAGTTGTCGCCATCCTCGGAGACGGCGCGGAATGCACGCGCATCAGCATCTTCCTGAACATATTCAACGTTCACGTCAACCGCGCTCCCATCGGTGGCAGGATCGCGAACGTCGAATACACCAAGGGCCAGTTCCTGGCCGCCAGCCGCGAAATGGCCAGTTCGCAGAACGAGCGCAACATAGTAACCATTGCGGGCGGCTCTACCAGCGTCCGCTTCGCCCAAATCGCCGGGCTCATCGCGCGCCGCATCGTCTTCAATAAGAAACCGGGCGACACTGTCGACAAGGGCGAGCGCATCGGTCTCATCAAGTTCGGTTCGCGGGTCGACATTTTCCTGGGCCCCGAATGGGAGATCGAAGTACGGCCCGGCGAGCGCGTCTCGGGCGGCTCCAGCATTCTGGCCCGGCGCCGAGAGCCGACGGGGCGGAATTGATGGCGCGCCTCACACTCAAAGAACGATTCTTCGATCCTCGCCCGCAGTCGCGCCGGCCGAGGCGCGCGGCCTACGCGCTTCCGACGCTGTTTACGGCGGGCAACATTTTCCTCGGATTCATCGCCATTCTTCGCTCCGTGGAAGGCGCGCTTCTGTCGTCAACCGGGCAACTCGGCCCCAATCCGCATTTCGAAGTAGCGGCCAAGGCGATCGGCGCCGCCGTGGTGCTGGACGGACTGGACGGCCGCATCGCGCGCATGACGAACACGGTGAGCGCTTTCGGCCGTGAGATGGATTCGCTCGCCGACGTCATCACTTTCGGCATCGCGCCCGCCGTTCTCGCTTACACCTGGGGAGTGCAGTTCGTGATGCCAGGCGGATTCCTGATGGATCGCCGTGCTGGCTATTTCCTGGCCTTCCTCTTCCTGCTGTGCGGCGCGGCGCGGCTGGCTCGCTTCAACGTCCAGACCAACCCGGTGCCCAAGAATCCAGGCCGGCCAGATCGCAAATACTTCGTCGGTTTGCCGATTCCCGCGGCGGCGGGATTGGTGGCGGCCGTGGTTTATGCCAACGACAGCGTGCCCGTGGAATGGTGGATTCTTTCGGCTTTATGGCTCGGCCTGATCGCGCTGCTTTCGTTTCTCATGGTCAGCACCTGGCGCTATCCCAGCTTCAAGGAGATTCACCTGTTGGGTCCCCGGTCCCCACTTACGGTGATCCTGTTTGGCGCGCTCATCTATTTGATCTGGAATTATTCCCAGCCGGTCCTGCTCGCGCTTGCTACGTTGTATGTCAGCACGGGTATGGTGATTCGCGCCGCCGGCATCATCCGGCGCAAGTTCCGGCCGCAGCCGCCAGCGCCTCTATCGGCAGCAAACCAGCGGAGCAACGAACTAGCCCCGGAGCGTTAAGCTAGCACGGGGCATTGGAAATGAAAACGACTCACACTCATCACACCGGCCGCCGGGCTTCCATCGCGATTATCGGCGGCGAGACGCTCCTGGGAAAAGAAGTGAACGAACTCCTGGAAGCTCGCAAGATTCCGGCGAACATAAACCTCGTCGCCTCTTTCGAATCGGAAGATTCCAGCAAACCCGCCAGCATCCTTGCGATCGGCAAGGACGAGCCCATCGTCATGAACTCCATTGAATCGGTCGAACTCGGCTCGGCGCAGATCGTGATCCTGGCCGCGACCCAGAAGTCCGGCCACAAGGTTTATGACAAAATCCGCGGCGCAAAGCCTGCTCCAGTTGTGATCGATATGACCGGAGCGCTGGAGGACCTGGCCGAGTCCCGCTTACGCGCTCCCATGGTGGAAAGTGTGACGGAACCTGGCGGTTCCGGCGCCAAGGGTCCCGTTCAGACCATCGCACACCCGGCCGCCATCGCAATCGCGCTCCTGTTGACGCATTTGCAAAAGGCCCGCGCCATCCGACGCTCGGTGATCGAAATCTTTGAGCCGGTCAGCGAGCGCGGGAAAGCCGGAATCGAGGAGCTGCAAAAGCAGGCCGTCGCTTTACTCTCCTTTAAGCCCTTGCCGAAAGCTGTATTCGACGCGCAAGTCAGCTTCAACATGCTGTCGCAATACGGCGCGGATGCGCCGCTTTCGCTGGAGGACATCGAGCTGAAGATCGACCGGCACCTGGCCAGCCTGCTGGCCGCTTCCGGCGCGCCCATGCCGTCGTTGCGTCTGCTGCAAGCCCCGGTTTTCCATGGCTACAGCATATCGGTATGGATAGAATTTGAAGAGGATCCGGGAATGGACGGCATTTTCCAGGCTCTTGGATCGAGCAACATCGACGTACGCACGAAAGACCACGAGCCGCCTACCAACGTCGGTGTGGCGGGACAGGGCGGAATCGCCGTGGGCTCCATCGCGCAGGATCGCAATCAACCGCGCGCGTGGTGGTTCTGGCTGGCGGCGGACAATCTGCAAATCGCGGCCGAAAATGGCGGGGAGGTGGTACGTGAGTATTTGGCGTAGACCGTGCGCGTGGCTCGTGATTGCCGGGGTTGCGGCGGTTTGTCCCGCCATAACCTCGTGCGGCTATCATGTGGCTGGACAAGCGAACCTGGTTCCGAAAACAGTCCACACCATAGCCGTGCCGCCGTTTACGAACGCCACGGTGCGCTACAAACTCTCCGACCTTCTTCCGGAAGCACTGAGCCGCGAGCTGATCTCCCGCACGCGCTACCAGATCGTCAACGATCCCACGCAAGCCGACGCGGTGCTGCGCGGCAGCGTGCTCAATTACGCCGCGTTTCCCACCCTGATCGATCAGGCCACCGGAAGAACCAGCGGCCTTCAAATCTTTGTGCGAATGGAGGTGAGCCTGGTAGAGCGGTCGACCGGCAAAGTTATCTTCGCCCGGCCGGTTTTTGACGTGCGTGAACGCTACGAGCTGTCGGTCACCAACAACATTCAGTACTTCGATGAGAGCGGCGCCGCGGTGGAACGCTTGAGCAAGGATGTAGCGCGCGACCTGGTCACGTCCATTTTGGATAACTTTTGAGGCAGGCCTTGAGTCCCGATCAGTTTTTGCAACGCCTCCAAAAAGCCCCGCCCGCGCCGGTCTATCTGTTCCTGGGCCCGGAAATTTATCAACTCAGCGCCTGCCGCCGTGCACTAGTGGCGAAGGCGCTGGCTCCGGAAGATCGTGAGACCGGTTTGAGCCGGCACGATCTGGAAGCCACCACGCTCGCCAATGTTCTGGACGACGCCCGTTCCATGTCGCTGTTTGCCCCCAACCGCGTGGTGTGGGTTTCGGGCGCGGAGGCGGCGCTTCCGCGTGGCCGGGCGGCGAGTGACGACGAAAATTCCACAGCGGCCGAGCTGGCGGCTTATCTGAAGCGCCCCACTCCCGGCACGGTGCTGGTTTTCGAAGCCACGCGCTACGATTTTGAAAGTGAGGACCGGGCCAAACTCGAACGCGTGCAGAAGTTCTACTCCGCGATTCCGGAGGTGGTTGAGCTTAAGCCGTACACGCTTGAATCGGCGCGGCGCTTGGCTCAGGACCTGGTGAAGGAAGCCGGCTTGCAAATTGGCCTCGCAGAGATCGGCCTGCTGGTAGAGTCGCTGGCGGCCGACGCCGGCCGCATCTCGAACGAAATCGAAAAGCTGCGGCTCTATACCGGGGGCACGCGCAAAGTGACGGCTGACGATATCCTTCGCCTGGTACCGAACGCTCAGGCATCCACCATTTTCGCGTTGGTGGGGGCGCTGGGGCGCGGCGATCGCAAGCGCGCGCTGGACAGCCTGGACACGTTGTTCCGCGAAGGCGAGTATCTTCCGCTGGCGCTGACGTTTTTGGCCACGCAATTCCGCCTGGCGATGGCGGCGCGCGATTCCGGGCTTAAAAACTCGCAGCAAATCCAAGCGCAGTTCACGGGACAAGGCATCCGCATCTGGCGCGATCGCGCCGAGCAGGTCTCCCAGACAATGAGCGCGTTTCCGGGTGAGAAGCTGGGGCGCGCCATCGAAAAGATCTACTGGGCCGACAAAGCGCTGCGGGACACCCGGCCGGACGACCGGGTAGTGATGGAAGAGCTGGTGTTGAGCCTGACGAACTAATTGCAGACGGCAGCGTCAGTGGCCGGAACAGCCCGTCTGCTCTTGAGCTTGTTTACCGGCACCTTCGACTAGAAGGACCAGGACGGCGGAATCGCGAAATAGTTCCACCCCCCGTTGCTGCCGCATTCGCAACGCTAGCTACTTTCCCACTTAAAATCCCGCCTGCTATGGCGTTTCGCGATGCGGCCAACTGGCTGCTAGCGGCCTGTGTCCAAAGTCGGAAAAGACCGCTTGCTCACGCGCGCGGCTCAGTAGATTGCGCGCGTTACAGAGCCGCCGCGTATACTTACTCTCCGAGCAGGCTCCGCAATCTCTCATAGCCGGCCCGGCTCACCGGGAGCTGGACGCCATCCGACAACACCGCCACGCGGCTGTCTTTCCCATAAGGTTCTATTTTGGCCACGCGTTCCAGATTGACGATCACAGAGCGGTGTATGCGCACAAAACGTTCGGGATCGAGCGCCGCTTCGAGGCTCGAAATGGTCTGTTCTTTCAAATAGCTCTTGCCCTGGCTGTGCAGTGCAACATAATCGTCTTGCGATTCGGCGTAATCCAGCCGCTCCACGGGAATAATATGGACCCGCACCCCATCCTTGACCACGATGCGCTGGATAAATTCCTGCGGAGCCCGCGCGGCGCGGGCCAGTTCCGCCGCGGCCGGCTGCGCCACCGGCGTTGGCGCGGAGGCTCTTTCCCCCAGCCGCTGCCGGGCGCGTTCCAGGGCCTTCTGAAAGCGCTCCAGGCTAAACGGTTTCAACAGATAATCCACCGCGTGTTCGTCAAACGCGCGCATGGCGTACTGGTCGTAGGCGGTGACGAAGACGACGGCGACTTCCTGGCCGATCAACTCCAACACTTCGAATCCGTTCAGCTTTGGCATTTGCACGTCCAGAAACACCAGGTCGGGCTTCTTTTCGGCGATGGCCTTCACCGCTTCGAAGCCGTTGGCGCAATCGGCCAGGATCTCAATATCCGAACTGGATCCGACATACTCGCGCAACAGCGCGCGGGCCAGTTCTTCGTCGTCGACAATGACGGCGGTCAGCTTACGCCGTGCCGGGGCCGCCACGCCCGCGCCCCCCGCGTCCCGCTCCAGGTTCTTCAGATCCACCAGCAGCTCGCGCGCCGATTGATAACGCCGCTCTCGATCCTTCTCCAGACACTTCCGCACGACGCGATCCAGACCCTCCGGAACGTCGTAATTGAAACGGGCGATGGCGTCGGGTTGCGATCCAAGAATCTTCGCCATGGTTTCCGACGGCGTAGCCCCGGGAAAAGGAAGCCGCGCGGTGGCCATTTCGTACAGCACCACGCCCAGGCTGAACAGATCCGTGCGATGGTCCACATCGCGGCCCAGGGCCTGCTCCGGACTCATGTAGGCCACAGTGCCCATCACCACTCCGGCGCTGGTCATCACCTGCGTCTCGTCACGAGTTTCCCTGGCTTCCAGCTTGGCCAGCCCGAAATCCAGCACCTTGATGTGGCCGCGCGGCGTCAACATCAGGTTGGACGGTTTGATATCGCGATGCACGATGCCTTTGGAATGCGCGTCGTCCAGCGCGTCGGCCACCTGGATGCCAAGCGAGAGGAGCTCGGAAAACGCGAGCGAGCCGCGCGCCAGGCGAACGCTCAGCGGCTCACCCTGAACGTATTCCATAGCGAGAAATCGGAGGCCGCCGTCTTCACCGCTTTCCCCGCCGAGCTCATAAATATAGGCGACATTGGGATGAGTGAGCGCCGATGCGAGTTTCGCCTCCTGCACGAAACGCTGCATACGCTCCGGGTCGGCTGCGACGTTCGCGGGCAATACCTTCAGAGCGACGCGCCGGCCCAGCCGCGTGTCATTGGCCAGGTAGACTGCGCCCATTCCGCCTTCGCCCAGGCGTGAAACCACGCGATAGTGCGCGATGCTGGAACCAGACGCCAGGGGATCGGCCATGGCCTCATCATTACACGTGTTCAATAAAGGGCAACTCCACTTCCACTACAAAATTGTCGCTGGTGGCGCTGGTGTCCACCCGGGCGCGATTTTCGTACAGGGCGCGCAGCCGGTCGCGTACATTCCGCAGACCCAGGCCGTGACGGCTGGCGGCGGGCGACTCGGCGTCGAACTGGTTGCAAATCCTGACCTGCAGCAGGCCTTGGCTGCAATGCGCCTCCAGGCGAATGGTCCCGCCGTCCACCAATCCCGCGATCCCGTGCTTCACCGCGTTCTCCACCAGAGGCTGCAGCAGCAGCGACGGCACCACGCAGCGCTCGCAATCCGCATCGGCGTCGATCTCCACCCGCAGCCGCGCGCCGAACCGAACCTGCTCTACTTCCAGATAGGCTCTGGCCAGCGCCAGTTCGTCCGCCAGAGTAATCCTCTGCATTTCACCGAGTTTCAGCGTGGTGCGCAAAAAGTCCGACAGCTTGATGCACATATCCCGGGCGCGCTTCCCATCCACGGTAGCCAGGGCGCTGATGGAATTCAAGCTGTTGAACAGGAAATGGGGATTGATCTGGGCCTTGAGAGCCTTCAATTCCGATTCGCGCGCCAGTGTGAGAGCCTCCTGCTCGCGCGTCTCGGCTTCTTTGGAGGACTCCAGGGAGAACAGCACGTAATGCAGCGCTACCGACAGCAGATACAAGAGCACTCCGATGCCGAAGAGCGGAGGAAGCTGAGGGCTGAGCCGTTCGTTGAGCCGTGCAAACAAGTAGTGGCCCAGCACCAGCCCCAATCCCTTGGCCAGCACGATCCAGATCAGCCCCGCGACAATCGCCGCGGCCAGGTGCTGGCCGACAATCTTGATGGTTTGCACGGAACCAAGCGGCAGGGCCAGGCACATGTACCAAGGCGTCAGGCAGAGGAGCGCGTAGAAGAGCGCCAGAGGCAGGCTCACGGTGGCAGCCTCCAGCCACCCCAGGCCGCCCATCATCACCATCAAATAGGCCAGCAACAGGGCCAGCGGGCTCCACGCCAGCAAATAGAGCAGGAGCCGGCCTTGCCTGGCGATCAGCGGATGCATAGTGGAATTGTCCGATGAAAACCAGTCAGTTGCGCAGCGTGATACCGCCGAAGATCACCGCTCCGGTGATCAACAGCCGGGGAGTTTTGACATTGGGATCGGGTTTGGGGCGAATGGTTTTATCGTTCACGCCCGCGAAGACCACCCCTGCCCGGCAGACCACATTCCAGGTTTCAGGAACGCGAACTTCCACTTCTCCGAAGACCACGTTGACGTCAATGCGCGCCTCGTCCACGGTCATGGCGGCATTTCGCAGGTCGAAGCGCGCCGCGCCGAATACCGCGGTGGCTTCCCCGCCATGGAAATCCTGAGTGTCGCTGCCGCTCCTGGATTGGCTGAAAACAGCGGTGGTGCCAATCACCGGCGATGTCGACGACGGCGCGCCCATCGGATTTCGATTGCGTTCCAGGGCGCGTACCAGGACGCTGACCCCGAAGGCGATCAAGAGAACCGGCCAGATCACCTCGAAGTTGAACAGGTTGGAGGGGAAAATATCCAGGGCGTCGAGCAACAGGAAAGCGCCGATAAGGGTAACCACGCCGCCCCAAACATAACCGGAGAGCGAGCGGGAATCCACGATACGAGATACGCCATAGGCGACTAGAAGCGCAGGCCAATATTGCCAGACGTCATGCAACCGGACGAAGCCCAGATTGTCCAGCAGCAGGACGAACCCGATGACTGCCACGATGAGGCCAAAGGAAATCCCATGACTTCCGGAGCGATAGCTGCGCCCCGCCATGCGGTCTTCCCAGCGGGCCCGGCGCGCCTCCTGCTTTTGTTCCCAGCGCTGCCGGCGCTCATCCCAGCGATCCGTATCCATGCTTCGAGCGTAGCAGCGGCGCCGCGGCCATTCGATTCCAGATCGGCGAACGGCGGCTGAGAATCGGCGAATGGCGGACGGGCAGGCGCATCCGCGTAATTGGTCTCGGCCCGATCCGTCCGTTCCACAGGCCAACGCGGTTGCGATGGCGCAGGGGATAAGACGGAATGGGGACTGTCGCGGCCCCGGCGATGCGCTGCAAACAATTCCTCAAAATTATACTGTTGCAATAGAGGAAATTACTGTATAGACCCTATTTCGACTCGAACTGGAATTCCGGATTGAAAAGGGCGAGACGCCGGTATTGACGGCCGACAAGACCGGCACGCTCACCGGCAAGGCCATGTGGCAGCAGGACGCCTATCGCATGATCCAGCGGCGGACGCGCGACACCGGCATCAAGACCAGGATAGGGAACCACACCATCCGGGCAACCGGCGCACCGAGCACCCGAAGAACAAGGGCACGCCCGAGGCCGCGCAACACATCGACAACTACGAGAGCGCGCGGAAGACCAACCTATACGACCGAGGCAGGATGAGATTTCGCTCAATGAGGTAGAGCGCATTGCGATCTGAGCGCGAAAAGACACGGACTCGTCTGCAGCGGGCGCTAGCGGTGTCAAAATGATAGTGAAATGAATGAGCGGAAGCCTCCAGCATGGGACCACCATCCATTATCGAAGTTTTTCGCCGATGCGGAGTTTAACACCCGGGTAACGGCACTCAGCCTCGCGCCCATATACAAGCTCCTACAGTCCACTCACGAACTGTTTTGCAGGTTTGAAGAGGCGATTGAGAACGACGGACATGAAGAGCTTCTTGTCCCTCGGTTCTTAATCGTTCGCGCTCACGCATCCGCGCTTGCTGGCCTGCGGCTTGCTATGAGTGGGCAGACAATAGAAGCTTTCCCTGTGCTTCGGTCTGCCGTCGAACTGGCATGGTACGCTCTGCACATCGCAAAGGACCCTAGTTCCCCGGAACGCGTCACGATCTGGCTGAACCGAAATGAGAGTGATACAGCCAAAGCGCGGTGTAAGTCAGAGTTCACTATTGGAAACGTGAGGCGAACGCATGAAGGCTTAGATGCCAATACCGCAGGAACTTTACTCCAGTTGTATGAGCAGTTGATCGACTTCGGCGCTCACCCCAACCAATTTGGCGTCATGGCCGCCATGACGAAGTCCGAGAGCGCGAAGCAGGTGAATTTCAGTGTCGGCATTTTATCCCCTCAGCCACTCGCTACTGCGTTCGCCCTGCGAATGGCCGTTGGCGTAGCAATAGGCGCGCTCAAAGCCTTCCAACTCATTTTCCCCGCGCGATTCACTCTCCTTGGAATTGATCAAGGCATCGACAGATTAGTTGTCGAGGCGAATCGGGTGCTCACGTCGTATGCACCCGGTGAGAAGGCTTAAGCCCAGGGAGCCTAAACTCAAATGAATGCAGATCAGAACAAGGCCGTCAGGCTAGCTCTTGATTATCTCCAGCAAACCACTAAACAGTTCACTCCCAGTGATGCCTGGACGGATGCAGATTGGGCGATCTGGAGGAAGGCTAATCCACTGCAAGATCAGATGGTCACTATTTCGCGCGAAATTCTAGCCGACCCCAACGGTTCGAAGTTCATGGAGGTGGGCCGTCAGATCATCGAAGGTGCTGATACGCCATTCAGCATGCAGAAGGGCGCATGGGGCATCTTGAAGGATGCGATTCACCGGCGAGGATTCTTCCGGCTATGGCGAAGTATCACACGAAAGAACGTACTTGGATGGGTGTTGATTCTGACCGGCGTTTTCTCCCTGATTTTCGCGTGGCCGTGGAGTTCGCTGGTTGGCGCAATCCTTACTCTCGCCGGAGTCTTGGCAGTCAAATTGCCTCAGGCGCTACGGCCGCAGTCGCAAACGGCCTCAGCCGCAGCACCGAAAACGCAGCAACAGAGACGTCGCCCCAAGCTAGCCTCTCTGACCGATTCGCAGATCGAGTTGCTGCGCGACTTCATGAAGGATCGTGTTGACGGCTTCGCATCCGGTCAGCTGTATGCGTTCGAGGGTATCACTCCTCCCCGCAGAGAGTATTTTTTGTGGTTCGAGATCGGTTATTTACTTTGTCTCCTTACCTCGGACCTAGAGTCGGCTTCTGACGCTGAGCACTACTGGGGACGCATCGTTCCGCCTCTGCTCACGCAACTAAGCCCCGATCTCACCGTTGAAAGGATGAACGAAATCACGACTGCTGATCGGTGGTACAGAGATCGATGGATGCCGCTCAATCTAGAGGATGACGCGCCACTCGCTGACGCTCTTGGTGTTACCGTGCTGCAAGCCTTCAACTGCGATGACGAGGACGACGAATTCCGCCGCACGATCGTCCGATTGACTGCAAGAAAAGTTCTGGACGACAGCTGTGAGTTCCTGAATAGGTACAATGCAATCGTCTAACCAGCTCCGCCGCCAATCCATCTTGTGGAAAGATTCGCCCGCCTTCCCAGCACCGCGCCGGGCCGCCCCTCTTGCGCCGCCTCTTTCCAGACCAAATACCTGCTTGCCACATGCGCCCGCCCGCGCGTCCTCAGCGCGGGCTGCCTACCCGTTCCGGAGAGACGTCGAGTTGAGGTCCGCTTCCCACGTTATAGCGAACGCAGGAAATTCAAAATATCTTGCTTTTGCGAACTCCCCAGGGCATTGAAGTTTTCGATTACGGCGTTCGCCTCCGACCCGCATGGGGCCTCGTTGGGTTGCGGAGATCCTTGCGAGACCACGCACGAAGGCCCTGAACTCTGGTGAGCTTGTATCGCCGACAGGAGATCGGACGTTCGTCCATCGTGCAAGAAGAACAATCGCTGGCCCACGCCCCACAGCGGAGCGGTGCGAAATTGGTCCGGACCCGCCTGCCCTTGCACAATCCCATCCGCCAGGTTCGATCCCATGTGATGAAGCGCGAAATCTGAGTACGGCTGGTATGTCTGGTTGGACATGCCGGTGTAGGGCGAAGCCGCGGTAGTGAGCGACGGCGAGTGACAGAGGACACAGCCCACGGTGGAGAATAGCTTCTGACCGTTCTTCTCGGATGCCGACGCGGTGGTGGGCGCGGCCGCTGCCGACAGCCGCATGAATGCGGCGAAATTTACGACATCGGACGACATTTCGGACACGGTGCCCGTCAGGCCGCCGTTGTAGACAATCACCGAGTAGTCTTCCGGGGTGGCGTTAAAAACGCAACCCGGTACAGCGGAGCGCTCGTTCGGGAAAACCTCATTGGCAACTCCCTGCTCGACGTTGTAGGCTTCGCCGGCAAAAACTGTCAGCGACTTATTCTGCGCCTTCCATCCGAAGCGCGTCACGGTGCCGTCGTTGGCTGAAGTATTGAGAACGCCCCCAATTTGCATGGCGTTCTTTTGCGCCGCGTTGGCCGCAAGATTGGCCGCCAGCGCCGAATCCGGGGTGTTTTCGACCAAACCGAGACCGAAAAGTGGAGTTGGAATCCGAAAGGAGACGTTGTGATTCTCTATCTCCTGCGCGAAGTTCGGCTGCGCCAGGGTGCATCCCGACGCGTCCTTCCGGCCTTGAATGCTGAACAGGCCGTGGACACCTCCGTCCAGTGGAGCGTTGGGTGAGGTTGCAGGATTTTGTCCCGAGGCCGTTATAAAGCGCGCCTCACGCACTGGCCCGTTCGCTGTGATAAACGACGGGACTGTATTGTTGGCGCCATCCAGGGTGGCGAGCGCCACCTGCGGATTGGGGACCGGATTTTGCGGGCTCTTCAAGCCCGGACCGCTGCCGCCGACCACCGGCTGAGCGTGGCACAAGGCGCAGCTATTGCCGTTGAACGCAGGCCCCAGGCCGGAGCCCGTTTCCCCGGGTAGGGTTCCCGAAACAGAATCGATTTCTTGAAAGCGCAACTGCGCCTGCGTGAAGAAATTCCGTTCATTGGCATCGAGCGTGGGGTAGAAGCTTCCGGCTCCCGCGGCGCCCGAGCGCGGCCCGGGATCAGTTTGTGCGTTGAGAATTGCGATGGCCCAAAATAGCGCCATTGTTTGGGAAACACGAGAAAAAATGAGCAAGGGAATTTGCCTTTCGGTAGAAAATTATCATGGCTTTTGGCATCCGGCAATTAGTGATTCCCACTACGCACGTTGAATGTGTTTGCCGCGAGCGGCCAACGTCCGGTTCGTGGTGCAATGAGAAAGCAGCCGGCATTCTTCGGTTGCGAATCGTCATGAAAGCCCTGGTAAAGAGCAAGCGCGAGCCCGGTTTGTGGCTGGAAGAAATCCCTGAGCCTGCCATCGGGATCAACGATGTTTTGATTCGCGTGCGGCGCGCAGGCGTTTGCGGCACCGACCTTCACATCTACAACTGGGATGAGTGGGCGCAGCGTACCATCCCAGTGCCTATGGCGATCGGCCATGAATTTGCCGGCGAGATCGTGGAAGTTGGATCGAACGTCGGCGATTTTCGCCCGGGAGATCTGGTTAGCGGCGAAGGCCACGTAGTGTGCGGAAGATGCCGCAACTGCCTGGCCGGCCGGCGGCATTTGTGTGCGCACATCCAGGGTGTCGGCGTGAACCGCCCCGGCGCTTTTGCCGATTACATCGCGATGCCGGTGACGAACCTGTGGCGTCACAAGGAAGGCATGGATCTGGATGTCGCCGCCATCTTCGATCCCTTCGGCAACGCCGTCCACACCGCGCTTTCGTTCCCGGTGCTGGGCGAGGACGTTGTGATCACGGGCGCGGGTCCCATCGGGATCATGGCAGCCGCCGTGGTACGGCACGCTGCCGCGCGCCACGTGGTGATCACGGACAAGAATCCGTACCGGCTGGATCTGGCGCGCAAGATGGGTGTGACCTGCGCGGTGGATACATCGCAAACGCCGCTGGCACAGGTTCAGAAGGATCTGGGTATGCAAGAGGGCTTCGATGTGGGGCTGGAGATGTCCGGCCACGGGTCTGCATTGCACGAAATGATCGCCAACATGAGCCACGGCGCCAAAATCGCGATGCTCGGGATCCCGACGCAGGAAATCGCGATCGATTGGACCACCGTGGTGTTCAACATGCTCACGATCAAGGGCATTTATGGACGCGAAATGTACGAAACGTGGTACAAAATGGGCGTCATGCTGGAGTGCGGCCTGGATATTCGGCCCGTAATCACGCACCGGTTTTCCTATCGGGATTTCGAGCAGGCGTTCCAGGCGATGCGCTCCGGCAATACGGGCAAAGTGATTCTAGAATGGTCCTGAACTTTCGCGCTTGTTGCGACGTATAGGTTTCGTAGAAATGCAACCCAATCTGCTCTGGATCGATGGGTTATGGATCGCGTTAATCGCAATCTGGGTCATCACTGCGATGAACACCAAGCAGGCGGCGCGCAGGCTGTCGGGATGGCCTCGCTGGGTGCAAGTCGGCTTGACGGCCGCAGGCGCCGTGCTGCTGTTCGACCGCGACCTGGGCGTTGGCTGGCTGGGCCTGCGCTTCCTGCCGGAAGACACGGCGATCGCCTTCCTTGGCTTGGCGATGACGGCTTCAGGCATTGCGTTCGCGGTATGGGCGCGTTTCGCGCTGGGAGAAAACTGGAGCAGCCAGGTGACGCTCAAGCAGGAGCACGAGCTGGTTCACAGCGGGCCGTATCGGCTGGTGCGCCATCCCATTTACTCGGGGATTTTGCTGGCTTTGCTCGGCACCGCCATCTTCGTCGGCCAGTTGCGGGGATTGATCGCGTTCGGGCTTTTCTTAGCCGGCTTCTGGCTGAAGGCCCGCATGGAGGAAGCCCTCATGCTGCAGCAATTCGGCGACCAGTATCGCCGGTACCAGCGCGAAGTGAAGGCGCTGATCCCCTTTGTGCTTTGATTCGGAGCGGCGGTAGCGTCACGCGGCACGTTCGAGCATAGCCTCCGGCTTCGCAGGATGGAACCGGCCGTGACTGTTTCGGGCGACGCGCGCCCTGCGCCCCGTTTTATGTCGGCGTTTCCTGGCCCCACGGCGAGGCAAAAATGGCGATCAAAACGCCGCCCAGCCGTCCTACCTCCCCTGACCTTTTGCCAAGGCGTTCACACGATTGTGAACGCGGCACGCACGAGTGCGTGCACCACAAAAGCGGCGATTTACAAGCTATTGCGCCGCGCATACGAAGTTCGCCGCGTCGTCGGTGCTGCCCGACCCCTTATAGTGGGCGGCCTGCGGATACGGGCACAGCGGACGCGTGCGATCGATCACGCCGTTGGTTTTGTGCGCCGCCGGAATATAATCGGGCGCTTTGTTCGATTCCACCCAGGTTGCCAGCGTTCCGATGGCGTCGAAATCGTCCGTACCATCGCCGCCGCGGCAGTGGCCCATGCCGGGGACCATGAACAGGCGAATCGAACCGGCCGCTTTCGATTTTCCGCCGACCGTATCTTCGACGCTGGTGAAATAGTTCACGCTGTTCTGCGGGGCGATGCCCGGATCGGCCCATCCGTGATACATCAGCAGTTTTCCTTCGTGCTTGAAAAACGGCTGGAGGTTGGGATCGATTGCATTCATGGTTGGGCCGATTTCTTTATCTGCGATCGCCATGTCTCGCGCCGCATCGAACTTCAGGTAGTCCCAACTGGGGTCCTTGAAAACCAGGTATTGATACGTCTCAGCCGCCAGCGCCATCGGCTTCGGACCGGAGAGCGTGGCCCAGCCGAGTTCACTGCCCCGTTCCAGGCCTGGAAAGAGCGACGCACCTGGCCCGGCGTAGATTTTCCGCGCCACATCCACTTGCCCAGCGGTCAAACAGGTGGGCGCATCGGCGCCTTTACATTCGATCGTCTTCGGATCGAAATGGCAGCGGCGTGGATCTTCCAGCACGCGGTCTTTCACGCCGTCCAGCGCATCGCAGGCCTCCAGCACCGCTTTGTGGATGAGCGGATACTTGGCGGGCGGAATGTAGCCATCGCTTTGGTTCGTTATTTCGGTGGTCCACACCTGCGCGCCTTGCAGTCGTGACGGGTAATTCGCCGCCGCTCCGGCCACGATGCCGTCGTAATCACTTGGATAGCGCTGCGCCTCCGTAAGCGCCTGGCGGCCGCCGGTGGAACAGCCATTAAAATAAGCGCGCGCGGGATTTTTTCCGTAATACGCCGCCGTAATGACCTTCGAGGCTACAGTCATTTCATGCACAGCGCGATAAGCGAAGTCGATCAACTTTTCCGGATGTCCGACGACAAAGACCGCCGTGGTCTCGATGTGGCCGGTGTCAGTGCTGGCTGCGGCGTAGCCCGCGGTGACAGCGCTCGCCAGATCCCGATAGCTGATGCTCCCGGCCCAAGCACCGTTGCCCACGGACTCCAGCTTCCCGTTCCAGTTAGCGGCGGGCAGCCAAACTTCGATCTTGATGTCGGAATCGGCGGCCGGTTTCAGTGTGGCGGCCACGCGGCAAATGGCGGGAAGGTTTCCAAAATTCGGCGGCGTAAAACCGGGAAATACCGGCAGCGCTCCAGCCGGCAAGCTGAGCTGTCCGGCGGGCACGGACTGCGCCAGAGTGACGGTTGAGTGCGGCAGGCCCAGCTTGGCCAAGCGTTCGCACGGGATCGCGGCGGCCGCGGCGGAGGAAAGCGCGATTGCAAGCAAAAGCGCAAAGGATGCGGCGCGCACCACCAAGGGAGTCAGGAACTGGTTCGCGCCGCGCTCCGTTTTGCGCGTGTTCCTCAGAAGCGCAAAGGGTGCGGCGCGCACCACCAAGGGAGTCAGGAGCTGGTTCGCGCCGCGCTCCGTTTTGCGCGTGTTCCTCAGAAGCGCAAAGGGTGCGGCGCGCACCTCCAAGCGGATCAGGAACTCGCTCGCGCCGCGCTCCGTTTTGCGCGTGTTCCTCAAAAGATATCGCATAGTGTACCTTTCCTATATTAAAGCGGCCTTGCGAGTTGCATGCAACGTTCGATATGCTGTGGGATCGTAAGGAAATCACTCATGACAAGATGTTTTCACGTCGTTGTGCTCGGAACGGCGAGCCTGTTGCTTGCACTAACCGCCGCGCGAGCGCAACCACCCAACCGGCCTGCGGGCACCGAATCTGGATTCGCAGTTTTCCAGACCAAATGCATGGGCTGCCACGGCAACCCCACCATGGCCGGGCGCGTGCCCGATCCCGCGACGCTGCGGCTATTGTCGCCGGAAAAGATTTATGAAGCGCTCACCACCGGTCCGATGAAGACGCAAGGCGCCAGCTTGGCCGACGAGCAGAAACGAATGCTCGCGGTGTTTATGAGCGGCCGGACTTTTGGAAGCGCGGTGCGGGGCGATGCGAAGAACATGCCCAACCGCTGCCAGGAAAATCCCCCCATGACCGATCCCAGCGCCGGCCCGTCGTGGAACGGCTGGAGCGCCGATGTCATGAACAGCCGCTATCAGAGCGCGAAAGGCGCGGGGCTGACAGCCGATCAAGTGCCGCATCTGAAACTGAAGTGGGCGTTTGGTTATCCCACCGGCGTCTCGGCATTCGGGCAGCCAGCCGTGGCATCCGGCCGCGTTTTTGTCGGTACCGATATCGGCTATGTTTATTCGCTGGATGCAGCTACCGGTTGCGTCTATTGGTCCTATCAAGCTAAGGGAAATGTGCGCGGCGGACCGAGCGTCGGCCCGGTGAAAGGCCGCGGCGGCGCCAAGTACGGGGTGTTTTTCGGCGATGCTCACGCCAACGTTTATGCAGTGGACGCGCAGACCGGCCAGGAGCTGTGGACCAGGAAAGTGGACGATCACTTCGTAGCGCGCATCACGGCGTCGCCGAAGCTGTATGACGGCTTCCTCTATGTTCCCGTGTCCTCGTCGGAAGAGTTCGCCGCCGCGAATCTCGATTATCCGTGCTGCACCTCGCGGGGCAGCGTGGTGAAATTGAACGCCAGCACTGGCGAACAGGCCTGGAAGACGTACGTCGTTCCCGAAACACCTAAGCCCACGCGGAAAAACTCGAAGGGCGTGCAGCAGTATGCGCCGGCCGGAGCGTCGGTGTGGAATTCGCCGACCATCGACGAGAAGCGCCACGCCGTTTATTTCGGCACGGGCGATTCGGAGACGGAACCCGCCGCGAAAATGTCCGACTCGGTGCTGGCGGTGGACATGAAGAGCGGCAAAGTGCTCTGGTATTACCAGGCGCAGGCCGGGGACGCGTTCCTGGGCGGCTGCACCGGTCCGGAAAAGACGGACAACTGCCCCACTGAGAATGGGCCGGATTTGGACATCGGCAATTCGCCCGTGCTGCGAAACCTGCCCAACGGCAAAAGCATCGTGGTGGCGGGCACCAAAGACGGAAAAGTTTTCGCGCTGGATCCGGACAAAAAGGGCGCGGTGGTGTGGCAAGCCCAAGTTGCGGATAATCCGCCAGGCACGCCGCTGTTCAGCTTACGCGGGATTGTCTGGGGCGGCGCGTTCGATGAGAAAGCAGCCTACTACGGATCGAGCGGCGGAGGCATCACGGCGATTCAATTGACCACCGGCGAGAAGTTGTGGCAGAAGGCGCTGGCGGAACCGGGCAAGAAGATCAACAACGCCGCGGCTGCCACGGTGATGCCGGGAGTAGTGTTCATCGCGGGAACCGATGGCAAGCTGCACGCGCTGGCAACCGCCGATGGCTCCGAACTGTGGTCCTATGATACCGATCGTTCGTTCGATACAGTGAACAAGGTGGAAGCCAAGGGAGGAGCCATCGCCTCCATCGGGCCCACCATCGCCAGCGGAATGCTCTTCATCGGCTCCGGCTACGGCGTCATGTCCGGCCCAACAGGGAACGTATTGCTGGCGTTCGGCGTCCAATAGAATTGAGCGCGGCGTTTCCTAAAATCGAACTGCATCTTCACCTGGACTGTTCGTTGAGCTTCGCGGCGGTGGCGCAGCTCGACGATTCCATTTCGCTCGAAGAATACCAGCGCGAATTCATCGCTCCGCCGCGTTGCGCCAGTCTCGCCGATTTCCTGACGCGCGCCCCGCGCGGATTTCAACTCATGCAGGATGAAGCGGCGCTGGCGTTGGTTGTCGAGGATTTATTCGAGCAACTGGCGGCCGATGGCGTGATCTACGCGGAGATCCGTTTCGCCCCGCTGCTGCATCTGGAGCGCGGTTTGACGCCGGAGCGAGTGGTAGCCGCCGTGGATCGCGCGACGGAAGCTTGCATCCGGTCCAGCGGGATCGACGCCCGGCTCATTCTGTGTACTTTGCGCCACTTCGATCGGGAGCAAGGTCTGCTCACAGCCGGCTTGGTGCGGCAGTTTCGCGGAAGCCGGGTGGTTGCGCTCGACATCGCCGGCGACGAAGCCGGATATCCAATTGATGCGAACGTTCCGGCCTTTCGCTACGCCAACGAGCGGGGTCTGCATCGCACCGCTCACGCCGGCGAGGCCCGCGGCGCGGACAGCGTTTGGGAAACGCTCCGCGAGTTCCAGCCATCCAGAATCGGCCACGGCGTAAGGAGTATCGAAGATACCGGCCTGATCGAGCATCTCATTCGGGAGCGCATTCATCTGGAGGTGTGCCCGTCGAGCAACCTGCAAACTGGGATCTCGACGGAATTTGCCGAGCACGCTGTAGACGATTTGTATCGGGCGGGCGTTCCGCTCAGTATCAGCACCGATACGCGCACCATTACGAACATCACGTTGACCGAAGAATATCGGAACCTTCAGGAGCATTTTGGCTGGACCATGTCCGATCTCCTGGCTTGCAACCAGGCGGCCGTCGATGCTGCCTTCATCGAAGAATCGGTGAAGCACGATCTGAGGGAGCGCATCCGGCGAGCCGCCGCGTCATATGTGCTGCCTTGATGGCTCCTTGGACCGCTATCGTACCATAAGAGTAGCGTTAGTAGCCGAGTGAAATTCAGATGGCAGAACGCGTTTTCACCTTAAAAACCTCGCGGCCCTCATTGATCATTTCCTGACCGAGGGGATGCATTCAATCTCGCGATTTGTAAGATCCGAGAAAGCAGTTTTTAGAACTGCCACGAGAAGGAACAGTCTTGTGCTCTCATGAGCCAGTCGGATTTGTGCGCGTCCCCCATATCCCTCGGCGTCCGCCCGTACTTTGCATCCAACAAGTAATCTGCCAATTGAAACAAGCGCTATTTCCTCGCCAAAAACTCGCCCATGCATGGTTCGGTTCAGCTCAATTTCCGGCGAGGCGACGAATTATCGATCCGGTTTTGATGTGTTTCTTCAGAAAACCATCAATCTTCCGATAAAGAGCGTCCAGGTCGGCGAGCCAGTCGTCTCGCCCCGCGGTATCAACAACCCGTTCGCCCCCCGGTTTGGGACAATTCGCTACGAAACACTAACTCGCTTCTTACGCATAGCTTCGTTTCTTTTGAAAACCATCCACCCGAGCAGGGCGAAAAACACGCTTCCGCCCACCACCTTCGCCTCGAATATCACGGCGGAGGCAGCTTCATGCGGAGGAACCGCCGCCAATACAATTGCAATTACCGTGACGGCCAGTCCGGAGACGGCCGCAATCCGGTTCGCGAATTTGAATCCCGCCCCGAAAATGTAGAGAAATGGCACAAACGTCACGATCACCGTCATGTCCACCATGATTTGATATGCTGCCCGAACCGTCTCGCCCAATTGAGCCATCAGCAGGAAGAGCGTCGCCGCCACGGCCTGTACCAGCAAGGAAACGTAGGGAGTGCCCCAGCGCGGATGCACGCGGCTAAACGCTTCGGGCAGGTAGCGATCCAGCCCAACGGCGTAGGGCAAACGCGTATTTCCGGCGATCCAGGTGTCAAGCTGGCCCGCCAGCGCGATTCCAATCAGACTTGCGAGCAGAACGGATAGGATCGGCGTTCCCAATTTCAGCGCGGCGGACGCTCCGGCTTGGGCCAGACCCGTCATCGGGCTGATCTCCTCGGGCTTTAGCAGCACCAGCAGCGCCGCAGTCACGCCGATATACAGAGCGGCGGATATCACCCCGCTGATGACCGCGGCTCGCGGGAGATCGCGGCGAGGATTGCGGATCTCCGCGCTCACGATGGGCGCCAGTTCCAGTCCGACAAACGCGAACGCGATCTGCGACCAGAAATTTACCGTGTCCAGATTCGCTTTCGGCAGCAGGTCGAACTTGGTTGCAATGCCGAAATGTACGCCCGCGACGATTGCCAACATCCCCAGCACCGCACCGATTACAAATGTCGAACTTCCGCCGAACGCCGAGATCCACTTTGCCACCTTCATCCCAAAAAAATTGGCGGCGAAAGCGCCCCACAGCACGGCCAGCGTGATGGACAGCGCGAAGGCGCGATCCTCGGCGAAGCGCTGGCCAAGTCCCCCGAACGCGTAGGCCGTCATGCCGATTCCTGCCAGCAGCAGAGACGGAAGATACAGCACGTTGGAGATGAAATAAAACCAGCCGCACAGAAAAGCATGCTGGTCGCCAAAAGCGTGCTTGGTCCAGATGTACAAGCCGCCTTCTTCGGGCAGCTTCCGCGACAGGCTGGATACCGTGATCGCCGAGGGCAGAAAGAAAAAGACCGCGGCGAGAATCCATAGAACAAACGAACCCGATCCGGCGTGCGCGGCCGCCGCAACCCACCGGAGGCTCACGATGGCGCAGATGTCGAAAAATATAAGATCCCGCAGCCGCAGTTCGCGGCGCAGAGTGGTCGCAGCGCCATCCACGGAGTCAAGCATCCGGCCCCGCTTCGTCCTCGGCGCTGGTCCCATCGCGTTCGATCACCACTTGATCGAACGCGTAGAGCAGATCCTCACGGCTGGAATAAGGCCCGGGAGTATAAGCTCGCGATTGGATGCCGGCCTGCGATAGTTCGACGATGTTCCAGTCCTGGCGATTCGTGAGATCCCAGAACTCGATGGCGTCGGCCGCGGAGAAATCCGGCTTTGCCAGCTCGGTTGGATGAAAATACCATTCGCAGACGATTTCAGTGCGGTCCACCGCTCGCGGCCAAAGCGTGTGAACCATCATGTAATCCGGATGCAGGCTCAGAAGCAAATTTGGATAAACCACGTAGTAGCAGACCCTTTGGCGCTCGCTTTCGCTCAGGCCGGGCAGGTAATCCCGCCGCCGCTTGCCGTCCACGCTCATCGTTTCAGCGCCGCCGCGGAAGCCCATGGAACCGCCGATATAGGTGGGCTTTGGCGCTTCATTATCGGAACCCATGTAATCGGTCAGCCGGTTTAGCGCCGGATGCAGCAACGGGCAGTGCAGGCATTCATTATAGTTTGCGACGATCAGCTTCCAGTTTGCCCGCACGTCATAAACGACGCGGTGGTGCAG
>Ga0302324_100006554_pt1 | contig 25060 bp, 22 predicted proteins | sample Palsa_T0_1_FD_201949 | JGI IMG/M metagenome (GOLD analysis project Ga0302324, IMG submission 201949) | Peat permafrost microbial communities from Stordalen Mire near Abisko, Sweden - Palsa_T0_1 | ecosystem: Environmental > Terrestrial > Soil > Palsa > Peat permafrost | place: Sweden: Abisko... | reverse complement strand
CGTAGTATCCGACGGCCGATGCCGATACGTATTGAGCCGGCCGGCGCGTTACATGCGCGAGCGCCGCGAGGTACGCGCGCGGCAAATCCGTCCGCGAGCGTTCGATCTCGCGCCTCTGTGTCGGGGTCCAGCGCTCACTGACCGAAGCGCCCGCAAGATTCACTACCGCCTCGCAGCCGTCGGTAAGCGCCGCCGCGCGTGCCGGATCACGCAACGACACCGCGACGATATCGTCGCCGCGTGCCTGCAAGGTTGCTGCGAGGTGACGCCCGACAAAACCGGATGCTCCCAGCAGTGCGATGCGCATGTTCTAAATCGACAGCGCGCTGGTGGCTTGCCCGACTGCTTTCGCCGCTTCGGCCAACGCCGCGTTGACCGTAACCGCCGAACCGCCGGCAAATGCGGCGTTGATCGAAGGAAACGCGACGCTCGCGTACCCGTTTCGGCCATACACCAGACCGTCGAGCACGTGAACCGCCGAAAGTTCGTGCTCCGGCAGATCGATCGACGCGACGGCGATGCGGGCGTCGATACGCGTGGCTGCGAGCGCGAATCCGTCGATTGCGGCGCTAAGGCTCACGAGGTCCACATCGAGGTGTTCGCGTTGCGCGCGTGCGACAATTTGCGTGTATCCCGTACGCAGCAGCGTGGTGTATCCGCTAAATGCGTACGGTACGACCGTTGCGTCCGCCAGTCGCATGGCGGCGACGCCGTAGAGTTGCGCAGCCGTTTGATGGAACACGAACCCGGGATCGCTGAACATCGTCGCATAGCGAACGGTATCATAGCTGGAATGATAAACGCCGTAGGGGCCGTTGAAGCCCATGCTGCCCACCGGCACGCCGGCGTCAAACAAAAACGGTTCGTGGTCGCTGCCGCCGCCGGGATTACCGAGATTCGGGCGGTCGGCCGCCGGGTCGCGCGCATGAACTTGCCGCATCCAGCGGTCGTAGATCGCCGTACGCTCGGCGCCGGGATCGCGGACGTCGCGCGTCGTGTCGACGATCGTCGGGCCGATCGCTGCAACGGCTTCGGCGCCGAACGTCGCGCCGGTCACGTTTTCGTCCGCGTTGAGATACGCGATGCAGCCGGCATTGAGTTCGATCGCATGCCGATGCACGTATGCCGTCGATCCGACGAGGCCGATTTCTTCACCGTCCCAGCCCGCGATGATGATCGTGCGCTGCGGGCGCCAGCCGCTTTTCGCCAGATACCCGAGGCCGCGCGCGGCCTCGAGCATCGTGATAATTCCGGCGCCGTTATCGCCGACGCCGGCTACCCACGCATCGCGGTGCGCGCCGAGCATCACGAACTGATCGCCGCGGATACCGCGAATTCGTCCGATCGTATTCCACAACGTTTTGATCGTGCGCGAGAGCTGCACGACCAAATGCACGCGCGCCGGGCCGCGCGCGAGCGGATAGGCAACCGGCAGTGCTCCGCCCCAGCCGGCCGGTCCCGGCACGCCTTGCAAAGCGGCGAGCAAGATTTGCGCGTTTGCCGACGAGATCGGTAATGTCGGAATATGGATGTTCGTGCCGATTGAACCGCGCTGTACGGCTGTTGACGGCCGCCACGGGCCGTTCGGATACACCGCACCCCGCGCCGCACCGTCGTCTTTGGGATCGGAATAGAAGATCACGCCCGCAGCGCCGTGCGCTTGCGCACGCTCGGCGAGCAATCCGCGGAACTGCCCGCCGTACCGAACGAGCACGATGGCATGCGCGACGTCAACGTGAGCGTTTGCAAGCGTCGCGTAGTCGTCGTCAAGACCGCGATTCACGAACACGAGCGGCGCGGTGACGTCTCCGTCGGCGCTGCCGGAATTGAAGGGTGTGCTAACTTCGGAATCAGCGGTCGGCGGATCGCTGGGCTCGGGAATCTCGCGCAGGTCGAGTCCGATCGGCGCGAGGCCGCGCGTGCGTTTGAGCGCAGTCGTCGTCGGAACGTAGCGCGCGTCGGTCAGCAATTCGAGCGCGAGTTTCTGAGGGTAGTCGACTCGTGCTCGGACCGTTTCGAGGTCGGCTTCGAAGCCGAACGCGCGCAGCTTGTCGCGCATGTAGATCGCAAGCTTATGATCGCCGTCGCTGCCCGCGTAGTGTGGGCGCGCGCCGATAACGTTCGCCGTGTCAAGCGCGCCGCCGGCACTGGGTAAGTCGACGAATCGCGTCTCGTCGGCGCGTTCCCGGTCGCTCGCGGCGAGTGTATATCCGCGCAGTATCGGGACGGCCGGCCCGGCAGCGAGCAAGACGGCCGACAACAGGAAGGCGAGCACGGAAAGAATCGGTTTCATGCAGGGTCCGCCTTCTCGCGGCCGGCCGCTAGCGCCTGGGCAAGCGGCTCAGCTTACACGGCCCGCCAACCGATATTCTCCGTATGGCACAAGGTGCGTTGCTTAACACGTATGCGTTTTTGTTTATGTTCGCGTTCGGGTTTTTGATTTCCGGAAAGCGGCCGATCCTCAAGCTGTCGACACGCGCGCTGCTCGTCGTGCTGTTCGGTGCCGTATTGAGTTACGCGCTGACGGAGACGAGCCCGTGGCACATGCTGATCGGCATCGCGACCGGCATCCTGAATTGCCTGTTCGTGGCGTTTGCGATCATCGACTATCGCGCGTGGCATCGCGGCCGAAAGAATCCGAGCGGCCCCTAGCCGAGCGCTGCAAGGATCGCCGCACCCTGGGCATCGAGCCCCTGTTCGAATACCTTGGGATGCGTCAGGTAGAACAAACACATCGCTTGTAAAACGAAGCGGTGCCGCTCGGCGTCGGGCAGTGCGCGGATTCGCTGCGCCGTCATGCCGACCAGGCGCGATAGCCGGTCGACGGCTTGCGTACTGTTCGCGTAACACGCGACGAAGTTGAGTTCGCGGTGCTCGCGATCCTCGGCCTGATCGATGAAGTAGTCGAGCAGGATGTGTACCGCCGACAGGTTGGGAAAATACGCGGCCATCGTTTGGTCGACCGTCGCCGTCTGCAGTTCGGGTTGCGAGGCGAGGTAGACGAGCGCAAAGACCGGCATCGACGAACCGCACGCGGCGGCGAACTCCCACCAATACAGACCGGGAAAGCGCGCGCTCTGGCGTTCGTACCAGGCATCGCAAAATGCCTCGCGTTCTCCGGCGGCGGCGTGTTTGAATGTTTGGAGTTCGGCATAGTACCCGCCGATTTCCAGTAACCGGTCGCGGACGAGTTCGTAGTTCGGCAACTCGCGCAGTCCTATCCGCACGCTCTCGACGAGCCGGCGCAGATAGCCGCCGTCGTCGGCGCGCGGCCCGTCGCGGTAATAGTCACCCGGCATACGCCGGTCATCGAGTGCGTCGAGCAGCGCTTCGTGCAACGTCGGGTAGGCCTGATACGGGACGCCGGCCAGGCGATCGCACAGATTGTCCAGATAGTCATAGATGGTTTCGAGTGGCGTCACGATTTCGACATACCGCTGCGCAGCGCGTCCGGAGAGAAATGTTGCAAGAATGCAGCCGCCTTGAACGTGATACGCTTTTTGAGCGATCGACGCTAAGGCTTGTTCGCGCAACCCGGGATCGGGTATCGTTCGTGCACGCGTGCGAACGTGCGCTAGCGCGCGGGACGCGCGCGGTACAATAAGCACGAGAAAGCGCGCCATGTACGCAAGCCCGCGCGGCCCCAGCGCCATCAGGCGGCGCAAACGCGTCGGCGTGCGCAGGACCGTGCCGACGACCGAATCGACGTCGTGCCGCAGCGAGTGGCTAGATTCCGCCGACATACCGGCCCGGTGCGAGCATCGAGGTCGGATCGAAGCGTGCTTTGAGCGCACGCATCGTTTCAATCGTACTCGGGGGCGCCCCCCATGCATCGACACGCGCGCGCAGACGCACATCGCCCGCCAGCACGGTCGACTGTGGAATGACACGGCGGATGTTCGCATCGAATTCTGTGAGCCATTCGGAGAGGGCCGCGTGCGTTCGGCCCGCGACGCGTGCAATCGCGACGCCGCTGCGAATGTCGGCAATGGTATCGCATGCCAGACCGTGATCGCGTGCCAAAGCGAGCGACGCACCCGCGCGCGCCCAGGCATTCGATGCGAGGCCGTGCGAGCGATACGTGACCGAGCGATCTCCGACCGGTTCGATGTACGCATCGATTACGTTCTGCAGAGTCTTTTCGGCCGCGGCGTCGTCGAACAGCGCCGTTTCGGCAACGCCCGCGGCACCAAGGGCCGAACGCAGATCGCGCGTTGCCCGCTCGATGACGGCAGCGGATCCTTCGAATAAAACGATCAGCCGGGCATCCTCATCGCGAACGCGCGGCACAGCGCGGAAGAAGCCGTCGACCACGAGTGCAGCCGTGGGTTCGATTGTCAAATGTGCGATTGCGGCGATGGCGCGTTCGCGTGCATCGTCCGGCAGCGGCGCGAGCGCGAGGCGGCGATTCGGCGCGCGCGGCAATGCTTTGAAATTGGCACGCACGAGAATTCCCAGCGTGCCGAGGGATCCAACGTAGAGCTTGCTCATGTCGTAGCCCGTGACGTTCTTGACGACCATGCCGCCGGCGCTGGCAAGCGTACCGTCCGGGAGTGCTGCCGTCGACCCGATCAGCACGTCACGCAGCCGGCCGTACGCCGCACTTCGTGGACCGGTCCATCCGGCGGCGAGCGTACCACCGACCGTTGCGAGCGACGGCTGCGGCGCATCGAAGGGGATGAACTGCCCGGCTTTTGCGAGCGTCCGGTTTACGGTGTCGATCGTGACTCCGGCGTCAAGGCCGATCGTCAGGTCGCGATGATCGTAGTCGATGACGCGATCCAGTTTGCGCAGCGACAGCGCGATGTCGTAGCGCGACGGTGCGCTTCCAATTGTTTGTAGCGTGCCGCCGCCGAACGCAACGACCGCCTTCCGATCGGCTGCAGCGGACGCGAGCACGGCGGCTACCGCCACTGCATCGACCGGTTCTTCAATCCGTGAAGGTGTGCATTCGCCAAGGATATAGGAACGTTTTGCAGTCACGCCGCGCTCGGTGCGCGGGTCACTTCCCCACAGATCGCACCGGTCGGAAAAATCTTGTCCGGATTGAAGCGCAACATCGGGTCGAAGACATTGCGCACACGTCCCATCGCGGCCAGATCGTCGGTCGAAAAGACCAGCGACAACGACTCGCGTTTTTCATACCCGATGCCGTGCTCGCCGCTGATCGTGCCGCCCATCGCGATGCACGTCTCGAGTATTTCCGTACCGGCGTCGACGACCGCTTGCGCTTGGCGGCGGTCGCGGCGATCGAAAATCAAAAGCGGATGCAAATTTCCGTCGCCGGCGTGGAAAACGTTGCCGACCGGCAGGCGGTGATCGCGCGCGATGCGTTCGATCTGGGCGACGACCTGCGGCAGTTTTGTCCGCGGGACGCACGCATCTTGAATGTAGTAGTTGGGAGCGATACGGCCGATTGCACCGGCGGCGCCTTTGCGCGATGCCCACAACGCTTCGCATTCGGCCACGTCGCGCGCCGCGCGCCACGAGAGTGCACCGTGGTCGCGGGCGATCCGCGCCAAGAGCGCTTCGGTTGCATCCATATCGTCGTGCGCTCCGGCGATCTCGACGAGCAGCACGGCGCCGGCGCCCGCTGGATATCCGGCATGGTAATGTGCCTCGACGGCTTCGGTAATCAGCTTGTCCATGATCTCTAGTGCGATCGGCACGATGCCGGCGCCGATGATCGCGGACACGGCCTCGGAGGCGGATTCCACATCACCGAATGCGGCGACGCAAACGCGCACGGCTTCGGGCAATTTCATCAGCCGCACGTCAACCTCGGTGACGACGCCGAGCGTACCCTCGCTGCCGACGAGCAAGCCGGTAAGATCGTAACCACCCTCGTCGAGCGACGTGCGATGGATGTTTCCGAGCGTATCGACATACTCGATCCCCAGAATGTGATTGGTCGTCGTTCCGTAGGAAAGACAGTGTGGGCCGCCCGCATTGGTGCCGACGTTGCCGCCGATTGTCGAAATCTTTTGACTCGACGGATCAGGGGCATAGAAGATCCCGTGCGCTGCGATTTGCCGCGAAAGATCGAGATTGATGAGTCCGGGCTGCACGCGGGCGCGACGGTTACGTACATCGAGGGCGAGCAGCCGGTTCATGCGCGCAAACGAAATGACGAGTCCGCCGCCGTGCGGCACCGCACCACCGCAGAGCCCGGTGCCTGCACCACGCGGTACGACGGGTTCGCCGCACTCGTGCGCGATGCGAATGGCGGCAGCCGTTTCGCGAACGTCGCGCGGAATGACGGCCGCCGACGGCGTGCCGCTCTCATCGTAACCATCGTAGGCGTACGCGGCGAGGTCTTCAGGCTCTGTCCGTACGATGTCGGGGCCGAGCGCCTCGAGGAGCCGGGGGCCGAAAGTTGGCGCCATTGAGATGCCGTACGGAGGGCGCGCGCAAACTTCCTGGAAGCCGAACTGCGCGTGTTTTCCTGGGGTAAGAAGGAGTCGGGCGGTCCTCGCCGGGCGCGAATTGTCGACCAAAAGCGGACGGCGTACCGCGCCTCTGTCGAGTTTCCCGTGCTCTATACGGTCGAAGGCCGCGCCGGGACGCGCGGTGCTGCCGCGAACGACTTGAGCGCCGGCGGTTTGCGGCTGATGGGCGACGAGGACTTGATCAACGGCTCCGTCGTCAATTTTCGCTTCACGTTGCCCAACGATCTCGTGCGCACGGTGCAAGTCGAAAAAGAGATCGAGGAAAAGTCGCCGTTCGGCACACGCAAGCGCAAGATCATGGTGCCGCCCGCCCCATTCGAGGCAATGACCCTCCGCTCCAAAATCGTGATCGCATTCTTAAATGTGAAGCGGCGAAAGTTTGCGCATGGCGCGCAGTTCATGGATCTCGACGATCGCACACGCGAAGAAATTCAGCGCTTCATTCACATCTGGCAGATCCGCCAGCTTCGGGAACGCGCCGCGCGCGACGAATAGTCGCAGCGTTCACGGAGCAATCGCGACGGAGTTCGTGCCGGAACTCGGGGCGCCGCGGCTGCTGGGACCAACGGCGATCGTGTCGCCGGCGATCGGCGCAGCGCCGTTTGCGGGGACGTAGGGGACGACGTTGTTTGCGCCGCGATTTGCCACGTAGAGATTTCCGGCAGCATCGAATGTTATCCCCGCGGGCGATGAAATGCTATTCGCGATCGTGGCGATTGGTGCGGATCCGCCGGCTGGGGCGTACGCCGCCACGTTGGAATTGCTGCTGTCGCTGACCAAGAGATTGCCGCTCGCATCGAAGGCAACGCCCACGGGCGCAAGAAGCCCGGACGTGATCGTGGCGTGCGGCGACGTCATGTTCGCGGGAAGATATTCCGCGATCAACGCGTTCTGAAGGTCGGCGACCCAGAGATTTCCGCTTGCGTCGAAGGCGAGTCCGGCGGGATTGAGCAGACCCGAACTGATCGTGGCAACGACGCTATTCGTCCCTGGAACGTATTGCGTCACCGTACCATTGGTGCTGTCCGCAACCCATAGGTTTCCGCTCGCGTCGAACGCAAGCGCAGCGGGCGCACTTAAACTTGCCGTGATCGTGTCGGAAGCGATCGATACGGGCGCGCCCGGGAAGAGTGCGTACGCCGTGACGTTTGCGAGTGCGGCGTTGGCGACCCAGAGTTCTTGTACCGGCGTAAACGCGATGCCCGGCGCGCTTCCCAAAGCCGGCGATACCGTCACCATGATCGGCGTGGCGCTGAACTGCTTCACTTGGACGGTGTACGTCGTCGCATTGATTTGCGTCACCGCGAGTGCGCTGCTCGCGCTTGTCAAGGTCGGCGCGCCGGCACCGACGATCGTCGCGCCGCTCGCATCTTGTGCCGTAAACGTCAGGTTGTACGACGCGTTGCCGACGATCGTGTATCCGGCAACCGTGGAGCCGGAGATGTGCGGATCGGTCGCAGCAAATGCCGTCGTGACCGTCTGCGCGACGCCGTTGAGGACCAGCGGCGTCGTGAGGGTATTGGCTTGTCCCGCAACCACCGTCACCGGCACGGTTGCCGTGGACAGCAGATGGCCCAGCGGTGTGACCGGCGCTGAACTCGTTTGAGCCGCGTCGTACGTCGATACGCTATAGACATCGCTTCCGGGAATTGCAGGGGTGTTGATGACGCACGTCAGCCCGCCGCTCACCAGCGTACAGGTGAGATTGCTTAAAGTGTAAAAAGGCCTTCGCAAGAGTGTTAAGCTCTCTTTGCGCTTGCGTCCACACGCTTGCCGCTCAGTACAGTAAGTATTTCGCGCGGATGGCGTTAAATGCGGCAACTTGCGGCTGCCAGGCGGCAAGAATGGTATCGGGCGATACGCCTGCGAGCACTTCTTTGCGAATCGAATCGGTGCCCCAGTCGATGTCCATCGTCCGCTCGGCATGGATTTTTACGTACGGGCCGAGACCGCGCGCTGCGCACATCAATTCGACCGCCGTTCGAACGCTTGGAAAGACATGCGGGTCGTTCACGTCAATCTCAACGCCCGTGAGCGTCTTACCTTTCCAGAACCCGGCATCAGGCATCCAACTGGTCGCGGTGAAATGCACGCCCGGAATTTTGCGCGCGTTCATCGCGGCGGCATACCCATTTTGATCCATACCAAATACGCCCGCCCGCTCGAACGGTTTGTCCGAGCCGACGCCGTTATTAATGCCGGCTTCGTCGATCAAGCCGGTGGAGAGATACACGAGCGTGGTTCGCGCATACGGAATGTTCGGCGAGGTTGCCGTCCACGGCAAGCCGGTCTCGGCCCACACCATGTCGCGCCGCCACCCGCTCATCGGGATCACCCGCAGCGTCGCGCCGATGCCGAAGCGATCGTTGAAGAGCTTCGCGAGTTCGCCGACCGTCATGCCGTGCCGTTCCGGAATCGGATACAAGCCGACGAATGATTTAAATTTCGGGTCGAGTACCGGCCCTTCGACTTGTGTGCCGCCGATCGGATTGGGACGGTCGAGCACCCAGATCTCTTTGCCGTACTCTTTGGCGCTTTCCATGACATACGCCATTGTCGAAACGTAGGTGTACGGCCGCGCGCCGACATCTTGAATATCAAAGACCAGGACATCCACGCCGGCCAGCATCGAAGCGGATGGATGGCGCGTCGCGCCGTATAAACTGTAAACGGGAAGGCCCGTTTGCGGGTCGGTGTACGATGCAACGTACGAACCGGCAGGCCGGTCGCCGCGAAGGCCGTGCTCGGGTGCGAACAGCGCCTTGACGCAAATCTGCGAATTCTTTCGGACCGCATCAACAAAGCTCTCGCCGCTCGACGTGACACCGCTGCGGTTGGTAACGATGCCGATGCAGCGTCCGTGCAGATCGCGCCACGCCTTGCCGAGAAACACATCGTCTCCCAATGTGACGACGGGCGTATTTGACACCGGTTGCGCGAGCACCGGAATCGCTGCGATCCCAGCCAGCGCGGCGCAAAGAGCAAGCGAACGAAGAACGTGCATCGCGGGTGCGATACGCGCTCGCGAGCGGCGAACCTGCGCCGACCGCTTCGAGCAAGCAAGGCTCGCGCCGTCCAGCGCGAAGGGCGATTCATGCGCCGAATTATCGCCGTTCTGTCGTTCGCATGTGCTTTTGGGCTCGCTGTGGTTCCCAGTCCCGCAGCCCCCGCTGACCGTGGCGTCTTTGCCGACCTGCATTGGCGCCTGATCGGTCCGTTCCGCGGCGGACGAACCGTAGCGATGACCGGCGTACCCGGCGCGCCCAACGTTTTCTATATGGCCGCCGTTAATGGCGGCATTTGGAAGACGACCGATGCGGGCCGCGTTTGGAAACCGATCTTCGACGGACAGGCCACGGGTTCAATCGGTGCCGTCGCCGTCGCACCGTCCGATCCGCAGACCATTTACGCGGGTAGCGGCGAGGGCTTGCAGCGGCCCGATCTCTCGACCGGCGATGGGTTCTACCGTTCGACCGACGGCGGCGTAACGTGGAGCCATCTTGGCTTGCGCGACGCGCAGCAGATCTCGCGCATCGTGGTCGATCCGCACGATGCGAAGCGCCTTTTCGTGGCGGTTCTCGGGCATCCGTACGGACCGAATACGGAGCGCGGCGTGTACCGCTCGACCGACGGCGGCGTGACCTTCGAGAAGATCCTCTACAAGAGCGAGAACGCGGGCGCGATCGAACTCGTCATGGATCCGAGCGATTCGCAAACGCTCTACGCCGAACTCTGGTCGGCGCGCCGGGCACCTTGGACCTCCGGCAGCACCTACACGAAATCCGATCTCGGCACCGCTCTCTATAAGTCGACCGACGGCGGCGCAACGTGGCAAACGCTGACGCGCGGATTACCGACGCAAGCGCAGGGCCTCGGGCGCATCGGCCTGAGTATCTCGCGTTCCGATCCCAAACGCATCTATGCAGCGGTCGACGCGCCGCAGTTGGGCGGCATCTATCGCTCCGACGATGCCGGTGCAAGTTGGCAACGCACGAACGACGAGCCGCGCGTGTGGGGCCGCGGCGACGACTTCGCCGGCGTTTGCGCCGATCCGAAAGACCGCGATGTCGTCTATATGGCGAACACTTCGACGTATCGATCGACCGACGCCGGCAAGACGTTTACCGCGATCAAAGGCGCGCCGGGCGGCGATGACTACCACACGATCTGGATCAATCCCGAAAATCCGGACATCATTGCGCTGGGCGTCGATCAAGGGGCGACGATCAGCGTCAACCATGGTGCGACCTGGAGTTCGTGGTACAACCAGGCGACGGCCCAGTTCTATCATGTTAGCACCGATAACCGTTTTCCGTATTGGGTGTATGGCGGACAACAGGAAAGCGGCAGCGCGGGGGTTGCGAGCCGCGGCAACGACGGGGACATCACGTTTCGTGAATTTCATCCGGTCGGTACCGAAGAGTACGGGTATGTAGCGCCCGATCCGTTGCATCCGAACATCATCTACGGCGGCAAAGTGCATCGCTTCGATTGGACGACGATGCAAACCCAAGACGTGTCGCCGGTCGTCGTGCGCGGCCCCGATTCGTACCGGTTCAACCGCACGGCGCCGCTGCTGTTCTCGCCCGCGGATCCACACGCGCTCTATCTGGGCTCGAACGTCGTTTTCCGCACGCGCAACGGCGGCCACTCGTGGGATATCGTCAGCCCCGACTTAACCCGCGCCGATCCGGGCGTTCCGCCGACTTTTGCGGCATTTACCGACGTCGATCCGGCTAAGGGCAAACATCGCGGCGTCATCTATAGCCTTTCGCCGTCGTACCGTGACGCCAAGCTGATTTGGGCGGGGACCGACGACGGTCTGATGTGGGTCACGCGCGACGGCGGTGTGCGCTGGTCGAACGTCACCCCCAAGGATCTCGGTCCGTGGAATAAGGTCGCGCAAATCGATGCGTCCCACTTTGATTCGAACACCGCATATATCGCGGTCAATAAGTTCCGGCTCGACGATCTGCATGCATACATCTTTCGCACGCATGACGGCGGCAAGAGCTGGGCGAAAATCACGAGCGGCCTGCCCGACGATGCAGCGGTGAACACCGTGCGTGAGGATCCGATACGCCGCGGCCTGCTGTATGCCGGAACCGAGCGAACGGTCTACGTCTCGTTCGATGACGGGGACCATTGGCAGTCGCTACAACTCGACTTGCCGTCGACCTCGATCCGCGATCTCGTCGTTCACGGCGACGATCTCGTTGTCGGAACGCACGGCCGTTCGTTTTGGATTCTCACCGATATTGCGCCGCTCCGCGAACACGCCGCGGCGCTAGCGGCAACCGCGCCGCTGCTCTTCGCGCCGCAACGTGCCTACCGCATCATGCGCAACACCAATACCGACACGCCGCTGCCGCCCGAAGAGCCCGCCGGTGAGAATCCGCCCGATGGCGCGATCATCGACTACCTCTTGCCGGAGGACCGCGGGCCGGTGACACTCGACATCCTCGACACGCGCGGAACGCTGCTACGGCGCTACTCGAGCACCGATCCCGTCGAGCCGGTCGAAACCGATCTCAATGTCCCAACCTATTGGGTGCGTCCGGCGCGCGTGCTGCAGGCAACGCCCGGCGCCCATCGCTTCGTGTGGGATATTCGTACCGAGCCGCCGCGAGCAATCCGGCACGAGTATCCGATTTCCGCGATCTACCGCAATACGCCGCGCGAACCGCTCGGGCCAAGCGTCGTGCCCGGTACGTATACCGTACGACTCCTCGTCGGCGGCCTGTCGCTACGCAAGCCGCTCGTTATCACGCTGGATCCGCGCGTCTCCGCTACGACGGCGGATCTGCGCGCGCAGTATGCCTTCGCTACAACACTCGCGGCTGCGATGACCGACAGCTTCGATGCCGTCGCACACGCGCGCGCCGTGCGCAAGCAGTTGCAAGACACCGCAAAAGCGCAACCCGGCGCGCCGGTAACGGACGCAATGGCCGGCGCGAATCGCGAGCTTGCCGCACTTCTCGACGGACCCGCAGCTCTGCCGCGCTTGCATGCACAAGTGAGCGGAATCTACTCAGCCGTGAACGGCCCGGACGCCGCGCCCACGGTACAGCAGCTCCGCGCATTTGCGGATATGAAGCCGGCATTGCGTGACGCAGCCGCTCGCTGGATTCGCCTCCGCGACAATGCCGTGCCAAAGCTCAACGCCTTCCTACGTGCCAAAAAATTGGCAGCCATCGACGTACGCCGCAAGCTCCCATTCGAGGAAGACGCAGAAATCGACGAGCCGTAGAATGCAGACGCGCCGGGAGGCGAGTACCGTCGTGGCGAATTTCGCAACACCTCGGCAATCGTCAGGAAAAGAAGATGTCGTTAGATCAATCCGTGAAAGACGAAGATATTCTTAGTGGCTTTGCGTCGATTCATCAAGCGATGACGCAAGGCTTCGATACCATTGAGCGCCGCTTTAACGACCGCTTTAACGATATGGAGCGAGGGATCGATGCGCGCTTCAACCGCCTCGAAGCGGGGCTACACGATGTTCGCAATGATGTCGCTCGGCTCGAGCAGCGGATGCTCCGCCGGTTTGATGACGTCGACGAGCGATTCGATAAACTCGAAGTCCGCGTGACAGCGCTCGAACTTCGGATCGCCTAAACGAATTCCGGCGTGCGGCCGGATGGTATCAGGCCGGCGGCTGCGGCTCGGACGAAAAGATCGTCGACTGCGCGAAGGCCGTCGAGGCCGACATCGTCGCTGTAGGCGTTGACGTAGAGGCCGATGTGGGCGCGCATGACGGCATCGTCCATCTCGAATGCATGCGCGCGGACGTAATCGACGATCGCCTTTTCGTCGGTGCGTGCAAAGGCAAGACTGCGCCGAATGGCATCGTTCATCTCGGCGGCGTGCTCGTCGTCGATATCGCGGCGCGCGAGAATGGCTCCGAGCGGAATCGGATTGCCGGTCGTGGCTTCCCACCAGTCGCCGAGATCGACGACTTGCGCAAGTCCCGCGTGCGTGTATGTGAAGCGAGATTCGTGGATAATCAGGCCGGCGTCAACTTCACCACCGGCAACGGCGTCGACGATGCGGTCGAAGCGGAGTTCGCGAATTTGCGGCTCGCGCCCGAGCGCCAGGCGCAGCAATAGATAGGCGGTCGTCATGCGGCCGGGAATTGCGAAGACCGTGTCGGCGCCGAAGCTTGCGAGGTCGCGCGCTTCGGGGGCGACGACGAGCGGGCCGCAACCGCGTCCAAGTGCACCACCCGCCCGCAGAATGCGGTAGTCGTCGAGCAGATACGGAATCGCGCCGTACGAGACCTTGGTTAGCGCATGCCGACCCTCGCGCGCCGCAGCATTGAGCGCTTCCACGTCATCGAGCACGACATCGACGTGCGGCGCGTTCGGCAGCAAACCGTTCGTTAGTGCGGCAAAAATGTACGTATCGTTCGGGCACGGCGAATACGCGAGCGAGTACGTCATGCCGGTGTCGCTACGGCCGCAAGAAACATCTCGAGCGCATGCACGGTGGCGGCGGCACCGGCCCGAAAATCCCACTCGCTTGCAGCGCGATCGCCGACGAGATTGGAAATGCCGCGCAGTTCAATCGCCGGAATTTCTGCCCGTGCCGCAGCTGCCAAGACGGCGAAGCCCTCCATCGATTCGACCATGGGAGAAAAGCGCGCCGCCAGCTCTTGCGCACGCCGATCCGTGGTCGTGATCGTTGCCGAGGTGACGCCCGGACCGAACAGCGCGCCGCCGGCGCGCTTGCGGTACGAGGCGAGTAGTGCGTCGTCGCTTGCGACGTGCTCGCGCAGCGTGATGCCGTCGGGAAGGTTCAGCGCGCCACCGCCTTCGAGACCGATATCGGCGTAATGCTCGTCGGTAACGGCAACGGCATCGCCGACGTTCGCGCGGTTGCGGAATCCGCCGCCGATACCGGCGTTGACCACGTAGCGATACCGTCCACGCGCGATAGCATGCAGTGTGCCGATGCCGGCCTCGACCGGACCGACGCCGACGGCAACCACGTCCACGCCCGGGCGGGGAGCAAACGCCTTGAGTTCGGCGGCCACCGCGCACACGACGAGAATCACGCGCTTCTTTTTGCCCAGGTGATGGTGAGCCAGAGCGGCCCGATAAGCAGATGCGTCAAATTGTTTAAAAACGCCGGACGTTTGCCTTCGAACGCGTGGCCGGCGAATTGCAGTACCCATCCGACGACAAACAGTGCAACGGCAACCTGCCAGTTTACGAATCGGGCGAGCCCGTACATGGCGACGAGCATAGCGATCGCGCCGACCGCCGCGGTTCCGGCGATACGCCAATAAAAGATCGAAACGGCGATAATGGCGGGAAGGGCGGCGTCGAACAAGCCGACGTGCAATAAACGCAAGAACACTTCAAGGGCAAACACGATCATCGGAATGCCGTAGTCGTGCAGTAGACGATTACGTCCATCCTCGTGATAGGTGCCGTATTCGGCAAGCAACGGATTTTGCATCAGCGTACTCCGATGAACTTGTGGGTCTGCAGCGAGAGACGCAGGCGGTGCGGAAGTGCCTTCGCTGCGGTGACCGCAAGCTCCACGTTGGCCGGTTTGTTTCCCTCGGGTTGCAGAAAGACGGGTGTGGCCGGCGGAAACAGAGCGAGCCATTCATTCGGCGCGCGTCCATCGACGATCAATTTCGCTTCGTTCGCGCGCGCCGCCATTACCGGATGCAGCCGTTCTTTCGGGGAAACCGTGAGCCAAACGTCGTCCGGTAGCACAACGTCGATCGTGCCGTTCGACTCAATATGCACGCGTCGCCCGTCAGCACGCAGGGCCGCGATCAGCGCCGGCGTTTCGGCCTGTGCGAGCGGCTCGCCGCCGGTCAAAATAACCATCGGGCAGTCGCCGCCTTCAGCGCGCACGCGGGCAACGACGCTCTCGACGCTAGCGATGAATTTGAGCGCGTAATCGGTATCGCAGAAATCGCACGCAAGATTGCAGCCGGCGAGCCGAATGAAGACAGCCGGTGTTCCGGTCCACGTGCCTTCGCCTTGCACGCTGTAGAAGATCTCAGCGAGCTGCAGCATCGCCCTTACGCAAGATGGCGCACGCGGTAGCCGTTTCCCAGAGCACGAGTTCGGCCAGTTGCGGAAACGCGGGCGCTAGGCGCTGCCATATCCATACGACGAGGTTCTCCGAGGTCGGATTCTCAATGACGTCGTTGAGCGAGCGGTGGTCGAGTTCCGCGATGACGCCCGCCTTGACGGTATGCGAAAGCTCGTCGAAATCGACGACCATGCCGCGGGCGGGGCCGTCGGTTGCAAGATCGCCCTCGAGGGTAACGTCGAGCCGGTAGGAGTGCCCGTGCAGCCGCGAACATTTGCCGTCGTGGTGTGGGAGCACGTGCGCCGCCTCGAATGAGAATTGTTTGCGAATCCGCACGACATGCGTTCTTCCGTCCGAGCGCGAACGCGGCCTTCGATGCTGACCTTCAACCGCGCCGCCCTGGTCCACATGCATGTCCAGGGCGAGGTTGCCCCGGCGATCATCCCTTCATCGATCTACAACGTCACCGCCGACGGCCGAGCGGTCATCCTCCCGTCGATCGGGGGCATTTGCCTCAATGTCCGGGTCGGCGACGGCGCCTTCGATTTCGCGGGCGACCACATCGAACCGGCGGTTAGCGCCCGCAACACCGACGAGAAGATCAACCTCGGCTTCTGCGTGCTGGCCTGCGTCGGCAACCGGGCGACCATCCTGAGCGGAAGGGCCAAAGGCGAGACGGGAGTCGTGACCGGCAAGCACGGCGGCATCGAGCACGTGATGATCGACTTCCCGGAAAAAGTAATGGAGAAGATGGCGACCGGCGATAAGATCGGCGTGCGCGCCGTCGGCGTCGGGCTTGAACTTGAAGACGCCGCCGACGTGCGCGTCTTCAATTGCGATCCGGATTTTCTCGAAAAGATGGATGCAAAGTGGCGCAACGGCGCGCTCCACGTGCCGGTCGCGAAAATCGTTCCCGCCGCGATCATGGGCTCGGGCCTAGGCCGGTCGACGGTTGCGCGCGGCGACTACGATATCCAGGCATTCGACGCGGATACCGTTGCGGAGTTCGGCTTGCGCGAATTGCGTTTTGGTGACATCGTCGCAATCGAAAATGCCGACAATACGTTCGGCCGCATCTATCGCCGGGGCGCAATGACGATTGGAATCGTTGCGCATGGTGCCTCGCATATCGCGGGACACGGGCCGGGTGTGACGACCTTGCTTACGTCGCGTTCGGGCGCCATCGTGCCGCACATCGATCGCGCGGCAAATATCGCGCAGATCCTCAAGCTTCGTTAAAGGCCGGTACGAAACGGTCGAACGTCAGTCCGTCGCGTCGGGCGGATTATCGAGAATGATACGCCGGTAGAGCTTCGAGTGGACGCGCTGCGCCGAGGCATCAGCTTCGGCGGGCGCGTCTAGCGCGCCCGCAATACTTGTTCGCGCGTGGGCGCGCTTGCGGAAACACGCTTGACGCGATGCAGGTAGACCGTATTCGCGCGATAGTCGAAATAGACGTCGTAGTCGTGTAGGATGTCCGTACCGAGGACGCCATCGATGTCTTCAACGCCCAGTTCGGACGACGATATGTCGATGAGCGGCTCGGTGAGCGTCGTACCGGCAAACTCGAAACTCTTGACGCGCACGGTCGTCGCCGTGCCGATACCGCCGACGCCGCGAAATTTGGCGACGATGGCCGCTTTGTCGCTGCTGATATCAGCCCGATCGGCGAAGGCCGATTGCAAAACCGTGCGATTTGCTCCGGTGTCGATAATAACGCGCGCGACGACGGTTCCAACCTTCGCGTGAATGGCTGGCTGCTTGTCGTCGAGTGCGAGCGGTACGGCTGTTACGTCCGCAGGCGGATGAAATGTGGCGGGCTGGTGAACGTCGACTTGATTGTGTTCGTGATCGATGTGAACGACCGCGTCGGCAAAAAAATCAAACCCGAGCAGGCCGGCGATGCGCGTGTGGTCGTCGGCGTGAAAGGGCACCGGTACGACGCGTGTCACGATGTTATGCATATGCAGTGCGCCGACCGTCATTAACGGTACAACCGCCGTCTCTTCAGCAAACGTTCCGAGCGTCGAACCGATGTGCGAGCCGTACCGTTCGATGCCCAGCGCTTCGGCGACGCTCGGGTCGATGACGATCCCCGCCGCACCGGAATCGAGCAGAAAATCATAGGTGTGCGCGCCTATGCCGACGCGCACGACGAACAGCCCGTTCGCGACGCGCACCGGCAGTTGTACGACGCTCGCACCCGCCGGAAATTCAACAATCGTGCGGCGACTCGGGGGCATCGCAACGTCTTTCGGATCGGGGCTCGTATCAAGCGTTCGCGATACAATGGTTTGCTCGCGTTCGTTGCCGAGCGAGTCGGTCGTACGCGCGCGCGAGGGTTCGAGTGTGCCGTCGAACTGCTTGAAGTCATCGTATGTCGTCACGTAACGCCGGTGCCGTTCGACCCGTTCGCGCCGAACAATAACGCCCGTCCGCTTCTCGATGAAGAGCCACTCGTGACGGCCGCTAGGCGGGTTCACCTCGATGACATAGGCATTGGTCTCGAGTGAATCCCCAATGAGATGCACGTCGTTCGTATCGCGCGACAGCCACGCGCGCTCGTCGATGGCATCGCGTTCGTGAATTCCGGAGAAGGTGAAGGTGATACCGTTGCGATTTTGCTGCCAGCGCGTTCCGGCGTGTACCCCGTTCTCATAGACGAGCGATCCGAGCGTCGTGCTCTCGCGATAGTCTTTGCCTTGCCGCCAAACGCGAAACGTTCCGTTCTGTCCGTCTTGCAACAGGCGCCAGTCTTCGAGTGTCGTTGCGTTCTTCGTATGAGGTACGCCGTGCGCTCGTTCGAATAGCGCGCGAACCTTGGCGAGCGTGATGCTCGACGGGATGAGGCCGCCCGGTGGGTCGTCGATTGCCGCGGCGCTCGCCGGCAGCGCGCACAATGCGTACGCGACGACGGCAAACCCGAGCAGCCGGCGCACGATGCGCTTAGAGCGAACCGGCCGGGCCCATTGCTTCGAGGCGGCGCTTGAGATCCGCCAGGAAGCCGGAGGCAACGGCGCCGTCGACGACACGATGATCGAGCGACATGCAAACGTTCATCATCGAGCGGATAGCGATCGCATCGTCGGCGCGAACGATAGCGCGTTTGACGATCGCCTCCATCGTGACGATGCCGGCCTGGCCCGTCACGAGAATCGGCGCCGAAAGGACAGAACCGTTGGCGCCCGTATTGTTCACGGTAAACGTTCCGCCGGAAAGTTCGTCGGGGCCGAGCTTGCCGCGCCGCGCCTTGTCGATGATCGCGCCCGCGGCGAGTGCCAGTCCCTTGATCGAAAGGCCCTCGGCGCCGCGAATGACCGGCACGAGCAGGTTGCCTTCGACGGCGACGGCCATCCCGAGATTCACGTTTTTGTGTACCATAATGCCGGCATCGGTAAACGATGCGTTCATCAGCGGAAACGCCGCCAGCGCTTCGACGGCGGCGCGCATAAAGAACGGCAGCAGGGTCAGCTTGACACCGTGCGCGGACTCGAACGCATCTTTTTCTTTTGCACGCCACGTCCAGACGTTGGTAACATCGACTTCGACCATCGTCCAGGCGTGAGGGGCGGTGTGTTTGGATTCGACCATGCGCTGCGCGATGATCTTGCGCGCCTGCGTGAGCGGAATGAGTTGACCCGCAATGGGCTGTGCGTACGTCGGCCGGCTCGCGGCAGGGGCGGTGCTCGCCGCGGGCGCCGTACGGGCGACGTATTCGGCGTTATCCGCATTGATCGCCGTCGCGGTAATGGCGCTGGGGCCGGCATTTGCTGCAGCGATAATATCGCGCGCGGTAATGCGCCCGTTATTGCCGGTACCGCGAACGCCGCTGACGTCGATGTTGTGCTCGCGGGCCAAACGCCGTACGGCGGGCGACGCGCTGCGCAAGATGCCGTTGCTCGAACCGTTCGAAGAGCGCCCGTTACCGGTTGCGGCTGCGTGGACTGCGGTTGCAGCAGCCGCGACTTGCTCGGAGGGTGACGGCGTATGCGCGGCCGGTGGTGCTGCGGCGGCGCCGACTTCATCGATGACGGCGATCGGCGCGCCGGTCGGCACGGTTTCGCCTTCCTTCACGATAAGTTCGCGAATTGTACCGCTGACGGGCGAAGGCACTTCGGCGTTGACTTTGTCGGTCGACACTTCGACGAACGCTTCGTACTTCTCGACCGTGTCGCCGACTTTCTTGAGCCACTGCGCGACCGTCCCTTCGGTAACGGTCTCGCCGAGCTGCGGCATCGTAATCGTCGTCGCCACTAAAACTGCGCCAGTTCGCGCATGGTGTTCGCCATGCGTTCGGTCGAAATCATGAACTCTTCCTCGAGCGGCGCGGCGTAGCCCATTGCCGGAACATCGGGTCCGCACAGGCGCCGGATCGGCGCATCGAGATCGAAGAACGCTTCCTCGGCGACCATCGCGGAAATCTCCGCACCGATGCCGCCGAACTTGTTGTCTTCGTGAATGATCAGCAGCTTGCGCGTCTTGCGCACGCTTTCCAAAATTGTGCCTTTGTCCATCGGACGAATCGAACGCAGATCGATGACTTCGATCGAAAGACCCTCGGCCTGCAGGCGGTTAGCCGCGTCAAGTGCTTGATGAACGTTGTAGCCGTACGATACGACCGTCACGTCATTGCCGGGTTTTTTGACGTCGGCTTTCCCAAGCGGAATGACGTAGCGTCCTTCGGGCACTTCGCCTTTGACCGAACGGTACGTTTTCTTATGTTCGAGAAAGAGCACCGGGTCGGGATCCTCGATCGCTGCCGTCAGCAAGCCTTTGATGTCGGCCGGCGTCGATGGTGCAAGAATCTTGAGACCGGGCACGTGATAGAAGAGCGCCTCGATCGACACCGAGTGCGAAAGCGCGCCGCGTACGCCGCCGCCGTAGGGCGTGCGGATCACGAGCGGACACGTATAATCACCGTTCGAACGATAGCGCGTCTTCGCCGCTTCGCCGACGATCTGGTTGAACGCCGGATAGATAAAATCGGCGAATTGAATCTCGGCGATCGGGCGTAACCCTTCCATCGCCATGCCGATCGCGACGCCGACGATCGAGGCTTCGGCAAGCGGCGTGTCGATGATCCGCTTGGGGCCGAATTCTTCGAGAAACCCTTTGGTGATGAGGAAGACGTTGCCGCGGGCGCCCACGTCTTCGCCCATGATCAGCGTGCGTTCGTCGTTCTTGAGCGCGTCGTGCAAGGTCGCACGCACGGCATCGACGTTGTTCATCACTGCCACGGTTCGTGATCTCCTTCGTAGACATTCTTGTAGAGATCGGCCGCCGCCGGGAACGGAAACGCTTCGGCCGTATCGGTGGCTTCGTTGGTTTCGCGCAGCACGTCGGCTCTGAGCTGCTTGATTTTGGCTTCGTCCACGACGCCGGCATCGAGCAATAGTCGCTCGAAAGCGGGAACGGGATCGTTCTTGCGTGCCTCTTCGATGGCGGCGCGATCGCGATACGTGCGATCGTCATCATCAGTCGAATGCGAAAGGTAGCGGTAGCATTTTGCTTCGACGAGCGTCGGGCCGCCGCCGGAACGTGCCCGGTCCATCGCCGCCTTGACGGCTTCGTACGAAGCAAGCGGATCCATACCGTCGCATACGACGCCCGGCATGCCGTAGCCGGCCGCCTTATCGGCAACGTTTTTCACGGCCATCTGATAGTTTTGCGGCGTCGAGATCGCATAGCTGTTGTTCTCGCACATGAACACGATCGGCAGCTGGTGCACGGCCGCGAAGTTGAGCGATTCATGCCATTCGCCTTCGCTCGTCGCGCCTTCGCCCGTGCTCGTCAACACCACGCGATCGGTTTCGCCGCGATACGTGAACGCGTAGGCCACGCCGACCGCGTGCGGCACGTGCGCGGCGATGATTGAACTGATCGAAAGCATGCCCAATTCGCGATTGGTGTAGTGATTGGGGAATTGGCGGCCGCCCGAGCGGTCTGCGGCGCGCGCGAACATCGAGTTGAGCAGTTCGAGTAAGGTCATGCCGCAGCCGAGCACGAGGCCCAGGTCGCGATAATACGGTACGAGCACATCCTTGCCGCGGACGAACGCCATTGCCGCGCCCGCCTGCACGGCCTCGTGACCCTCTGAGCCGAGTGCGAACGGTATCTTGCCCTGACGGTTGAGTTGGAATCCGCGGTTGTCCAATTGGCGCTGCAAAAGCATGTTGCGCAGAATCGCGACGAGTTGCTCGTCGCTCAGGCCGTGTCGCTCAAGGGAACCCGCGCGACCGGTCACCGCTTTCGCCATTCGATTTCAACCCTTAATAGGAAGTGAGAACCGCGGATACTCCACCCGCCACAGCCGCGAGTCCTGCGTTTGGAAGCAGCCGCCGGAGCAAGGCAACCGCCCAAGCCGCCCAGCGATGAGCGGGCGCTGCCGAGGGAGCGTCGCAAGATTTTTCCCAGGATGCGCTAACATCCCGGAAACCGTTTGCCCTGAAAGGTCGTCTTCCGATGCGCCTTCTCCAGCGTTTTTCCGCCGCAGCCGTCGCGCTGGGTATCTGCACGACGTTTGCCGGTCCCGGCCGGGTCGACGCCCAGGGCGCGGGTCCCATCAGAATTGCCGTTGTCACCGATTTGTCGGGCATCTATGCCTCGCTTGCCGGCGACGGCGCGGTCAAGGCGACGCAGATGGCGGTGGATGACTTCGGCGGCTCCGTGCTCGGCCGCAAGATCGAGGTCGTCACGATCGACCACCGCAACAATGGCCCGGAGGCGGCGACCAAGGTGCGTGAGTTCTACGATCAGGGCGGTGACCTGGCGATGGACTTGACCAACTCGGCAGTCGCTCTGGCCGTCAGCGCGGTCTCAAAAGAGAAGCATAAACTCGCGATTGCAACCGGTGCCGCTTCGTCGGCTCTCACCGGTGCGCAATGCAACAAGTACACGTACCATTACGCCTACGACACCTACGCGCTCGCGTCGTCGACCGGCGCGAATATCGCATCCCAGTCCGACGGCAAGAAGTGGTACGTCATCTATCCGAACTACGCGTTCGGCACGCAGATGGTCGAGGATTTCGGCGCGGCGATCCGGCGCAAAGGCGGCGAAATCGTCAAGGCGGACGCAGCGCCCGTCGGCAGTACCGATTTCTCGTCGTACCTGCTCGCGGCCCGCAATGCCAAGCCGCAGGTTCTGGGTATCTTTAGCGCCGGCGCCGACATGGTCAACACGATGAAGCAAGCTGCGCAATTTGGTCTCAATAAAGAGATGAAAATTGCGGTCGGTTTGGCCTTTCTTTCCGACGTCGATGCGCTGCCCGACGTTTTTGCGGGCTCGCGCATCACAACGTCTTGGTACTGGGACTACACGCCTGCAGCGCGCGCGTGGGCCGATAAGTATACCAAACGCGTCGGCGGCGGTTTACGTCCGACCGACATTCAAGCATCGGATTACTCGCTGACGATTCAGTGGCTCAACGCCGTGAAGGCGGTCGGTTCGACCGATGCCGACAAGATCGTTGCGTATCTGGACGGCCGGCAGTTCAACGACTTCTACGCGACCGCGGGCGAATGGCGGGCGCGCGATCACCGCGTCCTGCACGACATGTATGTCGTCGATATCATCCCCAAAGACAAGATCAAAGCGCCGCATGCCTGGTTCAAAGTGGTTCAGGTCATACCGCCGAGCCGAGCGTTCCGTCCGGAATCGCAATCGACGTGCAAGAAGGACTGGTAGCGTAGCGCCGCCCTCGTGGATCTCGCGTACTATGCAGCGCAGTTCTTCAATGGACTGGTCTCGGGCGGGTTTTACGCACTCCTAGCACTCGGGCTGAGCATCATCTTCGGCCTGTTGCGCGTGGTTAATTTCGCGCACGGCGCGATGTACATGCTCGGAGCGTTCGTCGCATACTACGGCGCGCAGTTTTTTGGTTTGCCGTTTCTCGCGGCGCTGCTCGTGGCGCCCCTCGTCGTTGCTGCAATCGGTATTGTGATGGAACGCTTGCTGCTGCGTCGCCTCTACAAGCTCGATCCGCTCTACAACCTGCTCTTGACGTTTGCGCTCGTGCTGATTATCGAAGATGTCGTGCGCATCTTTGCGGGCTCGCTCGGCTCGCCGTATGCCGTGCCCGACTTTCTTTCGGGCGCGACGAATCTGGGCTTTACGATCTATCCGACATACCGTCTGTTCGTCGTGGCCGTGTGTATCATCGTTTGTTTCACGGCGTGGCTCTTGATCGAACGAACGCCGCTCGGCGCGCAACTGCGTGCGGCTACCGAGAACCCATCGCTGACGCGCGCGCTCGGCATCAACGTTGATTTGCTCGTGACCCTGACCTTTGGTGTCGGGGTCGGTATCGCCGGATTCGCCGGCGTTCTCAACGCACCGAACACCAACGTCGCGCCGAACATGGGGGATGCGCTGATCATCACGACGTTCGCGATCGTCGTGATCGGCGGGATGGGCTCGATTCTCGGCTCGATCGTCACCGGTTTCCTGATCGGCGTGGTTACTGCGGTCGGCGCGGTATTCTATCCGCCAATATCCAACACGTTGCCGTTTATCCTCATGGCGGTGGTACTGATCGTTCGGCCCGCCGGGCTTTTCGGGAAAGCCGAAGGCGCTGCGTGACCGCATCGTTGCGCGGACGGCGGGGCGCCGCAATTGCATCGATCGCGCTGGCGCTGGGGATCGTGTTGCCTTTCGTTCCCGGCGTCTACACAATCTTCGCGACGAACCTCGTCTGCTTCGCTCTGTTTGCCGTCTCGTTCGACCTGCTGCTCGGCTTTGCCGGACTGCTCTCCTTCGGGCACGCGCTGTTTTGGGGCGGCGGCGCGTACGGCATGATGATCGCCGTCGTCAGCTTGCATTTACCCGTGCCCGTCGCCGTCTTGCTCGGCACGCTCTACGCGGCTGCTGCATCGCTCGTCGTCGGCGCCCTTTCGATCCGGCGTGCCGGTATCTACTTTGCCATGATTACGCTTGCGCTTGCACAATTGCAATACTTCATCGTCTTTCAGCTACGCGATCTTAGCGGCGGTGAAAACGGGTTGCACATCGGCTCGCGCGGCGCGCTGTTCGGCCTACCGCTCGACGGCGACCGGACGTTCTACTATGTGGTGCTGTTGTGCACGGCGCTTGCGATCGCGTTTGCGATTCGCGCGATCAACTCGCCTTTCGGTATGGTGCTCGCGGCAATGCGCGAGAACGAACAGCGGGCGCGCAGCGTCGGCTATGACGTGCTGCGGTTCAAGCTCATTACGTTCATCATGTCCGGCACGATGGCGGGTTTCGCCGGTTCGCTGTATGCTCTCAACAATCGCCTGGTCGGGCTCGATGTCGTTGATTGGCATACCTCCGGCAAAGTCGTCATGATGACGATCTTGGGCGGCATCGGTACGATCTACGGCGCCATCGCCGGTGCCGGACTCTTCGAGTCGCTCGACTACTTCGTGAGCAAGACTCCCATCGGCGATAAGACCAATGTGGTGATGGGCACGATTTTTGCGATCGTTATTCTCACCGCTCGCCGCGGCATCGTCGGTGAAATTCTGGCGCGTACGGTCAGCCGGTCGCGCACTCGGGTCGAGGACGAGAACCCGTTGCTC
>Ga0302324_100006553_pt1 | contig 25061 bp, 14 predicted proteins | sample Palsa_T0_1_FD_201949 | JGI IMG/M metagenome (GOLD analysis project Ga0302324, IMG submission 201949) | Peat permafrost microbial communities from Stordalen Mire near Abisko, Sweden - Palsa_T0_1 | ecosystem: Environmental > Terrestrial > Soil > Palsa > Peat permafrost | place: Sweden: Abisko... | reverse complement strand
GCGTGTGGCTCAACGCGAGCACAGCGACAATCTATCGCCACGCGCTGGACCGCCAGATGGATGAAGCGACCGGCGAATTGGGCGGCAACGAGTCGGAAGCCCCGGATACCTGGAATTTTTCTATTCACGTCGCCAAGGGCTGGGAGAGCGCGTTTTTCTCGACCGAAACTCCGCGGACTCGCAAGGTCGCGATGCGCAGCGCGATCGTTTTCAGCCCCACTCGCGGCGGAATTTTTGAAGTGCTCTCTAAGCTGGTCTGGCGGGGCTTGGGAGGCACGAATGGCTCTGGCTCCCAGCTTGTTTCGTGGATACACGAGGATGACTTTGTGCGCGCGGTCGACTTGCTAATCGCGCGCGAAGATCTCTCGGGGCCGATTAACCTCGCCTCACCCAATCCTCTGCCGAACCGCGATTTTCTTCGTGCCCTGCGGCAGGCATGGGGAGTTCGATTTGGCTTGCCGGCGGCAGCGTGGATGATTGAGATCGGCTGCTTCTTAATGCGCACCGAGTCGGAGCTGGTGTTGAAGAGCCGCAACGTCATCGCCGGACGGCTGGCGGAGGCGGGGTTCAGGTGGCTGTTTCCTGACTGGCCGGAAGCCGCACAAAACCTGGTGCAGCGCTGGCGCGCCGCCGGGTACGGAGGTCCAAACGCGCGTAAAATCTAACCAATATGCGTAATAGATGGGTTCGGGGAATTTTTGTTTTGGCTTTGCTGGGCGTCACCGGTTTGAGCTTTGCGAGCGTGGCGGTTGCGGAAGAGGATTCGGCGGACGTTGCCAAGATCCGCGTCATTGAAACCAACTGGGCCGAGGCCCTGGTCAAGAAAGATCAGTACGCGCTCGACCTGTCGCTGGCGCCGACCTTTGTCGACATCTCGGCGTCGGGCGAGGTGACAACTAAGAATCAGCAGATCGCTCACCTCTATGCGCCAAACTACGGCGTGCTGGCGTATACCGAAACGCTGACCAGCGTTCGCGTCCTCGGCGAGACGGCGATCGCGCAGGGAACCTACACGCTGCGCCGCAAGTGGGGCAGCGATGTTCAGGAAGAGCGCGGCGTCTTCACCCACGTTTACCAGCGCGTCCGCGACTCGTGGCAGTGCATCAACGCGCAGCGCACGATTGTCCGCGAGCAGGTTGGGCCGCCGAAGTCGGCGGAGAAGAAGAGCGAGCTGCCCTTCCACATTCCCTTCACCGGAGGCGGCAAGAAGCAGCAGCAGCAGGAAGATCCTTCGCCGGTGACAGTGATGCCGACTCCGCAGCAACCGACGGTTCCGCCCGCACAGCCTGCCGCGACTCAAGCGCCTGCGCCGACCCCGGATCCGCAGGACGCACCGCCACCGACGCTGCAGAACGTCAAGTGATGGGACTGAAGTTCAACTAGCGAGGGCGCAAAACGTCAAGCAGCGCGCGAGAAAAACGCATCCGCCGTTACAATGAAAGCAGCAGGCGGGCTGGGCGATCGCTGCCCCGGGCAACCGGGGGGGAGGAAAGTCCGGACTCCGCAGGGTAGTGTGCCGGATAACGTCCGGGGCTTGCGCGTTAAGGCGCAGGTACGGCCAGTGCCACAGAAAATATACCGCTCGCATCCGGCAACGGCTGAGAGTAAGGGTGAAAAGGTGCGGTAAGAGCGCACCGCGCGCCGCGTAATCGGCGTGGCAGGGTAAACCCCACACGGAGCAAGACCAAATAGGGAGGGATGTGCCGGCCCGGCACGCCCAACGCGACGCAGGGCTTGGCGCTCTTTTCGGGATCGCCAAAAGCGGCGGCGCGGACCTCCGGGTAGGTTGCTGATGAGCGTGCGCAGCGATGCGCCGCCTAGAGGAATGACCGCCAGCTCTGTGCAAGCAGAGTTACAGAATCCGGCTTACAGGCCCGCCTGCTGCTTTTGTTTTCTATCTCACGTCATTTCTATCGAAAGTTATTTCTATCTAAAGATAGCGCCGCGTCTCGGCGACTTATTACTGTCCACAGCACGCGGCAGGATAAGATTGCCCCGTGGCCCTTGTTCTTGGCATTGACGCAGGTGGCAGCCGCACCGACGCCGCATTAGCGGACTCAGTCGACGGCGAGTTGCGCGTGCTGGCTCGCGCGGCAGCGGGCAGCACCAAGCTGTTGCGCGTCACTGAAGAACACGCGGCACGCATCTGGCAGGATCTGCTCGCCGAGCTTGCATCCAAAGCCCGGGTCTCACTGATGGATGTTCGCGCAACCTGCGCCGGCCTGAGTGGCCACAGCGTGGAGCGCGTGCGCCAGGGCGCGCTGGCCATGCTGCGCTCGCAGTCTGCGGGAGAAATTTTGCTCTGCGGCGATGAAGAGATTGCGCTGGACGCCGCGTTTGGTCCCGAAACATCAAATCAAAAAACAGCCGGCGTACTCGTCATCGCCGGCACGGGATCACACGCCGTCACGCGAACCGCCGCCGGCCTGGCGCACGCCGGAGGCTGGGGTCCCGCGCTGGGCGACGAGGGCAGCGGCTATTGGATCGGCCGCGAAGCTGTCCGCCAGGCGCTGCGTGCGCGCGACGAGCGCATCCCGTCACTGCTGCTCGATCGCATCGCCGCAGCCTGGCAATGCACCGGCGAAAATTCTCTAGCGGATATTGTGTCGAAGGCCCACGCCCAGCCGCCGCCGGATTTTTCAACCCTCGCGCCGCTGGTCGACGAGTGCGCCGACGCCGGCGATCAGGTCTCCGTGCTGCTGCTGCATCGCGCCGGCGAAGAGCTGGCGCGCCTCGCCGCCGCCGCCTGGGGACAGACCGGGCGCACCTCCAACGCGCATGTTCGCGTCGCGTGGACCGGCAGCGTGCTGCGTTCCGGCGCGATGGTGCGCGATGCCATGCGCGCGGCGCTGTGGGTGCACTTGCCGCAGGCGCGGTTAGACGAACAACCAGTCGATCCGGTGATGGGCGCGCTGCACCGAGCTGCCGCTGCAGCCGCTCGCATGAGCGAACAGGAAGCGGCGCCCGTGTCGCAAGGGCAAAACTAATTCTTCAGCGTCACCGTTACTGCTGGCGATGTCGATGTCGCCTGGTTCGCGTCGCCTGAGTAGACGGCGGTGACGTGATAGGTCCCGGCCGGATATGGCTTGCTCGAAACCGTCGCCGTCGCGACACCCTTCGATAGCGTGACCGTGCCCAGCGACGTGCTGCCATCCTTGAAGGTAATGGTGCCGGTCGGTGTGCCGCCGAGTGTGGCCGTAACCGTGGCTTTCAGTGTGACGTCGGCGGGAATTGTAACTGTGGATGGAGTAATTGTCAGCGCGGTCACAGTCGCGTCCTTCACGATCTGCACATTGACAGGCGAAGAGGTTGAGCCGGCGTCGTTGGCGTCGCCTTCGTAGACCGCGGTGAGGCCGTAGGTCGCGACTGGGTAGCCGGTGGTCGGCGCCGTTACTGCTGCCACGCCACTGCCGTTCAGCGAAACTGTCACCAGCGTGTCGGAGCCATACTTGAATGCGACCTTGCCAGTCGGCGTGCCGCTGCCGGATTGTTTCTTCACCGTCGCGGACAGGGTAATGTTGCCGCCGGTCTGGACTGGATTCGGCGACGCGGTGAATGTCGTCGTCGTTGCAGCCGGCGGGGCGCCGACGGTCAGCGTGGCAAATGCAGATTCCGTTCCGCCGCAGGTGATCGCGAAAGTGTAGGTGCCCGGCGTGCCGAAGCTGACGTTCGTCGAGCCGGAATAGATGCCGCCCGAGTAACTACCGGTTTGCACGCCTTGCCAATTGGCGTTCGCGTTGCCGCTGGCGAAGCAGTATTGCTCGTTCGTGCTGAAGGCGTTCTTCACGCTCCAGGAAATCTTCGATGAGTTGCCCGCGACCACGCTGGCGGGCGAAGCGGTCACTGTGATCGGCGCGCCGGCGACCGTCGACACATTGAACGCGGCAATCGCACCGTAGCCGTTGCTGTTTCCGCCGTAGTAGAGGTCCGTCCACACCAGCCCCTTGTTATCGATAAACGGAACCGTCGTGGGAGAATTTCCCGGCACGCCGCTGGAGGGGAACGAATACAACGTCGTCACCGGATTTGGCGAGTCAGGCTCGGCCGGAGCGGGTGTCATCAGCACCAACTGCCCGGAGCCGCTTCTCCCACCCGCGGCATTTAGAAAAAGTAAATTGCCGCTGCCATCGAATGCGACGTCGCCATCCGGATAAGCGGCCGACGAGAACGACGTGTTGAAGGTCAGCGTGTTCGGCTCCGAGCCCGAGTGATAGACGCTGCCGAACAAAGTGCTCGAGGTTTGATACTGGTTCGTCGTTCCGTAAAAATTACCGTCTGACCAATACTTGACCGAGCCGAGCGGCCCGCAGCCGTCCAGTCCATTTGTGTACGTATGCAGCACCTGATTGTTGTCGCCGTTGATGGCGGAAGAGAACATTGCGCCGCAGTTGAAGCCGCTGCCCGAAAACGAAGTACCGTACAGGACGCCGTCCACATCCGTGACGCCGTTCCATGGAAATACACCGAAGTCGCTGTTCGTCGCATTGTCGAACAGCAGTATCACCGTCGGGCCCGACGAGCCGTCGCCAAGGTCCGGCTTGTACTTCCACAGCGTGCCGTAGGTGGTCGCGTCCGAATCGTTGGCGAAGGTCGTGCCATAGATATAGGTGCCATCGAAAATAATATGGCCGTAGGGATTGTCCCCGTCCGTGAGCTGGTTGGTGAAGCTGTAGAGCAGCGTCAATTTGTTGGTCGTCGGGCTGAACTTGAAGATGGTGCCGCGATTGTGCGCGCCGCCGTATTCGGACGTGCCGTAAAGATTGCCGTCGGGCAGCTCGATCAGCGCGTTGGGATTCGCTCCGTCCGAGGCGCTGCCGGAAAAGCTGTACACGACCTTGAAGGAATAGTTCGAGCCGGGCGTGATGCGAAAAATGGTGCCGGCATTCGCGCCGCTGACGCCGCCGGTGCCGCCATATTGGTTGACGCCGTAGAGATTGCCATCGCTGGCCTGGATGAGGCCGCCGTAGGGATTGGTGCCGTCGGTGCCGGAGTTGGAGAGCTGATAGCTCTGCGCGAGTGAGGCGGTTTGGGCGAGCAGCGCGGCAGGCGCGATGAGAAGGGAAGTTGTGGCGACGAGGGCAAAGGTGCGAAGCGAGCTGAACATAGATTTATCTCCCAACGACGCGTGGGTCGTTGCTCAAGAAGCTGGGCCCGAACGGCGGCGAGGCTGGAGGTTCTAAATTCCGAAAAAGTAACAGTGAAAGAACATTTTAAAAAATGGGTACGGACCCCTCGCGTGGTCCGCACCCCAAAAAAATCCCTGGTTACTGCTTCCGCTTACCTGTTAGTTGGTAAGCGTGACCTTGACGGCGGCTGAAGTGGACGGAGCCTGCGCCGTGTCACCGTTGTAGACCGCGGTAATGTCGTAGGTGCCCGCCGGATAGCCGCTGCTGGAAACTGTCGCCGAGCCGATGCCGCCGGACAACGGTACGGTGCCGAGATTCCTGGTGCCGTCCATGAAGCTGACCGTGCCGGTCGGCGTTCCACCCTTGCTCGCAGTTACGGTCGCCTTCAACGTCACCTTCGTTCCGATCTTGACGCTGGTCGGCGTAATCGAAAGAGCAGTGGCAGTCGCATCCTTGATCGCAACCGTCACCGTGTTCGATGTCGACCCGTCGTCGTTCGTGTCCCCTGCATAGACCGCGGTGAGTGGATAGTTTCCGTTCGGATAAGGGCCGCTGGAAGCCGTGACAGAGAATACCCCGCTGCCGTTGAGCGATCCCGAGCCGAGAACCGTTGAGCCGGACTTGAGTGTGACCTTGCCGGTCGGCACCCCGCTGCCAGAGTTCTTCTTCACTGTGTCAGTCAGCGTCACGCTGGCGCCCGCGGGGATCGTCGTCGCCGATGCAGTCAACGTGCTGGTCGTCGCCACGGCGCCGCCTGTAACCGTGACCGTAACCAGCGCAGATTCTTGGCCGCCGCAGGTAATCGCGAGCACGTAGGTGCCGGCAGTCGCAAATGAAACGCTCTTCGAACCGCTCAGCACGCCCTTCGAGTAACCGCCCGCCTGCAAACCACTCCACCCCGACGCAGCCGGTGTCGATGTCGCGAAGCAGACCTGCTCATTGCTGCTGAAAGAGTTCGTGCTCTTCCACGCGATGCTCGTATCAGCGTTGACCGCGACACTCGCCGGCGTCGCCGTGATGCTGATCGGCGACGCTTCGGCCGGCGTCAGGTCAAACGCAACAATCGATCCCGGGTAGGCCGCGCTGCCGTCGTCATACTGCTCCAGCCACAAACGACCCTGGTTGTCGAGAAACGGTTGGCTGTCCGGCTGCTGCCCTTCGCTGTTATTCGCCGGGAAGGTGTAGAACTGCGAGGTCGCACTCTTGGTGACGTCGTAATCCCACAATCCGCCGATGGGTCCTGAATTCTGGTCGCCAATGCTGGCAAAGAACGCGTTGCCCGCACCGTCAAACTCCACCCGGCCGTCGAAACAGCCCTCAGCCGTCGCGTTGTAGATCGTGCTGAAGCCACTCGTCGTGCCCGTTTTGTACAACGTGCCGTAGCTGGCTCCGCCTGAATTGCAACCAAAGGTATCGCCATACAGGTCGCCGTCGGAGTAATACTTCACGCCCGCGGCGGGGTTGCCGCCGTCGGTGGCGTTGGTGAATTGATGCAGCACCGTACCCACGCCCGCCGTCGTGATACCCCACACTGCACCCGCATTGGCTGAGCCGGCGCCGGTTTCTGACGTTCCGTACAAGCTCGAGCCGACCTTGGTGACGCCGTCCTGCACGCTGTTGCCGAAATTTCCCGATGCCGAGCCGCCGCTGACGCCGAAGTTCCACAGTGTTGAAAAGCTGGTGCCGTCCGTCTTGATGCGCCACAGGACGCCGTTGCCCGTTTGATTGGCGAACTCGACCGTCGTGCCGTAGAGATAGCCGTCGTCGCCGTAAATGATCGTGCCCAGCGGATTGTCCTCGCCGCCGGTATTTGAGAACGCGTAGATCGTGGTCAGTGTCTTGGTCAGAAAATTGAAGCGAAACACCGTGCCGACACCATTTGCTCCCGCCCAGACCGTAACGCCGTAAATGTTGCCATCCGGCGCCTCGACCAGGCCCTGCGGAATCGCACCGTCGCTGCCGCCGAGAAAGCTGTAGACGACGGAGTAATCCCCGGCGGGCGTGATTTTGAAAATGTCGCCGCCCGAGCTCGGACCCAGGCCCGACGCGGTGATGCACTGCGAGTACGCATTCGAGGTGTTGCCGCCGCACTGGTTCGTGCCATAAATATTGCCGTCGCTGGCCTGGATCAACCCGTTGTACGGAACGCCGCCATCGCTCCCCTGGTCACTGAGCAGAATGGTGTAGAGCGGCGAGGCGCTGGTCGTCTGCCCGTGCAGTTGCGGGGTGACGGCGAGCAGTGCGGTGGCAAGCGACGCGGCGAGACATTGGGATACGAAGCGAGCGGTGTTCATAGAGGCCCTCGAACTACAGAGTTAAGCAAGCAGAGTTAGTAAGCGGTATGGTCTCTGCGCCCCGCCAGGCACAGCCGGGACGCAGAGGGATGGTGGCTGTTAGTTATGCAGTGTCACGTCGACCCCAGGGCTGGTTGACGCGTCGTCATCCGCGTCGCCCGAGTAGACGGCGGTGATTGGGTAGGTCCCAGCCGGATAGCCAGTGGTCGGAGCCTTCAACACGGCCTTGTCCCCTGACAGCGTGATCTTCGCCAGCACCGTGCTACCCGTCATGAAGTTGACGCTGCCGGTGGCCGTTCCCGTAGCCGGCGTGACCGTGGCCGTCAGGGTCACGGAGCTGCCGATCTTGACGGAGCTCGCCGACGTTGTCAGCGCTGTTGTCGTCGTCTTCTTGATGAGGGAAAGGTCGAGTGTGGAGGAGGCTGACGGCTTGTCGTCGGCATCTCCCAAGTAGTTGGCGGTCAGCGGGTAGACGCCCACGGGATAGCCTGCCGAGGAGGTCTGGAAATCTACCATGCCGGTCGAGCTGAGCGTTGTCGTGGCCAGCACCGTGCTGCCATCCTTGATCTGCACCTGTCCGCCCGCGTAGCCGCTGCCGGAGCTGCGCGTTACCGTGATCAGCAGCGTAACCGTGCTCCCGGTAGTCACCGGATTGGTCGGCGCGGTGAGCGTGGTGGTGGTGCTGACCGCAGCGCCCGCTTTGATCGTGACGTTGACTGTGCCCGAGCTGGCGTCGTCATTGCTGTCGCCGCTATAAGCCGCGGTGACGGTGTACGTTCCGGTGGGATAGCCTGTGGTCGGCGCGCTCAAGCTGGCCACGCCGCTGCCATTCACTGCCACGACTTCCAGCGTTGTCGAGCCTACCTTGAAGGCCACGCTGCCCGTCGGAACGCCGCTGCCGGAAGCCTTCTTCACGGTCGCGGAGAGAGTGATGTTCGCCCCTGATGTGACCGGGTTGGGCGTAGCAGTGACGGTGGTAGTCGTGGCCACCGGCCCGTTGCTGCTGCCCACGGTCAGTGTCGTAGATGCGCTCTCGCGTCCCCCGCAGACGATCGTCAACGCCTGCGTGCCGGTCGTGCTGCCCGCGCTGAAGGTCTTGCTGCCGGAATAAACGCCCGCAGAATACGTGCCCGTCTGCACACCTTGGAAGCCGCTGTTGCCGCCGCTGGCCCAGCAAAGCTCCTCCTCGTCAGAGAAGAGCGTGCTGCCTGACCAGGTCACGGTGACATCGGCGTTGGCCTCCGCGGTGGTTGGCGTCACGGAAATACTGATCGGTGCCGCAGTCTCTGTCGACAGCGTCCACTCGTCCACCGCGCCCAAAAGATTTGAGGTGCCGCCACGTTCCACCGTCCACATCTTGCCGGCGTTGTCGAAGAACGGGGCGCTTTGTGGATGGTCGCCATAAATGGAGCCAGTGGCGAAGTCGAACAGCGTCTTAATCGTGCTGCCGCCTGCGCGCGCCTCGGAGTAGAGCGCGCCCACTCCATTAGCCCCACCCTGCCCGGCGCCCACGATCAAGTTCCCGGCCGTGTCGAAGGCTGGCGGTCCGTTGAAGTTGTGCAGCGCAGTGTCGGTAAAGGTGTAGACCGGGGTGAAGCCCGAGGTCAGGCCTGATTTATATATGGAGCCGGAATCGGGCTGGTCGTCGTCACTCTGCAGCGTCGTCCCATAAATATTTCCGTCTGGCCGGTAGTAACGCGGCGCCCCCGAGGGATATGCGCCATCCAGCCCGTCGGCAAAGTTGTGCAGGATGGTGTGGCTGGACAGGTCGGATTTGAAAGACCACAGAACGCCATAATTGGTATTGTCCCCACCCACCTGGCTGGTGCCGTAGACCGTGCCATTCACGACGGTCACTCCGGTCACAGGCTGCAGACCAAGATTGCCATCGGAACCATTGCCGCCGAAGTCATACGAATGCAGCATGGAGCCGGTCTCCGCCGTCAGGTTCACGGAGAAGCTGAACAACGTGCCATAGGGAGAGGGCCCGCTCGCCGAGTTGTTAAATGCGGCATAGCCAATCGTGGTCCCGTAAATGCATTTGCAGCTAGCCACGTAGACGATTTCGCTGTTGGGGTAGGCTCCGTAGTCGTCATTGGCGAAGTCATACTTGTCGCTGAACACGCCGCCGGGCGTGATGGTGAAAATGTTGCCAAACCCATTGGCCCCGCCAAAGGTGGATGTCCCCCAGAAGTTGCCGTCCGGCAACTGGATGATGTTGTTCAGGCCGCTGCAATCCAGGCCGTTCGCGGCGCACTCGTAAAAAACGCTGGCCGTACCGGTCGGCGTGATCCTGACGACCGTGCCGTTCTGGTTGCTGCCGCCGCCATAGCTGACGGAGTAGAGATTGCCGTCACTGGCCTGGATAATCGCCTCCTGCGGGTTACCGCCCACGGACCCGTTGGCGGGGAACGAGTATTGGAAGTCAGGAGTCAGGGTCTGGGCGGTGACGACGGCCGGGGCTAGCGAGACGATGGCGGCGCCGAAGAGGACGAGAACAAGGCGGAGGGTGCGCATGCGAGGAGCTCCAATGTGGTTCAAAAAATGCTGACTGTCAGGGGGGAACGAGATGCCGCGAACCGGTTTGAGCGCGCGCGACAGGCCCAGTGTGGGGGCAGGCAGCCGGTTCCCAAAGAGACAGGACGGGACATTAGAGGACAAGTCAGGACATTGCTGTGCAAAGGGGCGAATTTGTCCAAAAATTGGAGCAAATTCAAGGCGTTGCTGAGGCTGCCCAGCCGGGGAGTCGCGGAGGGTTACTCGAGCCGCCGTCCGCCGACAAACGTGGCCAGCAGGCGCCCGTTCGGCGCCAGCACGTTAACGTCCGCTCGCGCGCCGGCCTCCAGCGACCCGAAATCTGAGTCCAGCCCGAGCATGGCGGCGGGGTTGCGGCCGGCCGCCTCCGCGGCTTGCGAAACCGGCAGCCCGGTCGCGGCCAGAAAATGCTCGACCCCGCGGTCCATCGTCAGCACACTCCCGGCCAGCTTGCCGTCGTACATGGCGCGGCCGCCGGCGACAGTGACTTCGAGATCGCCCAACAGGAACTGGCCGTCGCCTTTGCCGGTGGCCGAAATGGCGTCCGTGATTAGAATGCGGCGGCCTTGCAGCTTCGAGCGCGCATACAGACGAATCGCCTCCGGCGCGACGTGATGGCCATCGCAGATGATCTCCGCAAACAGATTCTGGTCATCCAACACCACGCCCAGCAGCCCGGGCTCACGATGATCGAAGCCGCGCATCGCGTTGAACGCGTGTGTAGCCGAAGCCGCTCCAGCAGAAACGCCTGCGCGCGCCTGCGCCGCGAGAGCGTCGGAGTGGCCGAGCGAAATTCGCACGCCCCGCGAAACCGCGTGACGCAGCAGCTCGAGCGCGCCCGGAACCTCCGGCGCCAGCGTCATCAACCGGACGTGCCCCCGCGCCGCGTCATAAAAGCGGTCAAACAGCGCGACGTCCGGCGGCTGAATTTGCTTCGGTGGATGCACGCCGCGACGCGCATGCGAGATAAACGGCCCTTCGAGATGCACCCCCAGCGGCCGCGCGCCAGTTTCCGGCGCCCCCGCCGAACCCAGCTCAATCCAATCAGCGATTCGATCGAGCGCCGCCAGCGTCCGGTCAACGCTGGCCGTCACCGTCGTCGCCAGAAATCCGCCCACCCCATGCCGCGCCAGAAATGCCGCCATCGCCCGCTCGCCATCAGCCGACGCTTCCATCACATCGTGCCCGGCCGAGCCGTGGATGTGAACGTCGAGATACGCGGGCACCAGAGTCGCTTCCGGAAAACTGTGCCTCTGCGTGTTGTCCGGCAGCTCAAACTCGCCCGCCGCCCCGGCGCGAACGATACGCCCGTCTTCGATCAACACCACCGCATCAAAAATTTCTCCCTCAGCAGTCAGGGCGGAGGCGGCATGGAGCGAGGTGAGCACGGACGTGAATCATTCTGTCATAGCGGCGTCCGTCTTCGTAGCCCGTCCAGCGCGTACCTGCGCGTGCGTTGCTAAAATTGGCGTTCCGAATTGGAGGCTTCACCATGCGTCGCCTGTTTTCCCCGGTTTTGTTTTCTGCGGTCCTGGCTTTCATGCTCCTCGCATCCGCCGCGCTGTACGGCCAAACCTCCGCGCGCAAGCGTGCCACTGGCCCGCCGCCTGTCACGCTGACGCCGGAAGCGGCGAAGGTTCTGGACACGCTCGATTCTCTGCAGGAGATGCCGCTCGGCGAGTGGCGCTACCATGCCGGCGACATGAGCCACGGCGAAGACGTCGCGCTGGATGACTCGAAATGGCAGTCCGTGACCGCGACCGACCACAAGCCGTTCACCGCTCCGAATGACGCCGTCTGGTTTCGTCAGACTGTAGAAGTGCCGAAGACGCTGCACGGCTACGACCTGACCGGCGTCACTGTCTGGTTCCACTTCAGCGTCGACGCCAACGGATCTGTGCCGCTGATTGTCTATTTCAACGGCCGCCGCGTCGCCATGGGCGAAGACCTCGAACCCATCGTCCTGTTCGATAAGGCGAAGCCGGGTGATCGCGCCGTCATCGCCGTCAAAGCGCTGCACACTGTCGACACGAAAACTTTTTCCGGCGCCGAAGCAACTGTTCAGTTCAGCGAGAACGGTCCTGACTCGCGCCCCAATCCACTCGGCTTCGCGACCGAAGCGCGCTGTGCGCAGGTTCTCATCCCCAGCGTCGCGCCGGATGATGCCAGGGCGCCAGCTGCGTTGAATGCGGCAATTTCACTCGTCTCCCTCGACGCGCTCGAAAAAGGCGACAAGAAAAAGTTCGACGCATCGCTGCTCGCCGCCAGCCAGCAGCTCGCGCAGTTGCGTCCGCTGCTGCAGCAGACGATTATCCGGATGGCCGGCAACGCGCACATTGACGCGGCATGGCTGTGGCCGGCGAGCGAAACGGTCGACGTGACAAAACGAACATTCGGGACCGCGCTGCAGCTGATGCAGGAGTACGGATTCACATTCACGCAATCCGCAGCAGCCTACAGCGAGTGGATCGAGCAGAAGTATCCCGACGAGTTCGCGCAGATTCAGGAAAAAGTGAAACAACACAAATGGGAATTAGTCGGCGGTATGTGGGTTGAGCCGGACCTGAATCTGCCCGGCGGCGAAAGCCTGGTCCGGCAATTACTCGTCGGTAAGGAATATTTCCAGAAGAAATTCGGCGTCGACGTCAACGTCGGCTGGAATCCTGACAGTTTTGGTTACAATTTCCAGCTTCCGCAAATCTACAAAAAGAGTGGTGTCGATTATTTCGTCACCCAGAAGATGTGGTGGAACGATACCAATCCACTGCCGCTCAAACTTTTCTGGTGGCAGGGGCTGGATGGCAGCCGCGTCTTGACATATTTCCCGCATGACTACGTAAACGGGATAGAACCGCTGAAGATCGCGAAGGATTTCGCCGCGGCTCGCGCGCTGAATCCCGGCACCAACGAAATGCTGCACCTGTATGGTGTCGGCGACCACGGCGGCGGTCCAACCCGCGCGATGCTTGACTCCGCAGAATCGTGGATGCAGCCCGGAACGCTGACTTCAGAGCAGAGCAACGGCGGCGCCCCCGTGCTGAACCGTGCGCCGGTACTGAGTTATTCTTTCGCGGAAACATATTTCCACGACGTCGAGCATCGCCTCGATACGGCACATTCGCCGGTGTGGAATTACGCGGTGTTAGCTGATTTGCAGAAGCAGGGAATTACGCCGCAGCAGTCACTGCCTGCGCCTCCCGCGGGACAGATCGCGCTGCCGGTGTGGAACGACGAGCTCTATCTCGAATATCACCGCGGCGTCTACACCACGCAGGCCGCGCACAAACGCAACATGCGCCGCAGCGAAGACTGGCTACTGGACGCAGAGAAGTGGTCGAGCCTGGCGTGGCTCGGCGGCGGCAGCTATCCCGCGACCGCGCTGAACGAGGCGTGGAAGAAGGAGCTGTTCAATCAGTTCCACGATCTCGCCGCCGGCTCCGGCATCGCCGTCATCTACAAAGAGGCGCAGGAGGATTACGACGTCGTCCGCTGGACCACGCAGGACGCGACGACGCGCGCCTGGCAGACAATCGGCCATCGCATCGACACCAGCGCTCCGAAAAAGCTCGGCCCGAATGTTGCGTCAGTCGTCGTCTGGAACGCGCTGTCCTGGCAGCGCTCCGAACCAGTCGTCGCTATCGTCCAACTCCCCGACAAAACCGATGACGCGCTCGAAGTTGTTGACGGCGATGGCCGCGTGCTTCCCACCGACGTGCTGACGCCCGAGCATTCTTCGCCAACGCGACAGGTACAGTTTCTCGCCGAGGACGTCCCCGCGTATGGCTACCGCACATTTTATGTTCGCCATGTCGGCGCGACAGTACCGGCACGCCGCGTGCCAGCTGCAATGCATGCAGCGGTTGCGCATAAAGTTCCGGTCAGCGAGTTGCACGTCGATGAATCCGCACACACGCTGGAAAACAGTCTCATCCGCGTGACTATTGATCCCGCGAACGGCTGCATCACGCACCTGGTCGAGAAAAAGAGCGGCTTCGACGCCATCGCTCCCGGCGGCTGCGGCAACCAGATGCAGGCCTTTAAGGACACGCCGAAAGACTACGACGCATGGAACATCGATCCCGGCACGCTCGACCACTTCACGGCGCTGGATGCGGTTGAGGACGTGAAGTTCGCCCCCGCCAACCCGCTCTATCTCGATGTCGTCATCCATCGCAAGTGGCAATCGTCCACTTTCACCGAGCGGATTCGCCTTTACGCGAACGATCCCGCGCTGCGCGTCCAACTGGATATAGAGTGGCGCGAGACCCACGTCCTGCTGAAGGCCGCGTTTCCGCTGGCCGCTACCCAACCGAACGCGACGTACGAAATTCCCTACGGCGCCATCCAGCGTCCGACGACGCGCAACAACTCTTTCGAGCAGGCGCGGTTTGAAGTCCCCGCGCTGCGCTGGGCCGATCTTGGCGATGGCAACCACGGATTCTCCCTGCTGAATAGTTCGAAATACGGTTACGATTGCGCCGGCAACGTCCTGCGCCTGACACTTCTGCGGTCACCAACATGGCCCGATGCCAACGCCGACCGCGGTCGCCAGGTGATGGAATACGCGCTGTATCCCCACTCCGGCCCGTGGCAGGCAGCGGAGACCGTCCGGCTCGGCCAAGACATGAACGACGTCCTGCTGGCAGCCCAGATGGAGGCTCACTCCGGCGAACTGCCGTCGCAGCGCGGATTTGTAACTGTGGATGCACCAAATGTCCTGCTCAGCTCCGTCAAGCGCTCGGAAGATGGCAGGTCTCTGATCCTGCGCTTCTATGAGGCCACTGGTAAAGCCACAGCCGTGCACGCAGCGCTGCCCTTCGCAGGCAGCGCGATGGCTCCGGGTGGAGTGGCCGAAGCCAGCCTGATGGAAAAGCAATCCGGCGGCGCCATCCCGGTGAAGGACGGAGCCATCGAGTTCCAGATGGCGCCGTGGGAGATCAAGACGATCCGCGTCAACACACCGGTGCGCAACGAGCAGATCTGGGCGGCGCAGCAATAGCCTGAGCGCGGCAATAAACAAGCCCGCGCAGAGCGGGCTTTTTTATTTGTGACCGGAAAGCAGCTTATTTGAAGCGGTAAGTCAGCGCGATGGATGACACCGTGTTGGCGTGGATGTAGAGGTCCGGTCCCAGCTGGTTGCCGACGTGGCCGATGCCGGCGTCCAGCGTCCAGCGGAAGGTTGGCAGCTGCGTGATGCGCAGGCCATAGACTTCCGTCGTCGGGATGCTCGCGGTCGGCAGGTTGTCGGTGTGGCGAGGCTCAGCGGCAATTTCCGCACCGGGCTCAATCACGATTGCGGTCGGCGATTTCGAGATCGGAATCGGAATGCCAAGACCGCCGAATACTTTCGCTCCCCATGCCGTGCTGTTGGTGTAGGTGGGTGCGCCGCCGACCGAAGCCGTGCCCGGGCTCGGAGAGTTGCCGGCCATGCCGCCCGCGCCGTAGAGCTGCGCGTTGGTGCCGCGAACGCCAAGGTCCAGCAGCAGCGGAATTTTTGTCTGGCGGACCAGCTTGGTCGCCACGATGTAGATGTCACCATTCGTCTTCGCTTGCTGCTTGGGAGAAGTCAGCGCGCCAGTGACGTAGTAATCGCCCTGCCGGACAATGCCGCCGATGGCGACCGCCGGAATCCACTTCTTCTTGTGGCGCTCTTCGGCAAGAATCTTGACCTTGGCGGAAAACACGTTGAAGCCGCTGTAAGCCCACAGCGCGCTGGCACCGGTGCCGGAGACTTCGCCCGTGTTGTACGGCTGCACCCAGTCCCTGCCGTTGGAGTGGCTGTTGCGCGTGTAGCCGAACTCGATCCAGTTGTTATAGCCCTCGGCAATCGACGAGATATAGAAATCGCCGATGGTGCTGCCGGCCTTCAAATAGTGGAAGCCGATGGTGGGCTGGCTCCACTTTTCGCCCGTGTTGGAAGGGATCGTATAGGCCGCGGGAATAATGTATCCGCCCGTCTGGCCTTCCAGGTTCAGCGACTGGGCGCGAAGAGCGGCGGGTACAAGCAGGACGGCGAGGCCGGCGAAAAGGCCGAGAGTGGTGCGGATATGTCTGAAACTACGGTGCATTTTGGTCCCTTTACAGAACGTAGAAAAGTGAGAATGAATCACGGCTCAGCAGCATAACCCACCGAAGGTACGTTTGGCTCGCAAAATATGAAAAGAAAGTTGCCCGCCCGAATTCGCCCGGCGCGTGGCCCGGAAGGCCCATCCCGCAAATTTAACCTGGGAGTTATGATGAACGCGTTTGTCTGGAAGGGGAACCCGGGGGAGTTATGAATCAACCAGCAAAACAGTTCGGACGCGCCTTGATCGTGGCACTGATTTGCGCTCAGTGCGTGCACGCCCAGAGTAAAAGTGATGAAGAGGCTGTCCACAACATTCCGCAGGCGTTTGCCGCTGCCTGGGCCAAGCATGACGCTCACCAGATGGCCAAGCTGATGGCGGAGGACGTCGACTTTGTTACGGTTGGCGCCGACTGGCTCCACGGCCGGCCGGATTTCGAGGTCTATCACTCGCGCCTGCTCGAGGGCCGCTTCAAGGACGCAGTCCTGACGGTGAGCGATGTTAAAGTTCGCTTTCTGCGTCCGGATCTGGCGGTCCTGCATTGGAGCTGGGCAGTCCAGGGCGACCGCAATGAAGACATGACTCCGCGCAAACCACGCACCGGGCTGATGACGATGATCGTCGAAAAGCAGGCCCCCAAAAATTTCATCGCCGAGGCTACCCATAAGGATCGGGATTGGCTGGTTGAGGTCGCGCAGAATACGGACTGGATGCCGGGTCCGGTGCCCGAGCTGGACGGCATCAATCCGCCCATCGTCGTCTCAGACGTCGAACTAAAGCCCGGGCAGAAGCCGACGGAAGCTCAGCCGATGCATCCTGCAGAGATCTCGCCAGACATCACCCCGGTTGCAGTCACCGCTCCGCCAGCGGCCAGTCAGCCTCCGCAACCGCCAGCGACGTCGCCAGACATCACCCCCGTTGCGGTTCAACCTCCGGCGCCGACGGAAGGCAAGCCGGTAGACAATCCGCCAGTCAAGCCGCTGCTCGACAAGCCCCAGCAATAGTCAGCAGGAAAAAGGGGAGAGCCAATGGCCCTCCCCTTGTTGGATTGCGACGGCTTCCAATCCAGTTATTGCTGCATGTTCTGAATGCTCGGCGCCGTGTCCTGGCTGTTCAAGTCCATGAACAGTGTCTGGCTGGGCGAGACGACGTAGAGCACGCCGTTGCCAAACACGCTGTTGCCCGAGCCGCTGGTGGTACCGCGTCCAGTGGCAGTCATCTGATACGTGGCTGTCGCGGAGTTGAGCGAGCTGCCTTCCAGCGAAGCGACGCCGATGTCACCACTGAGGTTGGACGTGCCATCAGACGTCACGATACCGACCGTCAGGTTCGCCAGGCTGGTGGAGGCAGGCAACGTACCGAGCGCGTAATTGCCGCTCAGCGATGCGGCGGAGAACGGACTCCCGCTCTGTTGATAGAGCGAAAGCAAGCCGGGCTCCTGCTGTGTAGTATTGCCCTGCAGCTGGTCGACGCCGTAGCCGAAGCTGCCGCTTTGCAGCCAGAACACCGGTGCCGGCGCGCCCGACGGCGTTGTTGAGCTGGTCGGGAATGTGACGCGGCCATTCGACGCGACCTTGTAAGCGCCGTAGTTATAAACAACACCGGTCGTCACCGTGCCGGCCTTGTTGCTGTCGCCCGTGCCGGTCAATGCGCCGCCACTGGAGCCAAGCAGCGCCAGATAGGTGTCAGAGTAAGTATCCGCGTTGCCCGCGGCCTCGTTCGCCAGGTCTTCCGTGCTTTCCGCCATCACATAGCTGCCGGAGAGCGCCGGGGTCCCCGACTGCAGTCCCGCTTGCCCGAAGACATAGGGCGACAGTCCCGTCGCAGTGTTGTTGTTGTCCGTCGACAGGATGAAGAAGGTGGAAGAGTTCGCGATGTAGAAGACATAACCCGTCGGCAGCTGGCCCGGGGAACCTGTGCTCGAGGTCGGCGTCAGCGAAGCGGTGGCACGGCCATTCACATCCGGTGCGACGTAGGTGCCGCTCAGGCCGAGGTTGCCGCTCGCGAAGCCGTCAGAAACATCCGCCTGGCTTCCGGAGCCAAACGTTCCCGAGCCGTTGGCAGCAAACAGGCCGGCGGCGTAGAGATCGCCCTGGTTGGACTGAATGCAGGGCGTGCCATAGCAGGTCTGTCCCTGCAGCCCAAACACATAGTTGCCGTTGATCGAGCCCTGGCTCGGCGTGCCTTCTACAGGCAGCATCGTGCCGGTGCCAATTTCAATGTCGCCGACGGTGTCTTCCTCGCCCTCGACAATCTGTGCCTCGGTTGCCGGGCTGCCGTTGGTGGAACCTTGCAGGCCGAATTCGAATGAGAATTGTGCGCCGACGTTATTCGAGATCAGCGAGATGGTCCCGGTGTTGTCCGAGTTCACTGTGTAAACGCCGCTCAACGTGTCAGCGAAGTACCCGCCGCCGGTGGGCTCGTTATAATCCACCTCACCGCCGATGACGTTGCCCTGGCCGTCAAACTGCAGAGCGCCCACCACGCCGCCCCAATAGACATTCGAATAAATGTTGCCCTGCGCGGGCACTCCATGCGACGGGCCCTGTTGGGAGCGCGAATGCATCACCTGCAGCGCCTTCGTCCGCTGCCCCACGACCTTCACCGGACGCAGTGCCTTGCTCGTCATGCCGGCGGGAGCGTGCACGCCATCAACGCCGCTATAATACGTGTAGACCTGCTCCTGGAAAACGTACGTTCCAGTCAGCGCGGCCAGGTTACTGGTCGGAGTGTTGTTGGAAGACGAACCGCAAGCTGCCATGACGAGGCAAGCGGCGAGGAGGGCGGAGGCGGTGAGTATGCGGCGCATGTTAAGCGTGACCCCAAGTAAAAAAGAAAGTTGCGCGGCGTCCGCGCGCTTGCTGAATGGACGCAAAATCCAACGAAAAGGTTTCCCCCCTGGCGGCTACAGCACGGTCAGCCACAAAGGCGAAAGGGGACGGCCGGAGCCACCCCCCTTGTATGGTTATCACCGCGCCACCAGCGCAGTCCAGCTTCACTATTGCTGGATATCGATGATGCCCGGCGCGGGATCCGAACTGCTCGTGTCCGTGGCCACGATTTCGCCCGAGCTGACAATGTAGAAGGTGGTCGAGCTGAGCAGGCTGTTAGCAGTCCCCGATGCCGTGCCGCGGCCATTCGAGCCAACCGTATAGGTCGCGCTGATGCTGCCGTTGCCGTAGCCAGCGTTGGACGAAACGCCAAGGCTGCCCGTCAGATTGCCCGCGCCGTCTGCCGCCGCCGTGCCCGCGACCAGCAGCGAATTACTGGTCGCCGTGAACTCGCTGCCGACCCCGTAGCTGCCCGACAGCGACGCGTTGCTGAACGTCCCGCTGGACTGCTGGCCGATCGTCACCGCTGCCGGCTCGTAATCCCCATACGTCAACTGCAGGCCAAAGCCCTGCGTATCGCTCGCCATCCAGAACGAATAGGACGCGTCATTCGAATCCTGCACCTTGGTGTGGCTCTTCGTGCCTTGCGATGGATGCCCGACGTAGCTGCCCTTGTGAACGGCACCGGAGTCGCCGCCGCCATTCACGGAGACGTTACCATTCGCCGCCACCGCGTAGGTGCCGCTGTAGGCGACGCCAGTCTCGACGCTGCCTGCGTAGTTGAAGTCACCCGAGCCCGAGACATTGCCCGAGCCATCTGCAGTCAGCAGCGAAATCTGCGTGTCCGATGTGGAGTCCGGAGTCGTCTCGTTCGCCACATCCTCACCACTGCCCCAGACCACGTAATTGCCGCTGACCGTAGCAGCCTCAAAGTCAATCTGCGCCTGCTGATCGAGCGGACCATACAAGTACGGCGTCAGCGACTGGCCAATCTGGTCGACTGAAATTACGTATGCATGTGTCGCATCAATCGTGTAGACCACATAGTTCACCGGCAGCGCGCCATCGCCGTAGGTATTGCTGGACAGCGCCACCGTCGTGCGGCCAAAGGCATCCGGCGTCGTCCCGATTGTGCCGGCCAGCGCGACGCCAGTGTCGGTGTCGAAGCCAGTCGTGACATCGGCCACGCTGGTGTTGGTCACGCTGCCTGCGCCGTCAAAGTTCAGCAGCCCCGCCGTCAGCAGATCGCCGGTTGCGCTCTGGTCGCACTCGTAGCACGTCTCGCCACGCAGGCCGAACACCCAGTTGCTGGCCAGCGGCGTGCCCAGCGCAGATCCCGTTTGCAACATCAGCTGGCCGTCGCCATATTCAATATATGTCGCGCCGTCCGTCGTCGATTCCGCGAGCGCTGCCGTCTGATTGGCGAATGTTTTGCCGTTCAAAGCGTGAGCCCCGACAAAAAATTGCGGACCCGCATTGCCATCCAGGATCAGCGAAAGCGTGCCGGAGCTGTTGCCGCTCAGACCGTAGCTGCCCCCCGTGATCGTGCCGGAGGTCGTACCGTAGCTGCTGTTCTCGTCATACTCGCCGCCGGTCACGTTGCCGCTGCCATCCAGCGTCACGCTGCCCGCAACCGATCCCCACTCGATGCTTGAGTTGAATGAGCCCTGCGCCGGTGTCGGATGCATGCCGTTCATGCGGCTCAACTGCGCTGACAGACGCGGCGCCGCGTGGTGCTCCGGATGCAACGCCGCCTGCTGCAGCATCGCCCGGCTCGGCCAGCCGCGGTGGCCCTTCGACGAAGCCTGCTGCACGGACTGCTGCGAATAATAGTCGTAGTAGTACTGCTCATAGAAGAAGTACTGTCCGCTCAGCCCCGTAACTCCGAACGTGTAGACCGCCGTGTTCGATTGGCCGGCAGAATCCTTGACGCCGATCGTGAACATGTAGGAACCAACCGTAGTGGGCGTGCCGCTGATCGAGCCCGTGTTCGTCCCCGCGCTGAATGACAGCCCCGCCGGCAAAGTTCCGCTGACAAAACTGAACGTGTACGGCGCCGTGCCGTTGGTTGCCGTCAGCGTCGCGCTGTAGGGATCGCCCGCCACCGCATTCGGCAAGCTGGCTTGCGTGACATACAGCTGCGGCGGCGGCGGTGTGTAACTGCTGCACCCCGTGACAAAGGACAAAGTGGCGACGAGGAAGGCAGAGCACAGTACAGAGCAGGATGCAGCGCGGCGAAAGGACATGGCGGAGGTCTCCGTGCAAAATTTCCCGGACGCCTTGATGGCGCGGGAATAAGTGAGGCAACAGTTTGCTATCTGCCGGGCGTCAGGTCAAGGCGTTTGCACTGTGGCATGGAGAATTTGCGCCAGTCCAGGCACACCATCGACGCGCGATTTCACGGCCCCGACATGCCCCGCATTTAACCCCATTTAACATAGACGCATGGGGAATCCGCTCACAGCCGCCTACGCCCGCTGGATGTACAGCTGGGAGACGCGGCTGACCAACGAGGACAGCAACCGCATCGTCCGCCCGCTGGAATGGGGCTTTGACTGGCTCGCGGACTGGGACCCTCTGGCCGCCGAGCTGGCCGCGCGTCAGGCCGCCGGCACCGTAATTCCGCTCGACGACGCCGAGCAGGCCATGCGCAAAATCAATCAGCGCATCTCCGATCACGGCGACGATTTTTTCGGCTACCAGGTGCCGCGCGACTACGAACTCGAGCTCCGCTATCCCGAGCTGTTTCCCACCAACGTCCGCGCCAAGACATTAGCCAACGACGCAGAGTGGAAGCGCAAGGCCGCAGCCGGAGAAATTTCCAAAGTCCCGTTCCTGCGCTTCACCTCACCCGTGCGCACAAAATTCCCCGAGAATGACCGTGTCAACGCCCGTTGGTTTGAAGCGCCTGCAGAGAAGCAGCAAGGCAAGCCGAGGCAGGCCATCGTCGTCATGCCGCAGTGGAATGCCGACGCCTTCAGCCACAACATCCTCTGCGAGATCTTCAACAAGTTCGGCGTCTCCGCACTGCGCCTGTCCAAGCCCTATCACGATGTCCGCCGCCCCCCGCATCTGGAGCGCAGCGACTATGCCATGAGCACTAACGTCGGCCGCACCATTGCCAGCACACGCCAGGCCGTCGTCGACATCCGCTGCTGCCTCGATTGGTTGCAGCAACAGGGCTACGAACAGTTCGGCGTCCTCGGCACCAGTCTCGGCTCCTGCTACGGATTTCTCGCCAGCGCCTACGACGCGCGCTTGCAAGTCAACGCCTTCAACCACGCGTCCACGTGGATGGGCGACGTCGTCTGGGATGGCCAAAGCACCCGCCACGTCCGCGCCGGTTTCGAGGAAGCCGGCTTTCAGGGCGAAGACGGCAAGCTCCGCCTGCGCGAGCTTTGGCGCTGCGTCTCACCGCCACAACACATGGAAGCCTTCGCGGCCAAGCGCAAGTCCGTCCGCATCATCTACGCGGATTATGACCTGACATTCCCACGCGCCCTCAGCCTCGACGTCATCAAGGGCCTGCGCGACTACAACATCGATTACGACTACAAAGTGTTGCCCTGCGGTCACTACACAACCGGCGAAACCCCGTTCAAATACATGGATGGCTGGTGGCTCGGCGCCTACGTCTACAACGCGTTCAAAAAGTTGCGCTCGCAACCGCCGGCAAAAGTTGAAGCCACGCGTATGACTGAGGCAGAGGAAGCCGCCGAACTCGTCCAGCGCTAGCTGCGAATGCCCGACGGCTCCGCATAGCCATGCTCGGCCAGATGCTTACCCATCTCCACATACAGCGCAGGATCGCGCGGCTGCATCGTGTCCAGACCATCGACGTAGCGGTTGAACATGCAGAAAGCAGCGGCGATCAGCACCGTATCGTGAATCTCGACATCGGTAGCACCTTGAGTCCGCGCCTGATTTACGTCAGTGTCGGTTACAAATTTCCCGCCCCGCTGCACTTTGCCCGCAATTTGCAGCAGCGCCTTCAGCTTGGCTGACACTGGCGCCAGCAAATAATTCTCTGTTACGCAGGCGACAACCGACGGATCCCCAAAATGCGCCGTGGCCGCCGCGCCGTGACTCGTCGCGCAGAAAAAGCAGTCGTTCCGGGACGAAACATACGCTGCAATCAACTCGCGCTCGGCCGGAGTCAGCGAATTCGGCGCGTGCAGCAGCTGATGGGCCAGCGCGCGCATCGGCTTCGCAGTCTCCGGACGAAACGCAAACGCGCTGCTGATCCCCGGCAATCCTTCTGGCAATGCAATGTGCGGCATCGGCTAACGCTTTCCCTGATTGCCGGCAGCCTTGTCGAAATCCCCGGCGAAGGAGAACTGCGGATCCGGCTCCGTCTGAAACTCCAGCGCAGGCTGCGACGCCAGCGGCTGCAGCACGTTGCCGCGGCTCGCCGAAACATATCCGTCGCGCGCCACCAGCTTGCCGCGCTGCCGGTACATGTCCTCATCGCGCGGCTGCACCGTGTCCAGCCCGTCGACATAGCGGTTGAACATGCAGAACGCCGCCGCGATCAGCACCGTGTCGTGAATTTCAACATCGCTGACACCTTCCGCCCGCGCCCGCGCAATGTCATCTCCGCTTACATGCTTGCCGCCCAGCTGCACTTTTCCTGCGATGTTCAGCAGCGCTTTCAGCTTCGGCGAAATTTCCGCGCTCTCGAAATCGGCCTTCACGCTGCGGACCAGGTCTTCATCGCCATCCAGATGCGCGGCCGCGACGGCGCCGTGAATCGTCGCGCAGTAATAGCAGTCGTTCTTGCGCGAAACATACGTCGCGATCAACTCGCGCTCAGCAGGCGTCAGGGAATTCGGCGCAGTCAGCAGCGCGTCGACCAGGTCGTTCAGCGGCTGCGCAGTCTCGGGACGAAACGCCATCGCGGCGCGGATACCGGGCAGGTGCGAAGGCAATGCGATGTGGGGCATGAGGTTCCTTTCGGCGGTGGCCGGTCGCGAAGCCTGGGCCAACTTAGGAAGTTGTGGGCTGTTTGCGCGGCAGAAAAATTCGCCGCAACGGGTCGCCAGCCAGCACTATAGCGATGCCAAGCAGGGCGGGCAAGGGGTCGTGCAGCAAAATCAATCCCGCGATCAACAGGCATCCTGCAATAAATAAAATCGGCGCCGCGGGGAACCACCATTTCCTGATGCGCGGCTGGATGCGGAACAACGTGAACGTCGTCAGCGCCAGAAAAGCGACCGCCGAAAAAATGACGTACGCAAGAATTCTGTCGAACGCGCCGAGCCAGACCGCCACCAGCGCCAGCGCCGTCTGCAGCCAGATCGCAGCCACCGGCGTGCCAAATCGCGAGTGCTCGCGGGCAAATGCGGCGAAGAAAGACCCGTTACGCGCCATCGCCGCATAGACGCGCGGCGCCGCCATGGTCAGCGCGCCCAGCCCGCCGGCGACGGTGATGATGACGCACAGTGACAGCACCTTGGCTCCAGCCGCGCCGAACAGTGCCTGCCCAAACTGCGCGACGAACGCCGTGTTTGACTGCACCCGCTCCAGCGGAATCACGGCCAGAAAGCTGAAGCTGACCAACAGATAAATCGCCGTCACCGCCGTCACTCCAGCGGTAAACGCAATCGGCATATTGCGTTCGTAGTTCTTCACCTCGCCCGCGATCTTGCCCGCCTGCCACCATCCGCCAAAGCTGAAAAACGCAGCGATGATGGCGCCAACCAGCGCAGGGAACAGCGCCATCGATCCCGGCCGCCGCGCCACGACCGGCTCGATATTCGACAGATGCGCATGCCCTGACGTGAAAGTGAACAGCACCAGCCCGAACAAAACCGACAGCTTCAGAAAATTCAGCACGGAAACAAAATTGCCGCTGACGCGCGTGCCGATGGAATGCACAATCGCGAATCCCACTAGCAGCATCACCGGAATCCACGCCATCCCGCGCGCGCTGAGCGGAAACAGCTGGCCGAAATATGGCGCGACGCCGACCGCCATCGCCGCCGCAACGCCCGGGTCCACCACCGTCGCCGACATCCAGCCGAACAGGAAGCCGACTTCTTCGTTGAAGCCGTTGCGGAGATAGATATAGTCGCCGCCGCTCTCAGGAAAGCGCACGGCCAGCGCTGCGTAACAAAGCGCGCCGCAAAAAGTCATCAGCCCCATGCCGCACCACACCGCCGCCAGCAGCAGCGGCGAGCCAAGGTCGTGCGCCATCGACGCAGGAGTGAG
>Ga0302324_100006552_pt1 | contig 25076 bp, 23 predicted proteins | sample Palsa_T0_1_FD_201949 | JGI IMG/M metagenome (GOLD analysis project Ga0302324, IMG submission 201949) | Peat permafrost microbial communities from Stordalen Mire near Abisko, Sweden - Palsa_T0_1 | ecosystem: Environmental > Terrestrial > Soil > Palsa > Peat permafrost | place: Sweden: Abisko... | reverse complement strand
GGCCTCACCTACTATGCCTCGCTCGCCCTGCAGCCTCCCTATCTTCAAAATCTGATGAATTATCCCATCGTCACCGCGGGCCTCGTGATGGGGCCGCGGGGCATCGGGACTATGGGCGCCATGATGGTTGTCGGGCGGCTGGTGGGACGGGTCGATACGCGAGTGCTGCTCGGGCTCGGTCTGGGCCTTACGGCATGGTCATTCTATGCGATGACGGGCTGGACGCCCGATGTCTCGCAGATGACGATCGTTGTGGTTGGCATCGTCCAGGGCGTCGGCCTGGGTTTTCTCTTTGTGCCGCTCAGCGTAGTCACCCTGTCCACACTGCCCGTGGAGCAGCGGACCGACGGTACTGCCCTCTACACCCTCACGCGCAATCTCGGATCCAGCGTCGGCATCTCGATCGTCAGCAGCCTGTTGACGCAGAACACTCAGGTCAATCATGCCGATATCGCGCTGCACGTCATGTCGGTCAATCGAGGGTTCGACGACCCGATAATCGCGCAGTTCTGGAACCCATTGAGCGCCGCCGGACGAGCGGCGCTCGATACCCTCATCACCCGCCAGGCGCAGATCATTGCGTACATCGATGATTATCAGCTGTTGATGTTCGCAACGCTCGCCGCGATCCCGCTGCTCATCGTCTTCAAGCGATCCTCCGGCGCGAGCGCCCCAGGCCATCTGGTCGCGGGGGAATGATGATATTGCGCCGATCGGCAGACAGCGGGATTTGCAAACGAGGCGGCACATCGCACCTCGCTGTCGTCATGCTTGTCTTGGCATTGTCGGGCTGCGCGGCGGGCCCGAATTTCAAGGCGCCACCACCGCCCACCACCACTGGCTACGTTCCCCGGAGTGAGGCAGCGGCTTCCGACGACGATGCGGGACCGGCAGCGCCCAAGCAAACCCTTGCGCTCGGTGAAAAGGTGGCGGCCGATTGGTGGACGCTCTTTCGATCGCCGGACCTCGACCAGGTGGTACAGGAGGCGATCGCCGGGAGCCGCACGCTTGAGAGCGCAAAGGCCCGCTTGACCCAGGCCCGCGAGGCGATCGCGGCCAGCTCGAGTGCTCTTTACCCCCAGGTCGGACTGACCGCCGGCGTCGCGCGTGAAAGGGTCAGCGCCACGGAGTTCGGTTTGGGGCCGAGGGCATTTCCGCTGCCGCCGAATTTCAACCTGTTCCAGGTCGGCCCCACCGCCAGCTACACGCTCGACCTCTTCGGCGGCGCGCGCCGGCACATCGAGCAGCAATCGGCGTTGGCCGATTACCAGCGTGATCAGCTTGCGGCGGCGTACTTGACTCTCACGGGCGACACGGTCACCGAAGTGGTCCAGGTGGCTACGATTCGTGGCCTGCTGAATGCCGTTGGCGACATCCTCGACATCGATCGAGAGAATCTGGATCTGGTGCGCAAAGAACGCCAGGCCGGGACGGTACCTGACAGTGATGTCGTCATCGCCGAAAGCCAGCTTGCTGAAGATGAAACACTGCAGCCCGGACTCGAGCAGCAGCAGAGCGCCGCCAAGCACGCGCTGGCTGTGCTCCTCGGCCGCGCCCCGGGGGATTGGTCGCCGCCGGACTTTGATCTAGCTTCGCTGACGCTCCCGGATCAACTGCCGGTCAGCCTGCCGTCCGAACTCGTCCACCAGCGGCCTGATATTCAAGCGGCCGAAGCGCAATTGCATGCCGCCAGCGCGGAGATTGGCATCGCAACGGCGCAGTTATACCCGGCGATTACCCTCTCAGCCGCGGCGAGCACATCCGCGCTGGATGCGCGGCAACTGTTCGACTCGGCGGGCCTCGTGTGGAGCATAGCCGCCGGTCTCACTCAACCGCTCTTCGACGGCGGCCTGCGACGAGCCGAACGGCGCGCAGCGCTTGCTGCTTTCAAGGCCTCGGCCGCCGATTACCAGCAGACGGTAATACAAGCCTTCGGGCAAATCGCCGATATCTTGCAGGCGCTCACCCATGATGCGCACCTCTTGGCGGCCCAGCAGCACGCGCTTGATATGGCATCGGAGTCCGTGCGATTACAGCGCATCAGTTACTCCAGGGGCGGCACGGGGATTCTCAACCTGCTCGATGCACAGCGCCAGTACCAGCAGGCGCTATTGGCCTTCACGCGCGCGCAAGCCATGCGTTACCAGGACACCATTCAGCTGCTGGTCGCTCTGGGAGGCGGCTGGTGGGATGCCAACTTCACCGTGAGCGAGAACTATAGGCCGGCTCGGGGAATGCGCCGATGATGGCCTCCCAGTGCGATCGATGTCAAAAGTCGGATTGGCAATTTTCGGCTCTATATTGATTTTATTGAACGGGACTAATCGTCGTAATTGGCAACATAGACCGTAGAAAACTTCAAAGAAATCAGTCGTCAAATTTTGAATACGGGACTAATGGCACGAATTGCACGAGCAGGCCGTTCGATGTCGAAAAGCGGATCTACGTGCGCCCCTCAGGTGTAAGGGTGAGCCGGTGGCGACGCAGATCCGCGCCGTCGATTTCACGGCGCAGAAAGCCCGCAGCTTCGAGCCGCTTGACGTACATCGTCACGGTGGGCTTCGGCATGCTGAGGACGCCGGCCAGTCTCGCGGGGTGCGGGTGCACGTCCACCTCGGCGAGCACCAACAGCTCCTTGGTCTCGAGCCCGAGCTCGGTGATGTCAGGCGCGAGGGTGGTGATAACCGACATCAAGAGCCGGTAACCGACCCGCGCGATCGAGTTTCCGCTAGTGGCCTGGCGGCGCGCCAGTTGCCAAGCGACAATTCCGCTGCCCGCTGACAACCCTAGCTGAACGGCAACTCCCTTATGCGTGGTGCGTCAACGCCTATGTCTGTTACGATGTGAGCGTGTCCTCATATTCGTCCACGGCGCCGAGACGAATACCGCAACAGAAGCGGGGGCAGCGCCGCGTGGCCGGGTTTTTACGCGCAGCAGCAGCCGTGATCACTGAGATGGGATATGAGCGGGCGACGATGAGTGCCATTGCCGCACATGCACATTCGTGTATTGGATCGCTCTACCAGTTTTTCCCCAATAAGCGGTCGGTAGTCGAGGCGCTGCGCGCTCAGTACATTAACGAGATTGAGCAATCCTGGACGGCACTAGGCCGCCGGGCGCCGATTCTGAGTGCCGAAGATCTCGCCTGTCGGTTGGTGGACTTGCAGATTGATATCACCAAAAATCATCCCGCCCTGCTTGCACTTTTGGACGTTCCTCCGAGCTCTCACACGCGGGCAGGGCGCGAGCTGATTCGCGCGCGAATTGCCGACGTGCTGATGGCGCACAAGCCTCGCATGTCGAGAGCTGTGGCTGTTCGCGTCGCATCCGTAGTGCTGCAGGTCAGCAAAGGGCTATTGACGCTGTACGCGCAAACCAAAGCCGACGAGAAGATGGCCATCATCGATGAATTCAAGTCCGTTGTATCTGGATATTTGGTACCCAAATTGACGTTTTGAGGATTTGCCTGCTCACCAGGCGATGCAAAGCGAGGAGAACGGAGTGATCAGTACACGACTTTCCTTTCGGACATGGAGTGCTCTGCTATTTATTGTCCTTGGCTACTTCTTATGCGCCGGATGCAGTCGGAAGACATCGCAACCGCCCCGCCCGCCGCAGGTGGAGATAGCAATCGTAACCCAAAAGGATGTCGACATCGATAGTGAATGGGTCGCGACGCTGGATGGGTACGTGAATGCGCAAATACAGCCGCAGGTTACCGGCTATCTCATCAAGCAGGATTATAGTGAAGGCTCCTTCGTGCACAAGAACGACGTTCTCTTTGAGATCGATCCGCGTCCGTTTCAGGCCGCGCTGGATCAGGCGAAGGCGCAGCTCGCGCAGGCAGAGGCACAGCTCGGCAATGCCACGCTCAACGTGAAACGCGACATTCCAGAAGCGCAGGAGGGCGCGATTCCGCAGAGTCAGCTCGACAGTGACACACAAACACAATTGGCGGGGAAGGCGGCTGTGGAGGCCGGTAAAGCCGCAGCTGAGCAGGCCGAACTGAATCTTAGCTTCACAAAGGTGCGTTCCTTGATAAGCGGAATCGCGGGTATCGTGCAAGTCCAAGTGGGCAACCTGGTCACTCCCGCAACCGTTCTCACAGGGGTCTCCCAGGTGGATCCGATCAAGGCATATTTCCCCATCAGCGCAGATGAATACCTGCGGATTGCCGATAAGATCAGCCCGGATACCGTGAATCTGCTGTCAAAGAGCGCGCCGATTCCTCTGCAGTTGATCCTCTCAAACGGCAGTACCTACGCCCAAAGCGGCAGCATTCTTTTCGCCGACCGCCAGGTGGATCAACTTACCGGAACGATCAGGATCGCCGGGGCATTTCCGAACCCGGGCAATATCCTGCGCCCGGGGCAATACGGCAAGGTACGGGCTTTGACGCAGATCCGAAAAGACGCGTTGCTCATCCCGCAGCGTGCGGTATCGGAACTGCAAGGATCCGATGAAGTCGCCGTGGTGGGATCGGATAACAAAATCACCATTCGCACCGTTCAGACCGGCGAGCGCGTAGGGACAATGTGGATTATTACCAGCGGCTTGAATGTCGGAGAGCGTGTCGTCGCGGAAGGTACCCAAAAAGCCAAAAACGGCACCGCCGTCACGCCCGTAGCGTTCAATCCTGGTACCGGGGGTAAGTAGGCGATGTCAAAATTCTTCATCAATCGCCCCATCGTCGCGATGGTGATCGCAATTTTGACGGTGGTAATCGGCGCAATTTCGATTCTCGGGCTGCCGGTCTCCCAGTTTCCCAATATCGTTCCACCCGAAGCGAAGATCCAAGCCACTTTCGTTGGTGCGGATGCGCAGACTCTCGCGCAGTCGGTTGCGACGCCCATCGAGGAACAGATGAGCGGCGTGGACAACATGAACTACATGTACTCGGTGAACGCAACGGCCAATGGCCAGATGACCATGATTGTGGATTTCGGTGTTCAGACCGATCCCAATACGGACATCATTTTGACTCAGATGCGCGAGACCCAGGCATCGTCCCAGCTTCCCTCGACGGTTACGCAATACGGGGTGACCATACAGAAGGCTACGACGGCACCGCTGATGCTGGTGGCCCTGTACTCTCCCCACGGCACGTACGATGCCCAGTTCCTTGCCAACTATGGGTACATCAATCTCGACGATCCAATCACCCGCGTTCCAGGAATTTCCAACGTACAGATCTTCGGCGCCGGACAGTACGCGATGCGAATCTGGCTCAAGCCGGATTTGCTGACGAAGCTGGGTATTACAGTATCTGATGTCGTCAACGCCGTTCAGTCGCAAAATACGGTTAACCCGGCCGGCCAGGTAGGCGCTCAACCATCTCCGGCGGGTCAGGAATTCACCTATTCAGTGCGGGCGCAGGGGCGTCTGGTGACGCCCGAGCAATTCGGCGACATCATTGTCCGGGAGAATCCTGCTGGCGGTGCGGTGCGGGTCAAGGACATCGCGCGCATCGAGCTCGGCGCCCAGAGCTACACGTTGATGGGCCGCCTGAATGGGCAGCCGAGCGCTATTCTCGCGATCTATCAGCTTCCCGGCTCCAACGCCATCAATGACTCCAAGGCGATCAGGGCGCTGATGGCTCAGCTGAAGGACCACTTTCCGTCGGACATGGCGTATGCGATATCCTTGGACCAAACACGGGCCGTCAGCGAAGGCATACGGGAAATACTGGTGACGCTGGTCATCGCTCTTCTGCTCGTGATTATCGTGGTCTACATCTTCCTTCAAGGCTGGCGAGCCACCTTGATTCCGCTGCTCGCCGTTCCGGTCTCGCTGATTGGCACGTTCGCATTCTTTCCGCTATTCGGCTTCTCCATCAATACGCTCTCGATGTTCGGACTCGTGCTCGCCATCGGCTTGGTAGTGGACGATGCGATCGTCGTTGTCGAGTCGGTCGAACGCCATATCGAGGAAGGTATGGCACCAAAGGCTGCCGCCCTGAAAGCCATGGAAGAGATTTCGGGACCGGTTATCGGCATCGCTCTGGTGCTCTCATCGGTATTCATTCCCACGGCGTTCATTCCAGGAATCACCGGTCGGCTTTACCAGCAATTCGCGGTTACCATCGCTATTTCTGTGATTATTTCGGCGTTCAACGCGCTCAGCCTGAGCCCGGCTCTAGCCGCGCTGCTGCTGCGACCCAAGGAGCCCAGCACGGGACCGCTCAGAAGGTTCTTTGACTGGTTCAATCGCGCTTTCGGACGAGCCACCAACGGCTATATTCGCGCCAGCGGGGCGCTGATTCGCAAAAGCGGCTTGGCAGTCATTGTGCTCCTGCTTTTCGGCGTGGTGGCAATTTTCTTTGGTGAGAAGCTACCGTCAGGTTTTCTGCCGGACGAGGATCAGGGATACGCCTACGTCAATCTTCAGCTTCCTTTTGCCGCGTCGCTCCAACGCACGGATCAAGCCGCGAGAGAGGTTGAGGGCATCCTAGCCAAAATCCCAGGCGTTCAATACACGACGAGCGTCATTGGCTTCAGCCTGCTCAGTTACGTACAGACCAGCTACAACGCCTTCTTCTTCGTTACTTTGAAGCCCTGGGCGGCCCGCACAGCGCGAGCCGAGCAATTCCAAGCCATCAAACAGCGTCTGAATCAGGAGCTTGGCAAGCTTCCGCAAGGATCCGCCTTTAGCTTCTCGCCTCCGGCAATTCCGGGCGTGGGAACCTCTGGTGGTTTCACCTTTGTGCTCGAAGATCGTGGCGGAAATGATATCCCTTATCTGGCCGCTAACGTTGACAAGTTTTTGGCAGCCGCCCGCAAGCGCCCGGAGATTTCCGGCATTAATTCGTCTCTACTTCCGAGCGTTCCGCAGCAGTTCGTCGACGTCGATCGCGACAAAGTGCTCAAACAAGGCGTGCAGATTGCTGATGTCTACACGACGCTGCAGGCCAACATGGGTGGCCTCTTCATAAACTACTTCAATCGTTTCGGCCGACAGTGGCAGGTATACGTGGAAGCCGAAGGCAACTTTCGAACCAATGCGAACGACGCAGGGCAGTATTACGTTCGCAACAGCGGCGGCTCGATGGTGCCGCTATCGGCTTTGGCGAAGTTCGAGCCGCGGCTTGGGCCGGAGTTCATCCTGCATTATAACGAGTACCCTTCAGCCCAAATCAACGGCAACGCCGCTCCAGGATACAGCTCTGATCAAGCCTCGGCCGCTCTTGAACAGGTGTTTGCGCAAACGATGCCCGCTGACATGGGCTATGACTACATGGGCATGTCCTTCCAGCAGAAGCAGGCGCAACAAGGCATATCGGCCACCACTATTTTTGGAATTTCCATCCTATTTGTTTTTCTGATCTTGGCGGCCCTTTATGAGAGCTGGTCGCTGCCCTTCAGCGTGCTGTTGAGCACGCCCATGGCCGTTTTCGGTGCTTTCGGAGTATTGCTTTTGCGCCGCTTATTCACACAAGCCTTCTATCCGGCTTACATGGTGGAAATGGAAAACGACGTTTACTCGCAGATCGGTCTGGTGATGCTGATCGGTCTGGCAGCCAAGAATGCGATCCTGATAGTTGAGTTTGCCAAGGACGAATACGAGAAGGGCAGGTCCCTTGTCGACGCCGCTCTCGCCGGCGCGAGACTGCGTCTGCGGCCTATCCTGATGACCTCCCTGGCGTTCATTTTCGGATGCGCTCCGCTATGGTTTGCATCAGGTGCCGGGTCCGTGGCGCGTAGAATTATGGGCACCACGGTAATCGGCGGCATGCTGGCCGCGAGCGCGATTGCCATCTTTTTCATTCCTGCGATTTTCTATTTTGTAGAGAAGAGTTCAGGCGCAAAGCGGCACAACTTGGCGGAGCCTTCCTCGGGCACTACAGTTCAGGAAGGCGATTGATATGAGACCACTCGCACTCCTGGCATGGGGACTACTGCTTGCCGGCTGCACTGTCGGTCCGAATTACAAAAGACCTGCCGTGGACACCCCCGGCGCCTATCGCGACGACAGTCTGAACCAATCTTCCCTCGTCTCTGCGCAGTCCCTGGGTGATGAAAAATGGTGGGAAGTATTCCAGGACCCGGTGTTGCAGCAATTGATTCATACCGCTTTGCAGCAGAACTATGACGTGCAAATCGCCGCAGCGCGCGTTCTGCAGGCGCAGGCGCAGCTCGGTATCACGCGTGCCAGTCAGTTTCCCATGGTGAACGCTGGGGCTCAAGGCTTCAGCGAACGCAATCCGCAGATCGCAAGCGTCATTCCCGCCTATAAGGCCAATGCTGCAGAAGTGGATCTTTCCGTAATCTGGAACCTCGATTTCTGGGGGAAATACCGGCGGCAGACTGAAGCCGCGCGCGCGAGCTTGCTCGCCTCAGAATGGGGCCGCCGGGCAGTTCTGACTTCCGTGGTATCGAGTGTGGCCACCGCCTATTTCCAGCTGCGCGAGCTTGATTTGGCACTGGAGGTGTCAAAGAAGACGCTGGTCTCACGGCAGAATTCGCTGCAACTCATCAACGTGCTCGCCAAGAACGGCTCGGCATCGGTGCTCGATGTGCGGCAAGCGGAACAGCTTGTTTACGCGGCTGCGGAGACAATTTCTGACCTTGAACGTCAACTTGCGCAGCAGGAGAACGCCCTCAGTATCCTGCTTGGCGAGAATCCCGGTGCCATTCCCCGGGGTCGTCAACTCACTGAGCAGGCATACCCGCCGACCGTCCCGGCCGGCCTTCCTTCCGAACTGCTGGAGCGCCGGCCGGACATACGGCAAGCGGAGGAAAACCTGGTGGCGGCGAACGCCGAGATTGGTGTCGCCAAGGCCGCCTATTTTCCCAGTATTTCCCTGACCGGTACGGCGGGCTTCGAAAGCTATAAGTTGAGCCAACTCTTCACCGGCTCGTCGACGCTATGGAACGCCGCCGGCTCGCTAACGCAGCCCGTGTTTGAGGCGGGGGGACTGCGCGCGGGAATGCGGCTTGCCGAGGCGCAGAAGGAACAAATGCTGTTGACCTATAAACAAACGATCATGGGCGCCTTCCAGCAGGTCTCTGATTCTCTGGTCGCCTATCAGAAGGAGCGCGAGTTCCGCGAGCAACAGGAGTTATTGACCTCCGCCGCACAGGATACTGACCGACTCTCGAACATACTTTACCAGCATGGCGGCGCGAGCTTCCTCCAAGTGCTGACCAGCGAAACCAATTACTTCGCGGCGGCACTCAATCTCGCACAAGCACAGCTCAATGAGCGGCTGGCGCTTGTGCAACTTTACAATGCTCTCGGTGGAGGTTGGCAACAGTGAGGAAAAAGCTGCCGCTGGCGGCCAAATCATGTACCGCCGAGCACGAAATGCCTACCGCCTCAGCAGCAATCGATTTGGAGGAAATTGCCAATTGCAAGCACCGCACCCTTCGCTGTTTGGCGAATATTGGCACCAAGAAAAACGCGTCCGCGCTGCGCTACCTACGCTAGCGCACAGAAGAACACGTTTGTGGTGATTATATTTGCTTCAGGGTTACTCAATTAGCGAGGAAGATTCAATGGCGCGCGTACCAATGAAACTGCACCTGAAGAAAGATAAACTTCACAAGGACGTCGGTAAGGCATCTGGGGCCAAGATCACCGAGGCCGACATCGCGAAGGAGAAATCGAAGGGCGGTGTCTACGCCAAGCGCGCGCAGTTCGCCGAGAACGCCAAAAAGTGGAATCACCCCGGAAAGGAGAAGAAGTAGCGGAAAGCTTGGCTCGCTGCGCCCACAATCCGAGCCACGCTCTGGCTTCAATCATCCGCACGCAGACCGGTGCGAGCGCTACGGCGCGCTCGCCACAAGACGAATCCATCCCCAGCAATTCTGCCATCGGGTGCAATTGCGCCATACGCTGCGACACCACCTTAACGATGACGATAATGGCAATGCTGAGCAGCATTCCCCAGGTGCCCCACAGCCAACCCCACAACGACAGCGATATAAACACCGCGCTGAGTTCAAGTGGGCGATTCGTCCGGTTATCCAGGCGCTCACCAATGTCCCGACGAGTGTAGCGATGGCGCAATTGGCCAGCCGGGAGCGCAAAGGCCCTGATCTGTCATTAGCTCAAGAGAGAGCGGAGTTGCAGTGCATTTGACCATGCCTCGTGGCGAGCGGTGTTATCAAAGACGCAGCACACCTCCATCGTTGTTGAATTCAATGCCTTAATGTGCGTCGCGAGCTGAGTCAAAAAGGTGGGACTGTAAGCCGAATAGTAGATTCTCGGAGAACCGTGCAACCGATAATACGCCAGTCGCTTTGAACCTCCTGGCAGGCCCGCGCCAGGAGCTCTGGCTGGATCAGCCGCCACGCGGGTGACGCCCTGACGACACAATAGGGCATCTGCACTAGCGGTGAACCAACTGAGGTGACGGGGTTCACAAGCAATGTGAGATGAGCATAAGTCGGTAAGATATGTGAAGAAGCGGGATGCAACGCCTTTCTCAAACGCTACGCTAGCAGGAAGCTGTACAAGGATGACGCGTAGCTTCTGGCCGAGGCCTGCGACTTCCTCCAGGAATTGTTGCAGGTCCTTCCGATAATGGCGTAAGGCACACTCATGTGTGATGCTACGAGGAAGCTTTACGGTAAAACTGAAATCTGCTGGAGTATGCTCGCGCCAGCGCTCATACGTGGCACGCTGGTGCGATCGATAAAATGACGAGTTGATCTCAACGAAATCGAATGAGTTCGCGTAGTGCGCCAGATGCGAGAGACCCTCTGGTCTTCGTGCACGTTCGTAGGATGGGTTGGCCCAAGAAGCGGTGCCGATGTGAAAACGGACCAAGTCTCGGGCCATATGATCGCACCGCGCAGCATCACGGCGTAGATGGGGCAATGAGGCTTTTGAGCTCTTAAAGTCTCAAGTCCTCGGGAAGCGCCGGCTTTTCGTTGGCATCAACAACGGCCTCTACTAGCGCTGCTCGCGGAAACTGTAAGCAAAAAGAGCCTGGAAGGCTACCAGCATCTGTCGAGCGCTGCAAGAGATCCTCGACCATCAAGCGAACCTGGCGAGCTCCGGCGCGCACCGGTGGATTCCGGACGCCGGTGATCGGCTGAAGGCATCCGAGGACGCCGTGGTGGCCGCCACCGCCGGGTACTCACCGCCAACGGAACGATGGGGCCTACTCAGCGCACGAGACTTTCTGAACATCGTCCGCGACGTGACGACATGTAGCCTGACCAACTTTGAGAGCTTCAAGGCGCCTTGCCCGGCAAGCGTCTACTAGCACGATTGGGCGCCGTCCTTGCCGCCGATCTTCTTGGCGTGATAGGCCGAATCGTCGAGATGAATCGGCTTGCGGCCCGCGGTACTCATGGACATTATCGCAACGAAGTTGACGCTCGAAGATCTTCAATCGGCCGGCAAGGAGTTCGCCGGAAATCTTAACTCCGCCTGATCTTACAGTTAACCGTGTCATTGACGCGGTTAACTGGAGAATTGCAGCCAATAAGGGAAACTGACAACTGGTTTCTTGAAAAGGTGCAGCGATTAACTGAAGAAAGTGCAGTGGTTTATTGAAACTGATATCGTCTCAGGCAGGTTGCGTCGAGTTATCTAACCCGAACTGCAATTTCGTCGCGGTGACGCCATTTCGGCCGGCCGCCTTGCGTTGATATAGTGCTTGATCGGCAGCACTGAGCAGGCGTTCGGCAAGCCTCTTGGCGTCTTTAGGTGCACCCTTGAGCGAAGCCAGTCCGAAGCTCGCTGTGAGACTCACCTGCATCCCGTCGCCGACAAACGGTGTGCTCGAAACCGCGTCGCGCATCTTGCGACAGATATCGAGCGCTCGGTCAATGGCCGTCTCCGGAAAGACCACCGCGAATTCATCCCCGCCTACGCGTGCCATCCAATCCGAACCTCGGTGCAAGCACTGCTGCATCCGCTGCGCACATTCCCGCAGGATCATATCTCCGGCGGCATGGCCGTACTCGTCGTTGGCGCGCTTGAAGTGATCTATGTCACACATCGCGACCGAAACGGGATGTCCATAGCGCGCCGCGCGAGAAATCTCTCGCGGATAGTGTTTCGCGTAGAACCGACGGTTGGCGACTCCTGTTAATTGGTCCGTCGTCGCCAGACGGTGGCCGACAATGAAGGTAGCGCGCAGCGCGGACTCCAGGTCACTCATTCGCCGCGCCGCCGAGAATCGCGCCTGAAGGAGCGTGTCAGGCGCTTCGCCGTTAAGGCACTCATCTGCGCCGCAGCTGAGCGCCGCTTCGAGTTCTCCGTCGAGACCGCTGGTGATCTGAATAATCTGCAACACCCGCGATGTTCCGAGTGCGCGCAAGCTCCGTACGAACTCAAGATGATCAGTTACCGCCAAAGTGTGGTGGTGAGAGGCCAGGGCGTCGATAGCTCGATCCTTGGTAGGTGCGATCGTAACCTCAAAGCCTGCCTCTTGGAGCGCAAGCCGGAGTCTTTCACAGAGCTCTGCGCCAACCATTAATAGGGCCTTTGAAGGGGGCTGCACGCGGAGCATGACCGACACGTTCGCCGCGATGTCTTCCTCGCCGCTGGCTGGTTGGGAGACAGGGTCACGGTGTCTCAAAATCTGCCGCACGAGCTGCGTCGGCGATTCACCACCGCCGGTGTCGCAGCTTACGTCGCGTGACTCCAACGCTCTTTGCCTAGTAGAAGTCATCTCGCACCTTGTAGGCCTCACGGCAAGTCCGCCGAAAACAGGGTTCTCAATGCTCGCGCGGCGGTTGTATTTGCAGCGTGAGTGACAACGCGCTCTTTGAGTCTTCTATGAGACATACGTCACAAAGTCGTGGTCCGGAGGTCGTCGAGTTTTAGGATTTGGAGTTGACCCGCCTTCGTGGACACCTCAACGTAAGGTACGGAAAAGCGAACAGGGCTTGGTGCTTGCGCTCGGCGTCGATAATCTCCAGTCGGTGAGCGACGTCAATTAAAAAAAACCCGTGGGCGCGGATAAATGCGCCAACGGGTCGAATGCTGAATCCGCCGAACAGTTTCTCAGGGAGTGAGTAATGCTCGTTAGGGAGGTCTGGACTCAGACAGTAGACATTACCTACCAAGGCAAGCTTATTCTGTGCGGCATCGAACATGCCGAGCCTTTGAAAGCCAAGGATAACGGCTGCGCGAGCCGCGCTAGCGCGTCAACGCGCGCGCCGGGATCCGGCTTCTCAACGATAGTCGTCGCGGCATTCATTGTGCGAATGTTCTGCTCGTGGCGCGGCTCTTCAAGCCGGGATTCCTCGCCGATCTAACTTCACGCACAGTGTTGGCTGTAAATCTCACCGATGCCGCGGTAAGCTCGCGCTACTCAATCGTGCATGCGCGGGAACTCTTACAGGATTTGCCGCAACACTCTAGCTCCGGTGCCAAGAGCTGCTTGGCTAGGATGGAACCCAAATAGAGCCGCCTAAATGGTTGGCGCATGCGGTGCAGCTTGCCTTCGGTCATGGGGGTGTTGGCGCACCGACTGGCTGATCTCATCCTGTTTTACTGATGACTCATAATCCTTAGTAAGGAGCCAAAGGAAAACACGGATCTACTCCTTGTCGTAATTGTGTTGCTTCTGCTGTTTGGAGGTGGTGGCGGTTTGTATTGGGGCACGGCGACGGGCTGGGGAATTGGTCCGATCGGATTGATTATTGCCGTTCTTGTGATTGCCTTCCTGGTATATGGGTATCACGGTGGAACAGGCCCCATACTTTAGGAATGAGGCAGATTCTCGGCAGCGAGTCGACCAATAGCGCTCTGGCATCGAGCGTGCTCGGTGAGCGGGCTTTGCTGGCGGCAATGAAGGATCGGCGAAACTTGGGAGCTCCATGCGCCGTTAACAAAAGCGGCGCATGGATGCTCAGACAGTTCGATAGAGTGTCGATTGGCGACGAGGTTCGCCGCCGGAATTATGCACTAGCGCCGAGCACCCGCCTTTGAATCTTTGAGTTCATGTTTGACGTCGCCAGACTTTTCCTCGAGGTGGCCCAGATGGCTCTTTAAGTTGCCTTTAGCCTCCTGGTTTTTGTCGCCGACTACCTTTCCAGCGACCTCCTGGATCTTGCCTTCCGCTTCGTTGACGCGGCCCTTAACTTGATCATTGTTCATAGTCATGATTGGCTCCTGAAAACAACGCCGGAAAACGGCCGGCACGGCAGTGCTGAACTCTGTAACGGCCAATGCGATAGGCCTGCAATCCACGAATCCGTCGCCATGGACCGGTGATTCAGTTCATGCATTCTTTAGAGCCGCACTGTCGCTTCGAGTTCGTAATGTATGTCAAAAATCTACTCCATCCAGCAGGCTGCGTCTGTTGGCCGTCGCACGGATCTGCGTATGGCGGTTTTACAGACGGGTTCGAACCATTGTTGAAAAAAATCCGACCGACGCGGCATGCGAGCACCGGCCTACATGACTTCCAACCACCCGCGCGCGCAGCTGAGCGGCACGGGCCGAACAGTGCACCATAATAGTGGGTGCGGCAACGCACCGATCCATCTCGCGATAGCGCGTAGCGTTAGTGGGCCGCAGTCGAGCACGGCCCAGCTATGGAGTTCGGCCGCCGCGGCCGGTGATTGACAGAGCGATGCAAGCTTATAGAGCCGTCTCAGCTCGATGCCATCCAAGGAGAAATCCGTATGTTGCGCAGCATGAAGGATCTGGAGAATTACGCGATTCGCGCAACCGAGGGAAGGATCGGTCACGTAAAGGATTGTTATTTCGATGACAAGACATGGGTCGTCCGCTATCTCGTCGTCGAGACCGGCAGCTGGCTGTCGAGCCGAAGAGTGTTAGTTTCGCCCATTGCCGTCGGCGCCTCAGACTGGGCTGAAAGGGTACTGTCCGTCTCGATCACAAAGGAGCAAGTGAAGACCAGCCCCGACATTGACACCGACAAGCCAGTGTCGCGGCAGCATGAAATGCAGTATCTGGAGCACTACGGCTACCCCTATTATTGGGGCGGCGCCGGACTCTGGGGTCTTGGCGCCTACCCCGGCATGATGTTAACGAATGTCGGCTATGGTGGATGCTATGCCGACTACGCTCAAGCGCAGGCGGACCATACTCGGGCGGATGTTGAAGCCGGACGTGCCGAGGAGGGGGATCCCAACCTACGCAGCTGGAAGGCAATAATGAAGTATCACATCCAAGCAACCGATGGCGGCATCGGTCACGTGCAGGGGCTGCTCATCGATGAGGAAACCTGGGCGGTTCGATACATGATTGTGGATACCAGCAGCTGGTGGCTCGGGCACCAAGTGCTCGTCGCGCCGCAATGGATCGAGGAGGTGCGCTGGCCGGACGAGGCGATCGTTGTCACTGTGAGTCGACAAGCCGTAAGAGACGCCCCATCGTACGACGCAGCGGTACCGCTCAATCGCGACCAGGAAACGCGCCTCTACCGACATCATGGCCGTCCAGGGTATTGGGCGGACCAAGTGAACCTTGAGAATCCGCCTGGAAGGACACGTATGCGCGTCGAAATCAGCCATCCGGCTACGCTTAAGTAAGCCGCCAATTCATGACACTGCGCGCAGACTCCTCTGAGTGAGCATATGAAGCCGCTGCTCACAATCGACGTATGGGAGCACGCCTATTATTTCGACTTTCAGATCAGGCACGGACTATGTAAGCAAGGTGATCGATAACCTCATCAACTGGGAGTTTGTGTCCGAGAATCGCGGCACAGATTAGTACAGACATGTTTGCCGGTCGTAGGCAGTCATCTCTTGCGCGGCGCGCCGCAATGCGCATCTGCCATGTAGCCGCTACAGCGAACGGCTGACGGAATATCCGACGAGAAGGGGAAAACCTGCGCCCTTCATGTTGGAACGGCCCTGGCGGCGCAAGAGCGCCTCGCTAAACTATCTGTTGGCCTCGGTACGTGTGGCAGCAGAATCACAACGCCTTCACGGACCAGGATCCCGCGTTCCTCGACCATGTCATCAACAAAAAGGCCGACAGCGTGCGGCTTTACCTGCTGCCAGACACTTTCGCACCTCAGGGCGTGGCGCGCCTTCGGTCTACGCCCGAGATTAGTGCCGACGCATTAGCCGGCGCTACTGACTGTAATATCGCTATGGACATCCTTGACGTGATCGGTCTCTCGCGCAATGGACACGGCTTTGTCCGCCGCTCGCTGAGTGCTAGCGGTGCCGGACAGCCATACGACGCCATCCCTGTCGGTGTCGACATGAATGCGCTCCAGGCTGGTTATATGATCTGCAGCCAGTTTGGTCTTGACCTCGGTTGTAATGGCGGAATCCTTCACATAGACCACTGCGTGTGAGGTGTCGGAACTCGAATCGTCCGCTGCCACGGCCACAGCGGATCCGATTAACGTACTGCAAGCCACACAAGTTATTGCAAATTTGGTGTTCATGATCTGTATCTTCCATATTGATGATTGGCGGTAACTATGCTGCGCAGTCTATTTCTCGTCCGTTCGTTGACGTACACACGCACACACAACGCCCGCGTCAATGGCCGGCCGCAAAAGCGGCGACCAAGCATAAGCGCAGAAGATTAAGGTGCGGCGAATGCCACATTAAAATCCCGTCGACAAAGGACACCTTGCAGACGTACTAGCCTCCGGGCATAGAGTGGCGATTGAGATTGTAGAAACGCTCGTGCAGGCGCGGTCTCCCGTTAGCGTTGGGGCCGCCACCCTGTCACAGCGCACCGGATGTACAGCATACATTACCCGCTCACTCTCAATAATCACTCACTTTTATTGTCAAGGCAGCCTGCCACCGTATCGGCCAACGCAGGCAGCCTTTCGTGACACTTGGTCACTGCCAAAGGCTGCCTTTCTTCGCGCGAGATGGAGCTTGATTCAATGGTGGCAGTTGGCGTATTCCTGCCGGCTCAGCTGGCCGTCATGATCTGTATCGCATTTGGCGAAGTTTGTACTGAGCCACTTGTTGCCCTTGACATCATCTGCAGTCAGGGAGCCGTGCTTTTTGGTGTCCAGGGTGTCAAAGGCCGGACGCGTTGCCATGGCTTGCTGCATGCCGCTTTTATTCGGGCTCACCAGATCGTTGCCGTCAGCCTTATTTTCGCCGTCGGACCGGGGGTTATCCGTTGGATTTTGCGGAACGGCCTGCGAAGTATCCACCAAATCGTTGCCGTTGGTCGTGCCCGCCTGAGTGGGCGTGGACGCGGCACCCGCGGTCGATGTGGGCGAGGTCTGTGCATTAGCAATGGCGAATCCGAAGAGCAATGCGGCGCATGCTACCGGAGCCATGTAGTTTGATTTCATGATGAGTCTCCTAACAATTTGATTGCGGATCGGGCGACGAGCACCCAGCATTAGGTCGCGATTTCACTTGTTGCCTCGTTATATCCGTGCCAGGGGGTCGATGGACGAGCCGAACGACTATGCGATGCAAGCTGCATTAGAAAGGGTGCGCGCTACCAAATTGGATGTCTGTACGGTGGCACGCGCAACAGGTGGGCGTTCTCACACCCGATACAATGATAGTCTTCAGTGTCAGTGTGCCCGAGGCGCTTCACGTACTTGCGCGCGGAAGCCGTATCAGTCAGTCAAAAATCGCTAACCGTCTCAATAGATCGAAAGTCAGGTGCTGCCCGGTGAGGATGGCGTTTCAAGAGGCACGTGATAGGCCTTTAAGATTGTGTCGATTGCCGGCTTCTCTCGCTCCAGGACGGCGTTGACTTGTTCAATGAGCGCACGATCGCTGCGACGTAGGCCCATGGATATGTCGTAGACCATTGGCCATCGCGAGTCGGCCGCCGGAGTAACGGCATCGATGCGCAGCGGTATCGCCGAACGATGAGCGAAATAGCCGGCGACGGGGCCCCACACCAGCGCGACATCGATCTCTTTATTTGCGACGGCGGTGACGATCGTGGCTGCAGGATTGGGGCGCCTATAGTCACCGTAAAGCATGTATCCGTGAACGTTATCGATTATTCCCCGACTCGCGATAGCATGAGCCGGCGGAGTGTTCATCGCGTTGTTGCCAATCATCTGTACGCCGATCGAGACGCTTTTCAGCCGGGAGTCATCGAGAGTCAAATGATCCAGAGGCGTATCGGCTCGAGTGACGAAAACGTAGGTTGATCGGTAATACGGCCGAGTGGTTGCCACCATGCCGATGGCAGTAGCAACGCCCGGCCATATGTCACACTTTGCCTCGTTGAGTGTACTGCGCACATAGCCGCGTCGCTGGGCCCACCACACATAGCTGATCCGGGCCCCGAGATCTTTGGCCACGAGATCGATGATCTTATTCTCAAAGCCCTGCTGTTCGTGGTTGGAGAAGGGCAGATTGTTGGGATCGGCACAAACGACCAAGCGACGCGGCAACCCATCGGCAGACGCGGCGCCGACAGAAAAAAGGAGCGCGGCGAGGAGCAGTCTCAATCGACCCCCGGCGTGGTGGTCGTGTAGTCGTTGGTGGTGGCCTGCGGAGGCGACCATCCCGCGTCTTGGTCCGCCTCGGGTGGAACCGGGGCTGGGGTCTGTGACGGCGTGTTGTCCGTTTGTGCCGCCAGCGTTTGCGGCAGCGACATCGATCGGACATAGACGGCCAATTGCCAAAGTTGCTGATCAGGTACCTTATTGCCCCAGGAGGGCATGCCGTTGGGTCGCCCCTCGACCAGGGTTTGATGGATCTGCTCCAAGCGACTGCCGTAAATCCATACATCGTCCATCAAGTCTGGACCCATGCCGCCGCCGCCATTGGAGTGGCAACCTGAGCAATTGTATTGTTGGAACAAGCGTTTACCGCTATTCACGGCGTCGGCGTTATTGTAATAGGCGGTCGCTCGCGGATCGGTGGTGACTAAGCTGTGTTCGACGCCAGGATCCAGCGCCGAATCGATGACAACCGAGCGGCCCGGCTGGTCCGCCGGAAGAGCCGGTTGTGCACCCCTGTTGCAGCCAGCCAGCAAGAGCGCAAACAATACGACAACGCTAATGGGGGAGCGAGAATACATAGAGCGTCCCTCCGGCCGTTGTATATTTCGGAAGATCAGACATCACGTTCACCATGCCGAGCGCTGCGGATCCATCACGCGGATCAATGGGTCCCGACACCACGGCGCCCGACCAGCCACCGACCCCTGAAAGGACCGCAATGTATTGATGGCTATCGGGTCCGCGATAGCTGATCGGCTGACTAATGATTCCGCTATCGACTTTGTAGCGCCACAACAGCTCTCCGGTGCGCGCGTTGACGGCTTTGAACCACCCGTCCAGGGTCCCGTAGAACACGATGTCACCGGCGGTTACGACGGTGCCTGACCAGATCGGAAAATTCTCTTTGACGGCCCAGACCGGACGCCGCTGAACCGGATCCCACGCGGTCAGCTCGCCGCGATTTCCGCCGGGCCCTGGTTTCATATGAACCAGGGCGCCCACGTAAGGTGTGCCGGCGATGTAGTTGACCTCCGCGCTCATCCAGTCCATGCACATATTCTCATGGGGAATGTAAAGCAAGCCGGTTTTCGGACTGAAGCTGCTCGGGTTCCAATCCTTGGCTCCCGATGCCGTCGGACAAATGTTTCGCACGGTTTCGCCGAGCTTGGTCTGTTTCGCCGGATTGACGATCAGGCGACCGGTCTGTAGATCCACACCCTTCGAGGAATTGACCGGCCCGAATGGATCCGCCGACAAAACGGTTCCGGTGTTGCGCTCAATGACATACACGTAGCCATTGCGATCGATATGGATGAGAACCTTCTGCATTTTGCCTGCAAACGGCATGTCGAGGAGGATTTGTTCGTTGACGCCGTCGTAATCGTGCTCATCGTGTGGGGAGTATTGGTAGTACCATCGCGCCGCGCCGGTTGCCGGGTCTCGTGCAAAGATCCCCGCCGTCCATTTATTGTCCCCCGGTCGTTGTTCATTATTCCACGGGCCCGGGTTGCCGACCCCTTGATAAAGCATGTTGAGCTCAGGGTCATAGGTGACCCAGCCCCACGAGGCGCCGCCGCCGATCTTCCAGGCCTGCGGTGGCCACGACTGCACGCCCAGATCCTTGCCTTGATCGGCCACATAGTGCGGTTTGAACTCAGAACCGATCAGGACATCGGCATCCGGACCGGTGCTGTATCCTCGCCAGAGCAACTTCCCGGTGTTTTCATCGAGTGCGACTATCCAGCCGCGAACACCCATTTCTCCGCCCGAATCTCCAACATAGACGCGACCCTTGGCAACCGTCGGCGCCATGGTAATCGTCTCGCCCCTATTGATGTTGCCCAACAGGGTTCGCCACACGGCGCGTCCCGTCTTCACGTCGACGGCGATGGTCTGGCCATCGAGCGTATTGAAGATATATTTTCCGTTGCTGACTGTGCCGCCGCGATTAACCACGTCGCAGCACGCAAGGCCTTGGCTTGCCGGTGCGGGTTTTGGTGCGAAGATCCACTTCAGCGGCGCACCCGGCTTGGTCAAATCCAAAGCATAGACAATATTTGGATACGCCGTCACGACGTACATGGTGTTGTCGACGACGATCGGCGCGGCCTCCTGACCCTTGTTGATGGCAAGGGAAAAGCTGAAATCGGGTTTCAAAGTCCGGACATTAGCCGGTGTGATCTCGCTCAGCGCCGAAAAACGGGTGGATGCGTAATTCTTCGATGGCATACTCCACTGCCCATCGTCCTCAGGTGCATTGGCCGTGCTGGGTGCGGTATGCCCCGCTTCCGGCGTCGGCGCCGCCAACGCGTGCCCAATCTCCTCGCGTGTAAAGACTTCGCTCTCTGGCACCGGCGCAGGTATGGTCTGGGACAAGGCCACGATCGGAGCCGCCGTCAAGGTAAGCATCAAGGCAACGGTTCTCATGAGCGCTATTCCATCGTGTAGAGGTAGTCGACGATTGTCAGGGCCTGTTCGTGCGATAACCCCATCTCAGGCATCGCATTGCCGGGCAGCAGTTGCTGCGGATGTTCGATCCACTGGGTCAGTGCGCCGGGATTATTCGAAAAATATCCGGCGATCATTTGTTGATCACGAATATGTGCCAATGATGGACCGACCCGGCCGGTTGCAACGGCGACGCCAGGCACCTGATGGCATGCCGCGCAGTGGTTTGCAATGAGCGCTTTGGCGTACTGTGCGTGAGCTCGTTCGGCATCGCTGCTGCACGATGCAACAAGCCAGAGGGCAAGTAATACAGTTAGCCGGCGCATCGGGGTACAGTAACAAATGCGACGGCGGTAATCGCCGCGGCCAACGCAAATCCACTGCCGAGGAGCATGCCCCAGAGTGCCAAGAAGCGCGTGCGTCCAGCACTCACCTCCATCAATTGATGAGCGTCGCCGCCAGCTTCCTGTCGAGTTCGCTTGAATGTACGCCATGAGACGAGCAGCGACATAAGCGCGATCGCGACAGCCGCCGTCATCAACAAAATCATCGCCGGCCACGTCCAGTGTAAGCTCGGCGGCGGCGCTAATGATCGGTGCCCGCTACGAAAGCAGGGCTCGCTCGCCAATGCGTAACCGCCGCACAGCTGCAGATACCACGCGATGGGGCCGCCGAGCAGACCGAACAAGCTCTCGTGCGCCTTGACGTGCTGCGCCTGCGGCGCGGAATCTTGGCGCAAATTGGATGGCGTTGCCGTCATCGACCAAACCCCAAATAGGGTGTGAGGTAGTACGTGGAAAAGACCATCAGCCAGACGATGTCGACGAAGTGCCAGTAAAGCACTCCAGCCGAAACCACAATCCGGCGTCTGGGACTGAAGAAATCCAGCGCCGTCCAGCTGAAGAGCGCCAGGAGGATCACCAGTCCGACGATGACGTGCGCGATGTGAAAGCCTGTGGTGACGAAATACAACGATGCGTAGCTCGAAGTGCCGAGGCTATACGTCTTCGAGCGCCACTCCAGCCATTGTATGGCGACGAAAGCTGCCCCCATGAGAAACACCATGCCGAACCCCAACAGCGCCTGCGGACGTCTCCGCCTCAGTATTCCCTGCTCTGCCCACCACGCGACCAGGCTCGAGAGGAGCAGCAGGATCGTATTCGGGAGAGCTAGCTTCAGCCTGGGGGCTGTCTCCAAGAGCCACCCGGCCGGCGCCGTCGCGCCGGTGTAGTAGTATGCGAACAAGAGATAGCCGAATAGGGCCGCTTCGGTAACGATAAGCGTGCCGACGCCCCACCAGCCGACGCCGTCCCGCCCCGTAGGGCCCACCGGCAGGTTTTCCGGCTTCGACAGCGCTGCCTCAACCACGAGCGGGCTCCCGTTCGCGCAATTCGCTGCGTGGCCAAAACCAAGCAAGCATGGCGAGCGCGGCAATTGCACCGCCAATACCGACAGTGAGCCATGCTTTGAGCAGCAGGCCGACGAACAGCACCGCAAGACCGAGCGTCAACAACACCGGCGCAAAACTATCCTCGGGCATTTCAAGCACCATGTCGGGCACCGCGTCCAAGCCCGAAGTGGCAATCGTTTCCTTGCCCTCATCGAGCAACATCCCGCGATCAATGGATGACGTGGCGCCTCCCTGGTCGAGGTGCTCCTCCCACAAGGGATGGCGGGAGGCCACTGTTGGAATCACGGCGAAATTGTAGGGCGGCGGGGGCGATGAAACGGCCCATTCCAGCGTTGGGGCATCCCACGGATTCTTCCCCGCCACGGCGCCGGCTCTCAGGCTCTTCAGCACGTTGACGAAGAACAGCAGCACGCCAATAGCAAGTACGAACGCACCGATCGACGTGATGAGATTGAGCGCGTGCCAACCGGCATAATCGTTATAGGTGTATACACGACGCGGCATTCCGAGGAGGCCAGTGAGGTGCATTGGTAGAAAGGCAAGATTGAACCCCAGAAACATCGTCCAGAAGTTCCAGCGCCCCAATCGTTCGTTGAGCATCCGGCCGGTCATCTTGGGAAACCAAAAGTACGTCGCCCCGACGACCGGAAAGAGATTGATTCCGATTAATACATAGTGCAGGTGAGCGACCACGAAGTAAGTGTCCGTCAGCTGCCAGTCCACCGGCACGCTCGCCGTCATGAAACCGGATACTCCACCAATTACAAAAAGTAATATCATCGACGAAAAGAACAGGAACGCGGTGGTGATGACGGGGCGCCCGAGCCTTATCGTGGCGAGCCACGCAAACACCGCGACCGCGGACGGCAACGTAATGACGATGGAGGCGCCGGAAAACAACGACAGGCCTAAGCCCGGCAAACCGGTTGCAAACATGTGGTGCACCCACACCCCGAATCCTAGAATCATCGTCGCGACCGTCGAAAGCGCGACCAGCGAATAGCCGACCAGCGGCCGGCGGCAGAACACCGGAAGTCCATCCGATACCATTCCCATCGCCGGCAGCACAATGGCATAGACCCAAGGATGGCCGAATATCCAGAACAGGTGCTGCCACAACAACGGCTGGCCGCCGCCGGCGGGGTTAAAGAATTGAGTGCCAAACTGACGATCCATCCACAGCAAAAAAAACGCAAGGCTGACAGCCGGCACGACGATCAAGTTGGCGACGCTGGCGGTCAAGGTGCCCCACACCAGGATAGGAAGACGATTGATGGACATACCGGGTGCACGCGTGCGAAACGCAGTGACGACAAAGTTCGCCGCGCCCACCGTTGTGGAGATGCCAAGGAATACCATGCCGAGAGCATAGAAATCCTCATTGAGTCCCGGGTTGTAATCACGAGAGGCATAGGGCACATAATTGAACCAGCCGTCATTGGGTCCATTGCCGGTGAGGAAGCCGGCATAGAGGAATAGGCCGCTCGCGAGGTAAATCCAATAACCGAGTGCGTTCAAGCGCGGAAACGCCATATCGCGGCTACCGAGCAATAGAGGCCACAGATAGTTGGAGAAGCCAGATAAGACGGGGGCGGCATACAAGAAAATCATCGTCATGCCATGTGTCGAAAACAGCTGGTTGTACTGGGCGGGTGTAAGCAAGGACAGATTAGGTCCAGCCAGCTGCAGGCGCATGACCAGCGCTTCGATCCCACCGAGCGCAAGGAAAATGAAGGCGGTGATGATGTAACGGATACCGATCTGCTTATGGTCGACGCTCGTTAAGAATCCTTTTAATCCGGGCGATGTTTCCCACAGACGCAGCAAGCGCGCTTCGTGATCGACGCTATCGATGCCGACGAGAGGCGTGCGCAAATCAAGCTGCCTCACTTAAGTGACTCCAGATATGCCAACGCATCGGATAATTGTTGTGCGGAAAGATATTGATTGGGCATTAGATTACCCGGCTTGATATTTTGCGGATTCTGGATCCAGCCGACCAGGTTTCCCGCATTGTTGATCAGCGTGCCAGCTGCCAAAGTCCGGCGACTCATGATGTGGGTCAGATCCGGGGCGCTAATTGCACCTGCCTCGGTGCCGCGCACGGAATGGCACAGCCCACAGCGGTACTCGATCAGGGCTAAACCCTGCGTCTGCTCCCGCGTTACCGGCGGCGCAGCCTGTTGGCGCTGCAGAGATTGCCAATTGTCGAAATCCTCTTGCGATTCCGCGACAACTTCAAATTGCATGTGGGCATGTTGGAGCCCACAATACTCGGAACATTGCCCCAGGTAGCGACCCGGTCGATCGGCCTGCATCCAACTGAGATTGGTCTGACCGGGGATGACATCCGTTTTACCGGAGAGTTTTGGCACCCAGAAACTGTGGATCACGTCAATACCGTGGAGCCGCACGAGCACCGGTACTCCGACGGGAATATGAATCTCATTGGCGGTGGTGAAATCCTCTGGAGGGTGAGGTGAACTGTATTGAACCTCCCACCACCACTGACGGGCCGTGACATCCAGGATCAGTCCGGGGTGGGCGGGCGGCCCGGCGATGGCGGCAAGCGTCACCATGGTCCAAACCAGCGTGGCCGCTAAAGGCACCGCCGAGATTATCAGCCCAATGCTGATCCACCGAACTCCGTTGCCGCCGCGCTCCAACGGAATGGCACGCATCTCAAGCAAGTTGTCTTGCGGCCGAGCCCGCCGTACTGCCACCCAGAGCACGATAGCGATAATCACGCAAACGGCAATGGAGATGACTAACGTGAACCAGGTCAACGGCCAAATTTGTTGCGCGCGTAGTCCCGCCGCGCCGCCGATATAGTCGAGAGGCGAAGGCTTCATGCGGGCCGTTCTCGTTCGATTGACC
>Ga0302324_100006551_pt1 | contig 25079 bp, 29 predicted proteins | sample Palsa_T0_1_FD_201949 | JGI IMG/M metagenome (GOLD analysis project Ga0302324, IMG submission 201949) | Peat permafrost microbial communities from Stordalen Mire near Abisko, Sweden - Palsa_T0_1 | ecosystem: Environmental > Terrestrial > Soil > Palsa > Peat permafrost | place: Sweden: Abisko... | reverse complement strand
TCGCGCGCCCAGCGGATGTTGGCCTCCTCGTCGAAACGCGCCTTGAGCTCGACCAGCGCGGTGACCGATTTGCCGGCCTCGGCGGCCTCGACCAGCGCGCGCACGATCGGGCTGTCGTCCGAGGTGCGGTACAATGTCTGCTTGATCGCAATCACGGCGGGATCGCGCGCCGCCTGGCGCAGGAACTGCACCACCACGTCGAAGCTCTCGAACGGATGATGGACGATGATGTCCTTCTGGCGGATCGCCGCGAAGCAGTCGCCGCCGAAATCGCGGATGCGCTCGGGAAAGCGCGCGTTGTAGGGCTCGAACTTCAGACCGGGGCGATCGTCGGTGATCATCTCGTGGGCGTCCGCCAGGCCGATGATGCCCGACACCGGATAGATGTCGTCGGCCGCCACCTGGAGCTCGTCGAGCACGAAATCGCGCAGCGCCTCGGGCATGTCGGCATTGACGATCAGCCGGATCACGGTGCCGCGCCGGCGTCGCTTGAGCGCCGACTCGAACAGCATCACGAGATCCTCGGCCTCCTCGTTGATCTCCATCTCGCTGTCGCGATTGATGCGGAACTGGCCGGCGCCGAGCACCTCGAAACCGGGAAACAGGCGGTCGAGGAACAGTCCGATCATCTCCTCGATCAGGACGAACCGGACGCCGTCGCCGGGCAGCCGGATGAACCGCGCGATCTGGCTCGGCAGCGGCAGCAGCGCGCGCAGATGCTTGCCGTCGCTCGGGCGCATCAGCTCGAGCACCAGGGCGAAGCCGCCGTTCGGAATGAACGGGAACGGATGGGCCGGGTCGATCGCGAGCGGCGTGACGACGGGAAACACCTGCTCGAGGAAATAGGTCGAAAGCCACGCCCGCTCGTCGGGCGTGGCTTCCTTGGCATCGACCAGCACGACGCCGGCGCCGGCGAGCTCGGCGCGCAAGGTGGCCCAGCAGACCTCCTGGAGCTCGACGACCTCGCGCGCCAACGCGCGCACGCCGTCGAGCTGCTGGGCCGGGGTCAGGCCGTCCTGGCTCGGCGTCGTGACGCCGGCGGTGATCTGGCCCTTCAGCCCGGCGACCCGAACCATGAAGAACTCATCGAGATTGGAGTCGGAGATCGACAGGAAGCGCAGCCGCTCGAGCAGCGGATGATGCGGGTTCGCCGCCTCCTCCAGCACGCGCATGTTGAAAGCCAGCCAGGACAGCTCGCGATTGATGAAACGCTGCGGCGAGGACCGGCTGACGCTGACGATTTCGGCCAACTGCGCGGGCGACATGGTGGGGTTCCGCCTCCGACGAGGCTCTCGTGTCACGATCGACGGGCTCCTCCCGCGTATAACATATAGGTGGTCGGGCTGTCAGTTCCGCGGGGACCGGCGGACAGAACGCTTGAGGAACGCGCTCAGGTGGTGCTGTTGAACTGGCCGCCGTCGAGCAGCAGGTTCTGGCCGACGATGAAACCGGCGGACGCCGAGCACAGGAAGGCGCAGGCGTCGCCGAACTCCTCGGGGGTGCCGAATCGGCCGGCCGGCACGGTGCTCCGGCGCTCCGCCGCGACCTCGTCGTACGACTTGCCGAGCTTCTTCGCCTGGCTCGCCGTCGTGCCGCGCAGCCGGTCGGTGTCGAACGGCCCGGGCAGCAGGTTGTTGATCGTCACGTTGTGCTGGGCGACTTGGCGCGCCGTCCCGGCGACGAAGCCGGTCAGGCCGGCACGCGCGGCGGTCGACAGGCCGAGGATCGGGATCGGCGAGCGCACCGAGGCCGAGGTTATGTTGACGATGCGGCCGAACTTGCGCGCGATCATGCCGTCGACGGTCGCCTTGATGAGCGCGATCGGCGTCAGCATGTTGGCGTCGAGCGCCTTGATCCAGGCCTCCCGGTCCCACTCGCGGAAGTCGCCGGGCGGCGGACCGCCGGCATTGTTGATCAGGATATCGGGATCGGGACAGGCGGCGAGCGCGGCGGCGCGCCCGGCGTCGGTCGTGATATCGCCCGGCACCGCGGTCACCTTGACCCCGGTCGCGTCGCGGATCTCGCGCGCGGTGCGCTCCAGCACGTCGGCGGTGCGCGCCGTAATGACGAGCTCGACGCCCTCGCGGGCTAGCGCCATCGCGCAGCCCTTGCCGAGGCCCTTGCTGGCCGCGCAGACGATCGCACGCTTGCCGCGAATTCCGTAATCCATCTTTGCCTCCCTATTTCGTGTCGGCCAGGACCGCGCGGGCCAGCTTGACGGTGATCGGGCGTCGGCCCGCCAGCGCCGCGCCGTCGAGCGCCGTGACCAGGCGCTGCGCGGCGCTCAGCGAGCGTTCCATGCGCGGCAACAGATAGTCCACCACTTCCGCGCTGACCTGGAGCTGACGGTCGCGGAACAGCTTGACGATCACGGCACCGAGCAAGCCGTCGTCGGGAGCGCCGATCGCGATCGCCGGCAGCGCCGCCAGGCGCGAGCGCAGGTCGGGCAAGTCGACGCGCCAGCGCGCCGGCGGCTCGCGCGCCGCGATCAGGAGATCGCGGCGCTGCTCGGCCAGGTGATTGAGCAGATGCAGCAGCGGGCGCTCCGGCACCGGCTCTTGCAGATCGTCGAGCAAGAGCGCCGGGGCGTCGCCCGCCAACTCGGGCGGCGTCAGCCGGCCGAGCGCGGACGGATCGATCTCGTGCGCGCCGCTGCGCCGGCGCCAGACCTGGCACAGATGCGTCTTGCCCGAACCGGCCGGGCCGGCGACCGCAAGCGTGCCACCCGGCCAGCCGGGCCAGCTATCGATCCAGGCGACCGCGGCACGGTTCGATTCGGCGACGATGAAATCCTCCAGCCCGTAGGCGGTCCGCATGCCCAGGTCGAGCGTCAGCTGCATCACGGCACCGGGTCTCGCTCGTTGGGCAGGAAAATCGCGGGCCGGGGCGCGCCGGTGTAGAGCGGGCTCGCCAGATAACGGCCGAGCGCGAAGCGTGCCATCACGCCGATCACCGCGGTGACCGGAATCGCGAGCAGCAGACCGATGAAGCCGAACAGCGAGCCGCCGGCGAGCAGCCCGAAGATCACCCAGACGGGATGCAGCCCGACACGGTCGCCGACCAGCAGCGGCTGCAGGACATTGCTCTCGATCAGGTGGCCGACGGCGAACACGCCCGCGACCTCGGCGACCGAGATCCAGTCCGGGAACTGGAGGACCGCGAGGCCGATGCTAAGGATCGCGCCGCCGATCGTGCCGACATAGGGGATGAAGGTCAGCCCGCCGATGATCACACCGACCACCAGGCCCGACCGCAACCCGACCACGGTCAGGCCGCTCGCGTAGACGATGGCGAGAATCACGCAGGCCAGCGCCTGGCCACGCGCGAAGCCCGACAGGGTTCGGTCGACCTCGCGCATCTGGGCGCGGATCGTGTCGGCCGAAGCGCGCGGCAGCCAGCTGTCGACGCGCGCCACCATGCGATCCCAGTCGCGCAGCAGATAGAACGCGACCACCGGGGTGATGATCAGCAGCGACAGCACGTTGACGACGGCGAGCCCGCTGGTCACCAGGCTGCCGACGTTCGAGGCGAGCCAGCCGAGCGCCATCGCGCCGCGCTCGCTGATCGTCTGCTGGATGCTCTGCACCTGCTCCTCGGGGATCCCGGCCTCCATTTGCAACCGGTGGGTCAGCGCGTCCAGCCGAGCCGTCGCATCGCTGAACGAGGACGGCAGGCGCTTCAGCAGGTCGAGGATCTGCCGCTCGAACAGCGGCGCCAGCAAGATCACGATGGTGACGAGCATGGCGCTGAACACCGCGATCACGATCGCGGTGCCGAGCGTGCGCGGGCAGCGGAACCGCTCGAGCCAATCGACCAGCGGATCGAGAAAATAGGCGATCGCCATACCCATGATGAAGGGCAGCAGGATGTCGCTCAGGCGCCACAGCGCGAGGCAGCCGGCGGCGGCCAGGACGATCCAGAACAGGCTGCGACGCTGGCTGTCGATCACACGCGCTCCATTCCCGCCAGGCGCCTCACCCAGCTCACCGCGTAGGCGGCGCCGCTGATCGCCGTCGTAGCGCCGGCGACCGCCACCATCATAGCCAAAAGTCCCGGAACCGCGATGCCCGAGCCAGCGGCACCGAGCACCAGCCCGGCCAGGACGATCTGCGCCACCGTGTTGATCCGGCTGATCGTCAGGGGCGCCATGGTCACGGGCAGCCCGAGCGTGTGCGACAACAGCACCCCGCCGACGATCAGCAGGTCGCGGAACACGACCAGGATGACGAGCCAGACGGGGATCAGCCCATCGGCGCCCAGCGTGATATAGACGCTGACCAGCAGCGCCTTGTCGGCGATCGGGTCGAGATAGGCGCCGATCATGGTGCGGGCGTCGAGCCAGCGCGCCAACGCGCCGTCGAGCGCATCGGTCACGCCGGCGGCGACGAAGATCCAGAAGGCGGCGCCGAAGGCGTCGCTGAGGATCAGCCAGATCGTCACCGGCACCGCGCACAGCCGCGCCAGGGTGAGCGCGGTCGGCAGCAGGACGACGAGGGTTCTGCGGTTCAAGCTCTACGGTTCAGGTTCTTCGGTTCATTGGGCGGCCGGCGGTCGCTCTCCGGTCTGCACGCCGGCCAGGCGCAACGTCCAGCCGTCGGGCGCCTCCTCGAGCGCCAGCTGGCGCTGCGCCAGCACCAACTTCAACTGGTTGGCGTCCCCCGCGAAGCTGAGCCCGACGATCGCCTCGCGCCGGCTCAGGCTCTTGAGCGAGATGCCCTGGACGAACCCAGTCGCCGCCAGGCGACGGCGCAGCTCGAGCCAGTCATCGAGGCCGTGCAGCGGCACGTGCACGACCAGCCCGCCGGCGTCGTCCTGCGGCAGCACCGCGGTTTCGCGCTTCCAGCGCTCCTCGAGCGCCTGCGCGACACGTTGGCTGGCGCGCCGCAGCAGATCGGCCTGGGACTCGACCGCGTTTTGCACGATGCGCTCGCTGAACAGGGGATCGGCGACACCGGGGCGACGCAGGGTCACCGTCACCCCGGCCGCATCGAGCGCGGCCTCGGCGATCAGCGCCTCGCCGGCATCGTAGCGCTGCAGCAACGGCGCCAGCGCGGCCGGGCCCATGCTGTCGGCAGGCGCGGCCGGCAGCGCCGCAACATCGTCGGCATCGCCGGCCGGCACCACAATCGGCACCATTCCGGTCGGCGGCGGCTTGTCGAGCCAGCTTCGCCGCCAGACATTGGCGGGCTCCCACAGCAGCGGCGCGCCGGTGCCCAGCTTGAGCACCGGCACCAGCAGGATCGGGCGGCTCGCCACCTCTGCGAACGGGATGCCGGCGCTGCGCAGCAGGCCGCGCACCGCGTTGGGCCGGAAGCTGTAGGTCAGGGTCGCCAGATACCGAACCGCCGAGGTGCGTTCCTCCTGGACCTGGAAACCGGCGACCAGGGGCACGATCTCGGCATCCGACGGGTGCGGCAGTCGGCCGTAATCGGCCGGCGCAGCCAGCCGCTCGAGCAGTTGCCGGAACGCCTTGCGTTGGCCGTCGGCCAGGGCGTCGTCGCGCGCCTGCGCCGCAGTCGCCGCAGTGGCGTCGACCGCGACTCCGGCGACCGTGAACGGATCGACCGCAGCCCAAGCCCCGCCCGGGGCGGCGGCGGGGAGGCCGAGCGCCAACAGGAGCCCGGCCCAGAACAGACGGCGCGCGGCGGCCATTGAAATGCGATCCGGATGGGATAAGGTTCCAGCGCCTGCGCCTGAGGCAAGCCCGAGCTTCTATAACGCACGTTGCCGCCGCAAGTCACCATCATCGACGCCTGCCGCAGCCTGGCTTCGGCATGGCGCGCCTGAAGCTCGCGGTCCTGATCTCTGGCCGCGGCAGCAATCTGCAGGCGCTGATCGACGCCGCCGCCGCACCCGACTATCCGGCCGCAATCGCGCTGGTGCTGTCCAACCGGCCCGACGCCGAGGGCCTCCGCCGCGCCGCTGCCGCCGGGATCGCGACGGCGGTCGTCGATCACACGCGGTTTGCCGAGCGCGCCCCATTCGACGCCGAGATCGACCGGACGTTGCGCGCCCATGGCATCGAGCTGGTCTGCCTGGCCGGGTTCATGCGGCTGCTGACGCGCGGCTTCGTCGAGGCCTGGGCCGATCGGATGATCAACATCCACCCATCGCTGCTGCCCGCCTTCAAGGGGCTGCACACCCACGAGCGGGCGCTCGGCGCCGGCGTGCGCTTCACCGGCTGCACAGTGCATTTCGTGCGCCCCGAGATGGACGAGGGACCGATCATCGTCCAGGCGGCGGTGCCGGTGCTGGCGACCGACGACCCTGCGGCGCTGGCGGCGCGCGTGCTCGCCGCCGAGCATCGCTGCTATCCGCTGGCGGTCCGCTGGATCGCCGAGGGCCGCGCCCGCATCGACGGCAACCGGGTCGTGATCGACGGCGCGCCCGGCGCGCCGGACAGCCTGGTCAATCCCGGGACATGAGGCGGTTTGCCGCTGGCGCGGTGCGGCGCTAACCTGGCGGCATGCTGTCGCTCCTGCTGGCCGCCCTGTTCTTCGTCGGCATTCATCTGGTGGTCGCCGGCACCGCGCTGCGCGACCGGCTGATCGCTCGGCTCGGCGCCGGCCCGTATCGCGGTCTGTTCTCGCTCGCCTCGGTGGCCGGCATCGTCTGGCTGTGCGTGGCCTACGACCAGGCACCCGTGATCGTGACCTGGGGCACGCTGGTCGGCCTCAAGCCGATCGCGCTGGCCGGAATGCTGCTTGCTTTCGGTTTCGCGATGCTCGGCCTGACCACCCCGAGCCCAACCGCGGCCGGCGGCGAAGCCCTGCTGGGGCGCGGCGGCGCCCCGATCGGGATCCAGCGCGTCACCCGCCACCCGTTCCTGTGGGGCGTCGCGCTGTGGGCGGCTATCCACCTGGCGGTCAACGGCGACCTCGCCTCGCTGCTGTTGTTCGGTTCGCTCGGGCTGTTGGCGCTGCTCGGCACCGTCTCGATCGACCGCAAGCGCCAGCGTGCGTTCGGGCTGGCGTGGCAGGAGTTCGCGGCGGCGACCTCGAACCTGCCGTTCCTGGCGATTGCCCAGGGGCGCAACCGGCTGCGCCTGGGCGAGCACCGGCCGTGGCAGTGGCTGGCAGTGCTCGCCGGGTTCGGGGCGCTGCTGGCCGTCCATGCGCGTCTGTTCGGCGTGTCCCCGCTGCCCGGCTAAGGATCGGCCCTGATATCCCGGCATGGGCTGCGCCGAGGCATGAGGACAGAGGCCCTCACGAGGCGGGTTAACTTCTCGCCGACGCTGCGCTAAGAAAGCTCAGGAACCTCCAGGGAGACCCGTCATGGCGAGCAATGTGGACGCGCAGGAGCTGCGCCGGCATCAGGCCGACTTTCACGGCTTCGTGCGTTTCATCACGATCCTGATCACCGTGGTCGTGATCATCCTGGCCGGGATGGCGATCTTCCTGACCTGATTTAGCCGACGAGCTCGAGTTCGCTGAAGAAGAAGGCGATCTCGCGCGCGGCATTGTCGGCCGAGTCCGAGCCGTGCACCGAGTTCGCCTCGATCGACTCGGCAAAATCCTTGCGGATGGTGCCGGCCGCCGCCTTGGCCGGATCGGTCGCCCCCATGATCTCGCGATTGCGCGCGACCGCGTTGTCGCCTTCGAGCACCTGGGCGACCACCGGCCCCGAAATCATGAAGCTGCACAGCTCGCCGAAGAACGGCCGGGCCTTGTGAACCTCGTAGAACCGCTCGGCCTGCGCCCGGGTGAGCTGCAGGCGCTTCTGGGCGATGATGCGCAGGCCGGCTTCCTCGAAGCGGGCGTTGATCTTGCCGGTGAGATCGCGCCGCGTGGCGTCCGGCTTGATGATCGACAGGGTACGTTCGGTGGCCATGCGGAAACGGCTCCAGCGGGCAGGAAAAGGTGCAAAAATGAGGCCGCGTTATATCCGGGCGAATGCCGCGGGGCAACCGTCAAGCGCTCGGCCGGCCGCAGCCGGTCAGGCGGTGCTCGCGCCGAGCTCCCAGCCGCTTTCCGACTGGCGGAAATATTTGAGCGCGTGACCGGCGTCCTTGGCCAGCCGGTAACGCTCGCGCGCCGCCGCGGTCGCCGCGTCGTCGCGCCCGTCGAAGATCTCGATGCAGCGCTGATAGCGCTCCGGCGCGGCGACCGTCGCGCCGTCGGCCAGCACGACGACCTGGGCGCCGTTGGGGTTCTCGTCGCGCTCGGTCAGCCAGATCGGCTGCTCGCCCGGATCGCCGTCGCGTGCGCTGCCATGGGCCAGGAACGACGCCGGATCGTAGGTCCACAGCACATGGCTCAGGCTCTCGACGCGCGCCTCCGAGCCGAGCACGACGACCGCGTTCAAGCCGAGCTCGCGCACCTTCTCGAGGATCCTGGGCAACGCCTGCTCGAGCGGCGTGCGCAGCAGCTGGTAGAAGCTGAACTCGGCCACGCGCTCAGCGCTCGTAGCGCTCGCGCACCAGCCGGTCGAGCAGGCGGATGCCCCAGCCGGTAGCACCCTTCGGCACGGTCGGCGCGTCCTTCTTCGACCAGGCGACCCCGGCGATGTCGAGATGCGCCCACGGCACGTCGCCGACGAAGCGCTTGAGAAACTGCGCCGCGACGATGCTGCCGGCGTTGCCGTCGCCGATATTCTTGACGTCGGCGATGTCGGAGTTGATCTGCTTGTCGTAGCTCTCGGCGAGCGGCATGCGCCACACCGGCTCTCCTACCGCCTTGCCGGCGGCCAGCAAGTCGTTGGCGAGCGCGTCGTCGTTGGCGAACAGCCCGGCATTCTCCATCCCGAGCGAGGTGATGATCGCGCCCGTCAAGGTCGCGAGATCGATCATCGCCACCGGCTTGAAGCGGTCGATGCAGTACCACAGCACGTCGGCCAGCACGAGCCGACCCTCGGCGTCGGTGTTGAGCACCTCGATGGTCTGGCCCGATGCGGAGGTCACGATGTCGCCCGGACGCTGCGCGGTGCCCGACGGCATGTTCTCGACCAGCCCGATCACGCCGACCGCGTTGGCCTTGGCCCGGCGGCCGGCGAGCGCCGCCATCGTGCCGACCACCGCGGCCGAGCCCGCCATATCCCATTTCATGTCCTCCATGCCCTTGGAGGTCTTGAGCGACAGGCCGCCGCTGTCGAACGTGACGCCCTTGCCGATGAAGGCGATCGGCGGCTTCGACTTGGGGCCGCCGCTCCAGCGCATGACGACGACACGCGGCTCGTGGATCGAGCCCTGGGCGACGCCGAGCAGCGCCCCCATGCCGAGCTTGCGCAGCTCGCGCAGCCCAAGCACCTCGACGGTCAGGCCGAGCCGGGACAGCGACTTGATCCGCTGCGCCATCGATTCGGGGTAGATCACGTTGGGCGGCTCGGCGACCAGGTCGCGCGCGAAGAACACCGCGTCGGCGACTTTGTCGAGCGGCGCGAACTCACGCTTCGCGCGCGCGCTGTCCTCGACCATCAAGACCGCGCGCTCGAGCTTGGGCCGGTCCTCCGGCTTCAGCTTGGTGCGGTACTTGTCGAAGCGATAGGCGCGCAGCCGGGCGCCGTAGGCCATGTGGGCGGCGGCGCGCGGCGCCGCCAGGCCGGCCCCCGGATCGACCAGCACGGCGGCGGCGGCGTCGGGAAGGCCCGCCAGGAGGGCGAGCAGGCCACCGCCGAGATCCTCCGCCTTGCCCTCGACCAGGTCGGCGGGCTTACCCAGCCCGTACAACACGATGCGCGAGTGGGGAATGCCGGACGGTCCGGGAATGTCGAGCAGCTCGCCGAGCTTGCCGGTGAATTTGCTGCCGGCGAGCGCGCGCGCAATCGCGCCACCCGAAGCACGGTCGAGCCGCACGGCGGCCGAGCCCAGCTTGCGGCCCTCGGCGACCGCCACCGCGATAGCGCCCTTTTTGCCGAAATCAGGCTCGGCGAAGCTGAATTTCATCGTGTCATTCCATTGGCTTGACGGGGAGCCGACGGCCGCCGGCAAGATCCGGACGCTAGCTTACCGGCGCACGCCGTGAAAGGGGAGAGGATGGCCGCGCCGGGTTGCCGCAGGGTATAATGTTGCGACGCGCGTACGATTGCTTCAGGTTGGCGCCCGCTTCTGTTTTCGCTCGTTCTGAGGGTGCGGCTGCGAACGCCGCGGATGAACGTGACCGATCGGTGGATGGTGGGATGAGGCTCGTCGCGCTGCTGCTCGCTTTGACGACCATGGTGTTGGTGCCGCCGCCCGCGCGCAGCCAGGAGATGCTGCGCATCGCCGCCGTGGTCAATGACGAGGTGATTTCGCTGCTCGACGTCAACGCGCGTATTCGGCTGCTGCTCCTGACGCTCAACCAGCCGGAATCGCCCAGCACCTTCCGCGATATGTTTCCGCAGGTCCTGCGCTCGCTGATCGACGAGAAGCTCGAGCTGCAGGAGGCGAAGGCGAAGGGCGTCGAGATCAAGGACAGCGAGATCGACAGCGTGATCGCCGAGATCGAAGGCAACAATCACATGCCGACCGGCGGCCTGTTCAGCTATCTCGACCAGCATCAGGTGCCGCACGAGACCATTACCCAGCAGATCCGCGCCCGTCTGTCCTGGCAGCGCACGGTCGCGCGCCGGCTGCGCATGACCTACCAGGTTACCGGCGATCAGATCGACGAGGCGCTGGAGCAGATCAAGGCGAACCGCGGCAAGCCGGAATATCTGGTCGCCGAGATCTTTCTCGGCATCGACACGCCGGAGGGCGAGCCCGAGATCAAGGCCAACGCCGAACGCCTCGTCAGCGACATCAAGCAGGGCGCCGAGTTCGCCGCCATGGCCCGGCAATTCTCGGAAGGCGGCTCGTCGGCGCAGGGCGGCGATCTCGGCTGGGTGCAGCCCGCGCAACTCGATCCCAATATGGCCGAGACGCTCGAGCACATGCAGGTCGGCGAGGTCAGCGCACCGATCCGCACCATCAGCGGCTACCACATCATGTGGCTGCGTGAGCGACGGGTGAACAGCGCGCCGACCCCCGCCGACATGCGTATCGCACTGCGCCGGATCCTGATGCCGGTCGGACCCAACGCCACGGCCGCGGACGTCGCCGAGAAGAAGGAGCAGATCCAGCAGGCCGCGCAGTCGATCAAGAGCTGCGACGATGTGCCCCGGGTCGCGACCGAGCTCCACGCGCCGGGGGCGACCGACCTCGGGACCTTGCGGGCCGCCGATCTGGCGCCGGCGGTGCAATCGGTGGTCGCCGACCTGCCGATCGGCCAAGCCTCCGCGCCGATCGCGCTCGATAACGGCCTGGCCGTGCTGGTGGTGTGCCAGCGCAGCGACTCCACCGGCGCCGCTGCGCTGCCGAGCCGCGACGAGGTCTCCAACCGCATCCTGTCCGAAAAGCTCGACGGCGAAGCGCGGAAATATCTGCGCGACCTGCGCCAGGCAGCCTTCATCGACCTTCGAGGCTAGATGGCTCCCGAGCGGCGCTCCCTCCCGCTGGCGGTCACCATGGGCGAGCCGGCGGGTATCGGCGGCGAGCTGATCCTCAAGGCTTGGCTGCAGCGCGAAAGCCTGCCGCTGTTCTTCGCGATCGACGACCCGGACCGGCTGGAGCGCCTGGGCGCGCTGGTCGGCTCGCCCATCCCGGTCCAGCCGATCCGCGACATCTACGAGGTGGCGGCGGTGCTGCCCAAGGCGCTGCCGGTGCTGCCCTGTCTGCTCGACCAGCCGGTCACCCCGGGACGCCCGGAGCCCGCCAATGCGCGCGCCGTCATCACCTCGATCGAACGCGCGGTCGGCGCCGTCGAGTCCGGCGCGGCGGGCGCCATGGTGACCAATCCGATCCAGAAATCCGTCTTGATGGCGAGTGGCGGCTTTCCCTATCCCGGCCATACCGAGTTCCTCGCCAAGGTCACCGGTTCGCGCACCATCATGATGCTTGCCTGCCCCGGCCTGCGCGTGGTGCCCGTGACGGTCCATCTCCCGCTCCAGGAGGCGGTGCGCGCACTGTCGCGGGCGCGCATCGTCGAGGCCGGCCGGATCACCGCGGCAAGCCTGGTCAAGCTGTTCGGCATCGTGCGGCCGCGGCTGGTGGTCGCCGGGCTCAATCCGCATGCCGGCGAGAGCGGCGCGCTCGGCCGCGAGGAGATCGAGATGATCGCGCCGGCGGTCGACGATCTGGTCGCCGCCGGCATCGAGGCGCGCGGGCCGCTGCCCGCCGACACGCTGTTCCACGCGGCGGCGCGCGAGCGCTACGACGCGGCGCTGTGCATGTATCACGATCAGGCCCTGATCCCGCTCAAGACCATCGATTTCGCCGGCGGCGTCAACGTGACGCTCGGCCTGCCCTTCATCCGCACATCGCCCGATCACGGCACGGCGCTCGACATCGCCGGGCGCGGCATCGCCGATCCGGCCAGCCTGCTGGCCGCCATGCGGCTGGCCGGAGAGCTGGTTGCCCGGAGAACTGGTTGACCGCCGCGCCGCGCGCTGATGCGTCCCTGGCCCCGGGCCTGCCGCCGCTGCGCGAGGTCATCCGCCGGCATCGGCTGAGCGCCGACAAGCGCTTCGGCCAGCATTTCCTGCTCGACCTCAATCTGACAGCGCGGATCGCGCGTGCCGCCGGCGAGCTTTCGGCCGGCACCACGATCGAAGTCGGGCCGGGTCCCGGCGGGCTGACGCGGGCGCTGCTGGATGCCGGCGCCGGCCGGCTGGTCGCGATCGAAAAGGACCCGCGCTGCATCGCCGCGCTGGCCGAACTGGTGCGCGCCGCCCACGGCCGGCTGGCGCTGATCGAGGCCGATGCGACTTCCATCGACATGGCGGCGCTCGGTGCGCCGCCCCGCCGCATCGTCGCCAACCTGCCCTACAATGTCGGCACCCATCTGCTGATCGGCTGGCTCCACGCGATCGACGGGTTCGACAGCCTGACCCTGATGTTCCAGAAGGAGGTCGCGGCGCGGTTGACCGCGCAACCCGGAGGCCGCGACTACGGCAGGCTGAGCGTGCTGGCGCAATACCAGGCCGAGGTGCGCGCGCTGTTCGACATCCCGGCGCGCGCCTTCACGCCGTCGCCCAAGGTCGACTCGACCCTGGTACGCTTCGTCAAGCGGGGGGTACGCGAGCCGATCCCCGGGCTCGACCGGCTCGAGACCGTCACGGCGGCGGCATTCGGCCAACGCCGCAAGATGCTCCGGGCCAGCCTCAAATCGCTCGACGTCGATGCCAGCGCGCTGCTGGAGCAGGCCGGCATCACGCCGACCGCGCGCGCCGAGACGGTCGACGTCGCCGGCTTCGCCGCGCTCGCGCGCGCCTACGCGGCGCTGACGACCCTGCGCGGCGGCTGAGCGGGCGTCGTCACGTCGGCGTCAAGAGGTCGATCGTTTCGCAAAACCAGATAGGCACTGAGTGCCGATTCACTTGATGTCGGCACTCAGTGCCTATATCCTGTCTGTGATGCAGGACAGGACAAGCGGGCATGACGCCGAAGCAACTGTTCGAGTGGCGCAAGCGCGGGAGATTGACGCAGGCACAGGCCGCGGACGCGCTTGGTCTGAGTCATCGTATGTATCGCTATTACGAGAAGGGCGCACGCGAAGACGGCCGACCTGTCGCGATCCCCAAGCCCATCGAACTGGCGGCCCATCACATCGCGGCGGGCGCGCCATCGCCCGCCGCGACGGTGATCGAGAAAGACAGCTTGGAGGATCTACTCACCGTCCTTGGCGAGACCCTGCCCGGGCCTGCCACTCTTTGCATCGTCGGCAGCGCCGCAGCGATCCTGCTCGGACAACCGGAGCGCCAAACACCCGATATCGATGTCTGGGGGCCTGAATCGGATTTCGACATCGGCGCGCTACGGCGCGCCTGCGCCCAGACCGGCCTGCTCTACGATCCCCGGGGCGAGGTCGAGCCCGGCGCCGTCTATCTGCAGATCTTGCGGCCGGGCATCACGATGTTTCCCGAGCACTTTGCCGCGGAACTGATCGGCCGTTTCGGCAACCTGACCCTGGTCATGCCGCCGCCCGCCCTGATCGTCGCGACCAAGCTGGCACGCGGCTCGGACAGCGACATCGAGGATGCCGCCTGGTGGGTGCGCGAGCGCGACCTCTCGGTCGCGGCGATCGAGGCCGCCATCGCGCACATCCCACAGCCGGACAATCGCGCGGCGGCGCGCGAAAATCTGATCCTCATCCAACTGGTCGCCAAGAGGCTCCGACAATGAGCAGAAGCAAGCGCAGCTTGAAGGTCGAAGCCCTGGACGCGCTGATCCAGAGCCGCATCGCGGCCGTGGCCAAGACCCGCGACTGGGAGTTGCTGGCGGAGATCGCGCGCCTCGCCGAGATCGACGCGCCGCTCGATTGGGCGGCCAGCGACCCAGCGATGTTCGCCACCCTGCGCAGTGCCATCACCCGCTTCCATCTCAAAGGTTGGTCGGCGATGACACCCGAGCGCGTGCGGCAGGTCGCTCGGAAGGCGTCGTCCGCCAAACCTCCCGCCGTCTAAAGCGGGGAGGATGAAGTATGGCGAGTGGCACGGGGTTGTCTGCGGCGGGCCGGCCGACGATCAAAAGCGGCGAATCGACCGGATGATCGCGATCATGTTGCGGCTGTCGATCGCCTGTTGCCGGTCGGCTTCCGGTTTGGTCAGCGTCCCGGCATCGACCTTCCGATAGAGCTCGATCTTGTTGGACCACGCGACCTCGTAAAGCCCGGTCAGATAGGGCCCCTCGCGCTGCTGCTCGGGCAACGCGACCGCTTCCTCGCACTGCGCCACCTGTTCGTAGCTCGACAGCGCTCGGTTCTGGTAACGCGCTTCGCAGTCCGCGACGGCAGTCTCGATCGCGGGGCCGGCGGTGGCGGCATCGATGCCCGACAGCGATCGGGTGGAGCAGGCCGCGAGCGCCGCCGCAGCCAGGGGGATGACCAGGAAGCGCAGCCGCGGGCCACGGCGGTGATCGACCTCGACGCGATGAGCATGCTCGGCCAGGAACACTGCCCAGTCCTCCCGGTTGTCCGCGCTCGGCTTCTACCCCTTGCCAGGACGACGCTCAGACCCGTGCCTGGGTTGCGCGCATGTCGGCCCTGAACCGGCTGGACAGAGCTGAAGCCCCTACTCCGTCGAGCGCAGGCTGCCGACGAAGGGCGCGAGGTCGAGCTGGCGTTCGCGCCGATGGCGCTCGGCGGTCAGGATCGATTGCACGGCGTTGACGCTGTGCTGCACGTCCTCGTTGATCACGATGTAGTCGTATTCCTGCCAGTGGCTCATCTCATCGGCCGCCTTGGCCATGCGCTTGGCGACCGCCTCGGCGCTGTCCTGGGCGCGTGTGCGCAGGCGCCGCTCGAGCTCCTCGAACGACGGCGGCAGGATGAACACCGAAACCATGTCGGTGCGCGCCGACTTGGCGAGCTGGCGCGTGCCCTGCCAGTCGATGTCGAACAAGATATCGCGGCCGTCGGCGAGCGCCTTCTCGACGGCGGGGCGCGGCGTGCCGTAGCAATTGCCGAACACCTCGGCATGCTCGAGCAGCTCGTTGCGTTCGACCATGCGGTCGAACTCGCCGCGATCGATGAAATGGTAGTCGCGCCCCGAGACCTCGCTCGGCCGGCGCGGCCGTGTCGTCACCGAGACCGACATGGCGAGCCCGGGCTCGCGCTCGAGCAGCAGGCGCGAGATCGTCGTCTTGCCCGCCCCCGACGGCGACGAGACGATCAGCATGACGCCGCGCCGCCGCAACGTGATCGATGTGGTGGTCATTCGATGTTCTGCACCTGCTCGCGAAACTGGTCGATCGCATTCTTGAGCGCCAGGCCGCAGCGCGTCACCTCGATGTCGCCCGACTTCGACGTCAGGGTGTTGGCTTCGCGGTTGAACTCCTGGGCCAGGAAATCCAGCTTGCGGCCGATCGCGCCGCCGCCGCCGATCAGCTCGCGCGCGGCCGCGACATGGGCGCGCAACCGGTCGAGCTCTTCGGTCACGTCGGCACGCGAGGCGATCAGGGCGACCTCTGCGGCGAGCCGCTCGGGCGCCACCGCGACGCGTTCCTCGAGCAGGCCGGCGAGCTGGCGTTTGAGCCGCTCGGCGACGATGCCGGGCTGCAGCGCGGCGCACTCGGCCGCGGCTTCGGTGAGCTGCGCGATTGCCGCGACATGGCCGGCGAGAATCTCGGCGAGCCGGCCGCCTTCCTGGCGGCGGACCGCATCGAGCTCGCCGAGCGCCCGCTCGAAGCTGGCGACCAGCGCGTCGCGCAGTGCGGCGTCCTCGCCGACCGCAGCCTCGGGTTCGGTGTCCTCGACCAGCCCGCGCAGATGGAGCAGCGCCTCGAGCCGCGGCGGCGCCTGATCGACCCGCGGGCCGAGCGCGGTCTGCAGCGCCAGCAGCCCGTCGAGCGCCGCCCGGTTGATCCGGAAGCTCTGGCCCGCGCCGGTGCGTCGGAGGTCGAGCGCGATGTTCACCGTGCCGCGGGCGCAGCGCCGAGCTACCGCCTCGCGCAACACCGGCTCGAGCTGGTCGAGCCCGGGCGGCAGCCTGAGGCGCGTGTCGAGCCCACGGGCGTTGACGGTGCGGATCTCCCAGGTCCAGACATGGTCGCCGAGCGCCGCGCCGCCGCGCGCGAAGCCCGTCATGCTGACGACGCCGGCCGGCCGGCTGGAGATGGCATTCATTCCAATGGTTTATATCGCTTCCTCGGACGCGGAACAACGCCGCCGCCGGCACGCCGCGGATTTGTGGAATAATCGCGATCGGCGGATCGTTAGCGCGCTGTCCGGTGGGGGTTGTCCGCGTGAGCCAGAGCATGGGGGAACAACTGCTGGGGCTGCTGCCCCGGCTGGGTCGTTTTGCCCGCGGGCTCACCGGCTCGACCGAAGATGCCAACGATCTGGTTCAGGCGGCCTGCCAGCGCGCCCTCGAGCGCGAGCATCAGTGGATGCCGGGAACCCGCCTCGACAGCTGGATGTTCCGCATCGTCCGGACGCTGTGGATCGACGAGCTGCGCGGCCGCAAGGTGCGTCTGGGCCGCGGCGTGGTCGATGCGGAGGACGAGATCGTGGTCGACGGGCCGCGCGCGATCGAGGCGCGCTTGACGTTCGACCGGGTGCGCCGGGCGGTCGCCAAGCTGCCCGAGGCGCAGCGCGAAGTCATGTTGCTGGTGTGCGTCGAGGGCCTATCCTATCGCGAAACTGCGGAGATCCTGGGTCTGCCGATGGGCACCGTGATGAGCCGGCTGGCCCGGGCGCGCCTGGCGATCGCGCGATTGACCGAGGACAACAAAGCCGGGGGCCACGAGGAGGGGGGCGACGAGAATTCCAACGTCGTCCGGTGGAGCTGAGGAAATGCCGGAGCTTGATGACAACACCCTGGTCGCCTATGTCGACGGCGAGCTCGACGCCGCGACGGCGCGCGAGGTCGAGCGCGCGCTCGACGGCTCGCCGGCGGCGCGCAACACGGTCGCCAAGCTGCGCTCCAGCGCCGCCCTGGTGCGCGCGGCGTTCGCCGATGCGGTGCACGAGCCGCCACCGCCCGGCCTGATCGAGCTGCTGCGGGCCGCCAAGCCGACACGCGCGCCGCGGCGCTACGCGCTGCCGATCGCGGCCTCGATCGCGCTGCTGATCGGCATCGGGATCGGGGTGGTCGCCGGCATCACGGGCGCGCGCCAAGTCGCGCCCCAGACCGCGTCCCAGGGCGCGATGGACCGGCTGGTCGGCGACGTCGCCGAATACCATCGGCTGTATGCCCGCGAGCAGCGCCACATGGTCGAGGTGCCGGCGGCCGAGACGCCGCATCTCGAGGACTGGCTGGGGCGCCGGCTCAAGGGGCAGCTCACCATCCCCGATCTCAGCGCGCAGGGCCTGGCGTTCCAAGGCGGCCGGCTGCTCGCCTTCGACGATCGGCCGATGGCCGAACTGATCTACAAGCCGGCCGACGGTCCGCCGATCGGGCTGTGCATCGCGTTCGCGCTGCCCGGCATGAGCGGCGCCGCGACCGTCGAGCGCGGCGACCTCACGGTCACCCACTGGGTCGACAACGGCTATGTCTACTCGGTGGTCGGCTGGGCCAACGACCGTCGGATCCAGGCGATCGCCGACTCGGTGCGCGCCCAGCTGCATCTGTGAGGTGGACAGCAGCGATCCGTGGCATGATTCTCGTGCCCGATCCGGTCACGCAACCGGGCACGCAACCGGGACCGCCGTAACGGCCGTCCCATCTCGAACGGGGGACCCCATGGACGACGTGCGCTCGCTGCCAATGCCGGCCGACCTGACGCGGCGCGGCTTCATCGTGACGTCGGTCGCCAGCGGCTTCGCGGCGGCGGTGCAGCCGATCTGCGCCCAGACCATGATCATGACCGACACCAAGGGCCTGACCGCCGGCGACATCATGATCCCGGCATCGGACCGCGAGATCCCGGGCTATCGCGCGATGCCGGCGAAAGGCCACGGCCATCCGACCGTGCTGGTCGTGCAGGAGATCTTCGGCCTGCACGAGCACATCAAGGACGTCTGCCGGCGGCTCGCCCATGACGGCTACTGCGCGATCGCGCCAGATCTTTATGTGCGTCAGGGCGACGTCACGAAGATCGCCGAGATCGACAAAATTTTCCCGATCGTCAACACAGTGCCGGATGCTCAGGTGCTGAGCGATCTCGACGCCGCGCTCGCCTGGGCGGACAAGCACGGCGGCAACGCGCACAAGGCAGTGATCACCGGCTTCTGCTGGGGTGGTCGCATCACTTGGCTCTATTCGGCGCACAACCCGAAGCTCAAGGCGGGCGTCGCCTGGTACGGCCGCATCGTCGGCAAGCCCGACGAGCTTCATCCGACCAACCCGATCGACATCGCCGCGACCCTCAAGGTGCCGGTGCTCGGCCTGTATGGCGGCCAGGACCAGAGCATTCCGGTCGACACGGTCGAGCAGATGCGCAAGGCCGTGCCGGCGGGCCTGTGCGACTTCCAGATCTATCCGAATGCGCCACACGGCTTCAACGCCGACTACCGGCCAAGCTACCGCGCCGACGCGGCACTCGACGGCTGGCAGCGCATGCTGACCTGGTTCAAGACCCACGGCGCGCCGGTCGCGTAGATAGACACGCCAACGTCTCAGCTCCCTCTCCCCAGAGGGGAGAGGGATAACTATGCCCGACAGCATCCTGATCACCGGCGCGTCGAGCGGCATCGGCGAAGCGCTGGCGCTGGCCTATGCGCGGCCGGGCGCGCGGCTGGCCCTGACCGGGCGCGACGCGACGCGGCTCGCCGCCGTCGCGCGCGCCTGCACGATGCGCGGTGCCGCGGTCGATCAGCAAGTCATCGACGTCGTCGATCGCGCCGCGATGCAGGCCATGCTGGTCGCGCGCGACGATGCGACGCCGTTCGATCTCGTGATCGCGAATGCCGGCATCGCGGCCGGCGTCGAGCACGGCCCCGAGAGCGAAGCCCAGCTGCGCGCGATCACGGAGATCAACGTGAACGGCGTGATCAACACGCTGGCACCGCTGCTGCCGCGGCTGATCGCGCGACGGTGCGGCCAGATCGCCCTGGTGAGCTCGCTCGCCGGCTTTCGCGGATTTGCCGGCGCGCCCGCCTATTGCGCCAGCAAGGCCTGGGAGCGCGTCTATGGCGAGAGCCTGCGCATCGAGCTCGCCGCGTACGGCATCGGCGTCTCGGTGATCTGTCCCGGCTTCGTGCGCTCGCGCATCACCGCCGCCAATCCGTTTCCGATGCCGTTCCTGATGGATGCCGAGCGTGCCGCGCGCATCATCCAGCGCGGCCTCGCCGCGAACCGCGGCCGCATCGCGTTTCCCTGGCCGATGGCGGCTGTGGTCTGGCTGATCGCCGCCCTGCCGGCGCGCCTGAGCGACGCGCTGCTCGGCCGCCTGCCGCGCAAGAACGCCGATCGAGGGCGCTAACCGAGGGACGCGACCTGCGGCGGCGGCGCGGCGCCGGCGTAGCGCATGAGGAACTGGCGCGCGCGCTCGGTCCGGGGATTGTCGAAGAACGCCTCCGGCGCGCCGGTCTCGACCACGCGGCCGCGGTCGATCAGCATGACCCGGCTGGCGACCTCGCGGGCGAACGCCATCTCGTGGGTCACCACGACCATCGTCATGCCGTCGCGGGCGAGTTCGCGCATCACGACGAGCACCTCGCCCACCAGCTCCGGGTCGAGCGCGCTGGTCGGCTCGTCGAACAGCAACAGCTCCGGCTTCATCGCGAGCGCGCGCGCGATCCCGACGCGCTGCTTCTGCCCGCCGGACAGGCGCGCCGGGAAATAGTCGGCGCGGTCCGCCAAGCCGACCTTGCGCAGCAGCGCCTCGGCCTCCGCGCGCACCTCGTCGCGCGGGCGGCGCTGTACGTGCAACGGCGCGACCATCACGTTCTGGATCGCCGTCAGATGCGGCCACAGCGCGAAATGCTGGAACACGAAGCCGATGCGCGTGCGCATACGGGCGAGCGCGGTGTCGCCCATCCGGATATTGCCGCCCGGCAGCATGCCGAGCCGCTCGCGCGACAGCACCACCGTGCCGCTGTCGGGCGTCTCCAGCCAGTTCAGGCAGCGCAGCAAGGTCGACTTGCCCGATCCGGACGGGCCGAGAATGCACACGGTCTCGCCGCGCGCGACCTCGAGATCGATGCCATCCAGCACGACATGGTCGCCGAAGCTCTTGGTCAGGCCGCGCACCTCGAGCACGGGCGGGATGTTCACCGGCGGGGCGCTGGTGGGGGGAACGCTCATCGGCGGAGCTCCGCGCGCGCGCCGACCAGCCTGACCAGCTGCTCGACACAGAGGCACAGGACCCAGTAGAGCAGCAACGCCGTGATGAACGAGGCGAACGGCAGGAAGTAGGTCGCCTGGATCACGGTCGCCGCATGGGTCAGCTCCTCGACCGCGATGATGGTCAGGAAAGCGCTGTCCTTGATGATCTGGATCAGCTGGTTGCCGATCATCGGGATGGCGGCGAAGATCACCGGCGGCAGGATGATGCGGCGGACCAGACCAAGACCGTGAAAGCCGAAGGCATGACCGGCCTCGATCATCTCGCCGGGCAGGCCGCGCCACGCGCCGCGCACCAGCTCGGCCATGTAGGCGGTGTTGTAGAGGATCAGCGCGAACAGGCCCGAGCTCCAGTTGCTGAAGCGCAAGCCGAGCGACGGCAGCCCGTAATAGACGATGTAAGCGAACAGCAGGAACGGCACGCAGCGCATCGCGTCCACCAGCACGCCGCTGGCGCGCGCGACCAGCGGACGGCGCGACATCAGCGCCATGGCGAGCACGGTGCCGAGCGCGATCGAGGCGACCGCCGACAGCGCCGACAGCCACAGCGTCGTCAGGAACCCGTCGATCAGCAGGTCGCGGTGGTCCCAGACGATGCCGAACTGGGCAATCACGCCGCTGCCGCGCGCCGCTGACCGCGCTCGACGAGCCGCTGCGCCAACACGAACAGGAACACGACGAGGCTGTAGATCACCAGCGCCGCCGAGAACGGCGGCAGCGGCTCGTAGGTGTTGGCACCGATGCGGACGGCGGCGCGCGTGATGTCGACGACGCCCAGGACCGCGACGGCGGGGCTCGCCTTGACGAGCAAGGTCATCTCGTTGACCAGTGCCGGCATGGCGCTGCGCAGGATCTGCGGCAGCACGATCAGGCGCAGCCGCATCCCGGCCGTCATCCCGACCGACTGCGCCGCCTCGAGCTGGTCACGCGGAAAATCGACCAGCGCGCCGCGCCAGATCTCGCAGTTGAACGCGCCGGTGATCAAGGTCAGGGTCGCGATCGCCGCGGGAATCGCGCCGATCGAGATGCCGATCGTGGGCAGCGCGAAGAAGATCAGCAAGCCGAGCGTGACGCCGGGCGACGCGCGGAGCAGACTGACCAGGATCGCGATACACGGGCTGGCCAGCCGCACGCCGCGCCAGCGGACCAGAGCCAGGGCCAAGCCCAGCGGCAGGCCGATCGCGATCGCGACGATCGACAGGGTCACCGTGGTCAGCGCGCCCTGCGCCAGGCTGAGCCAGTCTCCCGCCGTCACCGAAGCCGCCCCGAGACGGGCGTCGCAGCCAACCGCGCCACCCGGTCAGGTCGCCGTGAAGCTCTCGGGCATGTCCTCGAACGACTGGCCGAACCATTCCTTCTGGAGCTTGTACATTTCGCCGTTCTTGCGCTCGGCGGCCAGGAAGCCGTTGAGCAGCGCGAGCACGCTCGTGTTGCCCTTCTTGACCGGCCAGGCGATGTAGGTTTTTGCGGCGACTGGCTGGCCGAGCTCGAACACGCCGGGCTTCTCCTTGATCAGCAGGTTCAGGTTGATCACCGTGTTGGTGACGAAGTCGGTGCGCCCGATGGCGAGATCCTGATACGCCTCCGGATATGACACATATTGCGTCACCTTGCCGAGCTTGCCGCCGGTCGGCGCAAGCATCGCCTCGAGCTGCGGCAGCGCCGCCAGCATGGCGCTGCCGGCCTGTACGCCGACCGTCTTGCCCGACAGGTCCTTGATGCCCGTGATACTCTTGTCGTTGGCGCGCTTGACGTAGTAGATCGTCGCATCCGATATCGGGCTGCAATAATCGAGGAACTGCTGGCGTTCCTTGGTGATCAGCGCCGCCGTGATGGCGACATCGTATTTCCCGGTGTCGACGCCTTGCAGCAGGCCGGTCCAGGGAATGATCTCCTGGCGGATCTCGAACGGCACGGTCTTGCGCAGCAGCTTCAGGAGTTCGGTGTCGAAGCCGGTCGGCACGCCGTCCTTGACGAACTCGAACGGGCGGAAGTCGTCCTCGGTGGCGACGATCATGTAGCCGCGCTGCTTGATCTCGTCGAGCGTCGCCGCGCGCGCGCCGCGTGACAGTCCCGCGGCGGCCGTGGCGATCGCGGTCATCCCGACGGTACGCAGGATCTCGCGACGGGTCGTGATCAGTCGGCTCATGGCTTTCCTCCAGTTTCGGATGGCAACAGGATCAGTCGAACGTGAACCCCCGCGCGCGCAGCCAGGGCGCAAAGGCGGCGCCCTCGCCCTGCGCGTGCTGGCGCGTCTTGTCCTCGGACCAGCCGTAGAAATCGGCATAGCCGAAGCGCTCCGGCGCACGCTGCTTGTCGCGCGGCGTCGCATGGCGGGCGGCCCTGGCGCGGTCGTAGCGCTCGATTGCCGCCGGCATCTCGGTATCGTCGTAGGTCTCGGCGTGGAGCGTGACCGAAGGCGGCAAGCGCATGCTCGCATAGCCCGCCGACGCGGGCCAACCGACGCACAGCCCGGCCACGGGGAACACCTTGTCGGGCAGGCCGAGGATCGGCGCGACGGTGTCGATCTCGTTGCGCAGCACGCTGATCGGGCAGCATCCGAGGCCGACCGACTCGGCGGCCAGGATGAAGGTCTGCAACGCCAGCGCCGCATCCACCGTCGCGTTGAAGAAGCCTTCCAGATTGCCGTTGTCCTGCGCGTGACCGCGCAGCGCGGCGAGCCGCTCCAGCCGGCGCGCATCGCCGCAGAACACCAGGAACACCGGCGCGAACCCGATCCAGGGCATCGCCGGAAAGGGTTTGGCGATCGCCGCGCGCCGCGCCGGATCGGTCACGTGGATGATGCTGGCCTGCTGGAAGTCGGACTTCGCGGACGCCGACAGCGCCGCCAGGCAGAGCAGACGCACGAGCGCCGGCTCGACCGGGCGCTCTTGATAGGCGCGGTGCGTGCGCCGCGCCAGGATGCGCGCCACCTCCGGACAGTCCGGCAACCCAGCCGACCGCCCGGGCAAGCCGTCCGGGTCAAGCTCGCCGAAGCGCGTCGCGAGCTGTTCCGCGTAGGACACCGTCATGGGCTCGGTCATGGGGCTCAACGCCTTGCCTGTCACCGCGAGGATCCAAGGGAGGATCCGACCTGAGCAATGACCATGCCAATCCGGCTCAACTTCTTGCCCGCCATACCAGAACGCGGATCGGCGTCGGGTCGAACCCGTTGCAGGGATTGTTCATCTGCGGACAGTTCGACAGCACGCACAGCACGTCCATCTCGGCCAACAGATCGACCATGCCGCCGGGCGGCGAGATGCCGTCATCGACGGCCATCTCGCCGGCCGGCGTGATCGGCACGTTCATGAAGAAATTGACGTTCGACACGATGTCGCGCTTCGCCATGCCGTGACGGCTCAGCTCGACGATGAAATTCTCCCGGCAGGCATGCATGTACCGGGTCTCGTGGCCGAAGCGCACCGTGTTGCTCTCGCAGCTGCAGCAGCCGGCGGCGGTATCGTGCCGGCCGCCGCTGGTATCCGCGATCACGCTCAGCATGGATCGCCCGTGATTCGAGATCAGCCGGCTGCCGAGGCCGAGATAGGCCTTGCCGCCGACACGCAACGTGTCCTGCGCGCTGTAGCGCTCGGCGACATCGCCGGCCCGATAGAACAGCGCGTCGACCGCCTGCTGGCCGCGCAGGTCGATGATGCGGAGCACCTCGCCGCGGCGCAGGACGTGCGACCACGGCCGGCGCGCCGGGACGACCGCGTCGAGGATCGCCTCGGCGTCGCGCGGATCGGGCGGGCCGCTCATCGGAAATAGCGCTCGGTGTTCTCGAAGGCGCGCACCGCCTCGGGGCCGGCCGTCCGGCACGGGTCGTCGGAAGCCGGCGGGGGCGCCGTCCAGACGACGGCATCGATCGCGCCTGGTGTCGCGGCTTGTGCCGGCGCGAGCGGATGCGGACAGTTGGACAGCACGATCAGGAGGTTCATCTCGGCGCGCAGATCGATCGCGGCGCCGGCACGCGCCGACGCGGGATCCCAATGCAACCCGCCCGCTTGATCGGCGCGGACACCGGCAAAGAAGGTGATGCACGGACCGACGTCACGCGCATCCAAGCCGTGCTTGGATGCCGCGAGAAGAAAATTGTCGCGACTATTGCGGCGTCCGTCCTCCTGCGGGCCGGCGCCGAGCAGGCTGTCATGCACGCCGTCGCTGTCGGCGATGATGGAGGCGAGCACGCGGCCCATGTCCGACAACAGCAGCAGGCCGGCGCGCAGCCGCGTGGTCCACTGCACCTTCATCGTGTCGGCCGGGTTGTAGCGCTCGGTCGGATCGTCTGCGTTCCAGATCTGCGCGGCAACGCCGGGCGAGCCATTGGTGTTGACGATACGCAGCGCGCTGCCGCGCTTCACGCGGCACGTCCAGTACCAGCCGCCGGGGATCGTCTCGCG
>Ga0302324_100006550_pt1 | contig 25079 bp, 17 predicted proteins | sample Palsa_T0_1_FD_201949 | JGI IMG/M metagenome (GOLD analysis project Ga0302324, IMG submission 201949) | Peat permafrost microbial communities from Stordalen Mire near Abisko, Sweden - Palsa_T0_1 | ecosystem: Environmental > Terrestrial > Soil > Palsa > Peat permafrost | place: Sweden: Abisko... | reverse complement strand
GATCATTCCGCGCTCACCGGTGCCGCTTTGGGGTCATTCTTCTTGAGTAGCAGTGCGAGCGGGACCATGACCATGGAAATGACGGCGAGCAGCCATGCCACGTCGATGTACGAAAGCACCGTGGCCTGCGTGATTACCGAATTGTAAATGCGCAATGTAGTTTGACGCGCCGCTTGAGGCTGGCTGAGACCGCCATTAGAAAGTTGGGCGCTCAAGTTGTCCGTTGCGTTGCGATAGGACTGCCGCGCGCGGGTGACATGCGAAACGAGTTCATCCTGATGGAACTGCGAACGGCGCGCGATCACGGTCTCGACCAGTGAGATGCCGATGCTGCCGCCGAGATTGCGCAGCAGATTGATGATTCCGGAAACCTCGCCGCCTTTTTCCTCCGGAAGGCCCACGTAGGAGACGGTGTTGATCGGGACGAAGAGCAGCGCCAGGCCGAACGCTTGCCAGACCTTGTACATTGCTGCGGTGCGGAAATCGATCTGAAGATCGATGCTGGTCATGCGGTACGACGCGAGCGCACATAGCAGAAAGCCCAGGCCTATCAACCAACGCGCGCTGATCCGTCCAACGAGCTTTCCGGCTACCGGAAACATGACGAGTAGCACCAAGCCTTGCGGCATCTGGGTCCACCCGGCCAATCCCGCGTCGTACCCCAGGAACGTCTGAACGAACTGCGGCACGAAAACCGTGACCGCATAGACCTGAATGCCTAAAACAAACATCATCGCGGCCGCCCCCGCGAAGTTGCGGTTTTTGAACAGCCGCAGATCCAGCACTGGCTTGGGCCGCGTCAATTCCCAGATCACAAACAACACCAGCGCCACGGGAAAAATTACGGCCAGCGTCGCAATCAGGTGCGAGTGAAACCAGTTGTCTTCCTGGCCTTTATCGAGCACAACCTGCAACGCCCCCAAGCTTAACGCGAGCATACCGATTCCGATGTAGTCGAGGCGCAGGTGCCCGCGCACTTTCTTTATCTGCTCGGTGAGGTAGGCGGGATCTTCCACCAGGCGGGACACCAGCAGCAGCGAAAGGATGCCCATAGGTACATTCATGTAAAAAATCCACCGCCAGGAGTAGGTGTCGGTGATCCAGCCCCCGATCACCGGGCCCATTGATGGCGCCAACACCACCACCATCCCATATACCGCAAACGCGGTTCCGAACTGTTTGGGAGGAAAGGTGTCCTTCAAGATCGATTGCGACACCGGTTGCAGGCCGCCGCCGGCCGCTCCTTGCATGACGCGAAACAAGACGAGCATCCCGAGCGAAGACGCCATGCCGCACAGAAAAGAACTCACTGTGAAGAGCACCACCGACGCCATATAGTAGCGCTTGCGTCCGAACCGTATCGAAAGCCATCCGCTGATCGGCAGGACGACTGCGTTTGCGACCAGGTACGAGGTCAGCACCCAGCTCGCATCAGTAAGGCTGGACGACAGTCCTCCCGCCATGTAGGGCAGCGCTACGTTGGCGATGCTGGTGTCGAGAACCTCCATGAATGCGGCGATTGAGACGACCGCCGCGATAATCCACGGATTGATCAGAGGCTTTGCGGGAGTTGCGGACGAAGCCTGCCCGGCGATGTTTTTTGGCGATGCGGCCATCGCTTACCAAAAGGTCTCCGGCTGGCCCGTCACCCATACTGACGATTCCACGGACATCCCCGGTCTCAGTCGATGGCCCGCGTCCTCTCCGGAGTAAAGCCGAATCCGCACCGGCAATCGCTGCACAACCTTGACGTAGTTGCCGGTGGCATTTTCGGGGGGTAGCAGGCTCTCCACTTCGCCGGTCGCCCCCGGCAGGCCTTCGACGTTGCCCTTGTAGTCGCTTCCGGTGGTATCGACATGAACGGTTACAGGTTGGCCACGATGCATTCGGCGCAACTGCGTCTCGCGAAAATCAGCAGTAATCCAGATGTCGTTAAGGGGTACTATCGAGAGCAATTGTTCAGCGGGTTGCAGCCGCTGACCCATTTCAACGGTCTTGTCGTCGACGACCCCAGCTGCCGGCGCGACTATCTGCGTATAACTCAGGTTGAGCTCCGCCTGATCCAGGGAGGCCTGCGCGGCCTGCACCGCGGCCTCGTCCTGGCCAATGGTCTCCGCCGCCGACGCGCTAGCCGCGCGATCCGACTTGACCCCAGCCGCGTCGACCCGGCCTGTCATGACGAATTCGTCATTGGTCTCGCGCGCAATCACGCCCTGTTGCAGGAGTTCTCCATACCGCCCCACATCCACTTGTGCTTTGGCATTGGTCGCGACGGTCGCGGCGAGATCGGCGTTCCGGAGGGTGTGGTTCTGTTGCGCCGCCTTCACGGCCTGTTTAGCCTGGGCGAGGTTGGCTGCGGCACTTTCAACCGCGACCTGGTAATCGCGCGGATCGAGATCGACCAACGCCTGCCCCTTTGCCACCTGAGCGGTGTTCTCAACATAGACGTGGACGACCGTGCCATCGATGCGCGCGCTTATCGGATCGAGATGTCCATCGATCTCGGCGTCGTCGGTCGATTCGTACGACTGCAGATAGTTCCAGAAGCGCAGGCCGACGACGCACAATAACACGGTCGCGACCAGCGCCAGTCCCAGTCTGACGGGATGCCGGCGGAGAGCACCAATGTAGTCATGGGGAGCGCTTGCGGGGGCGTCGTCCCCTTCCTTCTTCTTATCTTTCTCTTTATCGGAGGCGTCCTTATCGTTCGACGCGGGGGATCGCTGCAGAGCTTGTTGCTGATCCCGCAAGCGCTCCACTTCAAGCCGCAGCTGTCCAACTTCCTCGTAAAGACCGTTTTGCCCCGGCGGCGCCGGAGGCTCAGTCCCGCGTGCTGCGTCATGATCCGGCAGCGCCCCGTTTGCAACCTGCTCGGTATCGGTGGGGTGTCCATTCTTATCCATTGCGGAAGTCCTATGCGGATCTGCACTCATCTGCTTACTGCATCCGCAGACTGCGAATCAGAAGCTCAGGAAGCTGGCGAATCGTTCATTCCCACCTGAACGCTTTTCTACGAAACCTGTTGCAACGGACGATTTGATAAAGTCTGCCCTTGAGGACTACCCTACCACGTCTGCCGTTCGGCTCTTGCGGCGATCGATACTATTTGTTCTTCAGATAACAAGTCGCTCTTTTGAACTTGAGAGCGTCGCAAGTATGCTCCCCGCAAGTGTTCACGGAAAAAGGTAACACTCAGTGGCACTGCAAACGACGATTCGAACTGAAGCACCTGAGGAACCGCGGCTACCTGACAATATGAGTCTGACCTCGGTGAGCCCGATCTAATGCTAGTTCCGATTTCGGCAGACTGCTGTTCGGTTAAAAGAATTCAACCAATTGTCGGGATCTTCAAATTTTAGGAAATACTTTCAGGATCTGTCCATCGCCACCGATCACGTAGGTGACGCGCCTATCGAGACCGTACCAGGCAATATCCTCAGAATCACTGACAATTTCTGAGGCGTTGAGAGCCAGCTCTGGCTCCATTTGCCGGGCATAGTCCGCGAAGCGCTGTATGACACGATGATCGGCGCAGGCTTCGTGTGCGTGGACGAAGTTCTGGAAATGGAACGGGTGGCGCTGTGCGGCGAGCGCGACGAATGCCTGGCCGATTGTCAGGCGTTGGATGCAGGGCACGTGGCAAGCTCGCTAGCGCCGGACGGCCGGCGGGTCGGGGTGCAACGGCCGCGGGTGGGCACGGTTGAAGGTCATGAGCTTAGGTCGCCGAGCTGGCGGGAATGGAGTGCACGCGAGCCATTGGACGAGCGCGCCGTGGAGCAGATGGTGCTGGGTGTATCGGCCGCCGCTACGTGCGTTCGTCAGAGCCACTGTCGGAAGCGGTTGCGGTGCGGGGTATCAGCAAGAGCGCGGAGAGCGCTCGGCTCGTCCACGGCACCGAGCGCAAACTGGCCGACTGATGAGCGGCGATCTGCGCCAGCTCCAGGTACTGCGCCGGCCGGATTGGGAGAGAGGGAACTTTCCCGGAGATGGCTCATCTATTGCTTGTAAACTTGGCATTTTGCAGCAAGTACGATGGGGACTGTATTGAGCACGCGAAATCGATTGCCCACGAGAGCCAGCGCACAACCAAGCTCTAGGACCGCACGTCTGATTAACGGTCGATCAGAACCGGACCGGAATCTAGTATTTGTTCATGAGGGTTACGAAGAAAGCGTTCTCGCCGAGCAAGTCATCCTGCAATTATCTTGGATTCGCATAGGTACGGTTTGATAAATTCTTTACGGGAATGAATCCGAAAAGACACTTTCCGATCGGCGCGGAACTATCAGCTGCCGGTGCGCACTTCCGGGTTTGGGCGCCCGGACGGCGAACAGTGACTGTTCATCTGCAGACTGATGGCGCCTTTCGAATAGCGTTGCTTCCAGAGCCCGGCGGATACTTTTCGGGCTTTGCGCCGGGCGCATCAGCCGGCACGCGATACCGAATTCAGTTGGATGATGGTGCGCCCTTGCCAGATCCGACCTCACGCTTTCAGCCCGAAGGGCCACATGGGTCATCTCAACTGGTCGATCCGTCGAGCTTCGCTTGGACCGACCAGAGCTGGAAGGGCAAAACCATTGAGGGCCAGGTACTGTATGAATTGCATGTCGGTACGTTTACACCGGAAGGCACCTGGGAAGCTGCCCGCCGAGAATTGCCGGAACTGCAGGCAACTGGCATCACAGTGATTGAAGTCATGCCTGTCGCCGACTTCGCCGGTCAGTTTGGCTGGGGTTATGACGGTGTAGGAGCATTCGCTCCAGTAGCGCTTTATGGCGAACCTGATGATTTCCGACGCTTTGTAGACGAGGCCCATGGCTTAAACATCGGAGTTATTCTCGACGTCGTTTACAACCATTTTGGCCCTGACGGAAATTACCTGAAAGAATTCTCGCCCGATTACTTCTCCTCGCGCTATACCACTGATTGGGGCGAAGCCCTCAATTTCGACGCCAAAAACTGTGCCTCCGTACGAGAGTTTGTCCTCACTAACGCCGCCTACTGGATTGAAGAGTTTCATCTCGACGGACTGCGCCTGGATGCGACTCAGCAGATCTTCGACAACTCCCCCGAACACATTTTGAAAGCGATTGTGCTTTGCGTGCGAGCTGCAGCGCGTGGCCGCGCGACGATCATCGTCGCCGAGAATGAGCCACAGCAATCCCAACTCGCTCGGCCAATCGAACAGGATGGCTTTGGAATTGATGCTCTATGGAACGACGACTTTCATCACAGTGCGACCGTGGTTTTTACGGGACATAACGAAGCCTACTTCACCGATTACAAAGGCACGCCGCAGGAATTCATCTCAGCCGCCAAATATGGCTATTTATTTCAGGGTCAGCGTTACAAATGGCAGAAGCAGCGCAGAGGCACTCCCGCCCTCGACTTAAAACCTTCGCAGTTCGTCACTTTCATTCAGAACCACGACCAGATCGCCAACTCCGGACGCGGGTTGCGCGTGTCGGCTTTGACTACGCCGGGAAGAAATAGGGCATTGACCGCGCTGCTTCTGCTCCTCCCTGGTACCCCTATGTTATTCCAGGGACAGGAATTTGCCGCGTCGACACCTTTTTTCTACTTCGCGGATCAATCGGAAGAATTAGCCGAGTTGGTTCAAAAGGGCCGTGCTCAGTTTCTCGCACAATTCCGTAGTTTGAAAAGCGTCGAAATGTCCCATGTATTCTCTAGCCCGGGCAGTATCCAGACCTTTCAGAACTCGAAACTCGATTTCAAAGACCGTCAGCGCAATGCGCCATTCTACGCTATGGTCAAGGCACTAATCGCACTGCGGCTCTCGGATCAAGCTTTTCGCGCGCAAATTCGGGGCTTTGTCGATGGCGCAGTGCTCGGCGGCGAGAGCTTTGCATTACGCTTTTTCGCAGCGGGCAAAGATGACCGCCTGCTGATGGTTAACCTCGGTCTCGATTTGGAACTCGATTCGGTGCCGGAACCCTTACTCGCACCTCCGGAGGGTTGCCACTGGACCACCAGATGGTCCAGCGAAGAGCCCCGTTTCGGCGGAAGCGGAACGTACCCGCTCGAGACCGATCAAAATTGGCGTGTCCCGGGTCACGCTGCGGTGGTGCTGCAACCCGAACCGCGCCCGATCAAAAAGTGATTCGATGCTTGAAAGAATTAATTTAAGTCAGCCAGGTGATCCACGTGCCGACGAGGAGTGGCTCGTTACCAATGGCCTCGGCGGCTATGCTTCAGGAACGATCCACGGTGCTCCGACGCGGCGTTATCATGGTGTATTGATTGCGGCACTGCAGAATCCGTTCGGACGCATGATGATGGTGAATGGACTACTTGAACGCTTGCGGCTTCCGGATCGGCGCGCATTTTTCATCAGTGCGCAGGAACTTACCGGTCATTTGCCCGAGCAATCGCTGGGTTTAGCCGACTTTTATCTCGAAGATGGTCTGCCGGTATGGCGTTACGCGGTCGGAGGTCTGCTGCTGGAGAAGCGGCTGTTCATGGTTCACCGGCAAAACACGGTGCATGTCACTTATCGTCTGCTCGAAGGGCCAGGACCCATCCGGCTGGGACTCCGCCCTGCCATCAACATTCGTCCACACGATGCTGCGGTCGGCTCCGGTCCCGCCCACCTGTACAAGGTAATCGCAAGCGGGGACCAATACGAAGTGTTTGCGGGTGCCGATCTGCCGCCGGTGCGTATGGTGGTAGAAGGCTCGCCGGCGGCATTCACGATCGAGGATCGCACAACAGCTGCGATCCCATATCGAACAGAACAAAGCCGAGGATACGATTCAGTGGGTTCGCTGTGGAGCCCCGGTTTCTTCCGTGTCGATCTGACCAGCGAAGTGCCAATTACTTTCATAGCGTCGACCGAAAACTGGGATGTTATGCGCGCATTGTCAGCGGAGGAAAGCGCCACAGCCGAAAGGCAAAGACGGCAAGCACTGCTATTCGCCGCAGGCCCGGTCAGCAGCGGCGGCTTGGGTTATGAATTGACACTCGCTGCCGATCAATTCCTAATTACCCCCGCCGGGCGCGCTGAAGATACAGCGCGAGCGTACGCCATGGGCGACGAGGTTCGTTCAATGATCGCTGGCTATCATTGGTTTACGGACTGGGGACGAGACACCATGATAAGTCTCGAAGGACTCACTCTCACGACTGGCCGACTTAATGAAGCCAAATATATTCTCAGAACATTTGCGCACTATATAAGGGATGGCCTTATACCCAATCTTTTTCCTGAGGGCGAAAAGGAAGGCCTCTATCATACGGCCGATGCGACACTCTGGTATTTTCATGCCCTTGATCGTTACCTCGATTGTAGCCAAGATCGACAAACTCTTCTTCTTCTTCTGCCAAAGTTGCTCGATATTGTCGAATGGCACATCAAGGGCACAAGGTTCGGAATCCGTGTAGACCCGGCGGACGATTTGCTTTCGCAAGGCGCCGAAGGATATCAACTGACTTGGATGGACGCCAAGGTGGATGATTGGGTAGTAACGCCGCGGCGCGGCAAGGCCGTCGAAATCAATGCGTTGTGGTACAACACCTTATGCCTACTTGAACGATGGCTAAGCGAGGAGGATCGAGGATCTGACGCCGAGAGGATTAAAGCCCATGCGGACCGCGCTCGCGACTCATTCAACAAACGCTTCTGGTACGCTCCTGGCGGATATCTATACGACGTTATTGACGGCGATAAAGGCGATGATACCGCATGCCGTCCCAACCAGATTTTTGCTATCTCATTACCTCATCCTATCCTTGACGAATCGCGATGGCCGGCAGTATTGGACGTCGTCACCAAACAGTTGCTCACCCCTGTTGGCTTGCGGTCGCTAGCGCCTAACGATCCCTCCTACAAGGAGAAATACGACGGTGATTTGCGCGCTCGCGATGCAGCGTATCATCAAGGCACGGTATGGGCCTGGCTGATCGGACCATATATAGATGCGTGGCTGAAAGTCCATCCAAAAGATCCGTCACGCGCGCGCCCGTTTTTGGAAGGATTGATTAGACATAAAAACGATGCCTGCATTGGTTCGGTGAGCGAGATCTTTGATGCTGAGGCTCCCTTCCTACCGCGTGGCTGTATAGCGCAAGCTTGGAGTGTGGCGGAAGTTTTGCGGTGCTGGCTTAAGACCACTCAAACAGCGATGGAATAATCGCAAGGCAACTCCGCATTGCCTTAATCGAGTATGGTAGGCCACGAACTTAGCCATTACAGCTCTGTCTTCGGCTGCTGACGCGAAGCGTCTCGCCGACCGAGAAGGCCTTTGTTTGAGACTTAAGTGAACCTGAATGGAGGTTTGCTATGAGAATCTTCGTGCAGTCGCGCAGCGGCGATTCGTTTGATCGAACCATCAGTCATGCCGCCGAGATATTGCCCACGGCGAAGGTTCCATCGGCGCGGGCCGGAAATACGATTAATGAGCGTGCCGTCGTGTTGATCGATCCGGATGACAGTCCCAGTAGTTACCCATTCGGGGTAACTCCGCCGCATCCACCTCGCTTACCTGATCACCTCTCCCCCCTTTCTTCCCTCCTGAGCGCGGATTCTGGACACTGTGTCTGAACCAGGTGAGCGCTGGTTCGCACTTATCACCCATCATGCGATTCGCCGCGGTTCGTTCCGGAACGTCCGGGAACTGGTGGGAAAAATCGACGCCTTCTAGATCATTATAACGCTCGCAAGCTGACCTTCGTCTGGGCTGCTATCGCCGATCCGATTTTCGATAAACTCCGGCGTATTTGTAAACTTATTAGTGGGACCCGACACTAGGAGCTAATGCTCAGCTGGTGGTACGCACTGCCTGGGTCGTGACCGGAGCGTTAACGTCGCCACCAGTTATCCATACTTCTGGCTTTTCGAAGCCCACATCGCCATACGGTGAACAGAAAGCCACGTCTGCAGCGTCCCGGCCGATTCCGATGCGCACGAGGCCGTCAGGTGATGACATCCGCGTCGGATCGAAGAGATACCAACCCGCGCCGGCAGATCCTTGAAGATATGTCTCGATTACAGCATGGAAGTCAGGAGGTGCCAGGCGCCACGCATATGCACTGACATAACGCGCCGGGATACCCATAGCACGGCATAATGCGATAGCGAGATGGGCAAAATCCCGACAGACACCAGCGCGCTCAGTGACAGTATCGAAAGCCGAGGTCAGCGCATCAGAGATCCCGAATTGGTATTCAACATTCTCGCGAATCCAGTTGCAGATGCCATTGACCCGCTGATAGCCGGGAACCAGATTACCAAAGGTGCTGTGCGCAAAACGTACGAGCTTGTCAGCCTGGCAGTAGCGGCTGGGATAGAGATGCGTCATGACCTCAAACGGAAGCTTTGCAGCAGCAATTTCGGTCACCGCAGCTGGTTCTTCTAATTGAGGTTCCAAAACAACCTCCGCGTCGTAACGCAGACGGAGATCTCCTGGCGGTGCGATTACCCTCAAATATCGGTTCCCGGTCTCCGGCATCGTCCAGTGCTCGACAGGCAGCTGCGGATTGGTAGATAACTGTTCTTCTTCGATGTTCTGGCCCGTGAAGGAGGCGACCTCAACGTTGAAGACGAAAGGCATCGGCGCAGGGACATGATAGACCAGCGAACAGCCGAGCGTGAATTTCATAAATCCTCGCTGAACGGAGCACCAAATAGGAATCAAACTATAGCGCCTGATTTTTTACGAGCCTTTCACTTGCGACCAATGTCGTTCGCTTTGAGGAGTCAGTTCATCGCGCAAGTTGTTTGCTTCGCGAGAACTCAAGGGCAAGCTGCCTTACCATCCGGATCGTTTCCCCTTTGTCGTCAAGTACAAAAACCAGGAGTGAACGCCCTGTGGCCTGATATTCTTCACCGGTGCTAATGAGCGACAATTCTTCACGCTCTGGATCATTGGTATCTATGAAGCAGCGCCACCGATTCCCGCCTGCAACTTCCGGAATCTTGAAATTTACGGCATCGTGATAGGCATTCATCACCAAAAGTAGCGTGGGGTCCGATGCTATCCGCTTAATTCCGGTTACTTGAGCACGGCCATCAAGCAGCATTCCGAAGCAGCGCATATTTCCGTCACCCCAATCGGCCGGCTGCATTTCGACACCGGAAGCGTTAATCCAGGTTATCTCTTTGACCTGCAGCGCTTCATTCAGATCGGATTTGAGAAAGCGGGCGCGGCGAAGAATAGAGAAGCTGTTCTTTAGCTTCGCGAGCGTCCTAACGAAATTCATCAGTGCCTGTCCCCTATCGTCAATTTCCCAATTAACCCAACTGATTTCGTTGTCCTGGCAATAGGCGTTGTTATTGCCGCCCTGAGTACGGCCAAATTCGTCACCTGCCAACAGCATCGGAGTGCCCTGCGCAAGGAAAAGAGTGGCGAGCAAATTGCGCTTCTGACGTTCCCGTAGCGCGATGATCTCGACATCTTCAGTCGGGCCTTCGGCGCCGCAATTCCAGGATCGGGTATTAGAATTTCCGTCCTTATTATTTTCCTTATTCGCCTCGTTGTGCTTTTCGTTATATGAAACCAGGTCATTCAACGTGAAGCCGTCGTGTGCGGTGATGAAGTTTACACTCGCCCAAGGCTTTCGTCCCCTGTGGTCGAAGGAGTCACCGGAAGCCGCAAGCCGCGTCGCCAGTTCAGGCGCCTTGCCCTCATCCCCTTTCCAATAGCTACGCGCTACATCGCGAAACCGATCGTTCCATTCAGCCCATCCCGGCGGAAAGCGGCCCACCTGGTATCCGCCGGGTCCGATATCCCAGGGTTCGGCAATCAGCTTGGTCATCGATAGCACGGGATCCTGACGGCAGCTTTTCAAGAATCCACCACCTTCATCAAAACCCCACGGCTCGCGCGCCAAAATTGTCGCCAGGTCAAATCGAAACCCGTCGACGTGCATCTCCAAGGCCCAGTATCGAAGACTATCTGTGACCATCTGCAATACACGCGGATGGCTCAGGTTGACGGTATTACCGGTTCCAGTGTCGTTTATATAAAACCGGCGGTTATCCGACAGAAGACGGTAATAAGAGGCATTGTCGATTCCCCTGAATGAAAGCGTCGGACCTCGTTCGTTGCCCTCTGCAGTGTGGTTATAAACTACGTCCAGAATCACTTCCAATCCCGCATCATGCAGGTGAGCGATCATTTGCTTGAATTCGGCAATCGTACCGGTGGCGAAGTAACGGGGATCGGCCGCAAAGAAGCCGATTGTGTTGTAGCCCCAGTAATTGGTCAAACCCATTTCGAGCAGATGATTGTCGTTAAGGAATGCGTGAATCGGCAATAGCTCAACAGAGGTAACCCCGAGGCTTCTGATATAATCAACTACTTCCTCGGTAGCGAGTCCGGCAAACGTACCACGCAAATCCGCTTTAACAGCAGGATGAAGCTTGGTGAAGCCTTTGACGTGCATTTCATAAAAGATGGTGCGATCCCACGGGACTCGCGGGGCGCGATCGCGAGACCATGTGAATGCGGGATCAATGACGCGACACTTGGGCACGAACCGGCTACTATCCCGTTCATCAAACGACAGATCGTCGCCTTCGCCACCGATTGTGTATCCGAAGACTTCGTGAGCCCACTCCAGGCGACCAACATGGGCTTTGGCGTAGGGATCCAATAATAATTTGTTCGGATTAAAACGGTGACCATTTTCAGGATCGTAGGGACCGTGAACTCGATAGCCATAGATTGTCCCCGGGCGCGCTTCTGGCAGGTATCCGTGCCAGATCTCGTCCGTGTATTCGGGTAGCTCGAGGCGTTCCAGCTCGCGTTCCCCGCTCGCATCAAACAGGCACAGTTCGACTTTTGTTGCGTTCGCCGAAAACACCGCAAAATTTACGCCGATACCGTCCCACGTGGCCCCTAGCGGAGTGGGGAGACCTTCGTGAATACGAGAAACCGATGGACTGGACATCAAAGCGACCTCGCAATTAAACGTTCCACGCCTGGATTAACCCCACTCATCTAACACCATCTCCTAATTTCCGCGTTTGTCCCGCTGGTAATCGATCATTTCGCCTCGAGAGCAGTGGTAAGGTCGCGGGGTTGTGGGTTCATAAGAAGATGCATGGCCTTCATGCTATTCGTATAGATAAACGCCTCGATACTCGCAAATCTCTCGAGGCTGCAGAGAGTTGGCCCGACGACGAATCGCGGCCCCTTCGGTCCATCGCGAAAATGGGAACGCTGGCTGAATCGTGAACACTGCGGTGCGCTTCAGGACAACCACCATACGAGACTCTGATCGTGCACCATACGAGACTCTGATCGTGTAAAGCATTTTCGGTTCTCTGTGGACCCGATTTCGAACAAACGGAAAATACTGCTTGGATAGTCACGCCTGGGTGATGAGCCCAACTCTCGACTCGGAGAAGGACGCTTGACTGTTCCAACACACTTGTCAGCGTTGCGGCCGAAACTTCGTTGACGACCTCGCGCGTGGGGATCTCCATGCCCCCCATTTTGCCGCCGGTCATTTCGATCGTTTATCCGAACAGGTGACCGCGCGGCGGCTAGAGGAACCTGTTCTGCAAATCCAAGAAAGCGACAAGGGTTGGCTTGAGCGCTGGTCTCAACTCGGAATGGCTGATCCGATAAAGGAAGTGAGAATAGGGCAAATATTACCCAACTCGGCTGCACCGCAGTCGGTATCCGATCTTTCTCCAAGATTGAAACGATGATCAAAGCGATCACATACACACCAAAGTAATGATAGTGGGTCGCTCCGAGGGCTGCGGGCAAACATCTTGCATTGTTATTCCATCATCATTCACAAGGAGCACCATCAAAATATACAAAAATCGAGGACCACCAAGCGATTGCTCTGGCAAACCAGCATCGGAAAAGAACTTCGATGCCGAAATTAGCAGCAAATCCCAGGCCAGCGAATGCTGGCGCAGCCTGTGGGGCGCTCCAAGAGAGACGTTTCATTTCTCAAACGCCGAAACGACCCTGCACTTGCATGACCTAGTTAGTTCAAAGAGAAGCATAGAATGCGCAAAAGCATTATAAACGTAAATAAGCAGCGAGTTTCAGAATCCGAGCAGAAGTGGCTCCAGATTGACGAACTGGCCCGAATCGAGGTGACCTCCGAGGATCCGAACTTCCCGATTGAGTCTGCTTTGAGTCCTGCAGGGCCGGGTTGGCGCGCCGCTGAAAGCGGTATTCAAACTATTCGTATCATTTTCGACAAGCCAACATCGCTAAAGAGGATTAGATTGGAGTTTCACGAGACCGGGAAGGAACGGACACAGGAATTCGTTATTCGGTGGTCGGCCGAGCCGCCGGCACAACTCACGGAGATGGTTCGTCAACAGTGGAACTTCGGCCGAGACTCCCGCAACGAAATCGAGGACTATCAGGTCGAGTTGAGAAGTGCCTCAGTTTTGGAATTAGAGCTAAATCCTAACATTTCCGAGTTCGACTCAGTCGCAACTTTGTCTCGATGGCAGTTGGCATGACCCTCACCGAACTGAACCGACTGAGGCACATCGTCATCGAAGCTGTAGTCCCAACCGTCGATTGCGCGCGCTATCCAGTTAAGCGAGTCGCGGGCGAAAATTGCGTGGTCGAGGCTGATATTTTTGGTGACGGTCCGGGGGCACTCGCCGCGGTCATCAAATGGCGGCGCTCCCAAGACGTGAGCTTCGCGGAAGCGCCCATGGTGCTGATCGACAACGATCGCTGGCGGGGTGAGTTTCCCCTGGCAAAGAACACCCGTTACGTTTTCGAGATCGAGGCTTGGACACGCACCTTCACTTCATGGCGCCAGTACTTCATGAAGAAGGCCCCGACCGGCCTCGACGTCGCTTCTGATCTCGCGGAAGGAATCGCGTTGCTCGAGAATATACGACAGTGCGCCTGCGCTGACGACCGCACCCTCATTACGGATTATATCGGTCGGCTTCACATGCTCAACGATCCCCGTCAGGCAGTGGCTATCGTCTTTGCTCAAGAACTCGCGGCCGCGATCAATCGGAATGAGGAACGCTCAGATGCGGTCAATTATGCTCATACCTCCCCCATCATAGCAGACCGGCCTCGAGCTCGCTTCGGTGCGTGGTATGAAATATTTCCGCGTTCCCAAGGCACCCAGCCCGGCCATCATGCTACTTTGCGCGAGGCCGAAAACCGTCTTCGCGATATCAGTGACCTGGGTTTCGATGTCGTGTACCTGACTCCGATCCACCCGATTGGTACCACCTATCGCAAGGGACCGAACAACTCCCTGATCGCGGCGCCTGATAGTCCGGGTAGCCCCTGGGCTATCGGCAGCTGGGCTGGCGGCCACACGGCGATTGAGCCGCGGCTCGGTACGCTCGACGATTTCGATCACTTCGTGGCCGTCGCGGAACGGCTTGGGCTCGAAATCGCGCTGGATTTTGCGATCCAGTGTTCCCCGGATCACCCATGGGTTACGGAGCATCCAGAGTGGTTCCGACATCGCCCTGATGGGACCATCAAATATGCCGAGAATCCACCCAAGCAATATCAGGATATCTATCCAATCGACTTCGATTCACCGGACCAGAAGGGATTGGTCGAAGAGTTGCAACGCATCGTGCTATTCTGGATTGGGCACGGCGTCAAGATCTTCCGCGTCGATAATCCCCATACGAAGCCGGTCGCATTCTGGGAGTGGCTAATCAACACCATCCAGGAAGAGTATCCTGAGGTCATATTTCTCGCCGAGGCCTTCACCAGACCAAAGATGATGAGAGTTTTAGCTAAGGCCGGCTTTACTCAGTCCTATACTTATTTCACCTGGCGCAATACCAAGGCCGAATTGACTGAGTATCTGACGGAACTCACACGCACTGACATGATCGATTACTTCCGTCCAAACTTCTTTACGAACACTCCCGATATTTTGCCGCCGATTCTACAGGATGGGGGTCGTCCGGCGTTCAAAGGACGCTTGGTATTGGCGGCCACCTTGTCGCCATCGTACGGAATCTACAGCGGATACGAGCTTTGCGAAAATGAAGCAATTCCCGGCACCGAGGAATACGACCATTCCGAAAAATACGAGATCAAGGCTCGCGACTGGAGCCATCCGGATAACCTTCGTGAGTTTGTTGCCCGCATCAATGCTATTCGCCGTGAGAATCCCGCGCTCCAACAGTTCGCCAACTTGCGCTTCCACACCACCGATAATGACCAGATAATTCTTTATTCGAAATCATCCGGCGACCGCTCTAATATAATATTGGTCGCGGTCAATCTCGATCCGCATCATCCGCATCATTGCACTGCGTTTGTTCCCGCCGACGCTGTTGGCACCGTTCCGGGACAGGGCTACGCGGTAATCGATCTGCTCACCGGGGCGCGCTATAATTGGGGGGAAAGCAACTACATTCGTCTGGACCCGCACATCGAGCCTGCGCACATCCTTCGCGTCGAGCCGAGGCCATGAAGAAACTCCGCGCTGACTCAATTGTACGCGGTCTCGCCGACGACCCTCTGTGGTACAAGGATGCCATCATCTATGAGGTTCGCGTCCGCTCCTTTTATGACACTGGTGGTGACGGCATCGGCGACTTCGCCGGTCTCGCCGATAAGCTGGAGTATCTCCAGCGCCTGGGCGTAACCGCACTATGGCTGTTGCCCTTTTATCCTTCGCCCCAGCGTGACGACGGATATGACATCTCTGACTATATGGACGTCCATCCGGATTGCGGCACACTGCATGACTTTCGTGCCTTCCTCAAGGAAGCCCACCGCCGCGGACTCTACGTAATTACCGAACTGGTGCTGAACCACACCTCCGATCAACATCCCTGGTATCAACGCGCGCGCCGCGCCCTGCCCGGCAGCCTCGAGCGTGACTTTTACGTCTGGAGCGATACGCCGGACAAGTATCGCGAGGCCCGCATTATCTTTCAGGATTCCGAGCTTTCGAACTGGTCATGGGATCCGCTGGGCAAGGCGTACTACTGGCATCGCTTCTTCAGCCACCAGCCGGATTTGAACTTTGACAATCCGGCGGTACGCAAGGCGATGCTGGGAATCGTCGACTTCTGGCTTGGGATGGGGGTTGACGGCCTGCGCCTTGACGCAGTTCCTTATCTCTTCGAGCGCGAAGGCACCAGTTGTGAGAACCTGCCGGAGACGCACGCCTTCCTAGCAGAACTGCGGCGCCACGTTGACCGTTATTTTCCGAACAGGATGTTGCTCGCCGAAGCAAATCAGTGGCCCGAAGATGCGGTTTCATATCTGGCCGAGGGGAAGGAATGCCATATGGCGTTCCATTTCCCGCTCATGCCGCGAATGTTTATGGCGGTGCGGATGGAGGATCGCTTCCCGATAACCGATATCTGGGACCAGACGCCAGCGGTGGACGAGACCTGCCAATGGGCGCTCTTTCTACGCAATCACGACGAGCTCACATTAGAAATGGTCACCGACGAGGAGCGCGATTACATGTATCGCGCCTATGCGCAGGATGGCCGGATGCGGCTTAACCTCGGCATCCGACGGCGCCTCGCCCCGCTGCTTGGCAACCATCGTCGGGCAATCGAGCTCAACGTCGGCTTGCTGTTCTCACTACCTGGGACGCCGGTCATCTATTACGGCGACGAAATTGGGATGGGTGATAACATCTTTCTCGGCGATCGCGACGGGGTGCGTACGCCTATGCAATGGTCAGGTGATCGCAATGCTGGCTTCTCCACGGCAAATCCTCAGCGCCTGATACTGCCAGTGGTGATCGACTACGAATACCATTATCAGACCCTCAACGTCGAAGCGCAGGAAAACAATCAACATTCGCTGCTGTGGTGGATGCGCCGGATGATCGCGCTGCGCAAGCAGTTCAAAGCGTTCGGTCGCGGCTCTATGGATTTCCTCCATCCCGAAAATCCTCACGTCATCGCATACGTTCGCAGATACACAGAGGAGCGCGTGCTGGTGGTCGCCAATCTCTCACGCTTCGTCCAGTACGTCGAACTCAACCTGGCTGAATTCAAGGGAATGTCGCCGATCGAGTTGTTCGGCCGCAATCCCTTTCCGCCCATCGGCGACCTGCCCTACCAGCTCACGCTCGGCCCGCATATGTTCCTGTGGTTTTCGCTCGAGCCGAAGCACACTGACGTCGCCACGGGCCTGCCTGCTTATGAGCCGGCCGTGCTGGCGATGCGCAATTCATTTCAGGGCTTTTTTAACGGCGATTCGCGGGCAGGACTCGAACGGACCCTGATGGGGTATCTGCCTCACTGCCGATGGTTCCGCAGCAAGGCGCGCTGGATTAAGACGACGAGCATCGTTGACACAATTACGCTGCCTAATTTTGATGGCGATGCTTGCATTCTGTTGGTGAATGTCGATTTCACGGACGGTGAGTCGGAAATCTATGTCTTGCCGATAGGGCTCTCAGTGGGCGATCGCGCCAAAGAAATCAACGAGCGATCGCCTGATCACGTGATTGCGCAAGTTAGTCACGGCGGCGACGGCAATGTCTCCCCCGGCGTCCTCCATGACGCTTCCAGCGAGCCCGCTTTCGCGCTCGCGTTGCTAGACAGTATGGAACGTCGGCGCCGTTTCAAGAGCCGCACTGGCGAGATCCAGACCGCTCCAACCTCCCACTATCGCGAGTTGCTCGGCGCCCGCGAGGAGCCGTGCGAACCTCGCGTGTTGCGCGCCGAACAGAGCAATACCTCAATCGCATTCGGCAACCACGTGATCATGAAACTCTTTCGCCGCCTGGATCCGGGCGTCAATCCAGATCTAGAGGTCGGCCGGTTTTTGACCGAGCACGAATTTGCACATAGTGCGCCAGTGGCGGGTTCGATTGAATACTTCAAGGACCGCGCCGCACCGCGCACCATCGGCATTCTGCAGGGCTTCGTACCGAATCATGGCGACACTTGGGAATTCACGTTGCACGAGCTCGGACTCTATTTCGAGCGCGTTGCTGCTGAGCCCAATGAGCAGCCGGTCGTTCCCCCGAGCGACCTGGTCGATCTCATCGCCTTCGATGGCCCCGATCAGCGAAACCGGGAACGTCTCGGGCCGTATCTCGATGCCGCCACGCTGATCGGACGACGCGTCGCAGAACTGCATCTGGCCCTCATCTCGGACACCCGCGATCCCGAATTTGCTCCTGAACCTTATACCGACCTCTACCAACGCTCGGCCTACCAGTCGATGCGAAACCTCGAGGGTGCCGTGATGCGCCAACTCGTCGCGCGCCTGGCGAGGTTACCTCAAGACGTCCGCAAGCTCGCAGAACGCCTACCTGGATATCAGGCGCGCATTACCGAATGCTTCCAGGCCTTTCTGAAATGGCGAGTCGGCGCAGTCCGTATGCGCACCCACGGCGATCTCCATCTCGGACAGATTCTCAACGCGGGAAACGATTTTTTCATCATCGACTTCGAAGGCGAGCCGGCACTCTCACTGCCGGAGCGTAGGCGCAAGCGCTCCGCTCTACGAGATGTCGCCGGCATGCTGCGTTCCTTCTCATACGCCGTTTTCGCCGCCCGAGTGGCACAAAATGAACGTACCCCGATGACCCCGGCCGACAATGAGCGGATGACCGCTTGGGCTCGGTCGTGGCAGACCTGGTCGTCATGGGCCTTTCTCAAGGGCTATACGGCAGCTGCCGGGGACGCGCCGTTCATGCCTAAAAGCGACGACGAGATGCGAGTTCTACTCAAAGCTTTTCAAATGGAAAAGGCGGTCTATGAAGTTGGCTACGAACTGAATAATCGTCCGGATTGGCTGCGAGTGCCCATCGCGGGCATCGAGCAGCTACTCGGTATTGAGTTCCACGAGCCGATCGATAGTCAGTAGAGCCGCGTCTAAGTATTACGACTTGTCAGGATCGAATAGGGATAGACGATGAAACGCGAAATTGAAGCCGCCCCAATCGATGCGCCATCAAGTCAATTGCCGAGTAGAACAGCGAAATTCCCGGCGTTGCCCAAGCATACGCCCACGAGCGCGTGATCCCGGCGGGATTTCGGGAGGTACCGGGTCCATCACCCAGTTATCGAAGGTCAAGCCGTTACATGGGCTTCATGGTGCCGCTGCCCCAAGATATTCAATCTGCCAATATCCAATCTGATCAGGAAGCTTGCAAGGTCGAACAGTATTAACTTATGAAATGGGAATCCGTTCCTTAATCGGAGGGTTCCGCCATGGAAAAACGCGTCGTCAAATTTTTTAGCGAAGGCGTCCGGATGGAAGGTGATCTCTTTCTGCCGGACGGCCTCAAGACCGGCGAGCGCCGCCCCGGCATCGTCCTGTGCCACGGCTTTACAGGTATCCGTTCGGTCATTCTCGGTGATTACGCCAAGGTTTTTGTCGAAGCCGGCTTTGTTGCTCTGACGTTTGACTACCGCGGCTTCGGCGGCAGCGAGGGTATCAAGTGGCGGCTGATCCCGCTCGAGCAGATCGACGATATTCGCAACGCGATCAGCTTCTTCGAGACCGTGCCGCAAGTTGACCCGGAGCGCATCGGACTCTGGGGTACCAGTTTCGGCGGCGGTCACGCGCCGTATGCCGCGGCGATCGATTCAAGAATCAAAGCCGCGGTAGGGCAGGTCGGCTTCGGCGACGGCGAACGCTTCCTGCTCGACACTCGAATCTTCGGTGAGCGCGCCGAGCTGACGCGCAAGGTGGCCGACGATCGTCGGCGCCGCGCCACGGAAGGAACCGGCGATCGCATCGATCCGCTCGATGCCCTGAACAGCTCCCAGACCCGCAATTTTCTCGCTCCCGCGCTAAAAAACGCTCCCGCGATGAAATGCGATCTCTCGTGGGAAACGATGGAAAAAACGCTCGAATATAAGCCCCTCGAGATTGTGGACCGTATTGCGCCGCGCGCCTTACTCCTGATCGGCGCTCGCGACGACGATCTTTGCAGGATCGAAGGCTACCAGAAGCTCTACGAGCGGGCGCGCGAGCCTAAAAAGCTCGAGGTTCTGCCGATCACCCATTACGAGATCTATGCGGGCAAATGGTTCGACGAGTCCGCACGACTCGCGCGTGAATGGTTCGAGCGGTTCCTGAAGTAGCTTCATGCGCTAGCTGGAGATTTCGATGTCACTGAAAGATCAGACGGTCGTGATTCTGGGCGGAAGCTCGGGGATCGGACTCGCCACCGCGAAGGCTGCTCTAGTCGAAGGCGCCAAAGTGATTATCACCGGGCGCTCGCGCGATCGACTCGAACAAGCGCGCACCAGCCTGGAGGCCGACCTGCGTACCGTCGCGCTCGATGTTACGGACGAAGCCGGCACGCGCACGCTGTTCACGGGCTTCGACCACGTCGATCACGTCTTCATCACGGCCGGAACGGTCGCCTTCGATCCGAAGCTTGCGCCGGATTCCGCCTCGATGCGCGCCGCGATCGATATGCGTTTCCTCGGTGCGCTTTATGCCGCCAAATACGCTGCAACCAAGATGGGCGCGGGCGGTTCGATCACCTTCATGTCGGGCACGACCGCGCTGCGCCCACTCCCTGGCGCTTCGGTCGCGACCGCTTCATGCGGCGCGGTGGAGGCTTTCGCACGCTCGCTAGCCGTCGATCTCGCCCCGATCCGTGTCAATACGATCCAGCCGGGCCTCGTCGATACGCCATTTCTCGATGTCCTAGGCGACCAGCGCCACGCGATTGTTGAGGATTACTCGCGCCGTTTGCCGGTTAAGCGTCCAGGTCGTCCTGAAGAGATCGCCGACGCGGTTCTTTTCCTGATGAAGAATGGGTTCGTGACCGGCATCACGCTGACGATCGACGGCGGTGGTGTATTGACCTGATTGTCCGGTGTCAAAGGCTACCGATAGGGGATACTACAGGTGTGGCTCTGGCGGCCGGAATCCTTATCGGTTCCGCCGCCCGAGCGTCTCATGCGGCGGTCGTTCCCCCGGGTAAGCACTCCTGGTCGCCCCAGACCGAGTAGCCCGCGCTCGACGCCCGTGCGCGTGGTGCGGGAGTTGAAGTTGGTGTTGAGTCAATGCGGCTGGCCCCACACCATCGTCCGCTGTAACGTACTAGGACAGCAGTCAAACCAGCCGCATGCTCAACGGAGACCATTCTCACATCGCGGAGAATATTAGAGCGCCGGATCAAGCCTTTGCGCACCGTACCAGCGACCAAAAAGACAAAGCGAGGATATTTTGGGATTTTCCAACCGATATTACACCCCCCGTGAAATGCATATGAAAACAGCATTTGCCGGCATTCGAAAGGTCAGAATATTTGCCGCAGTACTGTTCGCCTCGCTGTTGGCCGCTTGCTACGACGGCGGCGGCTGGGGCGGGGGTCCAGATTACTACTCGAACGGTGGCTATGGTTCGTACGGCGGAAATAGCTATTACACGAACAACGTCTATCGGGGATATGGGGGATATTCGGAGCCCGGACTATTCGGCGGCTATCCGCCGGCTCATGAGGCCTGGGACGCGAGCACACGCGGCCGGTCCAGCTATGGCGACGGCTATCAAGGCGGTGGGGGTGGAGGATATCGTGGTCACGGCGACCATGGTGCCGGTGCACACGGAGGGGGTGAAGAACATAGTGGTGGGGGGGGCGGCGGAGGACATGCCGGTGGAAGTGGAGGCAGTCATGGCCATTGAGCGTGATCAGCCAAATAAAAGAATGGTTCGGCCCGGCTCAAAAGGCGGCCTAGCTCTACAGGTCCTATGCCTTAGCCTGGCACTTGGACTGGGCAGTGTTCGGATAGCCCTCGCGCAAGCGCCGGGTCAAAGGACCTTTAATTCCGTTGCGGAGGCGACGGACGCTTTCGCCACGGCTGTAGGGAATCATGACGAGGCTGCGATGCTGGCGATTCTGGGTCCATCGGGAAAGGCGCTGATTTCTTCCGGCGATCCGGTGGAAGACAAGAACAAGCAGGATACGTTCGCCAGCAATTACCGCGTGTCGCATCAGTACGCCGCCGCGAGCGAAGGGCGAACTTTTCTCTATATCGGACCGAATAACTGGCCGACTCCCATTCCGCTCCAGAAACATGGAACGCAATGGTACTTCGACACGGATTACGGCAAACAGGAGATTCTCTATCGGCGGATTGGTTCTGACGAATTGAACGTGATCAAGGTGTGCACCGCAATCGTTGACGCGCAAGAAGACTATTACGCAGCACTGCATGATGGCGCTTCGGAACATCAATATGCGCAGAGGTTTCGGAGCAGCCCCGGAACGCAAGACGGCTTATACTGGAAGGTCAAGGCTGGCTCGCAGCCGCCAGAAAGTCCTCTCGGTCCGCTGGTCGCTGAAGCGGCCAGCGAAGGCTATCAGCATCATGAGGACAGCCAACCTCATCCCTTTCACGGCTACGTATATCGGCTGCTGACCAGTCAGGGTGCCAACGGTCCGGGCGGCGCCAAGAACTATATAGTCGACGGCAAGATGACTCGAGGGTTCGCATTGATCGCTTATCCGGTGAACTATCGAGATACCGGCGTGATGACTTTTATAGTGAATCAGGACGGTCGGATCTATCAAAAGGACCTGGGTCCTGACACTGCACAGATAGTCAGTGAGATGACCGCGTACGATCCGGACTCAACGTGGCAGCTGACGAACAAAGCGACGGTCACGAAAACTGAGGCTGAGTCTACTCGGTAAGAGACTTCGTCCGCGCATTCGAAGATACGCTTGTGAACAGCATGGATAAGTTTTCAGACGCCGGTGAGATGGGTAATCTCATAGGCCGCCTCGATTGGTCTGACACAGCGCTGGGCGCCTTGGATAGGTGGCCACAATGCCTTAAGACTGCTGCCGACATAATGTTGCACTCACCGTACCCAATGTTGATATTTTGGGGACGCGAACTCGTCAATCTATATAACGACGCCTATCGCCCCTTCCTGGGCCAAAAACACCCTGCAGCACTTGGCCAATCCGCTCGCGAGGTCTGGGCGGAGATATGGCATCTAATTGGTCCGCGCACTGAGGCAGTCCTCGAGCGTGGTGAGTCAACTTTCGATGAGGCGTTGCTCCTCATCATGGAACGAAACGGATATCGCGAGGGCACGTATTTCACCTTCTCCTACAGTCCAATTCGCGATGATCGGGGCTTAGTAGGTGGGATTTTTTGCGTAGTTACGGACGAGACTTCGCGGGTTGTAGGAGAACGTCGCTTAAAACTGCTGCGCGATGTAGCCGCCAGGACACCGCAAACACATGTGCCGGAGGAAGTATGCGCGGCGGCGGCATCCTGCATTCAGGGTAACTCGCACGATCTGCTTTTCGCCCTGATTTATCTGATCGATGACGGGGGAGGCCGCGCGCGACTGGTTGCCCAAGCGGGCATCCGTGCTGATCACCCGGCGGCAGCGCAGGTTGTGGAGGTGGAAGATGTCGAATCGATTTGGCCTTTCAGCAAAGCCAAAGAGATAAATGAGCCCTTGGTTGTCGAGGACCTCCAATGGCGCTTTGAGAATCTGCCGAGAGGTGAGTGGGATAGCCCGCCGACTCGGGCCGTGATCGTTCCTATGTCCGATTATCGCCATACCAGCCTTACCGGCTTTTTCATTGTCGGGCTCAGTCCGTACTTGATCTTTGATGAAGCTTATCGCGGCTTCGTCAGGCTGCTCGCAGGTCAGATAGCAGCCGGCATTACCAATGCGCGCGCCTACGAACAGGAACGCAAATCGGCAGAAGCGCGGCGTATGGCGATGGTTGCCGAGAGCGAACTCCGCCTACAGGCGCAGCTTGCGCAGGAACGGGCCGAGAGCATCCTGGGCAGCATCAGCGATGGCTTCTTCGCACTCGATCACGAATGGCGTTTCACTTATGCCAACGCGACCGCGGAAGAAGTGATGCGCCGTCCGTCATCTGAAGTTATAGGCAAAAATTATTGGGCGGAATACCCCGCCGGCGAGGATGTGGAGCGCGAAACCAATCTTCGCCGGGCGATGGATCAAAGGGTGAGCGTCGGTTACGAGAGCTATTTTCAGCCGTTGGATATCTGGCTTGATGTCCGGGCCTATCCGGCGAGAGATGGCGGGCTGTCAATCTATTTTCACGTCATTACCGCGAGAAAGCTTGCAGAAGAATCGTTGCGCCGCCTGAACGAGACCCTGGAGCTTCAAGTTGCGCAACGGACCGCCGAACTGCAGGTGAAGGAGGCGCGCCTAAGGACCATCTTTGAGACGAGCTACATCTATCAGGGTCTCCTCGCGGTCAACGGCACTCTGCTGGAGGGAAATGCCACATCCCTCGCGGGCATCGGAGTGAAAGCGGAAGAGGTGGTCGGCAAGCCATTCTGGGACACGCCCTGGTTCACGGGCACTCCAGGTATGGCCGAGACGGTGCGTGCCGCGATACCAATTGTGGCAAGCGGGCAAGTCGTGCGGCAGGAGATTCATGTAAATCTTCCCGTCGGCGGGTGGCGGTGGTTCGATTTTCAGATGCGCCCAACTCGCGACGAAGATGGCATCGTGATCGCGCTAGTCGCTGAAGCAGTCGAGCTAACTGCACGACGTAAGGCTGAGGAAGCGCTTCGCCAAGCGCAGAAAATGGAAGCTATCGGCCAACTCACTGGCGGCATCGCCCACGATTTCAACAACCTGCTCCAAATTATCGTAGGCAACCTGCATCTTTTGGAGCGGCATATCTTGAGCGGGAATTTCTCGTCGGCCGACCTTCTCCGGCTGATTGAAGGCGGTAGACGTGGTGCACAACGCGCCGCAACTCTTACGCAGAGGCTGCTCGCATTCTCCCGTCAGCAACCTCTGGACCCGAAGTCACTGGAGGTAAACCGGATTGTCACCCGCATGTCGGAGCTTTTGCGTAACACGCTCGGCGAAGCGATTAGCATCGAGACTGTCCTAGGCGGAGGACTTTGGCGGATCTTTTCGGATACGAACGAGTTCGAAAACGCACTGCTCAACCTGGCCGTGAACGCGCGGGACGCGATGCCCGAAGGGGGAAGACTCACCATCGAGACCGCTAACACATATCTTGACGACGCGTATGCCATAGCGCAAACCGAAGTCATACCCGGTCAGTATGTCATGATCGCTGTAAGTGACACGGGATCGGGAATGACCAAGGAAGTAGCTGCCCGAGCCTTCGAGCCGTTTTTCACCACGAAGGAAAGCGGGCAGGGGACTGGC
>Ga0302324_100006548_pt1 | contig 25080 bp, 22 predicted proteins | sample Palsa_T0_1_FD_201949 | JGI IMG/M metagenome (GOLD analysis project Ga0302324, IMG submission 201949) | Peat permafrost microbial communities from Stordalen Mire near Abisko, Sweden - Palsa_T0_1 | ecosystem: Environmental > Terrestrial > Soil > Palsa > Peat permafrost | place: Sweden: Abisko... | reverse complement strand
ACCTGAACACTCACGTCCTGCAATGCGTCAGCCTGCTTCGGAGAGTGATCGGAGAACACATTACGATTACGGTTCAGACGGCTCGGGATCTGAATGTCACTCTGGCGGACCCTTCTCAGATGGACCAAGTCATGATGAATCTCTGTTTGAACGCCAGGGACGCAATGCCGGAGGGAGGCAAGCTCGTTCTCGAAACCAAGAATATTGAGATCACAGAGAAATATTGCCGGCTTATCACGTATGCGAAACCCGGAAACTATGTCCTCCTGTCCGTGTCCGACACAGGCATCGGGATGGACGCCAAGACGATTGAACAAATATTCGAGCCTTTTTTTACGACCAAGGAAATGGGGAAAGGCACCGGTCTTGGCTTGGCAACGGTGTACGGCATCGTGAAGCAGCACGGCGGTTTCCTCAACGTGGAAAGCGAACCGGCAAAGGGAACGACTTTTGAAATCTATCTCCCGGCCAGCACTGGCATGGCCGAACCGCGCGAAGCCCATGCCGACGAAAAGCCCAGGAAGGGCAGTGAAACGATCCTGCTGGCGGAAGATCACGAAGGACTGCGGCAATCGGCTCAGGAAATGTTGGAAGCCCTCGGCTATCACGTTCTTCTTGCGGCAAACGGCGCGGACGCCGTTCAACTTTTCAAGGCCAACTCCGACCGCGTGGATTTGGCGGTTCTGGACGTCGTGATGCCCGGGTTATCCGGCCAGGAGACCTATTTGCAAATGGCCTCGGTTCGAGCCGATTTGAAAGTTATATTTACCACAGGATATACAACGGAAGCGGCCTCCTTGTCCTCCATGATCGATAAAGGCGCCGGTTTTCTCCAAAAGCCTTACGGCCAGCGCAACATCGGGTTGAAAATTCGTGAAATCCTCGACCGCGAGCTCGCAGCTCTCGGAGAAAGCAATCCCATCGAGTCTAACCGGAAGGGATAGTTCAAGCAGTGTAGTTTGTAAAAGCAGCGAATGCCAATCGTTCGATGCGGTTATCGCCAACCCATCATACTTGACGCGGTAGAAATCCGTGGTTCGAGCCTGCACTTGCCTACCGTTCTTTTCGAAGAGTAAGCATAAGCGATCTCGCTCGGCGAGCTTCCGAATGGCCTCCATTAGCGGTTGCGAAGGACTCGCGCTTCAGAATCCTTCCCAAGCAAGACACTACCGAGACGCATGGCTTTTGGTTTGAAATCCGCCGGCGCTGTTCCCAGCCGAAACGAGCCGGTGTATATTAAGATCTAAATTTGTGCACACTCGGATAGCTCCAGCGAGATTACGGTTCTGTCCTTAAGGACTAACTTTCGCCCTTGCCACGCGCACCTTGAGCGAAGAGCCGAACTCGCAGCCAACGAAGGAGACAGAACATGGAACGCGAAACCATCTCACGCAGGGACATACTGAAAAGCGCTGGCGTTCTCGTCGTGAGCTTCAATTTGTTTGGGCGCGTCTCCAGTGCGCTGGGACAAGAAGTAAGACTTTTCGCCGCCGACTTGGATCAAGAGGCCCTGGACTCCTGGGTGGCGATTGCCCGGGACGGAAGTGTTACGGTCTTCACCGGCAAGGTCGAACTGGGCACCGGCGTGATCACGGCCCTGGCGCAGATCGTTGCCGAGGAACTGGACGTGGATTTCGACAAAGTTCATATGGATTTCGGTGACACATCCAAAACGGTTGACCAGGGTGTGACCGCCGGTAGCCGCACGATTACCCTCGCAGGGCCGCAACTACGGCAGGCTTCCGCAGCGGCGCGTCAAGAACTTTTGAAGCTAGCTGCGGCAAATCTCGACGCTACCGCCGATCAACTGACGGTTACTCAGGGTGTTGTAAGCGTCGTCGGAAGCCCTACTAGAAAGATTTCCTACGGGGACCTTATCGGAGGCAAACGCTTTAATCTCAAAATCGTGGCAACCGGAATCGGATGGGGCTTGAAGGTGGCGCCGGATGTCCCTGCAAAAAATCCCAAGGACTATAAGATTGTCGGGACTTCCGTTCCTCGAGTCGATCTGCCTCCGAAATTTACGGGGGAATTCACCTACTCGCAGGACGTTCGCGTTCCGGGGATGCTCCACGGGCGCGTCGTGCGTCCGCCTACGGTGGTTTCCAAACCGTTGAACATTGATGAGAACTCTGTCCGAAACATCGTGGGATTCGTCAAAGTTGTCCAAGAAGGAAGCTTTGTAGGAGTCGTGGCGGAAACAGAATGGGCCGCGATCCGGGCGGCCAGAGCGTTGAAGGTGACCTGGTCCCAACCCGTCACGAAGATGCCCGCGAACATCGAAGAGGTCTTTGACAATTTAAAGAACACCAAGAGTTTCCGGGATAATGTCGCCGCGAATCGTGGAAATCCTGACGCCGCGTTTTCACAAGCCAACAAGAAATTTGAGGCGACCTATTATTGGCCGTTTCAATTGCACGGCCTGATGGGACCCCCCTGCGCCGTCGCGGATGTGCGCAGTGACCGGGCGACGATTTGGGCCGGGTCTCAAGGTCCTTTCCGGACCCGCAAATCCATTTCCGATTTGTTGGCCATCCCTGAGGAAAATATTCGCTTCCTATACCGCGATGGCTCGGGCAGCTACGGGCGGCTGGAAGCCGATGACGTAACCGAAGATGCCGCGTTGATGTCCCGCGCGGTGGGCAAGCCCGTGCGCGTCCAATGGATGCGTGACGACGAGCACGCTTGGGATCCGAAAGGGCCGGCGCAGTACATGACCATGCGCGCCGGAATCGACGCACAGGGAAAAGTAACCGTCTGGGACTTTATGGACAGGAGCTATCCCTGGACGGAAGCGCAGGGAAATCCCCTCCTTGCGTCGCGGCAAGTTGGCATCAAGGTTAAAATTCCCGGTTTTCCGAACGGAACTGGAGGCGGAGGCCAGATCTACACATTCGAAAACCAGAAAGTCCTGGCTGCGGCGATTCCCTGGGTCCAGGAAGACCCGATGCCGCTGAGGACCAGTAACCTGCGCGCCCCAGGAGATCTCACGCGCGTTTTTGCCAGCGAATCTTTCATGGATGAGATTGCGTCTAGCATCGGAGTCGATCCCGTGCAATTCCGGCTGCGTTACCTCACGGGCAATCCGCGGGCCGTCGATGTGCTACTCGCGGCGGCTAAGAAAGCGGATTGGAAAGACCGGCCGTCTCCCGCGCCCGCGGAAAGCGGCACGATCGCCAAAGGGAGAGGCATCGCCGTCGCCGATCGCGCCACTACGATGATTGCCGCGGTTGCCGAAGTCGAAGTGAATAAGACGACGGGGGAAGTTGCCGTGAAGCGAGTCACCATGGCGCATGACTGCGGCTTGATCATCAATCCGGATGGCGTCAAAAATCAGATCGAAGGAAACATCATGCAGGGTGTGAGCCGTACGCTGTTGGAAGAAGTTCAGTTTGATTCCTCCGGCATCAAAAATCTCGACTGGAGGAGCTATCCAGTCTTAACCTTTGAAAAAGTCCCCGACATCGACATCGTGCTGATCAATCGTCCGGAGATGGCGGCCCTCGGGGCCGGGGAAGCGGCTCTCGTCCCCATGGCGGGGGCAATTGCAAATGCGATCTTCGACGCCACAGGCGCGCGCCTGCGCCGGGCGCCGTTCACCCCGGAGCGCGTATTGGAGGCTCTCAAAACTCAGGTGAAAGAAGGATAGGCCGCAGTCCAAAATATGATGCGAGCCTCCATCGCCCTTCAGCCCACGTCGAGAGTGAACCGTTGCAAGTGCTATCTCATCGAATCTGAACCTCACTGAGGCGTTGACACGCGCCAGAATCGGATTAGGATTAGGCCTGACCCGGTCGAGCGAGGATGAAAGGCAATGGAAGGCATCGAAGGCAACGGAAATTCCGGCACGCACGCTCCGGAAAAGAGCTTCTTCCGGATCGGGGAAGCCAGCCGGCTGACCTCCACCAAGCCGTTTGTGCTGCGCTATTGGGAGACGGAGTTTCCCATGCTCCAGCCGGTCAAGAGCCCCAAAGGTCATCGGCTGTATCGCCGCGAGGACATCGAGACGGTCTTCACGATCAAGCGTCTGCTCTATGACGAAGGCTTCACCATCGCCGGCGCGCGGCGGCACCTGCGCGATCAAGTCCTTGGGGTGAACGGCAAGAATGGCGGCTCGACTGTGGCGGATACCGAGGGGCACAGCGGAGAATCCGCGCCGCCATCTTTCGCGCCGCAGCTGGCAATGCTCAACCGCAAGACCTTGCTCGAACTGCGTGACTCGCTGCGCTCCTTGTTGACGGTCCTGGAATCCGAGTGATACGCTGGCAAGGTTGAAAAAATGCTGTAGCTCGCCTCTTTAGAGGCGAGGGTTTTTCTCACAAATTGAGAGAAACCCCGCCTCTGAAGAGGCGGGCTACAGCTGACGCGATGCATCGCGATCGGTCGGGACGTAGCGCAGCCTGGTAGCGCGCACGCTTGGGGTGCGTGAGGTCGCTGGTTCAAATCCAGTCGTCCCGACCATATTTCCCCTTTGTTCCCTTCTTTATTAAGATATCTCCACCTACGTCGCATCTGAGGAAACTGGCCGTTCTCGGCGGCTTGTTTGTGCATAACCGCGGCTGCTAAGATACTTGAGTAGAGTGGGATGACCCGCGTCTGGCCGGTATAATACGGATTGGGTGACCATCTACTTTTAATCGCACACCGAGAGCTGCTGTCCGGCGAGTAGGATGGGCTTCAGCCTGCCTGCCGTTCCGAGTAAATGAAAGTCAAAACCAGACAGGCTGAAGCCCGTCCTACTGGAACTTATGGCGCACATTCTGATCACGAACGATGACGGGATCCAAGCGGAGGGCTTGCGGGCGCTTGTGCAGGCGGTCGAGGGGCTGGGGACGATCAGTGTAGTTGCGCCGAGCCACGAGCGCAGCGCTTCCGCGCAGTCGCTTACGTTGCGGCAGCCGATTTTCTGGGAGCAGGTGGCGGAACGCGAATGGGCGGTGGAGGGCACGCCGGCCGATTCCGTGATCCTGGCGCTGCATAAATTGCTGCCCAACCGGCCGGACCTGGTAATTTCCGGGATCAATCGCGGCGGGAATTTGGGCGAAAATATTTTTTATTCCGGGACGGTGGGCGCGGCGATGGAAGCGGCGATCAATCACATCCCGGCAATCGCCATTTCGGTGGCGCACAAGGGCCGAGCCTTCCGCTTCGAGCACGCCGCGAAATTCGCGCGGGATCTGGCGGTGCTGGCGCTGGCCGAGGGCATGGCGCAGGGCGTTCTTCTGAATGTGAATGTGCCGCTGGTGTGGAACGGCCAAGTCCGCTGCACGCGCCAGTCCAAGAAAGTCACGCGCAACGTGCTGCAGGAAGGCACCGATCCGCGCGGGCGCAGCTACTTCTGGCTCCTCGAACAGGAGCACATCGAGGGGATCGATCCGAAAAGCGATTACGCGGCGATATTCGATGGCGCGGTTTCCGTTACGCCGCTGCAACTCGACCGCACGCACGATACCTCGCTCGAACATCTCTCGCAATGGGCTGCCAAATTGGAATCGAGCGCGGAAAATGCGGAACGGGTTCCCACGGCGCGCCCCAATTCCAAATAGAGCCCACGACGGCCCTAAAACGCTAGGCGCAATTGGAAAGCTCGATTCGGCCGATTCAGACGGAAGCATTTCGCTGCATTTGGTCTCTTCGGCGGTGCTGTATTCGCAGCATACGGGATGCGAACTCATCGCTGCGGTCTTCGCAGGCGGGTTCAAGGCTGGATTCAAATAGGACGATAGTTAGGGCATTCCATGTGTGCCGGATAGGGCGCGCGATTCACCGGCTGCGGCTCTGGCTCAGCAAGAGGAACCTGAATGAAGCAGCGGATCCTAGTGGTGGATGACGACCTCCAGTATCGCGATCTCCTCAAGGCTTGGCTCGAATCCGAAGGGCACGAAGCCATCCTTGCGGGGACGCTGGAAGAGGGTTTCGTAGGCATAGCGGGGGACCCCTTGCCGGACGTCGTTCTGCTGGATATTCACCTGGGGAATAAAAGCGGGCTTACTCTCGTTCACTGGGCGCGCAAGCAAAAGCACCTTGCGCATATGCCAATTGCCGCTGTGACCGGGCTTGGTTCCTTCAAGGAACTGAAGAGCATCGCGGAGGCGGGGTGCGATACCTGCTTCACCAAGCCTATTGATTTCAGGGCGTTACGCGCTTACCTGGCCGGTCTAAGCGTCCCTTCCATGAGTTAACTCCACGAATATTTGGCCGCTCGGATCCGCCGGCAGTGCGAGCCTATTTTCCTCTGGCTCCTGACCCCACAATGGCTCCATGATGCTCGTATGACGCCCACTTCCGACCATATCGCGCCGGCGTTTCCCGCCGAGGTCGATTTCGGCCGCGAAATTTGCGGCGACTTGCGCGCCGCGGAATCGCGCGAGTGGCTGGCGACCAACGGCATCGGCGGCTACGCCTTTGGCACCGTTGCAGGCCTGCAGACACGTTGCTACCACGGGCTGCTGGTTGCCGCGCTTCAACCGCCTCTCGGCCGAACGCTCCTGGTCGCAAAGCTAGATGAAACTGCACTGTATGCTTCCGAGGAGTTTGCGCTGTCCACGAATCGCTGGGCCGATGGAACGGTGGCTCCGGAAGGCTACCGCAACATCGAGCGATTCCATCTGGAGGGGACGACTCCCGTCTGGACCTTTGCGCTGGCCGACGCGCTGCTCGAAAAGCGAATCTTCATGCAATCCGGAGCGAACACGACCTACGTGCTGTACCGCCTGGCGCGCGCCCGATCTCCCGTGGAATTGTCGATCCGGGTGCTGGCGGACTATGCCGATGCGCACTGCGTGACGGTCGGAAAATCGCGGCCTATGGAAGTCACGCCGGTCGCCTACGGATTGAAGGTGGTGGCTCTCGAGGGGGCCTCGCCGTTTTATGTATTAAGCGACTCGGCAACAGCTCGCCCCGTCCAGGAGTGGTACCGCAATTTCGACCTCGCGGGCGAGAGGGCCCGCGGCCTTCCGGACCGCACCGACCATTTTTTCGCGGGGGAATTCCGGGCGACGATTGCACCCGGAGAATCGCTCACCATGGTTGCGAGCACATCGGCGGCGCCTGCCCTCATCGGCGAGGCTGCCTTAGCGAAGCGCCAGAGTGAATCGCGCGCGCTCCTGGACCGTTTTTTCGCGGCGAACACCGGGCCCGCCGCGGCGGCGCCTACCTCGGCTGTCCGCCAACTTGTACTTGCCGCGGATCAGTTCCTTGTGGCGCGCCCGCTCGAAGGCGCGGCGGACGCGAAAACGATTCTGGCCGGCTATCCCTGGTTCAGCGACTGGGGACGCGACACCATGATTGCGCTGCCGGGATTGTGCCTGGCGGCCGGCCGGCCCTGGATGGCGCGCAACATTCTGCGAACGTTCTCCCGCTTCGTGAGCGAAGGCATGCTGCCCAATCAATTTCCGAGCGCGGGCGCGGCCCCTGTTTACAACACAGTGGATGCCGCGCTGTGGTACTTCGAGGCCGTGCGCCAATATTTCGACGCCACCAGTGACGTCGGATTGCTGCATGAATTGTATCCCGTGCTGGAGGGGATCGTGGATGCGCACGTGCACGGCACGCGCTACCACATCCGCGTCGATCCCGCGGACGGGCTGCTCTACGGCGGCGAACCGGGCGTGCAGCTTACGTGGATGGATGCCAAGACTGACGGCCACGTCGTGACGCCGCGCACCGGAAAACCTGTCGAAGTGAATGCCCTGTGGCTCAATGCCGCAGCCACGATGGTGCGATTCGCGAAGGTACTGGGCCGAAACGCCACCTGGCACGAGAGGCTTGCCCAGAGCGCTCGAACCGGCTTCGCGCGATTTTGGAATCCCGAGAAGAATTTTTGTTTTGATGTGATCGACGCTCCCGGAAGCCCTGACGGCAAAGACGCCGCGCTGCGGCCAAATCAGATTTTCGCGGTCTCGCTGCCCGAAACCGCCCTGGCGGCGCAACAGCAGCACGCCGTTGTCGACGTGTGCGCGCGCGAACTGCTCACCTCGTTCGGACTTCGCAGCCTCGCGCGAAATGAGCCCGGTTACCGGGGGCGCTACGCCGGAAACCCCGAGGAACTCGACGCGGCCTATCACCAGGGCACGGTGTGGGGCTGGCTGCTCGGCCCGTTCGCGCTGGCTCACTTGCGCGTGTACGGGAATGCCGGCGAGGCAATGTCTTTTCTGGAGCCGATGTTTGGGCACATCAAGGCCGCCGGGCTTGGCACCGCCAGCGAAATTTTCGATGGGGATGCGCCCTTCGCTCCGAACGGGTGCATCGCGCAGGCATGGACGGTCGGGGAAACTCTGCGGGCGTGGCGAACCGTCATGGCAGCGCGCGATAAAAAAGACGCAGCGCGCCGGGCTGCGGGCTAGAATTTGCGGATCGCCGGGCAAGAAGAGACTCGGCAAAAAATTCATCGCTGCGCCGGCGCCACAGGGCAAAGCTCCCCGCCGGAAAATTTAAGCGTTTACAGAGAGAGACAGCCCTACGATTCACCCGGCGAACTGCTAACGCCAGCCGCCGAACCTTCCGTAATATCCAAAGCCAACAAAAGGCGCCGGATACCAGGGATAAGGATACGCATAGGGGTATGCGGGATATGCGTAGGGATAAGGGCCGTAAGGCGGAGGGGGCGGCCCCGGTCTCGCCATTCGTTGCCGGTTTTGAGGGTTGCGCGAATCGTAATCCGATTGGGTCACCGGTTGAAATGCGAACTGGCTTTTATCCGTCGAGATCGTTACCGGCGCCTGTAAGCGGAACGACAGCACCGTCTCAGGAGGTATCACGGTCGGACGGCCCTTCGTGGACATCACGCCGATTACTCCGGCGGTAGCGCCAACTCCAGCCCCAATCGCTGCGCCGGGACCGCCGCCTGCAATGGCCCCGATCACTGCGCCGAGCCCTGCCGTTCCACCGACGGCGGCGACGTTCTGGCCGTTTGAACCGCCAGCCGAAGTCTGGAACAGCTGCGTCTGCAAAGGCAATTGCTGGCCGTCGACCAATGTCAGTCCGGGCAGCTCCACTCCCAACTGGGAAGCTCCGCCGGCGTGCCCTTTCTGGACCACGGTGACTCGGCCCGTTTCCGATTGGCCGCGGCGCGCCACAACCCACCCATTCACGACGATGGGCTCAGCAAGTTCGGCGCTGAAACTATCTCCGGTGAAATTACGATCGCTGGAAAGCCAATCTTCGATGCGTACGCGAACCACTGTCCCGGCAGGTAGAGTCAGAGACTGCGGTGGCGTCGCCTGGTTCGGTTGTCCCTGGGGCTGCGGGTTCGTCTGTTGCACGGCTTGCGAATCCGGCTGTCCTTGGGCCTGGCCATCGGGTTGCCCTTGTGGCTGCATATCTGGCTGCTGTGGCAGAGGAGGTGTGTCCGGTTGTCCCTGAGTTTGGGAATCGGCTGGGGGCGCGACGGTAGATTGGGCCTGGCCGGGTTGATTCTGTTGGGCAAAGGCGGGCCAGACTGCGGCCCAGAACACCAGCGCTAAAGCCAGCATTATCAGCGGCTTCACCGTCATCCGATTTTTCTTGGCTGAGATTTTGGGGATCATGTTTCTTGCTCCTAGTTGGTCCATGCCTGCCAGCCCCCGAAAGCAGCAGGTAAAGATTCAAAGCCAACACGGACTCTTATAGTTGCTTAGATGATTACGCTAAGAGGAAAAGTTGTCCAGGGGGAAAAGTGCTGGTTTCCCGGGATGAAAATTGGCACGATGAACGCCCACTGGATGAGTCGGGATGGGTAATGCGGCTGTAACATGACTGGAGTAGGTTTGGCGGCCAAGGGGAATGAGGATGCGCCGTATTTCGCTGGAGGACCCGCGGTACTTTCTGAATCGCCATCTTTCTTGGCTGCAATTCAACCGCCGGGTGCTGGAAGAAGCCGCCGACGCGAGCAATCCTCTGCTCGAACGCGTGAAATTTTTGGCGATCACGGCGAGCAATCTGGATGAGTTCGTCGAGGTGCGCGTCGCCGGGCTGCTCCAGCAGGCGGAGCAAAATCGCGGAGAAATCGGGCCTGACGGGCTGGCGCCGGGTGAATTGCTTTCGCAGCTGGCCGAGGAACTGCAACAATTCGTGCAGGACCAATATACCTGCTGGCGAGAAGAACTCGTTCCGGGGCTTGGCTCCGAATCGGTTTGCCTGCGAAAAGTGAATGAATTGGGCGCGGAGGCGAAGAAATTCGTTGAGAAATTTTATTCCGAGCAAGTCGAGCCCATACTGACTCCGGTGACGGTGGACCCGGCGCATCCTTTTCCGCGGGTGTTGAATAAGGCGCTTTGCGTGGCCTTCCATCTTCGGCGCAGGAAAAAAGCGTCCGAGGTGTATTTGGGCGTGGTGACCGTGCCGCGCGCGCTGCCCCGTCTTGTGCGCCTGCCCGCGGCCGAGGGCGTGATCGAATTCGCGTTCCTGCACGACATTGTGCACTCCTATTCGCACCGCCTGTATCACGGCTACGAAATTCTCTCCGCCGCGCCTTTTCGCGTGACGCGCAACAGCAACCTGTATCTGCGTGAGGAGGAATCGCGCAGCATCATGGATTCAGTGGACACGCAACTCCATCTGCGGCGCAAGGGCGCTGCCGTCCGCCTGGAAATCGAGCAGGGCGCCGACCCTGAAATCCTCGAACGATTGCGGTCCAATTTCGCTCTAGCGCCCTGGCAAGTATTCCAGGTGGATGGGCCTGTGAATCTATCCCGGCTCTTCAATCTCTACGACCAGACGCCGCGGCCCGATCTGAAATTCCGGCCGTTCACTCCGAAAGAATTTCATCTGAAGCCCGGCTTCAACAATATGTTTGACCTGTTGCGGAAAGGCGACGTGCTGCTGCATCACCCATACGATTCCTATTCGACCGTGGTGCAGTTTATCGAGAGCGCGGCGAACGACCCCGACGTGCTCTCGATCAAGCAGACTTTGTACCGCACCAGCGAGGATTCGCCAATCGTCCGGGCGTTAATTCAAGCTGCGGCCAAAAAAGAAGTGACCGTGGTGGTCGAATTGAAAGCGCGGTTCGACGAAGCTTCCAACATTCGCTGGGCCAGAAATTTGCAGGAAGCCGGCGTGCAGGTTTACTACGGCCTGGTGGGATTGAAGACGCATTGCAAGCTGGCTTTGCTGGCACGCCGCGGCAAGGACGGCAAGGTGCGGCGCTACGCGCATCTGGGGACGGGCAATTACAATCCGTCGACGGCCCGCTTGTACACGGACTTGAGCCTGTTCACGCAGGACGTGAAAATCACGGAGGCCGTGCACCACGTTTTCAATTACCTGACGGCGTATTCCGAGCGGACGCAGTTCGGCCCGCTCTCCGTCGCTCCCCTCAATTTGGGGAAAAACTGCGTCGGCTTGATCGAGCGGGAAGCCGCGCATGCGCGGGCAGGGCGCCCCGCGCTTATTGTCGCGAAAATCAATTCCCTGCTGGACAAAAACATCATTCAGGCGCTTTATGCGGCCTCGCAGGCCGGCGTCGATATCGAATTGATCGTTCGCGGCGGCTGCGCGCTGCGTCCCGGCGTCCGCGGGGTTAGCAGCCGGATTCACGTGCGCAGCATCGTGGGCCGCTTTTTGGAACACAGCCGCATTTTCTTTTTCGCGAATGGAGGACGGCCCGAGGTGTATTTGGGCAGCGCCGATTGGATGCCGCGAAATCTCTACGAACGCGTCGAGGTGATGTTCCGACTGAAAGACCCGGCGCTGTGCCGACAAATATGCAGCACAGTTCTCGCGCCTTATCTTGCCGATACGGAAAAGGCCAGGATTCTGAAGTCCGACGGAACCTATGTGAGGGCGCACAAAGCGGGGCGAGTTTCCGGATCGAGGAATGGGGCACGCTTCGGCGTTCAGCGGTTCTTGATGGGGCTTTCCGAAGAGCGGCAAGGGGCGGAAGAGAGTGCTGGCGCGTCGCGCCTTTTGAAAATGCGCAGCTCGCCGTTGTTTGAGATCCTTTCCAGGGGTTGGCAGGACGAGCTCAAACCTTGAGTCTTGCTTCGGAAGCTTTCTGATTCGCTTTTGCGCGAGGTGGGCCGGGATAACTTTCGTCGAATCTAGACTTGTTCTCGCCTGAGGGTGACACACGAAGTTTGCGGCACAAAGTCAAAACCCGCACCCTTCGCGCGGCGCGAAGAGTGCGGCACCCGCTAAGAAAAACCTTACGGAATCGCATCCAATGATTCGGCGGAGTGGGCGGAGTACGCGCGGGTTAGGGCTTTTTTTCCGTTGGCACAGTGACGATGCGCGGCGGGGCCGGGCTCACGACGATGCGCTCGGCCTTTTCCTTCTTCGGTTTTTTCTTTTCACGTCTTCGTGCGTCTTTGTTTCCCATGAACAAAGGATGCCACGGATTGCCAGACTTGGCCAGAGCCAATGAATTGCCCGCTTTGACGGAGCGGGAACCCGGTAATATAAGGCTCGCTTTGTATGTCTTGAAAGGCCGAAAGCGGCGGTGTGATTCCGTCTGAAAAGTGCATTTTGAGACGGGGAAAGAGTGGACTAGAATCGCGGACCGTGGCATCCGAAGCCGAGATTCGCCTGGGCACGTCCGCCTTCACCGCGGCCGGATGGGAAACGGCATTCTACCCGGCGGGGATGAAACCCGCCGAGTACCTGAGCTACTACGCCACGAAATTCGATACTGTGGAAGTGGACAGCACGTTTTACCGCACGCCCGCGGTCTCCACTGTGAAGGGCTGGTATGCCAAAACTCCGCCGGGATTTCTGTTCGCGGCCAAAGTGCCGCAACTCATCACGCACGAAAAAGCGCTGGTGGATTGCGAAGAGGATTTTCATAATTTCCTGAAGGCCATGGATTGTCTCGGCGAAAAACTTGGGCCGCTGCTCTTGCAGTTCGGGTATTTCAATCAGAAGGCGTTTGCGGGTGTGAACGAATTTCTGGCGCGCCTCGTGCCATTTCTAAAAAAACTTCCCAAGGGATATCGTTTCGCGTTGGAGATCCGTAACAAAAATTGGCTGGTGCCGCCATTGGTGGAGGCGCTGAGAGAACGGCACGTCGCCCTCGTGCTGGTGGACCACGCGTGGATGCCGCGCCCGAAGCAGCTCTTCGATCGCTTCGACCCGATCACGGCCGATTTGGCCTACGTGCGGTGGCTCGGCGACCGCAAGGGCATCGAGGAGAAGACGAAAACTTGGGACAGGATTATTGTGAATCGAACGGCGGACCTGAGCGAATGGGTCGAGGTGCTGAAAAGAGTTCACGAACGAAAAATACAAATTCTGGCATTCGCCAACAACCATTATGCAGGGTACGGTCCCGGCACGATCGAAGAGTTCCGAGGCCTGTGGCGGCGCGCAGCTATTGAAAAAGTATGACGGCACCTCCCGCCGCGCACAACGATCGGATCGCCAATGAGCCGCGTGCGGCGAGCAATTGACATCCCGCCGAGGCGGCTGCGAATCCAAGCGTCCCTTTGCGCGGAGGGAACCGCCGTCCCGGGTTACATGCGTGCGGGTCCGTGCCGCGGCTCAAGTCCGGTCTGCGCTCCGGACCTTTAACAGATGGGCTCCAGGGACGGTTTCCAGGAAGTTCCGGTCGGCGAGAGCTTCTTCCACATTTCTGCGCGTCAACCGGGCGTGTTCGCGTCCCAGGCTTTCCGCGCGCGCTCCCTCGCGGTGTTCGATGGCGTCGACAATCGCCCGGTGATGCTCTTCCCCGATGGGGGCCATGGCACTCACTCCGGGCAAAGTTTTGGGCAGGAACACGCGTGAACTCGGGAATACAAACGGTACCTTGTAAACCAACTCAATCGCACGCCGCAGGATTTGACTATCGGCGAGGTCCACGACGCCGAGGTGAAATGCTTCATTCAAATCCAGGTAGCGGATGAAACCTTCGACCTCGCTTGTCGAAAGTTCTTCCATGGCGCGATTGATTTTACGAAGGGATTCCAGTGGAGCGGGATTTTTCAACCTTTCAGCAGCGAGCCTCGCGGCGGTCCCTTCCAGGATGCCTCGGACTTCAATTGCGTCCCAGATATCGGGAATACTGAACTCGCTGGCGGTAAACCCGGAGCGGGGCAGGGCTTTGACCAACCCTTCATGCTCCAACTTTTCGAAAGCCAGGCGCAACGGAGTGCGCGAGACGCCGAGCTTCGCCGACAAAGGAATTTCCGCAATGCGCTGGCCCGGCTGGAACGCGCCGCGGAGCAGCATATCCCGCAGACCCAGGGTAGCGCGGGCCACCTGCGAGGCGCTGTCACGGGACGTGCTCGCTTCACCCATTGCATTTGAATGAAAACCAGCTCGCCTCATAAATGTCACTCCATGAATATTGTGCGGGACCGAACTAGCGCCCTTGCGCTTGTTGGCGCATTGTTACCGACAAGCGCCGCCACCGACAACGATATTATCCACAGGGGAGAGAGAAGTTAGAAATTAATAATAGACAAAATAAGCGGAACAAGGGCGCGGCGGCAGCCGTACCTTCGCCCGCGCCGGTCCTATGGAACGATAGCGACGGCCTGCCGGCTCATCCCGAAATTGGCGCTTCCTGGATCCATGGCCAGCACTTGCAATTCCAGCGGCCCTGGCGCGGGGACGGGCACGTCCGCATGAAACGTGTTTTGCACACCGGCATACGTCATCGGAATTTCCGCCTCGACCTTGCCGTCCCGAAGAAGCCGCGCGACCACGCGAATTTTGTTCGCGTCCCACAGGCCGTCCGGCTCCGTGGGGCATCCGCAGGCCATCGTTACGGTGGCCCGGACTTCAAACGGCGATCCTGCGTGGACCTTGGCATCCGGCTGCGGCGCAAGCGCTGTCACGATGAAGCCATGGATCTCCAGTAGAATCCCTTCTCCCAAAATATCTTCGCCTGGAACCAGGAGAAGCGTTTTCGACGAGCGCTGCGTGGCCTGCGCGTTGCCCAGCGGCCCCTCCGCCGAGATTTCCACGACGGTCGGCTTATCCAAGTGCAACACGGCGAGAAACCCGGAGGCGTCCGGAGTCCCGTAAACAGTCATGCCGCGAGTGCGGGGTTTTTTCATGATCAGGTCCGTGTCCCCCGTCCCGGCTTGCTGCATGCCTTGCGCCAGAATTTCTCCCGTGGAGACGTCCCGGACGGTAATTCGCGCGCCACCCACGTGCTGGCCGATGACTTTGGCATCGCGAGCGATCGCTCGAATCATTACCTTGGTTTCTTTACCGCCGGTTTGAGCGAAAAGCGGGGAAACAAGAAGCAGTGTGGCAAACGCCACCGCGCGGAACGAACCACGAGCTTTCATCGGAGGCCTCCATTGATGCGACAAAACATATCACATTTCCTCGTGTTCCGAAGGAAACCGCTCGAGGATGCGCATCCCGCGTCACGCTGGACGGTGCCCGGCGGACCAGCGTATGATTCAGACCAGCCGGACATCGCGCGGACGCTTGAGCAGATTGAGGAAGAGTCCGCTATTTTGTCATCCCGAGCGGAGCGAGGGATCTCTCCCCGGTTTAAGCCTGAGACAAGAAGGAGAGATTCCTCGCTCCGCTCGGAATGACAAAAAGTTGCGGGACTTTTTCCGCAGGCTGTGAAGGCGTTGCGGCCAGAGGAGAAAAATTCATGAGCGAATTCTCACGCCGGTCCGTCCTGGGCGGAGCGGTCGCGGCGGCGGCCGCGAGCATGTGGAGCGAGCCGGTCCACGCCCAATATGTATGGCAAAAGCCCGACTGGCAGGCGGCAGAGTTCGACACGCTGACGCATTCGCCGCGCCGCATCAAGCAGGTGATCCACGCATTTTCCATCAACGACGGCAGGGTTCTGAAGAACGCCAAGAATTCGCTCAATGGCCTTCGCTTTGGCGTGGGCGTCCCCGCCGACCAGGTTCAAATCGTCTGCGCGTTGAACGGGCCGGCAAACTTGCTGAATTACAGCGACTACGTCTGGCAAAAATACCGCGTCGGCGAATGGTTGAAAGAGAATGACCCCAAAACCGGCGAGCCCGCTGTGCGCAATTTTTTCTATCCCAGCAAGGCCGGACCAACGCTGGTCTACACGTCGGACGATCCGAACAGCCCGGACTCCGCCTATCAGGACATCAGCGTGCAAGGCCTGCAGGCGCGCGGCGTGCGATTCCTGAGCTGCCACTCCGCCGCCGAAGAAGCGGCGCGCGCCCTCATCAAAATGAATAATTTGTCCGCCCAACCGGAGGAAGTTGTAAAAGACATGCAAGCTCACACGGTGCCCGGCGTCCTTCTCGTGCCGGCGCTCTCGGCGGCGCTGGCCCTACTGCAAGGCGACGGGCATTACAGCTATATGTCGGCCTAAAAAACCTGCTCGACACTTGCTGAGCAATCGTTTAAAAATCGCACATGAATCTGTACACATTGAAGGGCGCAGTCTGTGGTCTGTATACTTGCTGAGGGTGCCCCTTCTGGCGCAGGAAGACCGCAAGTCCAAGGGCTTTCTTGGCGGAGCAGCGTTAGCCCGGTGGTGACGCCGAACTCCGTTTTCCCTCCCCCTTACAGAGAACGCAAAACCCTCGAACGCCGGCGGAACGGACCGGTCCCGGTGGCGTGGATTTGGCGTAATATAGAAAGTTCTTAATGGAAATTGAAAATTTACAGATCGAAAGGGCAAATCGAAATGAAAAAATTAGTTTTACTGATGCTGTTCGCCGCGACCGTTGCGTTCGCACAGCAAGGCGCCGCGCCCGCGAATGCACCCAAATCCCATGCGAAAGTGCTTACCCGCGCCGAATTTGACGCAATCATCGCCAAGCCGGGTCGAGTTCTAATCATCGATGTTCGCAGGCCGGACGAAGTAACCGCGAACGGCGGCTTCCCGGTGTACCTCAGCGTCCAGGCGGCGGACCTTGAAAAAAGCCTGGCGTGGATTCCGAAGGACCGGGAGATCATTACCGTTTCTAACCATGCCGGCCGGGGCGGAGTCGCGGCTGACCTTCTCACGAAGAACGGATTCAAGGTAGCCGGTACAATCGGTGCGCAGATTTACGAACAGCAGGGAGGCAAATTGACCAAAATTATGCCGCCGGCTCCTGCCGTAACGGCGAATGGCGGGAAAAAGGGCAGCTAAGGCAAACTTAATAAAAAACAGCCACTTGGGGCATTCATCTCGGGTGATGCTTTCGTTCATGAAATACTCACCACCGCCGATTCGTGAGAATTATGCAAGGGCAATGGCAATCGCTGGAAGGAGAAGCACAAAATGAAGTCGGACCGGAGCTTTCACTAATGAAGACTTCGCGGCGAAATTTCATTCGGACCGGCGTGATGGCCGCCGCCGCTGCACCGGCTCTTGCCGCTTGGCCAGCAAGTCTTCCAAAAGCCGCCGATCAACAGCCATCCGATCGGCAACCTGCTCCGGAATTTACCGGGCCTGGCGCGAATCCGTATTGGACTTCGCCCGGGCAGTTCGCGACATACCCTCAGAAGGCGCCATTGATTCTTCTGACGGATCGTCCGGTACAACTGGAAACTCCGCGTCCTTATTTTCTTTCGACCTTCACTCCCAATGAGGCCTTTTTTGTCCGCTGGCATCTGCAGACGATTCCCAATGCCGTGGATCTGAAGGAATGGCGCCTGCACGTGGAAGGAAATGTCGAACGGCCGTTGACCCTCAGTTTTCCGGAACTGGTGACTCGATTCAAGAGCGCATCGGTTGCCGCGGTGAACCAATGCTCCGGCAACAGCCGCAGCCGGCTGCAACCCCGCGTCGCGGGAGGGCAGTGGGGAAACGGCGCCATGGGCAATGCCGCATGGACCGGCGCGAAACTACGCGACATTCTCGATGCCGCCGGCGTGAAGAGCGGCTCGGTGCAGGTGCAATTCGAGGGGCTGGACCGGGGCCTCGGGCCCAAGGGCTACGGGTCGAACCGGTTTATGAAGTCTCTCGATTTGACGAATCCCGTGATCGACGAATGTCTGGTGGCCTTCGCAATGAATGACGAGCCGCTGCCAATGCTGAATGGGTTTCCCGCGCGCCTCATTGTGCCCGGCTATTTTGCAACGTATTGGCTGAAGTCGCTTTCCTCGATTCGCGTCCTTGATACGCCCGACGATAATTTCTGGATGAAAGCGGCTTATCGAATCCCCGACACGCCACGCGGCAATACAACACCGGACGGTATGAAATCCGGGAAGGTCGCTACGGTTCCCATTGCCAAGATGCCGGTGCGGTCGTTTCTCATCTCTCCGGATGGTTCGATGAAGATACCCGCCGGGTTTCCGCTGCGTTTGCGGGGGATCGCTTTCAGCGGTTACGGGGGCATAAAAAGAGTCGAAGCCTCCACTGAGAATGGAGCGAATTGGAGCGAGGCCCGCCTGGGACCGGACGCGGGAGAGTATTCCTTCCGGACCTGGTCGCTGGATTGGACCCCTAAGACAGCCGGGAGGTACCAGTTGGCGGTTCGCGCGACGGACACGAAGGGGAATGTGCAGCCAGACGAAGGGGTGTGGAATCCCGGCGGGTATTTGTGGAATAAAATTGAACGGCAGGAAATCGTGGTGGGAGAGGCGAGCTGACAGGAGCAAAGAATGCGCGCACGTAAATGGTATTTCGCGGCGGTCACGGGGCTGTCCATTTTGGCGGCCCGTGTCGTCTACGCTGATTTTCGCGCCGGATATTACACGCCGACAGGACCGGAAACCATTCCCCAGATGCTGCCAAACGTGGCTTCCACGGATGCCACCTATGACGCGGGCCAGTACCCTATTTATTATCCTGAGCTCGCAGCCGGCGACGGAAAGGACGATGTCGAGAACAACTGCGAGCTATGCCACAGTCCTCGCTACATCACCATGCAACCGGTAATGCCGGCGCAAGCGTGGTCCGACGAAGTCAACAAGATGAGAAAAACATTCGGCGCTTCAATTCCCGATGATACGGCGCAAAAGATTATCCAATACCTTGGATCGCACTACACGCCTGAAACGCGAAAGCGTTAGAATAACCGGAGCGGTACCGCAATCGTACCCTTCCTCGGGAGGACGTCCATGATTCGAGCGATCGTCATGCGGTGCGGCTTGGCCGCCACTTTGTGTTTTTCCGCTCTCCTCATTTTTTTCGCAAGTTCGGTCAGTTTTGGAGCACCGCCCAATCCGGGGCAGGGGGCCGAATCAGCCAAGCCCTGGGCGGCTCCGGACCCTGCGACCATTCCGCAAGGACCTTTGGGAGACAGCATCCGCCTGGGCCTGCAGATTTTCAACGAGACGCCGAAATATGCGGAGCGTTACGTCGGCAACAAGTTGAGCTGCACGCATTGCCACGTCGACGGCGGCACGGTTTCGAAGGGGATACCGATGGTAGGACTGATCGGAATTTTTCCCATGTATCGCGACCGTGAAAAAACCATCATCACCTTCGAAGAGCGCATCGAGCAATGCTTTCAGCGCAGCGAAAATGGCCACCGCGTTCCCAATGATGGCCCGGAGATGGCTGGCCTGGTGGCCTACACTCAATGGCTTTCCAAGGACCAGGTCATCGGCCGTCCCTTCCCGGGCCGCGGCCTCGTCAATCTTCCTGAATTGAGCGGAGACGCCGCGAAGGGAAGCCAGATTTACGTGGAACACTGCGCCGTTTGCCACGGCGCGGAAGGAGCCGGAAAACTTCCCGTGGCTCCCGCTCTTTGGGGGCCGGATGCTTTCAGCGACGGCGCGGGCATGCATCAAATCCCCAAAATGGCGGCGTTCGTGCAGCACAACATGCCGCAGGATCAGCCCGGCAGCCTCACGCCGCAAGAGGCCTACGACGTCGCGGCGTACATTCACGGCAAGCCGCACGTCGCGTTCAATATGAAAGACCACATGTAGATCGTGGCCGGGCTTGTTCTCGCTCTCGCGCAAGACTGCGGCCCGGTGCGGCAACCTTGCAGTCATCATATTCCATGAGGGGCTCACCTCAGCCGGAGTTCTTGAGAGGAGAGATTCGGGATCCGGAGAAGCTTTGCGTCGTTTGTGACCAAAGTTGCCCCGAGACTTGGGGCCGTTGCCGCCACTATCGCATCCGATAGTTTGAGTTGATGATCACGTCGCAAGAGGATGGCCAGCTTTTTCACGGATTCACTCAGGCCAATTATCGTAATCTCCGAGAGGAAGCCCTCTATTTTGGACTGCGCAGACTTATCGAGCAGGTGATAGGAGAGTAGTTCGATCTCTGAAATTACAGAAACGAAAAACGGGCTTTTGGGGAGAGGTTGAGACAATTTGCCGGCGAGGAAATAAAGAATCGCATTGGTATCGAGGACTGTTTTCAAGACCACCCTTGCCGGATGCGCAACTGGTATTCGAGCGGGTCCTCGGAAAGCACAATGGTCCCCTCGTAGCTGGACAAATCGGTGTCCCTTGCCTCCTCACTTTGCAAATTCAGTGAGCGCTCAATCTCCAGCCAATCGGTGTAATCGATCTGGACGGCGATGGGTCTTTCGGCGTTGTCCGTGATGATCTTTTTTCTGATGTTGCGCATGGATTCGTCTCCTGCCACATGATCCTCAGAACAGGCAACAAAATTCCTACCGGACGAGGCTCCCGGCAGAGGCCAATGCCTTTATCATAGCGCATTTGCGGGGGCAGTCCGGTCGAATCTAGCCGGGCTTCAATTTGGCCTCGTCGTGTTTTTGTAAGGTATAATTAGAATGTTCACTAGCGGCGCTTTTGGCGCGAGCGGACGGAAAGGAGGATCTTCCCGGCCGAACGGAGGTCTCATGAGAAAACTTGTGCCTGCATTTCCGCTGGCGCTATTCCTCGCATTTTGTTCCGCGCCTTCCCTGTACGCGCATCACGGCAACGCCGAGTACGATATGAAGAGCAAGGTTATGCTGACCGGAACGGTCACCGCGTTGCAATTGGCTAACCCGCATTCCACGGTTGCTTTTGACGTGAAGGATGAAAATGGCACCGTCAACCACTGGGTTGTCGAGTTCGGCGTCCTGCGGGACTTGGTGCAGGCAGGTTGGACAGACACCACGCTCAAGCCAGGCGATCAAATTAAGGTCGCTGTTCATGCGAAAAGCGACGGAGATCGTTCCGGCATTCTCGTGGGAGATATCACCTACGCCGATGGCAAACCGATCTATCTAAAGCCGCCCCCCGGTCAGACTTACCATAAGCCAATGCATTGGTAATTCGTGCAATATTCAGCTGCTGGGCAGCGCTTGATGGTTCGCTCCGCGCTCCTCCTTCTCGAAAGCCTTAATGCGCCGTGTTCCGTTGCACGATCTCAAACTTCTGAATTCTTCTGCCGGTTTCGACTTCGCCCGTGTACAGGTTTCCCTTGGAATCGGAAACGATCACGTGGACGTGATGAAACTGGCCCGCATTGCGTCCCGAGTGGCCCGTTGTGCCCACAACGGAGCCGTCGCTTCGCAGCAGCGTCCAAATCACATTATTTTCGCCGTCATCCACAAGCAGATACTTCTGCGCCGCGTCCTGCGAAAAGGCCAGGTCGTAGGCCGATCCGTTGCCGAGCGTTTGCGGCCGCAACAAAAATTCCTTCACGAATTGGCCCTCTTTCGTGAAGACCTGAATTCTGTCGCTCATTCGATCGCAAACGTAGACCAGGCCGTCCTGTGAAATGTGAACTGCATGAACCGGGTTCCGGAACAGCGGGCTTGGCGAATCCCCAGGCGCATAGGGCATGAGATCGGCGTCGCTCGGCGGTTTGCCGTAGGCGCCCCACATTCGTTTGAAAGCGCCCGTTTCGGAGTCAAACACGATGACGCGGCGGTTGAGGTAGCCGTCGGCGAAATAAATCTCGTGCGCCTTTTCGTCCACGTCCATCCCGGCCGGGCGGCCGAGGATGGTGGTGTCCGAATTGTTCATCGGCGCGGCAGAGGGATGGCCAATCTCTAAAATAAATTTTCCGTCGTTCGTCAATTTAATCGCTTGCCTGTCTTTCGCGCCGTTGCCGGTAATCCAGACGTTTCCGGCGCGGTCGACGAAGATGCTGTGCTCCGAACTCGGCCAGTCATAGCCGGAGCCCGGGCCGCCCCAGGATTTCAATAGATTGCCCTCGGCGTCAAACACGAGCACGGGAGGTGCGGAAACGCAGCACTCGGAAGCGGGAGGAGTTTGCGCCGCGCCAAGATCGTCCTTCGTGTTCGAGCCAGGTCGCTGCAACACCCAGATGCGATCTTGCCGGTCGACGGCCATCCCACCCACCTGGCCCATGATCCAGTTGTTGGGCAACTGCTTTGGCCAGGCGGCGTCAATCTTATATGCCGGCGGGGCCTGCGCCTGGGTTGCCAAGCAAAAACCAAGTCCAAGCAAACCAGCGCCGACCGAAAATAGAACCGCTTTCGTCCATCCACTGAAGCTGGCCATGAAACGCCCTCCGAGTCGCGAGCCGGGTTTTCGATTTCCTTGCCGACCGGGAATATACACCGGACAGCCTCCACGGAGAATGCTCTCCTGGGTTGCGGAAAAGGCGGCCCATTGTTTTGTCATTCCGAGCGGAGCGAGGAATCTCTCATTCTTTTCATCGGCTAAAATCGAGGAGAGATTCCTCGCTCCGCTCGGAATGACAAAATCGCCGGCTATCTCGGCAGTTTGCTGGTCCAAGTTTTTCGATAAAACGCACGACGAACTACGTGTTCGCGCAAATGCTGGTATCATTTGCAGCGCTCCTGGTCTCGTCAGTGCAATCTGGAACAAGAACAATGTGAAATTGGAAATTCCAGCCGGGACACCCGGATTCGGATTTCGCGAAAAGGGACGGTATGAAAATGAAAACGAACGTGGTTCGAACGGCGGCGATGTTGGCAGGATTTATCATAGCGCTGGCGATCGTGTGGCTCGCGCCGATGCACGCGCAGGGTAACGCGCCTAAATTCGAAGTGGATCCTGCCTGGCCGAAGCCGTTGCCGAATCTCTGGATAACCGGCGGAGTTGGCGGCGTGTGCATCGACTCCCGCGACCATGTGTTCATCCTAAACCGCCGCGATTTGACAGACAACGATCTGGACGCGGGGCGTCAGGCGCCGGTGGTGATCGAGTTCGATCCCGAGGGCAACGTGGTGAATTCCTTCGGCGATCCGGACATGACTCCGAACACGCCTCACGGCTGCACCGTGGACCGCGACAATAATGTGTGGGTGACCGGCACCGCCGATGGCATTGTGCAGGAATATACGCATGACGGAAGCAAACTGCTGCTCCAGATCGGCAAGCATGGAGCGGTCGATTCCTCCGACGGCACGGGCAAAGGGAAACCTTTTAATTCCAGCCACGCGGGGTTCTACAAGCCCTCGGGCATAGCGATCGATCCCAAGAACGGCGACGTCTATGTGGCCGATGGCGAATCTCCCGGAGGCAACCATCGCGTCGCAGTGTTCGATCGCTCCGGACAGTTCCTGCGCCAATGGGAGTTGCATCGCACGGAGGCTGAGACCGGCGATGCGTTCACGCCCGTGCTGCATTGCGTGGCTATGGATAACGATGGCTTGATTTACGTGTGCGACCGGCAGGCCCACCGAATCCAGGTGTTCGATAAAATGGGCAAGTTCCAGAAAGACATCCCCGTCGCGTTCGAACAGATGTCCAAGTTGCCGGTGGGTCCCGAGCATGTGCCCGATGCATTAGGATCGGCCGTGTCGGTAAGCTTTTCTCGCGACCCGGGACAGAAATTCATGTACGTGGTCAATCAGGACAACGAGAAAATCGATATCCTCGATCGCGCCAGCGGGCAAATTCTGTCCAGTTTTGGGCGCGTTGGGCGCCAGCCGGGCGAATTTACGTATGCTCATTTCGTGGCCGTGGATTCGAAGGGCAACATCTATGTTAGCGAGGTCGGGACGGGCAAGCGTATTCAGAAATTCAAGAAGGTGGGTGGTGGGTAGGTCGAAGTGGCGCCCGGGGAATCAACCCCCGCAGGCTGAAGCCCGCGCCACTAGCTCTTGGAATTCAGCAACTCGAGACCCTGGTCGGCTTCCTCGGCCGCATCCGGAAATTCCTGCTTTACCTGATTGTAGAGTTTCGCGGCCTGGGCCGGATCGGTCTTGCGGTAATAATCGGCGAGGGCCAGCATGGCCATGGGCTTGGGAACAAGCACGCTCGGTTTATCCGATAATTGCTTGTATAGGTCGACCGCTTGCGAACCTTTATTTTCCCGCTGGTACACTTCGGCCAATTGGAATTTAGCGAGGCCCGCCAAATTTGCATCGTTTCCGGAGATGACTTGACCGAGATTCTTCTCCGCGTCGCCGTACTGCTTCAATTGGACTTCGGACAGAGCCGCATAGTACCGCGCCATTTGTCCGGGTTTAGTGCGTCCGAATTGGGCCGCCACGGCCAGAAATTTCTTGTCCGCGTCGGCGAACTTATTTTTTTCGTCGAGATAAGTAATTTCAGTGGGGTCCAGGGGTTCGCCTGGCGTGCGGATGCGCGCCTGGAAAATTTTCGTGGCGTCGTCGAGGGCCGCCGAAGCCTTTGCCGTCTGCCGCCGCGCGTAACTGTTCCATCCAAAAATCGCCAGCGCCACGACCAGCGCGGCCGTGATTACGATCCATAGTGCCTGTTGATGCGAAGCGACCGATTCGACTCCCGAGACGAACTTCTCCCGGATTTCGTCCTTCTTCAGGTCCCTGCGCAAGATGTGCTGCGCCACAGAATCACCCCTTGAGATGTACTTGAACGATTAATGTTACCACGAATTAGACCACGAATCGGAATGGACCGGACAACTGGTGGTAGATCAGATTGCTCGCGGCTATGTTTTAGCAGGAAACCTATTTTTGGCTGTCCTCCGGCAGCATAGCAATTTCGCGGGGACAGCCAGAAGTGGCTGTACTACCTGGCGAACTGTCTCGCTCTCGGGTAATTCCATGGGTGAATCCCAAGGTTCGGCGCCGTTCGTCACGGTAGACGCGTCTCCGATCCGCCAGTACGATTCTTTCCTCGAAAATACAGAGACCTGCGTATGTCATCCACGAGGACTTCCATGCGGTAATGAATCGAAGTTGTGGAACTGGAACGTCACAACAAGATTGGGCCGGGACCGTCGGAGCACCTGTTCAATTTTTGTCCGCTCGAGAAACAGCAAGCGCAGAAGCCTTGCGGACAATATGCATGGGGCGCCCAACGCGGTTTCTGGCCGGAGGAGACCATCATGTTTGGAAAGGTAAAGAGCCTGCGGGAACTGTTTGAAATCGAACTTCG
>Ga0302324_100006547_pt1 | contig 25081 bp, 14 predicted proteins | sample Palsa_T0_1_FD_201949 | JGI IMG/M metagenome (GOLD analysis project Ga0302324, IMG submission 201949) | Peat permafrost microbial communities from Stordalen Mire near Abisko, Sweden - Palsa_T0_1 | ecosystem: Environmental > Terrestrial > Soil > Palsa > Peat permafrost | place: Sweden: Abisko... | reverse complement strand
GCGCAAGACAGCGGCGGACCACGAGCGCCAGCGGGCGGTTCGCCCTCCCTCTCTGAAGACCAGATCCGCGGCTTATTCCGCCAGGCCGCGGATGCCGATCTCAAGAACGACAAAAAGCAGCGCGATTACACCTATACGCAACGTGAAGTAATGCGCACGCTGGATGGCAAGGGCCGCGTGAAGTCTACCGAATCGAAGACCTACGAAGTGATGGAACTCTACGGGTCGGAGGTGCGCCGCCTGGTGGCCAAAGACGACAAAGCTCTTTCCGGCGAAGCTGCCAGGAAGGAAGAAGACAGAATCCAAAAGGTGGTCGCCCGGCGCACGAACGAAGACGAGAAGGAGCGCGAAAAGAGGCAGGAGAGGGACGATAAACGGCGCGAAGAGGACCGTCAGTTTGTGCGCGAGGTGGCGGACGCCTACGACTTCCACCTGACGGGCATCGAATCGCTGGATGGGCGGGAGACCTACGTGATCGACGCCGAGCCCCGGCCCGGATATCAGCCGCGCCTGAAAGACGCCCGGATCCTGCCCAAGTTCCGCTTCCGCGCCTGGATCGACAAGAGCGAGGCGGAGTGGAAGAAGCTGGATGTCCAGTGTATCGATACGATTTCTTTCGGGCTGGTGGTGGCGCGCCTGCACAAAGGCTCGCGCCTCATCTTCGAGCAGACGCGGGTGAATGACGAGGTGTGGCTGCCGCAACACATGGCGGTGAAGCTGGATGCGCGCGTGGCGCTGCTGAAGGAGTTCAATATCGAGCAGGAAACCACCTATCGCGATTACAAGAAGTTCCGCGCCGATACGAAGGTGGTGCCGGTGGGCGAAGTGCCGGAGCAGCATTAGCGCTTCATTAGCGCTTCATTAGCGCTTCATTAGCGCGGGCGGGGCGGCCTGAGAGGCCGCTGCAGGCTGGGAGCCTGCCCCACAAGGCTGTCGAACAGCCCGAACGTGAAGACATCCGTGGCCGCCGCAATCGTCACATACTGCTTCCCATCGGCCATGAAGGTGATCGGCGAAGCAGTGATGGCCTGCCCCAAATAATAATGCCAAAGCTGTCGCCCGGTGGTGGCGTCGAGAGCCACGAGTTGGCCGTCGTCGTCGCCGAAAAACACCAGGCCGCTGGCGGTTGAAACCGTTCCCGCCCACATGTCGCCGTGCCCGGTCATCGGGTATTCCCAGCGCTTTTCGCCGGTACGTGGATCGAGCGCGCGCAGATAGAATTTGCCCGGCTCTTTGGAGATCGACTCACCGCCGGTGCCCGCGAAGTTCTTCATCGGTTCCGGCGTTTTAGCGGAGGAGCTGTACACATCGCATTGTTCCAGCGTGGGCACATAGAGCAGCCCCGTTTGCGGGTTATAGGAAGGCGACATCCAGTTGGTGGCGCCGCGCACCGACGGGCACACGCGCGTTCCGTTCGGCGAGGGCTCCATGCCGGGGTTTTCGATCGGCTTGCCTTTGGCGTCGATGCCCTTGGCCCAATTCAACCGCTCGACGAAGGGAGTAGCGCGCAGGAATTCGCCCGTGGTGCGGTCGAGCACATAGAAGTAACCGTTGCGATTGGCATGCAGCAGAAGCTTGCGCGGGCGGCCTTCGTACACCGTGTCGAGCAGCACGGGCCAGGCCTGCGCATCCCAATCGTGCGTGTCGTGCGGCGTGAATTGGAAGTACCATTTCAACTTGCCCGTATCGGCGTCCAGCGCCAGCAGCGAATCGGAATACAGGTTGTCGCCGCGGCGCGCGCCGCCGTAAAAGTCGGGCCACGGATTGCCGGTGGTCCAGTAGAGCAAGTTAAGCTCCGGATCGTAAGTGCCATTCAGCCAGGTCGCCGCGCCACCCCATTCGGGCCCCAGCTCGCCCCAGGTTTCCGCGCCCGGTTCGCCCTTGGCGGGGACCGTCCAGAAGCGCCACAGCTCTTCGCCGGTGGCAGCGGAGAGCGCCGCGACGAATCCGCGAACGCCGGTATCGCCGCCCGACACGCCCACAATCACGCGATCCTTGACGGCCATAGGCGCGAGCGTGGAGAACGCACCGCGGCTGGTGTCGGCAAATTCCCGATCCCATAATCCTCCGCCTGTCTTGCGATTCAGCGCGACCAGATGCGCGTCGCTGACCGCGAAGAAGACGCTGTCGCCCAGAATGGCCACGCCGCGGTTCACGTCGCTGCGCTTGGCCAGTTCGTCGCGATAGCTCCATATGGGGCGGCCGGTGCGCGCGTCGAGCGCGTGCACTTCGTTGCTGTTGGTGACGTACATCATGCCGTCGTAAACCAGCGGCGTGGATTCCAAGTGAGTGGCGCCGTCTACATGGTAGACCCAGGCCGAGACCAGCGCGGTCACATTGGCCGGGGTGATCTGCGTGAGCGGACTGTGGCGGTGCGCCGCGTAGTCTCCGGCATAGGTCAGCCAGTCCGCGCCGGCGCCTGCGCGGATCAGACTGTAGCTTGCGCCCGTCGGGACCGGGCGTGCAACCGTTTGAACTACCACGGCGCTGTCGCGTATCGACTGGCGGCCCAGGAACGCAAGCAGATCCTCGATCTCGGTGGAGCTGAGCCGCTGTTTGAAATCGCCCGGCATTAGAGAGGTCTTACGAAAGACCACTTCGCGCAAGCCGGACTTGAGCAAGCGGTGGACATCGCCGCGCGCGTCCAGAATCTGGATCGCGTAATTGGTATTGTCGCGGGCCACGCCGGAGATGGTCTGCCCGGACCTGGCCGTGACAGTGACTCCACCGTAACCCTCGGCGATTTGCGCATTCGGATCCAGCAGCGATTCACGCAGTTGCCGGAAGGAGCGCACCCGGCCGATATTGGAAAGATCGGGGCCGGGAAAGCCGCCCCGGCCGCGGATGGTGTGACAGCCTGCGCAGCCAGCCTTGCCGAAGAATAACGCTTTGCCTGCCTCGACGTCACCCGTGCCCACGCTATCGAACGCGACGGCGGTCAGGTTGCGCAGGTAAGCGACCACCTGCCAGACTTTGTCGTTGGGCAGCCCGGAAGGCGGCATATCCGACCCCTTCACGCCCTCGGTGATAACCGACAGCAGGTGCCTGTTCGTGGAGCCGCGGATCTGCTCGCCTTGTGCCAGGTTGGGACCGCGGCCGCCTTCCGCGGTGGGGCCATGGCAGCCGCTACAGCCTTCCAGATATAGCTTTTTACCGGCGGCGATGGCGTCAGCCTGCCCCGCTACGGGATTCTTGAGATCTTGCTTGTCATTGTCACTAGCAGACTGAGCATATAGGACGGCCGCACCAAGAAGGCAAAGCAGGAAGGAGCGCATGGGAGAGTCACTTTTGCAAGAAAAAGTTCCCCACAAACATCGCATCGATGCCAGAGGAATAGAAACTGCGCACCGCGTCGCGCGGTGTGCACACCAGCGGCTCGCTGAACAGGTTAAACGAAGTATTGTAGAGGACCGGCAGGCCGGTAGCTTTGCCCGCCGCGTGCAGCAGTTTCCAATACACGGGGTTGTCCTCCTGCGAAACCGTGTGCACGCGGACCAGGTCGCCGTTCAGGGCCGCGCTGGCGAAGCGGCCGCGGTGTGCCGGGCGGACGCGGCCCACGGTGGCCAGAAAGCGCGCGTTGGGGCCGCACTCGAAGTATTCGTGCGCAAGCTCCGCCGGTACCGAGGCGGCAAACTTGCGGAACGGCTCGCGATGCTTGATGAAGGCATTCAAATTCTCGGCGGCGTAGATATCCAGCGGCGATGCCAGAATGCTGCGGTTGCCCAGCGCGCGCGGTCCGAACTCCATGCGTCCGTGCATCCAGGCCACGATGCGGTTCTCGGAGAGCTGCGCAATGGCCGTTTCGATGGTCTCTTCCATGGTCAGGATGTAGCGGAAGCGCAGCTTGCAGTTTTCGAGCACGCGCTTGATCTCTTCGGCCGTGTAGCTGGGGCCCAGATAGAGATTATCGAGGCGGATGCGCTGGGGTTGGTTATAGACAGCGTGCCAGGTTTGCAGCACGGCGCCGATGGCGGTGCCCGCGTTTCCCGCCGCCGGCTGTACGAAGACACTTTCAAATGACGAGCGCTCGAGCGCGGAGACCAGCAGTGCGTTCAATCCCAACCCGCCTGCGAAACAAAGGTTACGCGCGCCGGAGCCCGCGATGCGGACCACCGTTTGTTCGACCGCGCGCTGGATGCCCGCCGCCAGCGCAGCGCGCAGCGATTCGGGCACCGCCGCTCCGTCGTCGAGTCCCAGCCGTTCATAAAAGCGGGCGCTGAAGCCGCCGGACGTCAGCCGCTCGGTATCGAAAAAAGACCGGTCCAGGCGTGGCCAGTCACTGTCGCGCATGGGCATGATTTCCTGGAACAAGTCGCGGAAGCGGTCGTCGCCCGCGTCACACGCAGCGGAAAGCCATTGCACCTTGTGCTCTTCCAGGTTGGCGCGGAATCCGAGCAACTCAGTCACGCGGCCATATAGATCGCCCAGCGAGTCGGGATAATACAACTCGTTTTCGAGCGACAGTTGCGTGCCGGCCGCGAGCCAACGCGTGCCGCAGCGGAAATCGCCGGCGCGATCCAGCGTGAGCACGGTGGCCTCTTCAAACGGCGACGGATAGTATGCCGAAGCCGCGTGCGCCGTGTGATGCTCCACCACCACGATGCGGCTGTTGGGAAATCGCGCGCGCAACTGCAGGTGCAGCGGCGCCTCCGGTCCAGCGGCGAACGGGCGCACGATGGCGACGGCGTCAACCTGTTCGGGCGCGACGCCAGCCATGGAGAGGCACGCGGCGATGGACTGTTCGGGCAGGTCCGTGGATCCGGTATGCGCGCCGGGTTTGAGCCCCTGCCGGCTCAGCTTGGATTCTTCGATGGCTGCCACCAGACAACCGCCGCTTAAGATGGCGGATGCGGCGTCGCCCAGAATGCCGCCGATTCCGAGAATGATCATTTTGGCTTCTGGCCGCCTTGCTGGGCTTTCTCGGCCTTCTCGATTTTGGCCCAGGTATCCCGCAGGGCCACCGTCCGGTTGAAGACTGGCCGTCCGGGAACGGAATCCGGATCGGCGCAGAAGTAACCCAGCCGCTCGAACTGATAGCGGCTGCCCTCGGCCGCGTCCCGGAGCGAAGGCTCCAGCCTGGCGCAGGCGAGGACCTCGAGCGAGCGCGGATTCAGATTCGCGACGAAGTTCTCGCCTTCGTCGGTCTCGTTGGGATCTTCGCGCGTGAACAGGTTATCGTACAAACGCACCTCCGCGTCGACGGCGTGCGCAGCAGACACCCAGTGAATGGTCGATTTGACTTTGCGCCCATCCGGCGCGTTGCCGCCGTGCGTAGCGGGATCATAAGTGCAGTGGATTTCTGTAACCTCACCAGTCTTCTGGTCTTTCACCACGCCAACACACTTGATAAAGTAGCCATAGCGCAGGCGGACTTCGCGCCCCGGCGAGAGGCGATAAAACTGCTTGGGCGGCACTTCCCGGAAGTCATCCTGCTCGATGTAAAGCACCCGCGAGAAGGGCACTTTGCGTGTGCCCATGCCGGCATCCTCGGGGTTGTTTACGGCCTCCATCTCCTCGGCTTGATCCGCGGGGTAGTTATCGATCACTACGCGCAGAGGCCGCAATACCGCCATCACGCGGGGCACGCGCTTGTTCAGGTCCTCGCGCAGGAAGTGTTCTAGCAGCGCCAGTTCGATGGAGCCGTTAGTCTTCGAGACTCCGATCGCATTGCAAAAGTTGCGCAGGGCCTCGGGTGTGTATCCCCGCCGCCGGATGCCCGAAATTGTCGGCATACGGGGATCGTCCCAGCCTTTCACATACCCATCCTGCACCAGGGTGAGCAGCTTGCGCTTACTCAACAGAGTATAAGTCAGGTTGAGCCGGTCGAACTCGATCTGTTGGGGATGATAAATGCCTAACTGCCCGACATACCAGTCATAGAGCGGGCGGTGATCCTCAAACTCCAGCGTGCAAATGGAGTGGGTGACGCGCTCGATAGAGTCGGACTGGCCATGCGTGAAATCGTACATCGGGTAGATGCACCACTTCTCGCCCGTGCGGTGATGTTCGGCGTGCAGAATGCGGTACATCACCGGATCGCGCATGTTCAGGTTCTTCGACGCCATGTCGATTTTGGCCCGGAGAGTCCGCGAGCCGTCCGGAAACTCGCCCGCCCGCATGCGCTCGAACAGGTCCAGATTCTCTTCAATCGACCGGTTGCGCCAGGGACTTTCCGTGCCGGGTTCGGTCAATGTTCCGCGGTACTCCCGGATCTGATCGGCGGTAAGGTCGCACACATAAGCATGTCCGGATTTAATCAGTTGAACCGCCCATTCGTACAACTGGCCAAAGTAATCCGAAGCATAGAATAGCCGGTCTTCCCAGTCGCCGCCGAGCCAGCGGACGTCCTTGACGATCGAATCGACATACTCGGTCTCTTCTTTTGAAGGATTCGTGTCGTCGAAGCGCAGGTTGCACTTACCGCCAAACTCGGCAGCCAGACCGAAGTTGAGGTTGATGGACTTGGCGTGGCCGATGTGAAGATAGCCGTTCGGCTCGGGCGGAAAACGCGTATGCACGCGCCCACCGTACTTGTTGGACTTTATATCCTCGATGACGATATCGCGGACGAAGTTCGAAGGGCCTGGGGTGGGATTCATAATCTATACGGAAACTCCTATTGCAACTTCTCAATTGCCTGGCCGATGCGCGTTAGCGAGGTGTCGCGGCCCAATACTTCGAGGGTCGCAAACAAGGGCGGTGCGTTCTTCCGGCCGCATACGGCGACGCGAATCGGCTGGAACATTTGGCCGGTCTTGATCCCCAGCGCGCCCGCGGCAGCTCGCAGCGTTTGCTCCAGTGCGTCGTGCGTGAACCCGGCTGTCGAGAGCGCCTCGCGGCCGCGTAGCAATGCCGCGAGCGCCATGGCGGCGTCGCCTTTCTGTGGAATCAACTCAGCGCTTTCATATGGCGGCAACCGATCGACAAAAAAGAAATCCGCGACAGTCAGTACATCCCGCAATAACTTGATGCGCTCCTGCACCAGGGGAGTGATTTGCAGCATCTTGGCGCGGTCTACGTCGAAGCCGGCGGCGTGTACAAATGGCAGCAGGCGATCGGTCAGTTCTTCCACGGGCAGCGCGCGGATGTGCTCCGCATTGAGCCACAGGGCTTTGGGATCGATGGGATCAGCCTCTGTGAAATTGATCACCGCGTTGCTGCGATTGATGCCTTCGAAGGAGAACGCGGCGGTCAACTCCTGCAGGCCCATCACTTCGCGGTCGTCCTTAGGCGACCAGCCCAGCAGGCACAAGAAATTCACGAAAGCTTGCGGCAGGAAGCCGTTGTCCCGATAGGTGGTCACGCTCACTACCGGGCCATGCCGGCGCTTAGAAAGTTTGGCGCCGTCGGGAGCGATCAGCAGGGGCAGGTGCGCGAATTGCGGCGGCGTGGCGCCCGCGGCCTCGAAGATCAGCACGTGCTTGAATGTGTTGGTGAGGTGGTCCTGTCCGCGGACGATGTGACTGATACGCAAGTCCGCGTCGTCCGCGCAGGATGCCAGGTGATAAGTCGGCATGCCATTGCTGCGTAACAGCGCGAAGTCCTCGATGTCCGCGGTGGATTTGACCTGCTCGCCATAGACCGCATCGCGAAAGCATACGTTGGCGATACGGTCGCGCGGCACGCGGAAGCGGAGCACAAACGGCTCTCCGGCCGCGGCGCGGCGGTCGCTCTCGGCGGCGGAAAGCTCGCGCATGTCCGGATTGAACAGCCAGCCTCCTTCGCCGCGAGCCGCTTCGCCAGCCTCGGCTTCGGCGGGCGTGAAGTCGCGGTACGCGGACCCCTGGCGGAAGATGGCCTGTGCTGTCTCCCGATGCACCGCCAGGCGCTCGGACTGGTGATACTGCTCGTCCCATCCAAGATCCAGCCAGCGCAGCCCGTCGAAGATGGAATCGAGCGAAGACTGCGTATTGCGCTCGATGTCGGTATCGTCGATGCGCAGGATCATCGTGCCGCCGTTGTGGCGGGCGTAGAGCCAGTTGAAGATGAACGTGCGCGCGCTGCCGATGTGAAGGAACCCGGTGGGAGATGGCGCGAAGCGAACTCGTAGCATGGAAGGCCTAGTATAACAAGGGCGTTACGTACGCTGTTTGTTATATCAGGCGGTCCGCGCGCAATAGAACGAGTCCTCCAAGTCTGTCCGGAAGAGGTCACCTTCCTGGAGGCCGCTGGACTTAAGCTCAGACCACTTACAAGCGCCCCGGCAAAATGGAATTGCGGAAGGATGGGTCGGCAGTTGCCGGCGAGAGCTTCTGCACCATGTCATCGCACTGAACGAGCAACATCTGCCCAAGCAGCTCCGCGATATAGGCGATCTACCATCGGTCAATACAGACGCGTGCCCTGGACCCCCGTGCCTTCCCCAGTGCGATATCCTTCAGGTATAAGCGTTGGCCGGGGTTCCATGAGTTTCCGTGAACAACTTCACGCCTACATTGCGCAACTGGAACAGCGTTTGCGTTGGAGCACCTGGCTGCGCGGCTTTGCCATTCTCGCAGGCGGCGCTTTGGTGGCGACCGTGGTGCTGGTCGTTATCGCCAACGCGCTGGCCTTTTCGCGTGGAAGCGTGACCGGCGCGCGCTTCGCACTGATCCTGATTCTGGCCATTGCGGCTGCCGCCGGGTTGGCACTGCCCTTACGCCGCCTGACCCGCCGCCGCGCGATTGGAACCGCCGAATCCGCCTTCCCGCAATTCCAGCAGCGCCTCACCACCTTCGCCGAGCGCGACGGCCAGCATCCTTCTCAGGATCCCTTTATCGAACTCCTGGCTGGAGACACCCTTGAAGTCGCCCGATCCGCCGGGCCCGAGCAAATCGTCACCGGCCGCCGACTCTGGATCTCGCTGGGCATCGGCGCGGGCGCCTTCGCCATTCTGCTCTGGATTATCGCCGCCGGACCCGGCTTCTTGGGTTATGGCGCTTGGCTGCTTTGGACCGGTACGCACCGCGGCCAGCCTGCGCTCTACGACCTGCGCGTGACTCCCGGCGACGCCGTGGTGCGACGCCACGCCGACCAGATGGTCGCGGCGCTCCCCACCGGCCTGCGGTCTCCCAGCGTCAAGTTGCATGCCCGCTTTCAGAGCTCCCCCAGGTGGGAAGAGACTGCGATGCAGCCCACGGCGGCGGGTAGTTTCGCCGGCGGCTACGAATTTCTATTTGCCGGTTTGCGCGAGGACGTCGAATACTATGTCACCGCCGGGGCGATGACCTCGAAGCACTTTAACATTCGCGTGTCCGATTTGCCCGCGGTGAAGCAGATTCGCGTCACCTACCATTACCCGGCCTGGACCGGCATGCCCTCCGATGTGGAGGAGCGCGGCGGCGATCTACGGGCCGTCACCGGCACCCAGGCCGAGCTGGAGGTGTCGACCGACCGCCCCCTGCAAGGCGGCCGGATCCAGCTCGACAACGGACAGCAGATTCAGCTCTCTGGTGGCCGGGATAACGTCTATCGCGGTACCGTCAAGATGGATCGGGACGGCGTCTACCACGTCTCCAGTGTCGAGGCGGGCCAGCCCGTTCGCGTCAGCGAGGATTTCTTCATCGAGGCCCGCAATGCCAACCCGCCCGTGATTTCGCTGGTGCGTCCCGGCCGGGGCGACTATCACGCCAGCCCCATCGAAGAGGTAACCGTGGCCGCCAAAGCCACTGGCGATTACAGCCTCAACAGCGTCACTCTGCATTATTCGATAGACGGCGGCCCCGAGACTACGGTGGATCTACTCCGGCAAAAGGGCGCCAAACAAGCTGAAGGGTCGGCTACGCTCTCGCTGGAGGATTTCAAGCTGCTTCCGGGCGATCTGGTTAGCGTCTACGCTACCGCCAAAGACGCTAACGCCGAATCCCACACCGATATGATGTTCATCCAGGCCGAGCCGTTTGAGCGCGAATTTTCGCAATCGCAACAGTCCGGCGGCGGCGGTGGTGGCGGCGGCCAAGGCAATCAATCCGCGCAGATCTCGCAGCGCGAGAAGGAGATCATATCCGCCACCTTCAAACAACAGCGGGAAAAGAACTCGACCCAACAGCAGGCCACCGACATCGCCAAGCTGCTGTCGCAATCCCAATCCACACTGCGCGATCAGGCCGTCTCGCTTTCCGGCCGGTTGGAGGCCCGCGAGTTGACCGATGAAGTGCACGCCATCGGCGACTTCCAAAAGGATATGGTGGCCGCCTCCAACGCCATGGCGCCGGCCGCGCAACAATTGCAGCAGCAGAAATGGAAGGACGCCATTCCCAACGAGCAGAAGGCTCTGCGATTCCTACTGCGCGCCGAAGCCACCTTCCGGCAAATTGAGGTTGCGTTTGGAGCGCGCGGAGGCGGTGGCGGCGGGGGCGGCGCGGCCCGCGATTTGGCCAGCCTCTTCGATCTTGAGCTCGATACCGAGAAAAATCAATACGAGACCCGCCAAACCGCTGCTACCACCGCCGAACAAAAGGCGCAGGAGGTCGCCGACGCGCTGAAGAAGCTGGACGAACTGGCCAGGCGCGAGGAGGATCTGGCCCAGCAGCAACGCAATGGCGCCCAGACTGCCGGGCAAAAATGGCAGCAGGAGATGCTGCAGCGTGAAGCGCAGCAGCTCCAGCAACAGATGGAGCAACAACTTGCTCAAGATGGCCGGCAGGCTCCGGACGGTCAACAGGGTCAGCAGGGCCAACAGGGCCAGCAGGGCAGCCAGAGCGGTTCAGCTTCCGGGCAATCCGGCGGGCAGGCGGGATCTTCGTCCCCGGCCGGCAGCCGCCAGCAGGCGGCCCAACAGGCGCTCGACCGGCTGCGCCAGGCCAACGACGACATGCGGCGCGCCGTCTCCCAAAGTTCCAGCGGGGCCGACTCCCGCCGCGCCGCCGACCGCTTGCGCCAGGCCACCGACCTGCTTGGCGGTGTGCAGCAGCAGGACGCCGGCGGCCGCCTCGACTCGATGGCTAAAACCGCCGATCAGTTGGCGGCCCGGCAGAAGCAGCAGGCGGATCACGTGCGCGGCTTGGTAGCTCAACAAAGTGCCGCGCGCGCCTCCGGCCAGCCGCAGAGCTACCCGTCCGCCCAGGAAATCGACAAAATGGTCAATGACCGCCAACAGGCGACCGATGACTTATCGCACCTCACCCAGCAAATGCGCACCTCGGCGCGCGAACTCGCGTCCACGCAACCGGCGGCTTCCAATAAGTTGCGGAGCGCGCTCGATGGCATGGACGAAAACGATCTCGGCACCCGCATGCAACGCAGCTCGGATCGCCTGCGCAGCGGCGCGTTCTCCGATCCCTTCGAAGCAGCCCTCACCAGCGACCTGCAAAATCTGGGGCAACAGGTCGGCGATGCGGCTCGCGCTTTGGGAAGCGCGCAGCACGCTTCCAGGGACGGCGCGCTCAACGGCGCCATGGACGATCTGTCCCGTCTCCGCGACCAACTCGCCCGCCTGGGCGAGCGTTCGGGCGCTCAACTCACCCGAAACGGGCCGTCCGGCCAGCTTGGGCAACAGGGTCAACAGGGCCAGCCACAGGCTGGGGAAGCCGGCGGACGGCAGTCGGGTCAGGTCGGCAACCGCCTCGCCGGTCCGGTAGGCAATCGGGCCGGCGGCGCAGCCAATCGCGATGGAAACCCGCTTGGCGCCTATGACACCGGCAATACGCGCATCTCCGGTCACGCCGTGGCGCCCCAACAAGGTCCCAACCCGGCCGATACGCAGCGCCAGATCGACCAGGGATTGAACCTGCTGAACCAGGTTCGCGCCGTAGTGCAGGATAGCCCCGAGGCGCGCCGACAGTTGCAGTCGCTGATCGATCAAATGCGCAACCTGGACCCCAGCCGTTTCCCCGGCAATCCCGCCCTGGTCGAGCAGATGCACCAACAGCTTGTCAGCAGCGTGGACGCGCTGGAGCTGCAACTGCGCCGCCAGCTCGATGAAAACCGGGGCGGCACGATCCGCAATACCGACCCCACCAACGTCCCCGCCGGCTATCGGGACGCGGTCGCAGAGTACTACCGCAAGCTCTCGGGCGGCGGCCACTAGCGGCTCAGGCTAAAATGTCGTGCACCACATTACCGGCGACGTCGGTCAGGCGGAAGTCTCGGCCGCTGTAACGGTAGGTCAACCTGGTGTGGTCCATGCCCAAGGCGTGCAGAACAGTGGCGTGCAGGTCATGAATGTGCACGGGATTCTCCACCGCCTTGAAGCCGAACTCGTCCGTGTTGCCGTACGTCGTGCCGCCTTTGACGCCACCGCCGGCCAGCAGGGTGGAGAAGCCGTGACTGTTGTGATCGCGGCCATTTTGCACCTTCACCAGTCCGCTGACTTCCATGACCGGCGTACGGCCGAATTCGCCGCCGATAATAACCAGCGTTTCCTTTAGCAGGCCGCTCGCCTTGAGATCGGCCAGCAGCGCGGCGATGGGGCCGTCGGCGTCCTGGGCCAGTTTGCGATGAATGAGGATGTCGTCGTGGTTATCCCAGGGCTGGCCGTTGCCGTAATACACCTGCACCATGCGCACGCCGCGCTCCACCAGGCGGCGGGCCATCAGACAGCCGCGCCCAAAATCATGGTCGCCGTAACGGGCGCGGATGGCTTCGGGTTCTTTCGCGATATCGAAAACTTCCGGCGCTTCGCTTTGCATCCGGTAGGCGATTTCAGCCGCCTGGATGCTGCTTTCGAGCTGGCTATCTTCGTCTGTGCGCTTCTCTTCGATCAGATTCAACTGGCGCAGCAGATCGAGCGCGCGCCGCTGTTCGGGCAGTGGCGTTGAAGGATTGCGGATGTAGTTGATGAGTTTGTCGGGGGTCTTCTCACTGTTCGGGATGTAAGTGCCCTGATAGATAGCCGGCAGGAACGTGGAGCTCCACAGTTGCGCCCCTACGACCGGGTAACCCGGGCACAAAACCACGAAGCCGGGCAGGTTCTGGTTCTCCGAGCCGAGGCCGTAGGTCAGCCACGAACCCATCGACGGACGGCCGGGAACACGATGACCACAGTTCATCAGGAAGAGCGACGGCTCATGGTTCGGGATCTCCGTGTACATCGAGCGAATCACGCAGACATCGTCAATCGCGTCTCCCAGCTTGGGGAAGATCTCACTGATCTCGATGCCGCTCTGACCGCAGCGGCGGAAAGCGAAGGGCGAGCCGAGCAGGTTGCCGGTTTTGCGCTCACTCTGCAGGTTGCCGCTGGGGATGGGTTGGCCGCTGTACTTCTGCAGCATGGGCTTGGGATCGAACGTATCCACCTGCGAGGGACCGCCGTTGAGAAAGAGAAAGATGACGTGTTTGGCCGAAGCCGCGAAGTGCGGGGCTTTGGGGGCCATGGGGGCGGACGCGCCGGACGGAGTCATGCTCCCAGCCGTTTTCGATGCGCTAAGGATACCGGCGAGCCCGGCCATACCGAAGCCCGTTCCCATGGTGCGGAGTATTTGCCGTCGCGATGGCTTAAAGGTCATCTGGTTCTTTCCTTAGTTGAGATAGGTGAACTCATTGGAACTTAGCAGGACCTGAGTATATGCGGGCCACGCACCGGCGTTTCTACTGATGAATTCGTGAGCCAGCCTGCGCTCTTCAGCCGTGGGATCGCGCTGCAGCACGAAGTGGTAAGTGGCCGTAATGCGCTGGTCGTCACTGGATGCGCTTGCGGCAACTCGCGCGGCCAGGGCGGTGGACTGATCGATCGCGAACGGACTGTTCATGAAGAAGAGCTTCTGCAGCGGAACGGTGGTTTGCAGCCGCTGCTCACTGGTGTTGTTCGGATTCGGAAAATCGAACAGCGCCAGCATCGGATCGAGCTGGCGGCGCGAAATGTAGGCGTAGACCGTGCGGCGGTTGTTTTCTTTGTCGAGCCGGACGGCCGGGCCGCCTGCCTGCAAATCGAGCTTGCCCGAAACGTACAGGATGGAATCGCGGAGCGATTCTGCGTCCAGGCGGCGGCGATTGTATCGCCAAAGCAGGCGGTTGTCGGGGTCTTCGGCATAGTTGCGGGGGGAGGGCGCATCGCTCAACCCATAAGCGGCGGTCAGCATCATCTCGCGATGCAGTTTCTTGAGTGACCAGCCTTCGCGCACAAACCGGCCGGCGAGATAGTCGAGCAGTTCGGGATGCGAGGGGCGGTCGCCCTGCGCGCCGAAGTTGCTCGGCGTGCGCACCAGGCCGTACCCGAAGTGCTGCTGCCAGACGCGATTGACCATAACGCGAGCGGTCAGCGGATTGACAGGGCTGGCGATAGCTTCGGCGAGTGCCAGGCGCTCTTTGCCGCGCGCGAAGGGTTCCGGTTCCGCCGGAGACAGGATTGCCAGAAAGTGCGGGGGAGCCGCTTCACCCGGGTTGTTCTGATCGCCGCGGATCCAGACATGTTGTTCCTCGGGCTTCTCCTTGTCGACAATGGTTTGCAACACGGGATAAGCAGGCGGGAGATCCTTCTTCAGCGCGGCCACCTGTGCGCGAAGCTGGGTCAGGCGATCGAGCCAGACGCCCGCGAGGAAACGGTCGATTCTGCCATCCTCTTTCTTGGAGTCTCCGTAGAGCAGGATGCCGTGCTCGCCGAGCATGTCTTCCCAGAGGCCGAACCTGGCGCGGTCCAATGAGACGAGATTCGCTTTCGAGAGATCGTCGCGAGAGGGATCGAGACCCAGGCGAATGTGGTTTTCGTCGTCGACGTGCGCCTTTTCGGCGATGACGCCGACCACCTGGGCCTGGAATTCCGTGGCCGCCTGCGCACGCTGGTCCGGCGTTCGAGCCGCGTACCAATCCTTCAGAAAGGGGTGTTGCTTTTCCGGATCGGCCAGATACTTCGTCCAGCGGGCGAGCGTTTCCCGATCGAGAGACGGGCCGGGGGGTGTGTCTGTAACTTCACTCCAGCTATCGCCGGAGGCGAGCACATACCGCGCGGTCTCGGACGCCAGGATGAGACCCAACTGTGCGGACTGCGCGTCGACGTACTCCTTGAGTTCTTTCTCTTTTTTCCGGATAAGGTCTTCCTGGGCTTTATATACATCGACGGTTTCCTTGGCAGCCAGAGGAACCTCATGCAGCTCCGTGTTGCGGAAGATGCCCATCAGAGAGTAGAAATCGCGGGTGGGAATAGGGTCGTACTTGTGATCGTGACACTGCGCGCAGGCCACCGTGAGCCCGAGGAAAGCGCGGGACGTGGCATCCACGCGTTCGTCCTGCATCTCCGGGCTTAGGGCATAAAAGCCGAGGCCGGCTTCGTATTTTTCGCGATCGGGAAGCTGATCGCCGGCGATTTGGGCTTTGACGAAAACGTCGTAAGGCATATCGCTCTGGATGGCCTGAATCACCCAATCGCGATAGCGGTAGGAAGCCGGATAGGGGTCGTCGTGTTCCGAGTCCAGCCGGTCGTCGGAGTAGCGCGCGACATCCAGCCAGATACGTCCCCAGCGCTCGCCATATCGCGGCGAGGCGAGCAGACGATCCACCACTTCGGCGAACGCATCGGGCGATCGATCCTGTTCAAATGCAGCCACCTCTTCGGCTGTGGGAGGGAGGCCGGTGAGATCGTAGGTGGCGCGTCGAATCAGCGTGCGCCGGTCGGCGCGGCGGACCGGATGCAGCCCGCGCGCCTCGAGTTTTGCGGCGATGAAACGGTCAATCTCCGTGCGGCCCCAATCGGCATCCTTCACGTCTGGCGGAGTCGCGGGCTGGACGGGTTGGAACGACCAGAACGCGCGCTGCTCCGCCGTGATTTTATAAGGCGGCGATTTCGGGGCGGCTTTCCCATCCTGCGGCCACACTGCGCCGGCTTTCACCCAGGCTTCGACAGCGGCTACCTGGCCGGCGGCCAGTTTGCCGGAGGGCGGCATCTTGGGGTTTGCATCGTAGCGCAGAGCTTTCACTAGAAGGCTGGCGTTGGGATCTCCAGGAACAGCCACCGGACCGGATTTCCCGCCCTTGAGGAAGTGTTCCCGGGAGTCGAGTTGCAACCCGCCACTGCGCGCTTCGGTGTGACAGGCGAAGCATTTCTCGGCGAACAGGGGGCGGATCTTCGTCTCGAAGAAATCGGTGTCGACGGAACCCGGCGCCGGCTGAGCAGGTAAAGCCAGTGCGGTGGCAGCCAGGAGGACAAAGCTGCCGGCCACTGATCGCATACCTGATTTTACAGCATATGTGAAATGCAATCCGGCGCCGCCACCCGGATGTACAGGCCATCGTGGCGGACTTCTTCACTGGCGCCGATGCTCGAGGCTTCACGGACTGTGCGCGACCCTTTGCCTTTAGCGATCACTGCCTTGGGCTGCGCGGCGGCTGACATTTGCCTTCCCAGCGGTTTCACTCAAGTTTTCCAGCAGATGTTACGTTATGGCTATCGCAAGTCGCGCGAGCTGGACGACAACGAGAGGAGAGGATTAGATGGTTGACAAACCGATAGAGAGGGAGTTGAGCGGTTTCTGGAGTGAGGACCGGCTACTGAGTTTCTTCCTTGCATTTCTGGTGCTGATGACGATTTTCGTTCCGATGGTTGGCCTGTCGCGCCCGGGGCGAATTGCAGTAGACCTCATTTTAGCCCTCATGCTCCTCTCCGGCGGAATCGCGACCGTAACCAAGCGGATGCTGCTGTATCTCATTGTCGCGCTGACCATTCTGGAATTCAGTGCGGACTTGCTCGTCGAATTCAACCCTTCGTTAAGCCTCAGGGGCTGGGACACGGTGCTCAAGTTGTCGGGCATGGCCATACTCGTAGTCATGACCTTGAAGCAGACATTTCTTCCCGGCCAGGTGAACGTGCACCGGGTCATGGGCGGCGTCGCTGCCTACCTGCTGATCGGTGTGACCTGGGCGTTCGGCTACAAACTGCTTCTGGAGGAAATGCCTGAGGCAATCCACTTCCAATCGTCCTTCGCGGGCATTGCCACAGGTGAACCCGCCCGTTTGCTTTATTTCAGCTTTGCAACCCTTACCACCTTAAGTTACGGCGATGCGTATCCAGTGCATCGCGTTGCGCGCTCGCTGGCCATAGCAGAAGCTCTTATCGGACAACTGTACCCCGCGATCCTGATCGCCACATTGGTCGGGATGGCATTGCAGGCCCGGTTTGCCGCGGCTCTCAAAGGAACTGAGTCCAAGTGACCGAACTGGAGTACAGGAGGGACTCGACTGACTTTAGTTAGCTGCGAAGGCAGGTTATCGTTATTGGGTACGCGGTATGCGGATCCGAAAGAGGCAGGTCTACAGTGATCGGCGCGTGATCCGAAACCCCGTCGGGCACGGCATTGTTCAGCTTGCGCATGGTTACGGGGAAGTGCGGAGCGAATTCAAACCTCATTCCTCCGCCACGAGGCTGCGCGATGAAAGGCTTCACCAGGAACCAGTCCAGCTTGTAGCGGCCCACCAGTCCGCCAAAGTCCCCCATCAATGTAAACGTCGGCTCCAATCCCTTGCCGGCCCGCTGGTTGCTATTCGCCAGAGTTCCCCTTTTCTGGTTCAGGTTGCGTTCCGTCTCGCCGCGAAAATCGAAAGCCTTGTCATCGGCGAAACGAAACCTCTCCACATGTCGGAAAAGGATCGACTCCCTGTTTTAACGCAGGATTCTCAGGGGTCCCAAATGGCTCGTAAGCTCACGCCTTCAACAGAGGATCAGATTTGGTGCATAAGCGGGCTGTCAAAAGGAACAGCGCTTGATTTCGACCTTCATGGCGGGCTCATGAAGATATTACTACGCAGCTATTTTTCGCTCTGGCTCGCTGGATAAGATTCAATCCTCTCCCGAAGTGCGGACAGGTGTGGCATAGCCACGCCGATGCTTTCTCCGGTATTCAGCACATCGAAGTAAAACCGCTTCATCTCCTCCGCACTGTTGGCGAAATGACTTGCCTGGACAAGGCGCCGTCCTTTTTCAGTAAATCGGATACCCCATGCAGCAGCCAGGCAGGCAAGCCAAACGGGCGTGTTCAAAACACTTCTCGCTTCGGGGTAACTTCCCGGATTGACGCCGCGCGCCGCAACCACACCCAGTGCCTCCCGCACGTCCCATACCCCCAATCGCAAGGTCCTCAGATTCCGGGTGGCTTCGGCGATACCTCCCGCCCAAAGGCAGAAGCCTATTCCGCCTGCGTTGATCGCGTGGTGCACCCAGAGCCATTCGACGATATTTGGTTTCACGTCCAAGGTGAACCCTGCGCTCTGGAACAATTCGGCGACAGCGCTGAACCTATCCGGATCGGAACCCTCCAACATGCCAAGGCGCACCGCGGGGTCCACGGTTGCCACGAGGATGCCCTTGGCATCCACACCGCCAGTGGCTTTGGCATAACCCCAAAGGGCGGAAGATCTTGCCAGAATTCGGTCAATATCCTCTGTTCCATCCCAATTTGCAGTGAATAAGAGAATGGTAGCGCGAGATGCATCGGGCTGGTACTGCTGAATAGCCTGAACGGCCTGGTAGTGCTTGGTCGCGACAATCACGATGTCGAAATTGTCGGAGCGGTTGATCCGCCGAACTGTCTTAGGAGCATAGGTAGCCCGAGTGTGTTTGGGATAACCGCTGCGCAGATCCAATAGGTCCAAGGTGTCAGTGGCAGGAAGCCCCTCTTTCCGCACGACATGGGTGACATCAATGCCCGCTTTGGATAACGCCCAGCCGTAGATTGTGCCAACCACACCCCTACCGACGATGAGGACTCTCATTTGGCTGGGATCTCCTTTTTGAGCTCTCTAAACTGCCTATGGTAATGCGATTCATACAGTCTGATTCGCGTGAACGAGTTCTGACCGGCCGAGCCAGGATTTCGTCCCTGCGAAGCACAAGGAAAGCAGCCTTGCCCTCCACGGCATCTTCAAACTCGCGCACCTTGCCCGGCCAGTTGTGCTCGATCAGGATCCGCACCACCTCCGGCTGGAAACTAAGGATCGAGCGGCCTTGCTCGTCCAGGTGCTTTTCGCTCCGAGCGGGGCGGATTGGTGTGGATGGCTGTGGCGATCGGCTCTTTGCCCGCGCCGGTATCGCCGGTGATCAGCATGGTAGAGCGGCTGCTGGCCGTCTGCACCACCACGCGATAGTCGGCTGTACGTGTATTTATGCTATTGTATGTACAAGCGCGCTTCGAATGGGATGAAGCTGTCGCGGCGCTGGCGTTCGACGACCCGAACCATCGCAGCGAGCAGGATCGCTTCGTGAACGGCGAGGAGCGCTGGCAGACCGTCGGTCTGGTGAACGACCTTCTGCTTGTCTGCCACACGTGGACCGAGGAGACGTCGTTCGGATCGTCTCGGCTCGAAAAGCGAACCGCACGGAAAGGAATCGTTACTATCATGGCTATCGTCCGTTATGAGCGCAAGCCTGGCGACCCGCTCACGCGCCGGCAGAAGGCAAACCTGAAGCGGATCGCTGAAATCAAAGACGAAGATATTGACTTCTCCGACATTCCCGAGCTGACCGATGAGTGGTTCGCGCGGGCGGTGCGGGGCAGGTTCTACAAGCCAGTCAAGGAAATCGTTTCGATCCGTCTGGATAAGGACGTGCTCGCATTCTACAGGAGCCCAGGAGCGGGTTATCAGACGCGCATCAATGATACCTTGCGCGCGGCGATGCAGGCTGCGCTTTCAGCAAGACGGAAGGCGCGGCGTAAATGATATGATCCAAATTGGTTAGGGAAGGCAGGGCACGGAAAACCGTTTCGCGCAAGCAAGTGTTCGGGCATTGCTGAGTCTTCCCGAATAGGCTAGCACGATCGATGTTATGTTAGTGATCCTTAGAAAACTCTTTCAGGCTCCGAAGCGGCCCTGTCAAGGACAGCCTCTTTGGATTAACAATGAAAGATAGCTTGAGACTCGACCGACAAGGCCAGCCGCGGAGGAGGTTATTGTGACGCGGACAGCGACAGCCAAGCTGCTATTTATTCTTCTCGGTGCGGCATCCTGCAACGCGCGCAGCGAGTTGCGCGAGGTAGACCGGCTGGCTGGGCGAGCCGACGCGGTGGTTGTGGGGGGCGTGCAATCCGGGATCCAGAGCGGCCATTCGATAACGTTCGTGCTCACAGTCGATCAGACCCTTAAGGGGGAGTTGTCCCCAAGTACCACGGCGAGCGTTTCGTGGCAATGTGCAATGTCGGCCAACAAAGACCTTAAGGGGAACTACGGTCTTTGGTTCCTGGCGAAAGCGGACGGCGGCCTATGGACGCTCCTGGGGGTGCTGCAGGGCCAGTACCCGTTCGAGTTCGCTTACTTTCCCGTGCCGAAGGGCGTGCCGACAATCGCGACCGCCTCGCCGCCAGCGACCGTCAGCGACCGCATCGCAGTCGAATTGGCCTCCGCTTTGGAGGTCTATACGGACTATAGCCAACTCTCCCAGTTGGCGAGTGGGCTGCTCGGGATCGGAGACAGCGCGGTCACTCTGAGTTTGTACCAGAGGTTGCGCACGAGCACCGACCCCTCGCTTAAATTCGTCGGCGTGAGCGGACTGCTCAGGTCGAATGACATCTCGGTCCTGGCGGATGTGGGCAACGATATCGGGTTGATCCCGAACTTGCACGCGATTGGCCTAATTCCCGCAATATGCGGAGTGCGCAACCCACTCGCCACTCAGTACTTGGGCAAGATTGCAGCGTCTATGGATGAGGAATTGCAGCGGTGCGCGGCCATGGCCCTGGACTACATTCACACCCTCGACACGCTGCCATTTCTAGCCCAATTGCTGGCAAGCGGTGACCCGGCGACTCGTGAGTACGCCGTCCAGGGCCTGAGCCGCTTCGTGGACAATCTACCCATCCAGAACCAAAGCAACATGCTCAATGGCGGGGCCCTCATGGCGCAAGGGCCGACGCCGTACCGCACCCCGGAGACGGACAAGTATTCGCTCAGTAGGGGCTGGCTCAACGGCCAGGATGACGCGCCATACCTCGTATTCTGGAAATCGTGGTGGGCTGCGACGGGAAGCAAGATTGCCGCCAGCGCGCCGTAGGCCGGGTCCCGCGGCGGGAGAGGCTTTACTCCGCTGGGCGCTAACTACTTTAACCAGCGGCGCGCGGGGACGAGGGCAGCCTTCCGCGAGGACCCGTTTACCGGCTGAACGCGATCGACGTCGTGCTGCCGCCGTTGCGTCGAGTGCAGCGATGGCGTCCCGCGCGCCTATTCCGATTTCTTCGGAATCTTGATATCCAACCTTTTAATTTTCTGATTCAGCGTAGACAGCGGCACATGCAAACCGGCGGCAGCTTCGGTCTGGCTGCCATTATGCTGCTCCAACCGCTCCAGAATGATGCGGCGCTCGAAGTCGGCCACGATCTCGAACAGCGATGCGTCGGCGGGCAGCGCGCCGCCTTCTCCGCGGCGCAAGCGGATGCCGCTCGATTGCAACAGGTGATCGGGCAGCACGTCCAGCGGCACCGCCGGGTCGGTGGCCAGCACTACCGCGCGCTCCACGGCATTTTCCAGCTCGCGCACGTTGCCCGGCCAGTTGTGCTCCATCAGGATCTGCATCACTTCCGGCTGGAAGGTGAGCACCGAATGGCCGTGCGGGTCCAGGTACTTTTCATTCTCCCGGCAATACTTGGTGAAGAAGTGGCTCACCAGCGCCGGGATGTCTTCCTTGCGCTCGCGCAGCGGCGGCAGCACGATGTTGATGACGTTCAGCCTGTAATACAGATCCTCGCGGAAGGTGCCCTCGTCCACGCGCTTCTTCAGATCGTCGTTGGTGGCGGCCAGGATGCGCACGTCCACGCGCACCGGCTCGGTCGCGCCCAACGGGATAAACTCCTTCTCCTGGATGACGCGCAGCAGCTTGGCCTGCATGTCCGCCGCGATGGTGCCGATCTCGTCGAAGAAGATGGTGCCATGGTCGGCCACTTCGAAATAACCCTTCTTGGTGTGGATGGCGCTGGTAAAGGCGCCCTTTACATGGCCGAACAGCGTGGATTCCAGCAGGTCGGCGGGCAGCGAGCCGCTGTTCACGGGCACGAACATGCGCTCCGAGCGGGGCGAATTCGTGTGGATGGCTTTGGCGATCAGTTCTTTGCCTGTGCCGGTTTCGCCGGTGATCAGGATGGTGGAGCGGCTACTGGCCACCTGCCCCACCAGGTCAAGCAGGCGCAGCATGCGGTCGCTCTTGCCGATGATGTTGGGGAAGCTATAGCGCTGCTTCAGGGCGCGCTTGAGGTGGGTATTCTCGTACTCCAGGCGCCGCTTGGAGATCATGCGGTCGATCTCGATCAGCAGCTTCTCGTTGTCCCAGGGCTTAGAGAAGTAATCGTTGGCGCCCAGCTTCAGGGCCTCCACGGCGGCTTCCACGGAGCCGTAGGCGGTGATCATGAAGATGGGAGTTTCGCGATCGCGTCCGCGCACTTCGCGCAGCACATCCATGCCGGAGCGGTCGGGCATCATCAGGTCGAGCAGCACCATGTCGTAGGCGCGCGATTCGATCTTGCGCAGGCCCTCGGTGCCGTTCGCGGCCAGGTCCACAACGTAGCCTTCCAGGCTGAGGAGCGTTTCGAGGCCTTCGCGGATATCCATCTCATCATCCACAACCAGTACGCGGCCTTTATCGGCGGTGGTGGAGAATTCAGGGGCTGACATTTCAAGCGGCATTCACGGGTTGTTTGGATGCGGACAGGCCGGATACCTGTCCTGCTGCGGTCCGCGACCATGGCAGCCGCAGATGGAAACGAGTGCCACCCTGGCGGCTGGATACCTCGATGGAGCCTTTGTGTTCCTGGACGATCCCATACGTCACGGCCAGGCCCATGCCGGTGCCTTTGCGGCTCCCTTTGGTAGTGAAGAACGGATCGTAGATGCGCTGGATGTGCTCGGCCGGGATGCCGTGGCCAGTGTCGGAAACATCCACACGCGCGCCGGATTCCTCGGCCCAGGTGCGCACCGAGAGCACGCCGCCGCCATCCATGGCGTCGCGCGCGTTTAGAAACAAATTGAGGAAAACCTGTTGCAGCTTGCCGGCGTTTCCGTGCACGGGCGGCAAGCCGGCGGCCAGATCCAGCTTTACTTCCACGCCCACCTTTTGGATCTGATGCTCGAGCAACGACATGGTCTCGCGCACGACCTTGTTCAGGTCCACATCGCCGAAAGAAGTGGTGGATGTGCGCGAGAAATTCAGCAGCGAGTTGACGATCTCGCTGGCGCGGAAGGTCTGCTTGGCGATCTTGTCGAGCAGGATGGATTTCTGGTCGTCATTGGCCACTTGTTTGGCCAGCATCTGCGCGTAGGTCGAGATCACCGCCAGCGGCGTATTGACTTCGTGGGCCACTCCCGCCGCCAGCAGGCCGATGCTCGACAGCTTGTCGGCCTGCACCAGCCGCTGCTCCAGCTCGGCGCGGTCGGTCACGTCGTCGAAGATGATAAGGCGGCCGATTTGTTCGAAGTCCTTCGAGACCAAAGGGGCGATGGCCACGTTCAGCGTCGAGCTAGCGCCATTTTGAGCGGCTAAAGCCGGTCCCGCCGAAGCTCCCCCGTTGATGGGCACGGGCGCATGGCTCGGCAGCACGGACAGCGCCGTGGGGTGCAGCACGAACTTGTAGATGTGGTGAATGCCGGTCTGCCCGCGCACGCGCTCGAACTGATCCGAAAGGTCGGCGGGAAACAGCTCGGCCAGTTTGCGGCCTACGGCGGATTGGCGCGGGATTCCGGTAAGCTTTTCGATTTGCGTGTTCCAGCTCTCGACGCGGTCGTCCAGGTCGGCGGCCAGGATGCCCACATTGATGGATTCCACGATGTTTTCGCTGAACTCCTTGAGACGCTCGTATTCCTCCACCTTGCGCTGCAGCGAGCGATAGAGGGTGGCGTTCTCGATGGCGATCCCCACATAGCCGGAGATGGTGGCCAGGAGTTCGACATCCACGGTGGAAAGGAAGTCGCCGTCTTCGGTGCGGCTCGCGCCCAGATAAGCGATGGTCCGGCCGCGTACGGTGCAGGGAAGATAATAGGTAAGGTCCAGGTCCGCGATGGCGGCGCGTACGGACGGGGGCCAACTCCGCGATACCGCGTCCAGTTGATGGCGGGTGCGCTCGAAAAAGATATAGGGCTGCTGCTGATCCCACTTCAGGAAGCTCAAATCCAGTTGGTCGGCGGCCGGCTCCGATGGCCGGCGGCGCGCACCCATGGACATTTTCAGGCGGAAAGCGGGCTTACCGTCCGGACGCTCCTCCGCCAGGAACACGGCCATGTGGCGGATCGAAAGCGTCTGCAGCAGGCGGTCGCAAACCGAATTCAACATGGCATCCAGGTCGGTTTCCGCGTTCAGCTCGCGGGCGAACTCCACCAACGTGCGGCGATAATCGTAACTGTCGCGATAGAAGTGTTTGTCGAGCCGCTCCTGAATCCAGTTGCGGATCGGCTGGAACAGGAAGGCAGCCACCAGCATCACCGCGATCAGGCCGGTGTTGCCCACATCCTTGAAGTTCTTTTGCACCAGGCTGCCGAGCGAGAACACGATGCCGTAGAACGCCGCCAGCACGCAAACCGTCGCCAGCGTGTACGCATACCCGCGCCGGAAGAGAATATCGACGTCCATCAGCCGGTAGCGCGCGATGGCATAGGCCAGGGTCAGCGGGATGAGCGCCAGCGAAAGGACCGAAAGCCGCATATATTGGTTGGGCAACATCCCCAACGCATAGGGCGCGACGTACAGGATCGCAAAAGGCAGGATGCCGCAGAAGGTCCCGTTGCGCAGCCACTTCAACTGCTGGCGCACGATGGGGTCTTCGGCTTTGCGGTATGCCAGGCTCAGCACCAATCCGCCCAGCAGGTAGGGAAGCACCAGCAGCGGCTGCCAGATGCGGTCGAGCATCCAGCGCAATTCCAGCAGCGAGATGCCGATCTGCAGGGTGCCGGAGGTGATCGCCAGCCAAAGCGCAAAGAGCAGCGCGGGCGGTAGATATAGGATCGCCACCCAAGGCTTGGAACGGAACCAGCGGCGCGGTTCCGGGAAAGTCAGGCAAAAGTGCAGAAAAACAGTCGGCGCGAGCAGGCCGGCCGCCACATTGCAAAAGTAAATGACTTTGTCAAAGCCATTCAGCTTGCCGGTGTAATGAAAGCAGAACAAGATGAACGAAACCAGGCACAGAACGTAGAAATGCCGCGCCATGTGGGCGCTGCCGCGCCGGTAGTAGACGAACAGGCCGATCAGAAGATACGCCGCGCCGACCAT
>Ga0302324_100006546_pt1 | contig 25082 bp, 27 predicted proteins | sample Palsa_T0_1_FD_201949 | JGI IMG/M metagenome (GOLD analysis project Ga0302324, IMG submission 201949) | Peat permafrost microbial communities from Stordalen Mire near Abisko, Sweden - Palsa_T0_1 | ecosystem: Environmental > Terrestrial > Soil > Palsa > Peat permafrost | place: Sweden: Abisko... | reverse complement strand
GACTCCCTTGCCCTCGCCGACCCCCTCGCCCTCACCGACGCCGAGCCCCACGCCGTCGCCGACGCCGCTGATGTGGCCGACGACGCAATCGTCGAACGCGTTCGCGGTCTACTATCCGACCGGCTCGTTCACGGCCAATATCAATAACGGGAACACGAACCCCATACCGGTCGTCGACTTCAACTCGCTGCCGCAAGATGTCAGCGCGGGCAACTTTATCTCGCTTCAGCTCAGCGGAGGCGCGACGCTCACCAGCGGCGGGACCGTCACCTTCAATATCGCGGACTGTCAGTCGACCGACGCCAACTTCGATACCATCAACAACATCATCCTGAGTCCGGCCGGACCCGTCACGACGAACGGCTCGCCGATCACGGTGTTCGTCGAAAACGATGCGTTCTCGGCGCTCGGGTGCGTCGTCAGCGCCTCCGATGGAACGTCGACGGCGCCGCTCCAGGTCTACGTCGGAAACTTCAGCGCCATCGTCAACCGAGTGAAGAGAAAGTGATGCCGCACGTTCGCCTACTCCTCGTGATCGCCGGGCTCGCGATGGTCGCCGCCTGCGGCGGCGGCGGCGGCGGGAGCACAACCGCGCACGTCCCGGCCGCGACGTCGGCCCGCAAGCCCGACGCGACGCTGACGCTGACCATCGTTCCCAGTGTGGTTCGGCACGGGACTCCGCCCAAGAAAGCGAAATCGCGCGGCCGCAAACCGAAGTTCATCGATCCGTGCTGCGACGGCGTTTTGGACCTCGCGTTCTACCCCTATAACAACGCGGGTGCTCCGGCGCCGTCGACGACGGCGGGCCCGATCCCGGTCGCCAGTTTCGGACCGACGGTCGCGAGCGTCGCGGTGTTCTCCGGAAACGGGTTCGCGGTCGGAAACGAATACGACGGTGAAGGTCAGCTCCTCTCGACCAACAACGCGAACTCCGTTTTCTACCAGCTCGACCCGGGAACGACCGAAGCGATCTCGATGAGCCTCACGCTGTATCCGGCGGACATCTTCCTGAGCACCGATCAGACCTTACAGCAGGCCGGCGACGCGAGCACCATGTGCGTGAACGTCGGGTCCGCCAGCGGCATATACTCGATGTTCTTTGCGCTCCTTCCGGCCGATGCCGACTACGACTACCTGCCGCTCGCACCGGCGAGCTCGTCGACGCCGCCGCCGGGCGGTCTCAATTCGAGCGTGTCGTTATCGGGCATCACGAATGGAACCGACGTGAACGGCGGCACGACCACGATCAACCCGACCACTGCGACCTGGAACGGTTACGCCGTCTACAATTTCGTCTATGCGCCGAACGCCGAGGGTGCGGTTCCGTTTGCTCCGCCCGTGAACGCGCAGGCCCAGGTCTACGACCCCCAGTACGGCGGGACGCTCAGCTTCCCGATCACGGTCGACCCCTCGAACTGCGACGACTAGGTTCAGTCGTCGCCCTCGTGGAGGTGCAGGTGGCAGCCGTCCTCGGCGTCATCGAGCACCTCGCGCGCTTCGGTGAGCACGTTGGCCGGCAGCGTGCCCCCGCTTTCGATCGAGCCGGCCTCGGCGAGGAAGTCGATCTCGTCCCAATCTTCCCACGTTTCGAGCGGTTCGTCGCCGACCTCCGCTGGGAAGCGCACGCAAAAACCTTGGTCGACATGCAGGCCGGTGACGAGCACGCGCGTACCGCGCGGGTAGTAGGTCCCATCTTTCCACAGGGTCCCGTACGTCGCGTCGTAGTGCTGACCGATTTCGATCTTGTCGATCGTTCCGTCTCCTGGATTTATCCGGCGGCTTTTCCGCGCCGGCACGTCGTATACCCGTCGGGATGAGCGACGCGCAGCGCCGCCCCTGGCGCATTCTTTCGTCCGAATACCCGATCGCGACGCGCTTTCTGCGGCTGCGCGCCGACCGCGTCGAACTCCCTGACGGCACGATCGTCGAAGACTATTTCGTGCGCGAATCGCGCGGCTTTAGCGTGGTGCTGGCGTTGACGCCCGATGAGCGCGTCATTCTCGTTCGGCAATACAAGCACGGGATCGGAGAAGTCGTGACCGAGCTGCCGGCCGGAGGGATCGACGCCGGCGAGACGCCTGCCGCGTGCGCTGCCCGGGAGTTGCGCGAGGAGACCGGCTACGCCGGTTCGGCTCCGGTCCACGTGCGCAGCTTCATCACCGATCCGACCAATTCGGACGGCCGGTACCATCTGTTCATCATCAGGAACGCGGTCCCAACGCACGAACCCGCGCCGGATCCAACCGAACAGATCGACGTGCAGCTCGCGAGCCTCGACGAGGTGCGCGCGATGGCGCTCGACGGCCGCATCGCCGCCGGCACCCAAGTCGCCGCCGTCCTGGTCGGCCTGGTCGCGCTGGGTCGATAACTGCCCGTCCGCCAAGGCTGCGGTTGAAACACGGGCGCCGGCGCGGCGGTACGTGGGGGCGGAGGTTCGTCATGCCCCTGTTCTTTCGAGTGACCATCCTGGTCGCGCTCGGTATCGTGGCGCTGATCGCGCTCGCCGTGCTGCTGAAGATCCTGTTCGTCGCGGCGCTGGTCGCCGCCGTCGTCGTCGCCTTCATCGCGGTGGCCAACGCCATCCAGCGCCGGCGCAGCCGAGCGATCGTGCTCAGCGTCCGGCGCTGAAACGGCCGCGCGTTACTCGAAGCGTAGGGCGCTGATCGGGTCGAGCGCGGCGGCTTTGCGCGCCGGCCAGTAGCCGAAGAACACGCCGACCGCGGCGCTGAAGGCCAGCGCCAAAAGGACGGCCCCGACCGACACGCTCGTCGCCCAGTGGGCGAAGTAGGCGATCGCGGCGGCTCCGATGATGCCGAGCACGACGCCGATCGCGCCGCCGCCCGTCGACAGCACGACCGCTTCGATCAGGAACTGCCGCAGGATCGAGGCGGCGCGCGCGCCGAGCGCGACCCGCAGTCCGATCTCGCGCGTCCGCTCGGTAACCGACACCAGCATGATGTTCATGATGCCGATGCCTCCGACGAGCAGCGAGACGGCCGCCACCGACGCAAGCAGCAACGCCAGGATCGAGGCCGTCGACGACGCCGCTTGCGCGATGTCGGCGAGATTGCGCACCGCGAAGTCGTCGGGCTGTCCGGCCACGATGCGATGGCGCTGTTCGAGCAGCGCGGTAATTTCGCTTTGCGCCGAGTCGATCGTATTCGCGTCGGCCGCAGACACCATCAGCGAACCGACCGTCGTCGAGCCGGTCAGGCGTTCGAGCGCCGAGGTGTAGGGGATCAGCACGGTATCGTCCTGATCTTGGCCGCTGCCGCTCTGCCCTTTCGGCGAGAGCGTTCCGATGATGGTGAACGGCACGCCCTTCACCAGCATCGACTGCCCGACCGGGTTCGAACCGCCGGGGAACAGTTGCCCGACGACCGTTTGTCCGAGCACGGCGACTTTCGCCGTGTCGTCGGTCTCGGCTTGGGTGAAGAAACGGCCCTGCGCGAGCGGCCAGGTGCGGACGTACGTGTAGCTGGTCGCAACGCCGCTCACCGTTGTCTGCCAGTTCTGTCCGTTCGCGACCAGCTGCGTGCGCACCGAGACGACCGGCGACACGGCGGCAACCCCCGGCAGCGTCGCGATCGCCAAGCCGTCAGCGGCGGTCAAGGTGGACGCACCGCCGGTGCCGGTCTTGGCGCCGGTGGTCTGCACGCTGCCCGGGATGACGACGATGAGGTTCGAGCCCAAGCCGTTGATCTGGTCGGCGACCGAAGTTTTTGCGCCGGTACCAATCGCGACGGTGATGATCACGGCCGCGACGCCGATCACGACGCCCAGCATCGTGAGCAGCGAACGCGAGCGGTTGCGAATCAGCGCGGTCAGCGCGAGGCGGATGGTTTGAGCGAAGCTGATCATGCCAGCACGCGTTCTTTCGTCGCAACGTCGCCGACGATGTTGCCGTCGCGGAACGTCACCAGGCGCTTTGCGAAGGCAGCGACGTCAGGTTCGTGCGTCACCAGCATCACGGTCATACCGCGCTCCGCATTGAGACGGCGCAACAGCGCCATCACGTCTTCCGATGACGCCGTATCGAGCGCGCCGGTCGGCTCATCGGCCAGGATCAGGTTCGGCTGGTTGACGATCGAGCGCGCGATCGCAACCCGCTGCTGCTGTCCGCCCGAGAGTTGGTTGGGCTGATGTTCGGCGACTTTTGCCAAGCCCACGGCATCGAGCGCTTCCATCGCGGCCGGGCGGCGCAGGGCGGCCGGCACGCCGGCGTAGATCATCGGCAGCTCGACGTTTTCCAGCGCGGTCGTGCGCGGCAGCAGGTTGTAGGCCTGGAAGACGAATCCCAACGCCCGCGACCGCAGGTCGGCCAGCGCGTCGCTACTCAGGTGCGAGACGTCGTCGCCCGCGAACAGGTACGTTCCGGCGGTCGGCCGGTCGAGCAGGCCGACGATGTGCATGAAGGTCGACTTTCCCGAGCCCGACGGTCCCATGACGGCGACGAACTCGCCTGGTGCGATCGTCAGGTCAACCGCGTTGAGGGCGACGACACCCGGACTGTCCTCGAGCGGATAGACCTTGCGCAGCCCGTGCACTTCGACGACCGGAGTCATCGCGCCGGTGCTCCGCCGCGCGGCGCGCCGCCGCCCGAGGTGCCCGACAGCAGGCTGCGCGTCGAGGTCGAACTTGCGGCCGAACCCTTGCCGGACCCGCGCGAGTCGCTGACGACGATCGCGTCGCCGGCCGCGAGCGTTCCGTGCAGCGGGGTGACCGATGCTTCGGTGTCGCTCACGATTCCCACCGTAACGGGAACCGGCGTCAGCTTGCCGCCGCGGTCGACGAACACCCGCCCGGTGCTGCCGGAGGTCACGGCGCCGCCCGCGTTGCTGGAGGCTGCGCCCCAGGGGGACGCACCGTTGGCCGCGCTGACTGCAGTTCCGTTGGCGGCCGCCGCGGGTTTCGTGCCGCTGGCGGTGGCAGCCGGGCGAGGCCGGCGTGCGATCGACCCCGCCGCCGGAGCGTAGCTGAAGGCGGCCAGCGGGACGATCGTCGCGTTGTCGACGTGCGCGACCGCAATCGTCGCATTCGCCGTCATACCCGGCAGCAGCGCGCCGTCTTTGTTCCCGACGATGACGACGGTCGTGTAGGTCACGACGTTCGAGACGGTGGTCGGGTCCTGACGGACCTGCTCGACCGTGCCGTTGAAGACGCGGTTGGGGTACGCCAGGACGCTGAAGCTGACCGGATCGCCCGCGGCGACGTGGCCGATGTCCGGCTCGCCGACGGCGAGGTCGAGTTCCATCTTGGTCAGATCCTGCGCGATCGCGAACAGGGTCGGGGTCTGCAAGCTTGCCGCGACGGTCTGGCCGATCGACACGTCGCGCGCGATCACCGTGCCGTCGACGGGCGAGGTGATGATCGTGTGCTGGACGTTCTGCTTGGCTTGCGCGACCTGCGCCGCTTGGATCTGAATCGCCGCGAGCGACGCCGCGTGCGTGGCGTCCTGGTTCGCGGCGGTCGCACCGGCGACGCCCGTCTGCGCAATCTGTTCTTGCGCGGTCGCGTTCGCGGTCGCGATCTGCGCGATCGACGCGCTGGTTTGCGCCTGCGCTTGGGCGACGGCAGCGCGTGCGCCGGCCAGCGTCGTCTGCGCGGCCACGAGTCCCGCTTGGTCCGTATCGGCCTGGCTCTGGGCGATGTAGCCCTGCGCGAGCAATTCCTTATCGCGCGTCACCGTCTGCTGCGCGAGCGTCAGCGCCGCCTGATCCTTGGCGACCGTGGTCTGCGCGGTTACAACGGCGGCTTGCGATGCGTCAGCCGTCTGCTGCGCGGCGCGCGTGGCAGCCGCCGCAGCAGCCGCTTGCGCCTGCGCTGCAGCGATCGCCGCCGGGCCGCCGCCGGCGGTGGCGCCGCTGGCCTGCGCTTGCGCTTCGCTCTGCGCGAGCGTCGCCTCGGATTGCGCCAGCGCGGCGTTGAAGTCGGTCGGATCGAGCCGGGCCAGGACTTGGCCCTTTTTTACGTGCGCGTTGAAGTCGGTGTCGATCTCGGAGATCGTGCCCGACACCTGCGTGCCGACCGAAATGGTGTTTTGCGGGTTGAGCGTGCCGCTGGCGGTCACGGTCTGCGCGAGCGAACCGGTTTGAACCGGGACGGTCGTGTAGGTGACCGCGCCGGCACTCACGCGAACGACGACGATCGTGGCGACGATCGCCAGGATGACCAGCACGGCGATGGCTGCGAGCATCCAGCGCGGGCGACGACGCGCGGGCTCGAGGTTGAGGGATGTGACCCGGCCATTGGTCGCCGGCCGCTCTAAAGTATGCATGGCTGTATCCGATGTACGTCCGCCCGTGCCCGGTCGTGCTAAGCAGCAGATGAAGACCTGGTAAGCTCCGGGTTATAGCCGGCTTGGGAGACTCCCAGAAAAGCCCGTCCCCTATTCCTACCCAGGCAGCCGAGGTTCCATCGGCCCGAACGGCCAGGCGGCTTGCCGGCGAGCCCCGTTCAGGAAGGCCAGCGTCGCCAGCGCGACGCTGCCCAAGCCGAAGGCCATGGCGGCAGTCCCGGAGCTCAGAAAGACGAAGATCCAGCCGGCCAAGGCGATCAGGGCCGGCAGGGGATAGAGCCACATGCGAAAAGGCGCTCGCTCGCCGCGCCGGCGCAAGGTCGCGAGCGCAGCCAGCTGACCGATCGGCTGGATCAGCACGACGCCGGCCGTCAGCCACGCGATCGCGGCGTCGAGCGAAAAGAAACAGGCCGGCAGCGCGAGCAGCCCGATCACCAGCAGCGCCCGGTCCGGAAACCGGTGGCGGGGATGTACGTGTGCGAAGGCGGCAAAGAACGCGCCGTCGCTCGCCGCTGCGAACGGAATTCGCGAGAAGCCCAGCAGGTTGCCGTACACGGACGCAAACGCGGTGATCAGGATCAGCAGCGTTACCACGACCGCGGCCGGCACACCGAACGATCGCTCGACGACCGCCGAGGCCACGTACTGGCCGAGCGCCGGGAGCGAACCGTCGGCCCGCGGGACGATCGTCTCCCAGCGGATCGCCCCCAGCACGCCGGTTTGCAATGCGATGTAGGCGGCGGCGACGAGCCCAATCGCGATGACGATCGCCCGCGGTAAGGTTCGCTGCGGCGCGATCACTTCATCGCCGATCGCGTTGGCCGCGCCGTAGCCGACATAATCGTACATCGCGATGATGAGTGCCGGACCGAATCCGGCGCGCAGTCCGTTCCAAAACGAATCGCCGGCAACGGGCGCGAACGCCTGCGCCGGGGAGAAGTGCGCGAACGCCGCGGCGATGACGCAGGCCAGCGTGAAGAGCACGACTACCGCCAAGACGACGCCGACTTTCGCGACCGCCGTGATGCCGCGGTAGAGCGCCAGCAGCGTGACGATCCCGACCCCGATCGCGACCAGCTTCTGGGCCATGGGGTTCGTGCTCAGCTGCGGCAGCAGGTAACCGGCGTAGTTGGCAAAGCCGATGTACCCCGAGGCTTGCAGCAGCGGCACCGAAACGATTGTCTGCCACACGAACACGAAGCTCAGCAGCGCTCCAAGCTTGCGGGGCCCGAACACGGCGCGAAGGTAGCCGTAGGTTCCGCCCGAGCCGGGATAACGCGAACCCAATTCGGCCCACACCAAGCCATCGCATAAAGCGAGCACCGCGCCCGCAATCCAGCCGATCAGCGAAAGCGGACCATGCAGCGCGCCGAGCACCAGCGGAATCGTGATCAGCGGTCCGATCCCGATCATCGTGATCGTGTTGATCGCGACGGCGCCGCGCAGGCCGACGCCGCGAATCAGCACCGCGACTCAGAACTGAGCAAAAAAAGCGTCGGCGTCCTCGGCACTGCAGCCGCCCTCGAGCGCGCGCCTGCGCAGCGCGTCGCGTTTGGGTTCCGGCCGCACGACCAGCGCGCGCACGTGTTCCTCGCCGCCGGGAATGAGTTGGACCCGATCGAGCGCGGCCGGCGTGACGGCCGTTTGCCACGGCGCCAGCACGGTGCTCTGGGGGCCGGCGTCAACGCGCACGTGGGCGTCCATCGCCATAATCGCAAGCGGTTGGCCGTCGGTCGCCAGACTCAGCATGGCGCTCCGGATCGTCACCCGTTCGACCGCGAAACGGCCCGCGCCGATCAAAAGCGCATGTTCGCCTTCGGCAGCGGCGTACGAAAGCGTCCGCACCGCGCCGCGCGAGCCCGCGCGGAAGTCGAGCACGTCGGCTGCTTTGGCCACGTTCAGCGTGCGCGGCCGGCCGTCCGCATCGACCCGGTTCCAATCGAAGATACGATAGGTCAGATCGCTGGTCTGCTGGGTTTCGAAGATCTGGATTCCGGCGCCGATAGCATGCAGCGTTCCCGCCGGCAAGTAGAAGACGTCGCCCGGCTGCACGGAAACGCGCCGCAGCAGATCGGCGAGCGTCCCGTCGGCGACCCGGCGCTCGTACTCCTCGCGCGAGGTGTCGCGATTCCAGCCGAGGATGATTTCGGCCCCGGCGTCACAGGCAAGAACGAGCCAGCACTCCGTCTTTCCGTTGGGCTGGTGTTCGACCCGTTGCGCGTAGGCGTCATCCGGATGGACCTGCACCGAGAGCGCTTGGCGCGCGTCGATGATCTTGGTGAGAACCGCAAACTGCCGGTGCGGGTCGATGCTGCCCGTCAGCTCGTTGCCGAGGTCGCTGCGCAGCGCGCCCAGCGTCGCTCCGGCAAAGCTTCCGTTCCGCACCGCGTTGTCGTCCCAACACTCCCAGGACTCGCCGAGCGGCTGCGCGGGATCGCCGTGCTTTCCGTAGCGCGTGACCAGCGCATCGCCGCCCCAGATCGCGGGCGTGAGCGTGGGCTCGAGAACGTACGGGTAGAGCTCGTCACTCACGAGACGGCTCTACTCGTTCGTAGGGGTTTCTTCCGCCTAGTCGCGCCGAATGACCGTGGTGTCGCTCTTCGAGCCCAAGGTGCTCATAGCGATCACCGCGACGATGACGATCAGGACGATTCCGCCGACCGCGACCCAGGTCCAGTTCGTGCCTGACGACGACACCGTCATCGAGGTTCCGCCGTTGCTCGTGGTGGTCGTGGTGTTGGAGCCGTCGGTGGTGGTCGTCGTTGAACTGCCGTTGGTCGTGCCGCCGCTGTTGCCGGCGGCCGCGCCGCTCCCGCTGCCGGAGCCGCTGGTCGTGGTGCTGCCTCCGGTCGTGGTTTGAGCCAGGGCCAACGTGGGCGCGCCCGCGAGGAACAGCGCCAAAACAAGTACACCGAGCCGCATGAGCATGCGCATCGTTAGCGTCCTCCTACGAAAGCCGTATGGGCTGCGCGACGGTCTTGGGGTCCCGGGTCGCCCAGCGGGGACGTCGGATCGGCCGGGATCTCCGGCAGCTCGGTATCGGGCGTCGACGGTACGTCGGGGACTGATTCGGGGACCGCATATTCCGCACGCATGCCTCTGACGTTCCCGAGCCGGCCACGCCCAAAACCGGCGGCGGCCGGCAACCAAGGCGCGGCCCTGCGCGTTGAAGGATCGATGCGTTTTTTACAACGCGCCGCCGCGTTTGCGGCGACCATTGCGCTCTTGGGTGAAGCGCCTGCCCCCTCTGCCCCCTCCGAAGAAGCGGCACGCCTCTTCGCGATGACCGGTGCCCGCACGTCGTCCGTGCAGTCGTACACGTCGCGCCTGCACGTGGACGTGGTCCTGCGGTCCTTCCCTTACCTCAGCTTTCACCTCAACGGGACGATCTCGTTCAAGCGGCCGGACCTCTACAGCGTGCACTTCGAACACGTGCCGTGGTTCGGCAAAGGCTTCGAAGATCTCAAGATGGACCCGCTGATTCCGTCGACCTGGCCCGAGCATTACGACGTCACCAGCCTGACGCACTCGGGCGACCGCACCTTCTTCGAGATGCGCGACAAAGTTGACGGTCACGTCAAGGGCGTGCACGCCGAACTCGATCCCGCCGGTTTGCGGAAGATCGAGTGGTCCTACGTCAACGGCGGTGCGATCGGCGTCGCGGTCATCCCCGTCTTTGTCGACGGCATCCCCGTTCCGGCCACAGAAGACGCCGACATTCGCCTGCCGACCTATCACGTCGTCTGTCACGCGACGTTCACCGACTACAAGATCGTCGCCGCCGATCCCGGCACGGATGCCCAGCACGCGCGCTGAGGGCGCACTGCGACGGGTCATCGTTACCGCCGACGACTTCGGGCTCGCGATCCCCGTCAACGAAGCGGTCGAACGCGCGCACCGCGACGGCGTCCTCACTGCGGCCAGCCTCATGGTCGCCGAACCGGCGGCCGCCGACGCCGTGACGCGCGCGAAAGCGATGCCGGCGCTCGGGGTTGGGCTGCATGTGGTCGTCGTCGACGGACGGCCGCTGCTGCCGCCCGAGCAGATTCCCGACCTCGTCGATCGTGTCGGCAGGCTGCGTTCCGATCTCGCGCGCGCCGGCGTGCGTTACTTCTTCCATCCCCGCGTGCGGCGCCAGCTCGAAGCGGAGATCCGGGCGCAGTTTGCCGCTTTTGCGGCGACCGGTCTGCGCTTCGATCACGTCAACGCGCAGTGCCACATGCATCTCCACCCGACGGTGTTCGGGATCATGCTCAAGGTCGCGCGCGACTACGGGCGGCCGCCGTTTCGCATCCCGTTCGAGCCTTTCGGCCCCTCGTGGCGGGCCGCCGGCGATGCGCGCGGCCTGCGTTTCGCCAACGCCTATCTGCTCGCACCATGGCTCGGCCTGATGAAAGCGCGGCTGGCGGCGGCGGGGATCGCCCACAACGATCGCGTGTTCGGTTTGAGCGACTCGGGACGGATGACGCCGCCGCGCGTGCGCGCGCTCATCGCGCAGCTGCAGCCCGGAGTCACCGAGATCTTCTTCCACGCCGCCACCCGGCGCTGGGACGGAATCGCGCCCGCGCTGGCCGCCTATCATCTCGAGGACGAACTCGCAGCACTGGTCGATCCCGACGTCGCGCGCGCACTGCGGATGCCGGGAACCGCGACGATCGCCTTCGGCGGGCTCAACGCAGCGGATGCCTAAGGCGCGCGACGCCGTCGCCTGGCTGGCGGGGACGGCGTTCGCTGCGAGCATGCTCTATACCGGATTCGCGCTCGCTCGCACGCTGGCGTTCGGACGCCGGCGCGCGGCTGCGGGCGCCTCGACGCCCTCGGTTTCGATCCTCAAACCGCTGCACGGCAGCGAGCCGCTGCTGGCCGACAAACTGCGCTCGTTCTGCCGCCAGGAGTACCCCGCGTACGACGTGATCCTCGGCGCGCGCGATGCGGATGATCCCGCGCTGCTCATCGCGCGCGAGGTGGCAGCCGAATCACCGCAGCACGTCCGTCTCGCGTGGGCGGACTCCGCAACCCCGCACCATGCCAACCCCAAAGTGGACACGCTAGCCGCGCTGCTGCCGCACGTGCGCGGCGAGATCCTCGTGTTTGCCGACAGCGACATGCTGGTGACGCCCGAGTACCTGCGCGCGATCGTCGCGCCGTTCGACGACCTGCGGGTCGGCGCCGTCACCTGCCTCTATCGCGGCCGGGCGTTCGCACCGACGTTGGCCTCACGCTTGGGTGCAATGGCGAACCACCAGCAGTTCGCGCCGTCGGTTCTGGTCGCGGCGGCGCTGATGGGCATGCGGTTTGGTTTCGGCGCGACGATCGCCATCCGGCGCGAGGTCTTCGACGCGGTCGGGGGGCTCGATGCGATCGGTTCGCAGCTCGCCGACGACGCACGGTTGTGCGCGCTCGTCATCGAGCGCGGCCTGCGAATCGAACTCTCGGACTACGTGGTGGAAAATCTGGTCGACGAACCGTCGCTCGGCGCCCTGCTGCGGCATGAACTGCGCTGGGCACGCACGCACCGCGCGCTCGAACCGGCCGGCTACGCGGGGCTGTTCCTTACCTTTCCCCTTGCGCTGGCCGTGATGTATGGGATCGTGACGCGGCGCCGTTGTCCGGCCCTGATCGGGTTCACGGCAGCGTGGACGATGCGCGCGGCGCTCGCGCAGGCCGCGGTGTCGTCGTTCGGCGCCGCCGAGCGCGAGTGGTGGCTCATCCCGGCCCGCGATCTGCTCGGTGCACTCGTTTGGCTCGCCGGTTTCGGCTCGCGTCCGGTGCGCTGGGCGGGCGAAGCGCTGCGCATCGACCGCACCGGCACGATCCTCGAATGAACCTGAGCTTCGTCGTCCCGCGCGGCGCCGAAGCGAACGCGGTCCGGCGGGCCGCGCCCGGCGCGCGCGTCGTGGCGACCGCGGCGGGCGCCGCGGCCGCCGCGAACCTGCCGGCGTTTGCGCCGGGCGATGCGGTCGTCGTGCTCGGTCTGTGCGGCGCGCTGCGCGCACGCACCGTCGGTGACGTCGTGATCTACCGCGAGATCGCCGGCGACGCCGGCGCGTTGCCGCTCGAGGCGGCCTTTACCGAAACGCTCGCAGCGGCGCTCCCGCGCGCGCACACGGTTCGCGCCTGCACGGCGGACCACGTGATCACGCGGCGTGCCGAGCGTGAAACCGCTGCGGGCCGCTACGATGCCGACGTCGTCGATATGGAAGGAGCCGCGCTGGCCGCGGCCTTGGGCCGGCACAACGTCCGTTTCGGCATGGTGCGCGTCGTCAGCGACGACGCGCGGCGCGATCTACCGGCACTCGATCGCGTCATTCGGCCTGATGGCGGGCTCGATGCGCTGCGGCTTGCGGCGGCCTTTCTGCGCGACCCGCGCGGGGCGGCCGCGTTCGTGGCCGATGCACGGCGGGCGCTGCGAACGCTGGGCGAGATCGCCGTCGCGCTCACGGCGCTGACGGGCTGAAGTCGCGCCCTTTCCAGGTTCCGCCGCGGCCGCGCGCGTGGCGCAGCGCGGAGTCGACGGTCATCGCCGTGTAGAGCAGCGCGGCGAACGGCAGCGCCAACGCCTCGAGGGGCGGACGCCGGTACAGACGCATCGTCGGCGCGTACGTGAGCGCCATCAGCCCCCACCCCAGCAGTCCGGCCGCGGCGAGATCCCAGCGCCGCGCCGCGCTGCCTGCCACGAACGCAAGCGGTGGGGTCAGATAGAGCAGCGTCATCCCGGCGACCGTCCCGCTCAACAGTGCCGGCGAGTAGTTGAGCTGCGTGTACGCCGAGCGCGCGACCATCGCCCAGATCTCCTCGAGCGACGCGTAGGGACGGACGCTGCGCGAAGTCGTCGCTAGGCCGAGCCAAAGCCGGCCGCCGGCGCCCTTCACGGCCGTCGCCAGCGCGCAGTCGTCGATCAGGTCGCCCTTGATGCGCGCCACGCCGCCGATGCGCCCGAGCATCGGGCCGGCCAGCAGCACGCAGCCGCCGGCCGCGGCTGCCGTTGCGCGCCGGTCATCGTTGACCCACGCGAACGGATACAGCAGCCGAAAGAAATACACGAAGGCCGGAATCAGCAGCCGCTCCCAACCGCTCGCGCACGACAGCGCGACCATCTGTGAGACGCAGTCGCGTTCGTCGACCAGCGCGGTCGCGACGAGCCGGGCAAGGGTGTCGGGATCGTGCTCGACATCGGCATCGGAAAACCACCAGTATGCCGGCTCCGCTCCGGCCGCACCGGCCGCAGCGACACCCTCGGCGAGCGCCCATACCTTGCCCGTCCAACCCTCCGGCCGTGGACGCGCGGCGACGATGGAAACCCGGTCGTTCGCACCGTCCTCGGCAGCTACGGTGCGGGCGATTGCCGCGGTCGCGTCGCTGCTGCGATCGTCGACGCACGTAATCGCCACCCGCCCGGCGTAGCGCTGGCGAAGCAGCGAACGCAGCGTCCGCCCGATGACGTCGGCTTCGTCGCGAGCCGGAACGACGACGTGAACGTCCGGCGCGCCGGCCCCCGCCTGTGCCGGACGGAGGCGATCCGCACGCGCGTCCCAAAATCGCCCGCGAGCCACCGCCAGGGTCAACCATGACGCCGCGGCGACCGAGACACCGGCACGAACGACATTGAGCATCGACATGCGAGCTTCGGATCGCCCGACCGTCCGCCCCTCCCGCGCCCGCGTGCGCGACGCGCTCGCGCGCGCCGTCGACGCCCTCTTTGCGCGCCAGCGGCCGGCCGGATACTGGTGGGCGGAACTCCAGTCGAACGTCTCCATCACGGCCGAAGTGATTCTGCTGCATCGCGTGTGGGATCGCTTCGAACGCGTCCCGCACGCGCGCGCCGAACACTATCTGCGCAGCGAACAGCGCGCGCACGGCGGTTGGGAACTCGCCTACGGCGACGGCGGCGAACTCAGCGTCAGCATCGAGGCGTATCTCGGGCTGCGCCTGCTCGGCGTACCCGCCTCCGACCCGGCGCTGGTCCGCGGGCGCGCCTTCATCCTGGCACGCGGCGGCATCGCGCGCTCGCGCGTGTTCACCAAGCTGCACTTGGCGCTAGTCGGCGCCTACCCGTGGAGCGGTCTGCCGTCGCTCCCGCCCTGGCTGATGCTGCTGCCGGCGAACGGACCCTTCTCGATCTACGATCTCTCGAGCTGGGCGCGGGGCAGCACCGTACCGTTGATCCTGCTGTTCGATCGCAAGCCGGTGTACGGTCCCGAACTCCGGCTCGACGAGCTGTTTGCGGAGGGTCGCGACGACGCGCCGGTCGCGTCGGCGCCGACCGACGGGATCGCGCGCCTCTTTGCGGTGCTCGACGACGTGTTCGCGGCGCTGGAGCGCGCCGGCCGCGTGCCGTTTCGCACCCGCGGTTTGGACCTCGCCGAACGCTGGACGGTCGAGCGCCAGGAAGCCACCGGCGATTGGGGCGGCATCATCCCCGCCATGCTCAATGCGATGCTTGCGCTGCGCGCGATCGGGTACGACGCGCACGATCCGGTGGTGGCCCGCGGCTGGTCGGCGATCGACGCGTTCAGCATTTCCGATGCGGGCGGCTACCGGGTGCAGCCGTGCATCTCGCCGGTCTGGGACACGGCACTCGCGGTGCGCGCGCTGGTCGATGCGGGGACGCCGCCCGACGATCCGCGGCTGCTGCGCGCCGCCGACTGGCTGCTCGACAAGCAGATCGTCTCCCGCTACGGCGACTGGGCGATGAAGAACCGGACCGGCAAACCTGGCGGCTGGGCGTTCGAGTTCGAGAATGCCTGGTATCCGGACGTCGACGACAGCGCCGTCGTCGTGATGGCGTTGGCCGCCGTTGATTATCCCGACCGCGACCGCGTGCGCGGCGCGCTCGAACGCGCGACCGAATGGATCGCGACCATGCAGTGCCGGACCGGCGGCTGGGGTGCGTTCGACGTCGACAACGACAAGGCGTGGCTCAATCGCGTCCCCTACGGCGACTTGCACGCCATGGTCGACCCGAGCACCGCCGACGTGACGGCGCGGGTACTGGAAATGGTCGCCCGCGGCGCTCCGCCGCTGGAGACGCTGCCCTTCGAACATGCGTTGGCCTATCTGCTCGACGAACAGGAGCCCGACGGCGCGTGGTTCGGACGCTGGGGCGTGAACTACATCTACGGCACGAGCGGAGCGCTGGCAGCGCTGGGTCCGACGACGCGCGGACGGCGGCGGGTCGACGCGGCGGTCGTGCGCGGGGCCGTGTGGCTCAAGAGCGTGCAGAACGGCGACGACGGGTGGGGCGAAGCGACGGCCAGCTACCTCGACCCCTCACTGCGCGGCGTCGGTCCCAGCACGGCCAGCCAGACCGCCTGGGCGTTGATCGGATTGCTCGCCTGCGTCGAACGGCTGCCGGCGCTGGCGGAAGCCTTCATGCCCTCAATCGAGCGCGGCGTCCGCTTTCTGCTGGTCCACCAAACGGCCGAAGGCACCTGGGACGAGCCCGAGTTCACCGGGACCGGATTTCCGCAGCACTTCTACCTGAACTACCATCAGTACCGGCTGCACTTTCCGATCTCGGCGCTGGGCCGCTACGCCGCGCTTTGCGCGGCCGGAGTTCCGACCGGCTGAAGCCGCGGGGTTGCGGGCGCTTCGGGGAGCGGGGGCAGCATGCGCAGCGCGACGACCAACACGCGCGCGAGCGTCGGCATCAAGATCGGTTTGATCAGGCGGCTATCGAGCCGCGACATGTGACGCGCGTTCTCCGCCAACGCGGCTTCAAGCACCATCAGCGGCGTCAAACCGTCGAGCATGCGTTTGATCTGCGCACCGTCGAGTTCGGGCAGCTGCGGGCCGTCAGCGGCGCCCTTGGCCGTGCCGACCAGCGCCCGGATGTGGTACTTCGTCGCTTCGATCCAGCGCTGCGGAATGCGGTCGCGGCCCGCGCGCGCTTCTTCGTATCGCCACCAATTGATGAAGAATGCGATGTGCCGCGCTTCTTCGTAAAGGACGTTGTCGAAGATCGCGAGCAGTGAGTCGGGGAAGAGTTGCTTTTGCCGCGCGACGGCGAAGGCGCCGAAACCCACGAACGAGTCGGTACACTCGCCGAAACCAAAGATCAGGAAGTCTTCGCGCTGCGCCGGCGGATCTGCGATGTCGAGCGGCGGGACCTCGATCCCATAGCGCTCCAGCACATGGGTCATCAGCCGCCCGTGACGTGTCTCCTCGACCCCCTGCACCGCGACCGCTTCGCGGATCAGCGGGTCGTCCAGCGTCCGCGCAAAGGCGGTCACCATGCGGCCGGCGCGCTGTTCGATGGCCCGGGCGTACCCCCAGAGCGGGAACTCACGCAGGCGTTCGAGGTACTTCGGCTCGAGGTCCGGCCAGGGCAGCGCTTCGGGCTCGAACGCAACGTGCGTGTCGATGAAGGTCCGGCAAAAGAGGTCGCGGTGCTGAGGTGTTCCGGGTCGCATGTTTCGTGGTTCCTCGCCAAGAGGAAGCGCTTTCCTGCTCTGCCCGCGCCGCGCGAACGCCACCGCGGGAAGCGGAGGCGTGTACTGAGGCACGAAGAGCCTACGGTGCGGGCGCGCGATACGGGAGGTGACGAGACGCCGATGCAGGCGGAGCAATCCATGGTTAGCGGGGCAACGCGCGAGTCGCGCTTGATTCTGCCCCGCGTCTCGCGGACGTTCGCGCTTGGGATCAAGCTCCTCCCGGCCCGACTGGAACCGCCCGTCCGCGTCGGGTACCTCCTGTGCCGCATCGCCGACACCGTCGAGGACGATCTGCAGCTGAGCCCGCAGCGCAAAGCCGAGCTGCTGGACGCCTTTCTGGCCTGCTTCGATCACCCCGCCGACGCGGACGCCTTCAGCAGTCTGGTGCCGGAACTGACCGCCAGCGACGATTATCTCGAGCTGGTCGGTACGACCGGCCACGTGTTTTTGATGTGGCGCGAACTCGACGCCAACACGCGCGCGATCCTGCGCCGCTGGGTTGGAGAGATGGTGACCGGGATGCGGCGCTTCGTGCTCGAGCATCCGGGCGGGATTCGCATCGTGACGGTCGACGAGTTCCGCGAGTATTGCTATTACGTCGCCGGAACGGTCGGGCATCTGCTGACCGAGCTGTGGCACGAGCACTCCCAGCTGATCGGCGCGCGCACGTACGCACGGCTGCTCGAGGACTGCGAAGCGTTCGGTGAGGCGCTGCAGACGGTCAACATTCTCAAGGACGTCGCCTGGGATGCCGAACGCGAGAACGCGGTGTACATCCCCTCCGAACTGCTGGCGGCCGTCGGCAGCGATCATGCCGGGATCCTGCGCACCGATCAGCGCGCTGCAAATCGCGACGCTCTGATTCCGCTGATGGCGATGGCGCAGGACGACATCGACCGGTCGCTGCGCTATATCGAAGCGATCCCGGTCGCAGCGCCGCGCATCCGGTTGTTCTGCGTTCTACCGGTACTCTTCGCGATCGCGACCATGCGCGAGATGGAGCGCACCGACGGCATGCTCGTCCCCGGCGGCGGCGTAAAGATCACGCGCGCCGAGGTGCGGGCGATCGTCGTCGCAGCCTCGACGTCGGCGCTGACGAATCCGACCTTGCGCTGGCTCGCCGACCGCGTGCGCAAGCGTCCGCTGCTTTTCGGCTAGCGTAGCTTTTTGGCGCGCACCGCCTTTGTCACCGGCGCCTCCGGTTTCGTCGGTGCCAACCTCGTGCGCGCGCTGCTGGGCGAGAACTGGCAGGTCCGCGCGCTGGTTCGCGGCCGAGCCGACTCGCTCGAGGGGCTGCCGCTCGAGCGCGTGACCGGCGATCTGTTCTCGCCCTCGCTAGCCGACGCGATGGCCGGCTGCGACGCCGTCTTCCATCTCGCGGCGCACTACAGCCTGTGGTATCGCGACCGGGCCGAACTCGAGCGGACCAACGTCGTCGGGACGCGCAACGTCCTGGCGGCCGCGCGCGCGGCGCGCGTTCCGCGCGTGGTGCACACCAGTTCGGTCGCGGCGATCGGCGTGCGCAGCGACGGCCGGCCGGCCGACGAGACGTATCAGAGTCCGCCCGAGGCGCTGGTGGGCGCATACAAGCGCTCGAAGTACTTCGCCGAAGCCGAGGCGCGCGCGGCGGTCGCCGCCGGCCAGGACGTGGTGATCGTGAACCCGACGACGCCGGTCGGGCCGTGGGACGCCAAACCGACGCCCACGGGTGAGATCCTGGTCCGGTTTCTGACCGGCCGCATGCCGGCGTACGTCGACACCGGCCTCAATCTGGTCGACGTCGGCGAGGTCGCGGCCGGCCACCTCGCCGCCTACGCGCGGGGCACGACCGGCGAACGCTACATCCTTGGCAATGAGAACCGCACGTTGCGCAGCCTGCTGGAAGAGTTGTCCGCGCTGACCGGGCGGTCGGCACCGCGCCTGCGGCTGCCGCGCATCATCCCGCTCGCGTACGCGGCGCTGGGCGAGTTCGTGCTCGCTCGCGTCGGCTTCCGTCCCGACGTTTCCTACGAGAGCGTCCGCATGGCAAAGCAGACGATGTACTACGACGCGTCGAAGGCTACCCAAGCGCTCGCGGTTCCACACCGCCCCCTCGCCCCGGCACTTTCTGCGGCGGTGATGTGGTTTCGAGAGCATGGATACGCGGCACGCGCCGCTCCCCCGGAGGATAGATGGCGGTCTCTCTCAAGCAAGTCGTAGCAGTCGGGTCGTACGTGGTGCGGCAGCGGATCGCGGGCCGCAAGCGCTACCCGCTCGTGCTGATGCTCGAGCCGCTCTTCCGGTGCAACCTGGCCTGCGGCGGATGCGGGAAGATTCAGCATCCGGTCGAGGTGCTGCGCAAGCACCTCTCGCCCGAACAATGCTTCGCCGCGGTCGAGGATTGCGGCGCGCCCGTCGTTGCGATCCCGGGCGGCGAGCCGCTGCTGCATCCGCAGATCGACGAAATCGTCGCCGGGCTGGTCGCGCGCAAGAAGTTCGTCTACCTCTGCACCAATGGCATCCGGCTCGAGCAGAGCCTCGACAAGTTCGCGCCGTCGGACTACTTTTCGTTCAGCGTGCATCTCGACGGGCTGCGTGAAGAACACGACCAAGCCGTCGACCGGGCGGGGATCTTCGACGTCGCGGTCAAGGCGATCAAAGCCGCGAAAGCGCGCGGCTTTCGCGTCACCACGAACACGACGATCTTCAAGGACGCCGATCCCAAGCGTGTCCAGGAGTTCTTCGACTTCGCGACCGATGAGCTGGGCGTCGATGGGATGATGATCTCGCCCGGGTATCCCTACGAAAAAGCGCCCGATCAGGAGCATTTCCTGCAGCGCGATCAGACGACGTCGCTGTTCCGCGAGATCATGGCGCCGTACCGCAGCGGCCAAAAGAAGTGGCAGTTCAACGCCAGCCCCTTCTTCATCGATTTCCTGGTCGGCGAAAAAGACTACGAGTGCACGCCGTGGGGCATGCCGAGTTACAGTCTCTTCGGCTGGCAGAAGCCGTGCTATCTGCTGGGTGAAGGCTATGCCGATTCATACCAGCAGCTGCTCGACGAGACCGAGTGGGATCGCTATGGCCACGGCAGCGGAAATCCGAAGTGTGAAGACTGCATGGTGCACTCGGGCTTCGAGGCAACGGCGGCCGCCGACGCGATGCGGCCCGGCAACATCGTCCGCGCATTGCGTGGAGTGCTCGCCAAATAGCAGCAGCGCGTTCCTTGCAGGTTCCGGGTACGTTCGAGGCCTTCGAAACCTACCTCGAGCGCGCGCTCGACCGGCTTGACGACGGCTCTCCCAACCGGGCGCTGATCCGCGAGCACTTCGCCTTCGACGACCCCGGCGCCAAGCGCGGCAAGCGTTTGCGCCCGCGCATCCTGGTGACGGTTACCGAAGCGGAAGGCGGCAGCGCGCAGGATGCGTTTTCGGCCGCGGCGGCGCTCGAGCTGCTGCACAACTTCTCGCTCGTGCACGACGACATCGAGGATCGCGACGAGATCCGGCACGGACGCCCTACCCTGTGGGCCCGCCACGGCGTTCCCGCCGCTCTGGAAGCCGGCAACGCGCTGTGCGCCCTCAGCTATCTGACGCTGATCGACGGCGCGCGCGCGCTGCCGCCGGCCAGCGTCGCGGCGATGGCGTCGGCGCTGTATCACGCCCACTTCCGGATGTGCCAGGGCCAGGCGTACGACATCGGATTCGAGACCTCGCCGTGGGTCTCGTTCGAGGAGTACGTGCGCATGATCGAAGGCAAAACGGCGGCGCTCTTCGGTGCGTCCTGCGAACTCGGCGCCCTGGCCGCAGGCGCGGCACCCGAGCGGGCCGGGGCCTACGGACGGGTCGGGCGCGCCTACGGGCTGGCCTTCCAGGTGCGCGATGACGTGCTCGGGACCTGGGGCGCGACCCAACTCACCGGGAAGCCCTCGGGCGCCGACATCCGGCGCCGGAAGTGGTCGTTTCCCGTGGCCTGGGCACTGGCCGGGCCGCCCTCGGAGGCTCGCGAAACGGTCGCCGTCGCGTACGCCGGCCTGAGCGCGCTCGACGACGAGCGGGCCGAAGCGGTGATTGCGGCGCTCGATCGGCTCGGGGCTCCGGGCGCCGCCGACGAGGCCTGCAGCGCCTACATCGCCGAGGCCAACACGATCGCGGCCGATTTCGGGCTGGATCGTGACGGCCAACTGGCATCGATCTTCGAGGCCACCGCGCGCCGCATGACGTAGCGGATCAGCCGGCATGATCTTCCAGCCGGAATTCGAGACCCTCGAACGGCCCGCGCTCGAAGCGCTGCAGTTGGAACGGCTGCGCGACCTCGTCGATCGTTTGCGTCGCAGCAACGGCCTCTATCGTGAACGGCTGCGCGACGTCAAGACACCGGCGGGGCTGGCTGACTGCGCCGCGCTGCCCTTCAGCACCAAGGCCGATATGCGCGATACCTATCCGCTGGGGCTGCTGGCGGTCCCCGAGCGCAGCCTGGCGCGCATTCACGCCTCGTCGGGAACGACCGGGAACCCGACCGTCGGCGCGTACACGCGGGGCGATCTGGCCGTCTTCGGCGAGGTGATGGCGCGCAGCTTGGCAGCCGGCGGCATCTCGCCGGGCGATATGTTCCAGGTCGCCTGGGGCTACGGTCTGTTCACCGGCGGTCTGGGTGCGCACGGCGGCTGCGAGACGCTGGGCGCGTGCGCGATTCCGGCCTCGGCGGGAAACACGGCGCGTCAGATGCAGCTGCTGGCCGACCTGCCGGTGATCGGGTTCGGCGCGACGCCGAGCTACGCACTGGTGGTCGCCGAGCGGTTTCGGGCCGAAGGACGGCGTCCCAAGGCGCTCGCGTATGCGATCTGCGGTGCCGAAGCGTGGACGCGTGAGATGCGCACGGCGCTCGAAGAGAGCTTCGATGTCGTCGCGACCAATATCTATGGGCTAACCGAGATCATCGGTCCGGGGGTCGCGCAGGAGTGCCTCGACAAACGCGGGATGCACGTTCAGGAGGATCATTTCTTGCCCGAGATCGTCGATCCCAAGACCAGCGTGCCGGTGGCCGACGGCGAACGCGGCGAGCTGGTGCTGACGACGCTCACGCGCGAGGCGATGCCGGTGCTTCGCTACCGGACCCGCGACCTCACCGCGATCGATCGCGAGCGCTGCAGCTGCGGACGCACGACGGCCCGCATCGATTGGTTCACCGGCCGCGTCGACGACATGCTGATCATCCGCGGCGTCAACGTCTTTCCGTCGGCGGTCGAAGAGGCGCTGCTGCGCTTCTCCGAGCTCTCGCCGAACTACCGGATCTTCGTCGATCGTCCGGCGCACGGGCTCGATCAGATGCTGGTCGAGGTCGAGCACCGTTCCGATACGACGGTCGACGACCTCGACGCGCTGACGGACGCCGTCGGCAAACGGCTCGCCGACACGCTACTCGTGTCGCTGACCGTGCGGATCGTCGCGCCCGGGACGATCGAGCGCATCGAAGCCGGCAAGGCCAAACGCGTGATCGACCGGCGCACGCCATGACCGAAGCGGTCGTCGTGCGCGAACAGCCGGAACCCGGCGTCGCGATCCTGCGGCTGAACCGTCCGGCGGTGCTCAATGCACTTTCCAACGCCGTGATGACGTCGCTGGGGGACGCGCTCGAGGAGTTCGCGGCCGACGGCGCCACGCGCGCCGTCATCATCACCGGCGACGCGCGCGCATTTGCCGCCGGCGCCGACGTCGCCGAGTTCGCGCAAGCCGGACCGAACATCGAGGCCTGGGACCGCTTGTGGGCCTGCCCGCTGCCGCTGATCGCCGCCGTGCGCGGGCTTGCGCTCGGCGGCGGCCTCGAGCTTGCGATGTCGTGCGACCTGCTGGTCGTCGCCGAAGACGCGCGGCTGGGTCAGCCGGAGATCAATCTCGGCATCATGCCGGGCGCCGGCGGGACGCAGCGGCTCACCCGCGCGGTCGGCAAGACGCTGTCGAGCGAGATGGTGCTGCTGGGGCGCGAGCTCAGCGGGCGCGACGCGGAAGCGCACGGGCTCGCCAATCGATGCGTGCCCGCGGAACGCGTCCTTGCCTCGGCGCTCGAAATGGCACGGGCCTTGGCCCGTCAGGCACCCGATGCCGTCCGCACCGCGAAGCGCGCCATCGCGCAGGCGTTCGAGCAGTCGCTGCATGCGGCGCTGCTCGACGAACGGCGCGCCTTCATGGCGCTCTTGGCCGGGCCTGACGGACGCGAAGGTGTGGCTGCATTCCTTGAAAAGCGGAGGCCCGTATGGCACAAGCCGTAGCCGAACTCGTCGCTCACGCCGTCGCTCGCGACGGCCCGGTCGCGACCATCACGTTCCAGCGGCCTGAGGCATACAACGCGATGACCGGCGCCATGCTGGTCTCGCTCCTGCGCACGCTGCGCGCGCTCGAACGGGATCCGAGCGTGCGCGCGATCGTCGTCACCGGCGCCGGGCGAGCGTTCTGTTCGGGCCAGGCACTCGACGATCCCGAACTCGTTCCCGTGGACGCGCCCGACCTTTCGACCGCCGTCGCGCAGCGCTATAACCCGCTGCTGCTGGCCCTGCTGACCATTGAGAAACCGGTCGTCGCCGCGGTGAACGGCGTCGCCGCCGGCGCCGGAATGGGGATCGCGTGCGCCTGCGACTTCCGGATCGTCGCCGAGAATGCGTCGTTCACGACCGCGTTCGTGAAGATCGGACTGGTCCCCGACAGCGGGACGTCGTTCTTGCTGCCGCGCATGGTCGGGTACGCGCGCGCGCTCGAGCTGTGCATGCTCTCGGAGAAGATCGATGCCGCGCGCGCCGACACGCTCGGCCTGTGCACGAAGGTCGTCGCCGCCGAGCGCTGCCTTCCCGAGGCGCAAGCCTTCGCCGCGGCGCTGGCGCGCGGCCCGCGCGCGCTCGGGCTGATCAAGCGCGAGCTGCTGCGCAACGGCTTGGGCGACGTGCGGGCTGCGCTCGCCTACGAAGCCGAGATGCAGATCATCGCCGGCGAGACCGGGGACTTCGCCGAAGGGTTGGCCGCATTTCGCGCCAAACGCGCGCCGAACTTCAGCGGGACGTGACCGTCGCGCTGCGGCGCGCGACACCCGAGGATGCGGAACTGCTTGCACGCCATCGGGGCGCAGTCTGGGTAGAGGTCGGCGAGTGGGATGCCGCGACCATGACGCGGCAAGTGCCGGTCTGGACCGCGTACTTTCGGCGCGCGATCGCCGACCAGATCTACGTGGCCTTCGTAGCGACGGAAGGCAACGACGTTATCGGCAGCGGTGCCATCCTCGTGCACGCAAGCTTACCGCGTCCGGCGTCGGATTCGGACCGCGCCGGCCGCGTCCAATCGGTGTACGTCGTTCCCGCGGCGCGGCGCCGCGGCATCGCGCGCGACATCATGGAAGGCCTGCTGGCATACGCGCGCGAGCGGCGCTTGATCTCGCTCAGCCTCCACCCCTCTGACGAAGCCCGCGGCTTGTACGAGTCGCTTGGCTTCGCGACCGCCAACGAAATGCGTCTCGACCTGGTACCGGAATGAGGCCGGGCGGCGGCCCTCGACCCGGCGGCGAAGGGCCGGGTGATGGCCCACCGTACGACCCGCCTCCGCGCGACCGAGATCAGCGCTCGCAAGGGCAGCGCGTTTCCCGTCGTGACGGCCTACGACGCGCCGTTCGCGCGCTGCGCCGAGGCCGCCGGCATCGACGTGCTCCTGGTCGGCGATTCGCTGGGCATGGTCGTGCTCGGCTACGCCTCGACGACGCCGGTCGACATCGACGACATGATTCGCCACACGGCCGCGGTCGTGCGCGGAACGACTGCCGCGCACGTCATCGCCGATCTGCCGTTCGGCAGCTACGAAGCCTCCGACGCCGACGCCGTCACCAGCGCCATCGCCTTGATCAAAGAAGGCACGGCGTCGTCGGTCAAACTCGAGGGGGGCGCCGAAATGGCCGCCCGCATCGCCGCCATCGTCGGTGCCGGCATCCCGGTCTGCGCGCACATCGGCCTGTTGCCGCAGACCGCGCCGATCGGTGACGGCTTCACCTTGCGCCGCGACCGCGACGCCCTGCTTCATGACGCGCATGCGGTCGTCGAGGCCGGCGCCTACGCGGTAGTCCTCGAGGTGGTCGAGGCCGACATAGCCGCCGCAATCACGTCGGACCTCGCCATTCCCACGATCGGCATCGGTGCCGGCCCGTCGTGCGACGCGCAAGTGCTCGTGCTCCACGACGTCCTCGGCCTCTATCCCGACCCGCCGAGGTTTGCTAAGGTCTACGCCAACCTCGCCAACGACGCGACCAACGCGCTACGCGCCTACGCCGGCGAAGTCCGCTCCGGCGCCTTCCCCCCACGAAGGGTGCCGCGCTAAGGTCGCATCACGCGGTCGGTTTAC
>Ga0302324_100006545_pt1 | contig 25085 bp, 21 predicted proteins | sample Palsa_T0_1_FD_201949 | JGI IMG/M metagenome (GOLD analysis project Ga0302324, IMG submission 201949) | Peat permafrost microbial communities from Stordalen Mire near Abisko, Sweden - Palsa_T0_1 | ecosystem: Environmental > Terrestrial > Soil > Palsa > Peat permafrost | place: Sweden: Abisko... | reverse complement strand
GGATTGTCTTGCCGTCTAGCTTCCCGTTGCTGCGATATTTGTAGTCGGTGCCCATGCCGCGATTTCCCAAGGAGCGGCTCAGGCCGCCAATGCTTGAAAATCCGTGGTTGTCGATCAGGATGATGTTGATTTTGTAGCCTTCCTGAAGGGCGGTGACGATTTCCTGGGCCATCATCAGATACGAGCCATCGCCGACCATTACGTAGACGTCGCGATCCGGGGCGGCCATTTTTACTCCCAAGCCTCCGGCAATTTCATAGCCCATGCAAGAGTTGCCGTACTCCATGTGGTAGCCCTTGGGGTCGCGGGTGCGCCACAATTTGTGGAGGTCGCCGGGCAGACTGCCTGCCGCGCACACCACTACGTCGCGATCACGTGAGACCTCGTTGACCACGCCGATCACTTCGCCCTGACTCAGCGGGGGGCCGTGGCGTTGGGCATAGATTCTGTCCACTTCCGCTTCCCAGCGTTCGCGATGGGTTTCGGTGGCGGCAGCGTAGCCGCTTTCGACATGATAATTCTCCACGGCGCCGGCCAGCTCGGCAAGAACGGTCCGGGCGTCTCCGACCAGGGGCAGGGCGGCGCGTTTGTAAGCGTCGAACTCGGTCACGTTGATATTGACGAAGCGCAGTGCGGGATTCTGAAACGCGGTATTGGAAGCGCTGGTGAAATCCGAGTAGCGGGTTCCGATGCCGATGACCAGATCGGCTTCGCGGGCAACGATGTTGGCTCCGGGAGTGCCGGTGACGCCAATCGCGCCGAGGCATTGAGGATGGTCAAATCGCAGCGAGCCCTTCCCCGCTTGGGTTTCTCCGACCGGAATACCGGTCTGCTCGGCGAACTGGGCGAGGGCTTCGGTGGCGTCGGAATAAATGACTCCGCCTCCGGCGATGATCAGAGGACGCCGCGCTGCGCGAATCCATTCCGCGGCTTGGGTCAAGAGATCCCGATCGCAGCGGGCGCGGGGAATGGTCCACACGCGCTCCGCGAAAAATTCCGCCGGGTAATCGAATGCTTCGGCCTGCACGTCCTGGGGAAGAGCCAGAACGACCGCGCCGGTTTCCGCCGGGGACATCAACACGCGCACGGCCTCCGGCAGCGACGTCAAAATTTGTTCGGGGCGCTCGATGCGGTCCCAGTAGCGGCAAGCGGGGCGAAAGCAGTCGTTCACCGAAATATCCTGGGTGCTGGAGCTTTCGAGCTGTTGCAAGACCGGCGCGACGTTGCGCCGGGCGAAAATATCACCGGGAAGGAGCAAGACGGGGAGGCGGTTGATGGTAGCGGTGGCCGCGCCGGTGATCATGTTGCTGGCGCCGGGGCCGACCGAGGTGGTGCAGGCCATCACGCGCATGCGGTTGGCCATCTTGGCGAAGGCGGTGGCGGTGTGGACCATAGCCTGTTCGTTGCGAGCCAGGTAATAGCGCAAGCCGGAATCCTGCTCGAGCGCCTGGCCCATCCCGGCGACGTTGCCGTGGCCAAAAATTCCGAAGCAGCCCTCGAAAATGCGCGAGCGGATTCCGTCGCGGAGTGAGAATTGGTTTTTTAAGAAAGCGACAATGGCCTGTGCCATCGTCAAACGTCGAATCATGGCTTGGCCCTCCTTTGTGAGGGTGTTGGTATGAATCCTCTTATCGAAAGAGGGCGCGCTGCAATGGTTGCGGCGCGGCTGCGACGGCGGCGGCGCCTATTCCCGGACCAGCGGCAACCGGGGATCGGTGGCATTCCAGGTCGATTTCAGCCAGACGTGCCTGGCGTCCTCGGTGACCGACATGGTTCGAGACGTGCCCGCCAGGAAGTTTAAATAATACACATCGTAGCCGGGTCCGGCGACCACCGGGTGATAGCCGTCGCGAACCAGCACGGTATCACCGTCGTGTGCGCGCACGGTGATATCCCGCGAGCGGTCATGGGTGTAGAGCTGCTGGAGGGCAAACCCGTCGGGCTGGGCAATCCGGTAATAGTAAATCTCGTCCAAGTCCACTTCCTGCGGAGGATTGTGGACGTCGTGTTTGTGGGGAGGGAAGCTCGACCAGTTCCCGCCCGGGGTGTAGACCTCGAAGACAACCAGCTTGTCGGCGGGAAAATCCGGCGCGATGACCTCGACAATCTGGCGCGAGGCATTGCCGCCACCGCGGATGTTCGTTTGGACGTCGGAGGGTGTGATCAGCCTGGGCTGCAGCTTTGCGGTGGAAGGGACGCGGCATTCGGCAATCTCGCAAACAGTTTCGGCCTGGAACGTGACGGTATTCGTCGCGGGCAGGTAGAGCGAATAGGGCAGGCCGGCAAAAACGTTCTCGCGCCGCCCGATCTGGCGATCGCCATCACCCCAGTTGGCCCGGCAACGGCCACCGAGAATCACGAACACAGCCTCCTCGGCCGGGAGGGATGCGCGGTAGATTTCGCCGGGCGCCAGGCGCCGCACAAAAAAACTCATCCACTGCCAGGCGGCTTCCTCGCGGGAGAGATGCAAGAGCTCGCCCGACTGGTTCGGCGGTAGTTTTTTCGAGGGGACGATGAAATCTTTCCCGGTCATGTGGTTCTCCAAGTTGCCCAGATGGTTCGCCGGGTGGTCCGATCGTCCGGCTCGCAGGTAGATTACGCTAATGCGGGTCTGGATTTTAGCGAAATTTCAAAGCGCTTTGCGAGGTGAGAATTTGCCCCCAGCGGCGGGAGTGGCACGCCAGAGTGGTCCGAATGTTGGACGATGCCGGCATGGGCGTTCCGCTCCGAGGGCCTCAACCGTATCGCTTTCTAACCGCCTAGCGAAGGGCCGAGCAAGGCGGGCCCACCGGGCGTCCTGTAAGGGTCAAGGGGTAGCGGCGATGTAGCGGGACACGCGGATGGAACGCTCGCGCTTGCGGGTGCGGGTGATGTCGTAGGCGCTCTGCATCCGCATCAGGGTTTCCATCTTAACGCCGAAGGCCTTTTCGATGCGCAAAGCCATGTCGCCAGAAAGAGCCGACCGGGCATTCAGGAGGGTGGAGAGCGCCGGGCGGGATACGCCCAGAGTTGCCGCTGCGTCGGTGACCGAGAGACCGAGGGGCTGGATGATTTCGGTCTTAATAAACTTGCCGGGGTGGGGCGGGTTCAGTATTGGCATGGTGATTTCTCCCTTCAGCGGTAGTCCTCAAAATCCAGGTCGCAGATTTCTTTTTCGCGGGCGTCGATCCGAAAAGTGAGCCTCCAATTCCTAGTTACCGAAAGGCTCCAAGCATCTTTGCGATTGCCGGTCAACCGGTGCGCTTCCCACCCTGGGACGGAGCGAAGTTCATCGGGATCCGCCATAGCCTGAAGAAAGCCGAGCATGATGAAAGCTTGTCAGCCGCGCGCGCCGGGATACCCTTGGTACTGTCCTGGCCGTGCAGCCGGCGGAGGCCCCTGTGAGCGATGTTTCGCAGCCTCATAATGCAAAGTGTAAAGCAACGGACTACGCACCGTCAAGGACCGCTGACGACGGCGCCAGGAATGCGCGGAATGCTTTTAGTGAAGGCCGGCTTGGGCCAGCATGGCTTCGAACTGACTGGAGGTGCGCATGTCGATGGCCTGCGCCACGAGCGTTCCGTCGCGGCCGTAGATGAACGTCTTGGGTATTCCGGCGATTTTGAATCGCTCGTTCACTTTATCGCCGGAATCGAGCAGGACTGGGAAAGCGATCTTGAAATGTTCGACGAATGGTTTCACGGTGACCGCGTCTTCGTCGGAGATGGCCAAAACGACCAGCCCCTGGCTCTTGAAGCGCTGGTACAGCGCGCCCAGATCCGGCATTTCGCTGCGGCAAGGCGGGCACCAAGTGGCCCAAAAGTTCACCAATGCCACTTTTCCGTGCAGTTCCGATAGAGTCCACGTCTTTCCCTGAAGATCGGTAAGCGTGAAATCGGCTTTCTGGCGGCTGGCGTCATCGGAGGCGAGGCGGGACAACGCTGCGGAGAATTGCGGATCGTCCAAAGTGACGCGGACGTGCTCGTAGCGAACCAATTGCGCTAATTCGATGTATGCCGGGCCGGGCCCGTTGAAGGTGGCGGGCTGCGGTTGCTGGAGGAGAGACTCAGCGAGCGTGCTGGCGACCTCCTGCAGGGTGTCGTGGCCCAGGTCGCCTTCGGTGGAAAGACTGGCCAGGCTGTTAGCGAGAGGGACTTTGTTCATGCTGACCGGGAGATGCCGAATCTGCAAGGCCAACTGTTTGGTCTTCAGCGCACGCACATCCGGAGCCAGACTGCGCAGAGTGCGCATCTGCGCCGCAATGGGCTGCTCCACATCGTTATTGGCACGCAGATCGGACTGGGCCCGGCGCTGGGCGACGATGGAGTAGGACAGGACCAAGGCGCACAGAGCCAACAGGGCGAGAACGAGCAGACGCCGACGACGCCGTTCGCGAGAATCATCCTTGGGCACAACGAGAGTCTAACACGGTGAAAAACGGAGTGTGAGACAAGCTCGGACAAAATGAGAAACACGGACTCGGTTTTTGTTGAATGTCGAAGAGGCGCTCGAAACCTGGAGGGATGCTGGTACCTAATGGTCAAGAAAGAGATTTGCAGGCCTCTAGACATCGCGGGATTGACCATGGTAAAAAGAAAACGATGTCATCGACACTCCTGTCGAGAAGGAGGTGATCCCTGAGGTATTCAACGAATTGATCTAGAAGTGAGGGGCGCTTGTGATTCTTCCCAATCGCCCCTCTTTCTTATCCGCCTTGTTCTTTCCCGCCCTCGCCATTATCCGTACCGCGTCGTCGTTCGGAAGACAGCTAAGTTAGTCTAACCCGTACCGACATTCCTGAACGCTTCTGGACGCGCCACCTACACGGCTAAACCTTTCGATAGGTACCAGGCGCCTCGAATGAGTGATATCCCACCAGGTGCGACGAAGTCCCTTCCGCCCTAAACGCGAGGGTGTTGCGCTATGCGTTTCTGTTGGGGCCGGGGCTTTCGGGGGAATTAGTGGGGCGCGATAAGAGATCCCGTGGCGGCGGGTTCCAACTCCGGGTATCGGCGCCGCTTGTATTCGTCAATTAGCGCTACGGCTCCAACGGCGATGGCGATAGCGCCGAGAGAGCGCGGATGGTGACCGAACCAATTGGTCGTACCCTTGGTGTAAAGGTCGATTATGATCACCGCAACGAACGCCACACCAAGCCCTCGTACTGCATAGTTCCCGTGAACCCGAAGCAGTTTGTGACAGTGTAGACAGGGAAACGAAGTCCACATTTCAATGTCTTTTCGGAAAAGCGGTTTATTACAGAGAGAACAATTCACAGGGGCATTTTATCCCCGAATCCGGCGGTTGTTCGTTGTGACGATCCCTGGGGGAATAGGACCGGGGGCCAGAAGGTCTTGACCCCCGCCAGCCAGGGCCGGAGAAGCCTATGAATTAAAACCGAGTCGGACAAACGTCATCGGCATTGCCTCCATTCAGGCTTTGTACCGGGGGCGGCAAAAGAAGTCGGGAAAGTCGGATAATCGTATCCGCGCCGTACTCGCGCCCTTAGTCGTTTGGAATCAAGTATGGTGCGGAAGGGGGGACTCGAACCCCCACGCCTCGCGGCGCCACCCCCTCAAGATGGTGCGTCTGCCAATTCCGCCACTTCCGCATTTACGGCGAGGAGGATTTCGAATTGAATTGTAACAGATGCCGTTATTTCTGAGGAGGCTTCTGCGCCGGGGCCGGAGCGGGAGCGTTGGCGGGCGGTGGAGCCTGCACCGGAACGTTCACGGGCGCGCTACTTTGGCCAGCGGGCGGAACCACTGGCTTGGGCGGAGCGGTGTTGGTTTTTGCCGGAGCTGACTTCTGGGTTTGTTCCAAGACCGAGCTGGATCCGCCGGTGACATCGGCGTCTTCCGGCGAACGCTTCACCGACAGGGTGAACGAGGTGACCATGAACATAATGGCGCACCAGGTGGTGGCTTTGGAGAGCAGGGTGGCGGCGCCGCGCGGCCCGAAAGCGGTTTGGCTGCCCGCGCCACCGAACGCACCGGCCAAATCTGCGGCCGATCCGCTCTGCAGCATGATTACCAGGATCAGCACGAGGCAGACGATGATGTGCACGGTGACCAGTACTGGCGTGTATCTCCATCCCAGGGCAACCAGCAACCCTCCAACCGCCAGCGAAATCGCCCATTTTGCTTCTAAAGGCATTCCGTTCTCCCACGTACTTCGCGACCGCAAGATTTTGGTGCTGCGAGGCTGCTTGAGCCTCTAGAAATTCACGATAGACGCAAACGACTGCGGATCCAGACTCGCTCCGCCTACGAGCGCGCCGTCGATTTCCACTTGCGCCATCAATCCCTTTATATTGTCGGGCTTGACGCTGCCTCCGTAGAGGATGCGAAGTGCGGAGGCCCGCTCGGGTGTGAACTGCGCCGCCACGCGCGCCCGAATGTGCTTATGCGCCGCTGCAGCCATTTCCGGCGTTGCGGTGCGGCCGGTACCGATAGCCCACACCGGCTCATACGCAACGAGAATACGCGAGAATTCCGAAGCGGTCAACGCCGTGAGACTGCCTTCGCATTGACATTGCAGCACTTCCTCGGTGCGATTGGACTCGCGCTCCGCCAGGGACTCGCCGACGCAGACGATTGGGGTGAGGCCAGCTTCCAGGGCGGCCTTGGTTTTGCGGTTCACGGTTTCGTCGGTGTCGCCGAAAAACTGCCGGCGCTCGGAATGCCCGAGAATCACCGCTTTACAGCCGGCATCCACCAGCATCTTCATCGAGACTTCGCCGGTAAAGGCGCCCTCGGCGGCCCAGTAGCCGTCCTGGCCGGCGACGGAGATAGCCGACCCGGCGGCTGCATTGACAACCGCGGCTATTGCGGTAAACGGCGGGGCCAGGATGATTTCGCAATGAGTGGAGGCAGCGACCAGCGGTGCGAAATTGCGCATGAAATCCGCTGCTTCCTTCTGGGTCTTGTACATCTTCCAATTACCCGCGATTACCGGACGGCGCATTCCATTCTCCATGTAATTATTCGTGCTTGTCGTTCAAGGCTTCCACGCCTGGGAGCTTTTCCCCGGCCAGGAACTCGAGTGAGGCTCCGCCACCGGTGGAAATATGGGAAATCTGGTTGGCGACACCGGCCTGTTCGACGGCGGCCACCGAATCCCCGCCGCCGACGATGGAAGTGGCTCCAGCTTGGGTGGCCGCGGCCACCGCACGGGCGATTTCCAGAGTGCCTTGAGCGTAGCCGGGCTTTTCGAAAATTCCCAAAGGGCCGTTCCAGACGATGGTTTTGGCTTTGGCGATTTCCGCACGGAACTTGGCGATGGTTTTCGGGCCGACGTCAAAACCCATGCGGTCGGCGGGGGTGTCTTTGATGTCAGTGAGGATAGGGGCGGAGGCATCGTCGAACGAGCGGGCCAGCAAATGATCGTCGGGGAGAAGAATGCGGAACTGGCGGGCTTTCGCTTGATCGAGAATCTCCCGCGCAAGATCCAGCTTGTCGTTTTCGACCAGGGACTTCCCTATCGGCAGGCCCTGACTCTTTAAAAAGGTGTAAGCCATAGCGCCGCCGATCAGCATGGAATCGGCGATTTTCATTAGATTCTGGACCACTTCAATTTTGTCGGAAACTTTCGCGCCGCCGAGCACGGAGACGAAGGGGTGCTCGGGATTGGAAATCGCGCGGCCGAGATATTCGAGTTCTTTTTCCATCAGCAAACCGGCGGCGGACTGGCGCACGAATTTGGTGATGCCTACCACGGATGCATGGGCACGATGCGCGGAGCCGAAGGCGTCGCATACAAAAAGCTGGTCGCAGAGTGCGGCAAGCTTGCGGGAAAATTCGGGATCGTTGGCTTCCTCTTCGGCATGGTAGCGGACGTTTTCGAGCAGCAGCACGCCGCCGTTGCTTAGCGCCTTGCTCTGCGCCTCTGCTTCCGAACCCACGCAATCGGCGGCGAAGGCTACCGGGGTCCCGAGCATTTGTTGCAGATGAGCGGCCACGGGCTTCAAGGTGTAGCGCGGATCCGGCTTCCCTTTTGGACGTCCTAAGTGAGCAGCGAGGATCAGGCGAGCGCCGCGCTCGATGGCGTAACGCAGGGTGGGGAGGGTTTCGCGGATGCGCGTGTCGTCGGTGACTTTGCCGGCGTCGATCGGCACGTTGAAATCCACGCGAAAGAAGACGCGCTTACCCGAGAGGTCCAAATCACGAATTGAGAGTTTTTTCATGTTTGTGCAGGTCGCGGCGATAAATTCCGGGCGCTTGCGCGCGACGGTCTACCGGAGTAACGAAGGGCGGCGCATTGAAGCGAACGCCGCCCACTTCCCTGTTGCGTTAGTTGCGCTCGGACAAAAACTTGATCAGGTCGCGGCAGCGCGAGGAATAGCCCCATTCGTTGTCGTACCAAGCCAAGACCTTCACGCAGTTGGTTCCGACCACGCGCGTGTAGCCCGAATCCACAATCGAAGAGTTGGGATTGCCTTTGAAGTCGGCGGAAACCAATTCCTCTTCGGTGTACGCCAGAATTCCCTTCATCGGGCCCTCCGCGGCCTGGCGCAGCGCGCCGTTGACGGCTTCGACGGTTGCAGGCTTCTCGGTGAAGATGGTGAGATCGACTACGCTCACATTCGGCGTGGGCACGCGCATCGCGTAACCATCCAGCTTGCCCTTCAACTCGGGGATCACCAGGTGCAGCGCTTTCGCTGCGCCGGTGCTCGATGGAATCATCGACAGACCAGCGGCCCGCGCGCGACGGAGGTCGGAGTGGGGCAGATCGAGCAATTTCTGGTCGTTGGTGTAGGAGTGAATCGTGGTCATGGTGCCGCAATTGATGCCAAACGTTTCATGCAGGACCTTGGCCACCGGGGCCAGGCAATTGGTAGTGCAGGAAGCGTTGGAGATCACGTGATGCTTGGCGGGGTCATATTTCTGCTGGTTGACGCCGAGAACCACAGTGAAATCGGGGTCGGTCGCCGGGGCCGAAATGATCACTTTTTTCACCGGGCCGCGGATGTGCTTGCGGGCGTCTTCGCCCTTGGTGAAGAGGCCGGTGGATTCAACTACCAGAGTGGCGCCAACGGAAGCCCAGTCCAGCTCCGCGGGGGATTTCACTTTGAAAACCTTGAACGCTTTGTCGTCGACGACGATCGAATCCGCGGTGTGCCCCACATGGTTGGGCAAATTGCCCAGGATGGAATCGTATTTCAGCAGGTGCGCGAGGGTCTTGGGATCGGTGATGTCGTTGACGGCCACAATTTCGATCGACGGATCGCTCATCGATGCGCGGAAAATGTTACGCCCGATACGGCCAAACCCGTTGATCCCTACCTTGATTGACATTTTTCCTCCGGAAAAATTACCGCGTTGAATCAAAATGTGCGGGGAATGATCGCCCCAAGTAGAATTATAGATGCTAGGGGGTGGTTGTGGAAATGTCAACGCGGCGCGGGGGCCCCGTCGGAACGGGTGTGGGGTTTCCCGGGACCGGCTGGGCGTTGAGCATCGACGGGTGCCTGCTTTGGTCCGCGTTGACGAAATGATTGATTGCACGAGCGAGAATAAGAGCAAGTCCACCTGCCTGCCGGTCCGCAGATCGCCCTGAATGACGTTACCGAATTTTTCTTGACATTTAATACACGTAGCGTATAAGAAAACACATTCCCATAGGCACATTTGTTTGGTATTCGATTTCGGCTCATACCTTCGGCTCCCGGCCCGTTTGTGAATTCGGCGTCCACGATCCCTTGCAGTAGAAACCACGCCCCGGAGGCGACCCATGAAGAGATTTTGCATATGCATGGCCGTTTGGTTTGCGCTGCAAGCAGGACCAACCGCGGCACAAGCCGTTAAGCAGGAACCGGACCGTAACCCAGAGCGGCGCGGCATTCGAAGATTGAGCGACGATGAAATTCGAAGTCTCTCCACTCCGCGGAAGAAGCCGAAGAAATTCGACCTGGACGCGCGGAAATCGATATTCGTGACGGACCTTGCGATCATGAAGCTGTTCACGTTTGAGGAACTGATGAAGCGGTTAGCGAGCGAGAGCGGCCCCCAGCAAGTTACCAAGGAAGAGCTGTTTCAGCAGTGGTGGGATACGGCAAATCCCGCGAGCACGTTCACCTTGCCATTTGGGGGTCCTAATTGCGACTCTGGCCTACTGAACACGTTCCCCTACACATGCCCACGCAACGAAGGACAACAGGTGATATTTAATGCGTTCGGCCCCCCGGCCACTCCAGCTACCTACACGGCAATTGCATTGAGCAACCGCTTCGACCTTACGACGCCTCCGGCGAAAGGCGGAGGTGATTGCGGCGAGTATCGTATCGTCTTTGAGCGAAACAGCGGCGCGGCGACCGGACCACCAAACCGCAATTTGATTATTTTCGAGGCGGTATTGCCGAACCCTCATCCTGACCCCCACTCACTAAAGGGATGCCGGCCGATTCAGGATTTTTGGGAGAGCCTGTCGGACCCGAGCCTGAGTGTGGCAACCCGAGGAGCGCGTTTGCATGACTTCTATTACGAAGGCCTGCACCACGCGCACATCGAGCCGGTGGTGATGGCCAAGCACTATGGCTCAGCGGCGCCCAACGCCGATGGCCAGGTTCGTACCAATCAGTTCATGACCGGGTCGGCTCCGCAGATATGGATGCTGCGGCAGTTCCATATCGTCAACGATGCGGCGGGAATGAAGTTCATACCGGTGATCGTGGCGACCAACCCGCCGGCCTCCTTGTTCGACGAGACGATCGCCCAGCCGTTGGGACCGGGCTTTCGAACGGACTTCCTGAACCAGGTTGCGCCTCTGAGTGTTGCATCTACGGACCCGTACGCCATCGATGACATTTCGATGGAGACGGCTAGCACGTACGCTGGCGGCGAGAGCCAGGAGACACCGCCGCCGACTCCAGGCCCCATGGACTATACGGCCGCCTTCGCGAACTCGCCCTCGTTCAAGCTCGCCATCCAAGGAAAAATTCCAGCTAGTTCTACGCTGACTCCAGCGGATATTGTGAGTCGAGCTCAGACGCAAAGCTGCGCCGGCTGCCATCACATCAGCGTGGGAGCGCAATTGGGAGGCGGCGTTGGCCCGTGGCCCGCGACACTTGGACCAACCGGTTTTCAGTTCACGCATGAGCAACTGGCCCCGCCATTTGACCTCTCAGGGGGGGCCGACGGTCCGCGGTATCAGATCTCTGATGCGTTGAAGAACGTGTTCCTTCCATTCAGAAAGCACATTATTGAGACGTTCTTGCAGTGACGGCAACGAGGAAAACCAACCGGGAAGAGGCGTTGGCATTCGCCGACGCGCTCGAGTGGGGAACAGTCCAGGCGGGCAGCCAAATCCAGGTGATCTATTCGCGAGGGCAGTGAGCCGGCTGGCTAGCGCGACTAGTTGAATTCGTGGACGCGAGTTACTTTGTCGCCTACGAAGGTGACGAAGGTGACCCTTGCTGGCGGGGCGCCGTAGATCCAGTCTTCGGTGTCGTCCCCTTGGGCGTCCCTTTCGCGGACTTTTTTGTCGGGGTGGCCGAGCGCGGCCAGGACCATGTCGTGGTTCATGCCGACCAGGGCTTTCTTATCGGCGATGGCTTGGCGCGTTTCGGGCGGGAGGGTGTCTACCCAATTCACAGTGGCGGACTGCTCCTTGGAAAAATCGAGGAAGGCAGAAAGCTGCTGCTTGACGTCGTCCGGACTCATTTCCGGAACGGCGCGTCCGTAGTCTAGAACCAGCAGGGCGCCCAAGCCATTGGGGTTTTGTCCGGTGCTGGTAGTGGTGGTGGAAATCGGAGTGCTGGGGCCGCCCATGCCGATTTGCACGTGGTCACGCAGGCGGTAGTGCCCTCGCGGACCGCCGTTGATCTCCAGCAAAATTTCTTTCGGCCGGAAATCTACCCTGGTGATTTGCACTCGGTCACCCGGGCTGGCGGCAACACCGCGATTGGCCAGCTCGTGCCGCAGGGTGCCTTCGTCCAGCGGATGACCGACATCAATCTTGAATCCGGTCTTGGTTCGCGGCAGAGCGGTGACCACGCGGGCGAATTCTCCGGACACATATCGCACGATGGCCAGTCGCGAACCCGGTTTCAGCTCGGCGTTGGCCGACGCGACCGGCGCGCTGGAGGTTTTGGGATCGACGGCGCCGCTATTCTCCGCCGCGGCCGACACTTTGGACACCAGAGCAAATTGGGAATTCGGAAAGGTAAGAGCAGACGTAAAGACAACGCCCGGCAGGGACAACAGACAGATCGCGAAAATCGCAATCGTTGGCAACACGGGCGCCTCAGTGAGAGCATTCTAGCGCGAATTCGGCTTGGTGGGAATCGTGGCGTGAAATTGGTTTTTTGGCACGCTCTGGCACAGCCACCGGGTGGGTGCCGAGCTGCAGCTGGGGACCCTCGTGCCGGATTCTAGAGGGTCGCGAAGAGACGGAAGCTGCAATAGCCGAGCAGGATGCCGATTGCCGAACCGGCGAGGACGTCGCTGAGAAAGTACATGCCGAGGATGATGCGCGAGGAGGCGATGCACACCGCGACGGCGAGCAGCACGATTTGGAGGTCGGGGTAAAACAGACCGATGGAAAGCCCGACGGCGAACGCAGTGATGGAGTGCCCGGACGGAAACGAGTATTTATCGGGAGGTAAAATCAGGGACCAACAGTGAGGCTCGATCTCGCATGGGCGTTTGCGGCGGCTGGCGCGCTTGAAATTTATCGCACCGCGGCCTGGGCCTTGAGCCCGGAGGGATTCCCTTCACGGGTTGCGGGCTGGCTTGCATGTTGCTGCTCGACCTTTTGATGCGCCAGCATCGGCTCGAAACAGCGGCGGCAACGTGCTTCGTAGGTACCGGAGGCGCCCACGACGATCAACTCTTCAGAGGCTACCAGACGCTGGGTATGCACAGCGGGATTGCCACAACGAACGCAGATCGCCAGCAACTTGGTAATTTCCTCGGCCACCGCCAGCAGGCGCGGGATCGGCTCAAAGGGACGGCCCATAAAGTCGGTGTCCAGCCCGGTGACCATTACCCGCTTCCCCAAGTCGGCCAGTTGGGTGCAGACGTCCACCAAGCCATCTCCGAGAAACTGGCCTTCGTCGATACCGACGACTTCGGTGCGAGGGGACACCTTGATCAAAATTTCGTGGGCTTCGGAGACCAGCTCGGAGGCGATCTCCAGGCCCGAGTGAGAGACGATTCCGGTAGCGGTATAGCGCTGGTCGATGGCGGGTTTGAATATTTGCACGCGCTGCCGGGCAATCTCCGCGCGCCGCAGGCGGCGGATCAGCTCCTCGCTCTTGCCCGAGAACATCGGACCAACGATCACCTCGATCCAGCCCATGTTGCCCTTGACGATATCCACTCGTGTCTCCCTGTCTCCAAGCTTAACGCGGCCGCGGAATTCCGCAAATCGAAAATCGGAAACCAAACGATACACTAATTCGGGAAAACTTTATGTAGGGGAGTCTGCCCAGCCCGCCGCAGCGGGCCGGCCTGCCGTAGCTGTGTCGCCAGCGGCATAGAGCAATTCATGGCGAAACGGCCACAGTGCGTTGGTGATCGCCGCGCGAAAGGCGTCTCGGCGGGTCACCGCGCCTCCGGTGAGGACGCCCCACACGCCTTGATTATCGCGAATTCCCTTTCCGCCGGCGAAGGCGTCGACCGCCTCAGACAGTTCGACTCCGGCATCGATCACCCGCGCGGCGAGCGCTTCCGGCACGGCTACACCGGTGGACTGGCCGTAGTACCCGCGACCCGCGGTATCCAAAACGTAGGCCCAGCTCTGCAGAAAAACCAGGCGCCCGCTGGCGTCTTCGGTCACATCCAATCCGCCTTCCAGTCCGACGAAAAATTTCCAGGGCCGGGAGGATGAGCGGGTGATCTCGCGCAGAGCTTCAGCACGCAGCCGGGCGCCGAGCCGCATCTCGGCGGCGCTCAGCGGAGTGGGCGCGACACCACTGGGCACTTCGAAGCCGACCACCTGAAAGCCGTACTGGCCGCTTCCCAGATGGCGGAAGGCTTCCTCGGCGGCCAGAATTTTCGGTTTACGAGTGCTGCCCACGGCTACCGCCGCCGGGTTTGGAGGTGGCGCAGGGATGGATGAGCCTTTCGATTCGGCGGAGGCGGACACGGAAGCGGAGGAGTAGCGCGCCAGAAGAAACTTTTCTAGCTCCTCGATCGTGGCGAAGACTTCATCCGCACATCCCAGCATCCATCCGCTGAGCTGCGGCGGCGCCAGCGGCGTGACCAGATACACCGGGATTCCCTTGCGGAACGCCGCGGTCATTTCCGCTGAACTCCCGGCGCTAAGCGGCGCAGCCTGGCTCCAGTAGCAGATCAAGTAGTCGGCCCGGGCGGCGATGATATCGAGATCGTAGTGAATAATTTTTCGGATCGCTACGCGGTGCCGGCTCGCGTCGGTCACCTTCCATCCGCGAAAATTGGCCACCTCGTCCGGGGTCAGATTTTTTGTCTCGTCCTCGGCAGGATCGTAGGCGCGATGGCCGAGACGGTCCAACAAGAAGTGGGCCATTTCGCGGCGCCATTGGCGCCCGCCGCCGTCCGCGAATTCAATAGGGCCACAAAGATAGGCAAGCATGGTCGTCGGGGTGATGCCCGCGAGACGCGGCTGACGACTCTAACACGTCGGAATTGAGCCGGCCAACCGCAACCAACGTCAGCACATCGGCAGGGAGCCAGGAGCCGCGCGGCAACCCGCGATGATATTGACTTATAGCTACCGATTTAGATTAAAACGTCCCAATTTGGTGCGGCGGCCAATAGAATGGATAGTTAGCTCCATTCGCCAAGGCGGCCCTCGGAGCCATTCGGCGCTCCAGCCCCTGACGAATCTCGCAGGCCACTGCGGTTCGTGAGAGGTTGCTTCGTTCGTTGCATGCCAGAAGATGGATCCTACGCCCAATCGCGATGAGCGACACACCGCTAGCCCTTGGCCAGAGCTCTCGGCCGACCGCAACCGAATCTTCCTAAAACACGCGGTTATCGCCGTGATTTCGCTCGGCCTATACGTCCTGCTGAATCGCTCCGATGTGATCGTGGAAACTCAGTTGGGATACACGGTGTGGTATCCGCCGGCGGGATTGGGTTTGGCGCTTATCCTTGGCATCAATCCCTGGTATTCGTTGATGATAGCCTTTGGCGACGCACTCAGTAGCGCGCTGATTTACCACCAACCGTGGGCTTCCTGGGGGACGCTAGTGGGTTCTCCCGGGCTTGCGGCCATCTACGCGAGTGCGGCGGTCATCCTGCGCGGACCCCTTCGGATCGACCTGAGCTTGAGCCATCGCCGTGACGTTACCCGGTACGTCTTTGTGACGTTCATTATGGGCGCTTGCGCTACGGCAGTTGGCGTAAGTTGCTTGGTGGCCGATCACTCCATTCCGTGGAGCGATGTATGGCGTGCTTCCCTTATTTGGTTTGGGGGAGATCTGATTGCTTTCGTGGGTGTCGCACCGTTCTTGCTCATACATGTATTGCCGCCCATCCGGCGGTGGATCTCCCTGGAGCCCGCCAAAGCCAGCGGAGCAACTTCGGGAACGCGGAAACGGCCCAGCGTCCGTCTGGGAAACGTGGGAGAGGCGGTGGGGCAGGCAGCGAGCATCGTGTTGGTCCTTTGGATCATGTTCGCGAAGCCCTTCGCCGCGACACAACTTTTCTACCTGACCTTCATCCCCATGATTTGGGTGGCCATGCGCAACGGGATCAAGCGCGTTACCAGCGCGATCCTCGTGTTCAATTTTGGCGTGGTTTTGGCGTTGCATTTATCCAGCCCGGATGCGGCGGTGCTGCCCAAATTGGTAATGCTGATGTTTACGGTCTCATGCACCGGCTTGATTGTGGGTTCGGCGGTGAGCGAGAGACAACGCATGGCCAGGGAACTTCACAAGCAAACCGCCCACTTGAATTCGCTCATTGAGAATACGCCGTTGGGGGTGGTGGTGCTCGATACCCACGGGCGCGTGGAGCTGTGCAACGACGCCTTCGAGGACCTATTCCTATTCCCGCGAGAAGAGATCATCGGGACCCTGATGCGGGATTGGATTTTTCCACCGGGCGAGGAATACGCCGCAGAAGAGCTCCATATCCGATCGCAGCTCGCTAACGGCCAACGAACGCATTTGACGACGCGGCGCGTGCGTAAGGACGCCACAGCCGTTGATGTCGAGGTCTACTCGGTCCCCTTGGAAGTGAATGGCGAGGTTCGGGGATGCTTCGCGATCTATCGCGATATGTCCGAGCAGATCCAAGCGCAAGAACAAGAAAAAAAGCATGTGGAGTCGCTCGGCGAATTGGTAGACGAATTGCGATTGCGCGCCACCGAGATGACACTGCTGAACGAAATGACCGGCCTGCTGCAATGTTGTGCCACGACCGAGGAGGCCTATGTGGTGGTGGCCGCTTCGGTTAAGAAGCTGCTACCCGCCACGTCCGGCGTTCTCTATGTTTTCAAGTCGTCGCGGAATGTGGTGGAGGCGGCCGCCATCTGGGGGCAGTCGCGCGCCTCAGATCTGATTTTCGCTCCCGAGACATGCTGGGGCCTGCGGCGCGGGCAACCGCAGTGCAGCGACTTCCCCGGCGCCGGAGTAATGTGCCAACACTTGAAACAACCGGTCCCAGGGAGATACCTGTGCGTACCGATGGTAGGACAGGGCGAGACGCTGGGCGTGCTGTTCCTGGAGTTTGCCGGGGTCCCCAGCCCCGGACATGATTTGGCGCTCGAAAGCGTGCAAGATTCCCGGCAGCGCCTCGCCGTCACGGCGGCCGGGCAAATCGCGCTTTCCCTGGCCAACTTGCGCCTGCGGGAAACGCTGCGCGATCAATCCATACGCGACGCGCTCACCGGATTGTTCAATCGCCGATTCATGGAAGAATCGCTGGACCGCGAGCTGCAGCGGGCCGCGCGCAAAAAGCGCTCGCTAGCAGTGCTGTTTCTCGACCTGGATCACTTCAAAAGGTTCAATGACACGTTTGGCCATGACGCTGGCGACGCAGTGCTCCGGCGAATGGCCGAGGTATTCCGCGAACACTTTCGCGGGGACGATGTGGTCTGCCGGTATGGCGGAGAGGAATTTGCGATTATCTTGCCGGAATCCAATGCGACCGACGCTGCGCGGCGAGCCGATCTGTTGCGGGCGGAAGCCAGAAAGATCGAGATACGCCACCAGGGCCAGCGCTTGAACACGGTAACATTTTCCGTGGGTGTAGCTTCGTTTCCGGAAAATGGGGCCACCGGAGAAGAAATCCTGCGAGCGGCGGATCAATCGCTGTACCAATCCAAAGCGGACGGCCGGGATCGCGTGACCGTCGCCGCGCCGCAGATCCTGCCTGTCTTATCTGCCTGAAATATTCGCGATTAGGAATGTACTACTCGGCGAAGCGCCTTGGCGTTTTGATCAGGGAAGCTTGTTCTCGGAATGGGCGCACGCCAACAGCGAAGAACTTGTCAAGCAGCCTGGGGGCTATGCTTCTCGGAGCAAGGTCCTGGGAACTGGAGCGGCCGAGGGGAATCGAACCCCCGCCTACAGCTTGGCAAGCTGTCGTACGACCACTATACTACGGCCGCATTTCCACAGGTCTGAACGCATTCTTTTATAGCATGCCGCCGATGGCCGGACAAGCCCCCGGCGATGGCTGGCGCTCCGAAAAGATTACGAGCACACACTTCCCGGAATCAGCGGGGCCTCGCTTTTTTGTCCTGCGCGCGAGTATCACGGCAGCCAAAAAACGCGGTTCAGTCAACCTCGAGGATGCGAGTGGAACGAACGACGGGAGACTTTTTCTGCCTCTCCGCAAATCGATTGGCGCGCTCGCGGTCGATATAGACCCGCGCGAACTTTTCGCCGTCCTGATAGTAGACGGTAACTTGCCAGTGCCGGTGCTTGCGCCGCCGGTCTTTTTTGAGCCGGCTGTCTTTGCCGGGTCGAGGCATGGGCTTCTTGGTTTTTTTGGCCATATGGTCCCTGTAGGTTAGTCGCCGGCCCAGTCCTGCGCCGGCACGCTCACGCCAAGCACTCGCGTGAGAGAAAACGCCGAAAATCCGAAAGGCGTCTGAAGCCGCTTTTCGACCTGCGAAAGCCCGGCACGTCCACTCAATGTCAGGTCGCGCTGATTGAACTCCTGATTTGTGCTGCGTGGCTTACCTGTCCGGTTGCAGACGGCGTTGTTATCCTCTCCCAAGGATAAGCGCGGTAAGTGTACCAGAAAAAAAAAGAAACTAATCCGGCATCCTCTGGAACTTTTCCACCGGGCCGCGCGTAGTTAGGTTTGAGAGACATACACGGGAGATACAGAACGCCATGGTAACGAGAGCAATGGAACAAACGAAGATTGTGGATCTGGGCAATCACTCGCAGGAGTCAATCGATCGGCTGCGAGAGTTGCTGGCCGGTGGCGGCGAGGTGCGCCCGGACGCGCGCCGTCCGGGATTTTTCGACGTCGAAAGCGGCTCCGACACTTACTTCATTCACGTTTCGCCGGTGAGCGGGAACATTCTGCTTCTCGCGGCGTGGAAAAACTACGGGACCGGCGAATGTTCGATGCATGGTAGTTATGACGTTGCGCGAGGCGCGCGGGTTACGAACCAGCGAGAGCTTCGGCCTTAAAGCTTAAATCGTCGAGCGTTTGCTTGGTTATTTTGTACACTGCGGCGCCGGCGCTGGATTGCACGTACACGTAGCCTTCCGTTTCTTCCGAAAAGCGCAGCGTGGTTTTCTTTCCGGAGGTTTCGGTGAAGGTAATCTCCAGCGCTGGCTTGGCCAGACGCGCGCGAATATCGGCGGTCGGCGAATCGATCACCTCGCTGGCATCCGCGGAATCCAGAGGCCCCGATACCTTGTATATATCGGCGGTCTTCCCTTTCACATTAGCCGGCTGCTCGATCTGCCAGGTTTTGTCCTTGCCCTGATTGCACACGATGGTTTCGTTGGTGGCGTGGTTATGAATTTCGAAGTGGGATAGCGCGTTGGCGTCGAACGCGTAAACTTTCTTATCCCGCAGATCCGCCAGGCCTTCATCCACCTTCTTATAAATCGGGTCGCCGACGTGAAATACCATTGGCCGGGATGGGTCGCGAGCGTCGTACTCCTGCCCTTCTTTTTTCCCCAGTTGCAGAGTGCTTTGTTTGCCGCTCTTTAGAGTTAACGTGAGGGTCATCGCAGGATTGGCCAAGCCGTAGCGCCCCAGGTCTTGCGGCGTCTCACTCGCTACGGTGGTGAACTTTCCCAGCGAGATCGCCTCGAGCATGGCATTGACGGCGTTCAAGCTGGCTGGGGTTTCCCGGGGCTTCTGCAACACCCAATTCGATCCTTGCCTGGCCAGGGCCACTTCACCCGAAGACTTTTTCACGTCCACGGCTTGCACGTCGTCGGTGTTGAAGTGCAGCACGGCTCGGTCGCGCAGGTCGTCGATTGGCTTGTTAGCGGTTTCCATCACTCCGGCGGGTATCAGCGAGACTTGTTTCGCGTCATCGACAATCGCATACACCGCGCTGCCGGAAAAATCCTTGTCGCCGAATTGCAGACTGTGATGCGTGCCGTCTTTAAGCCGCACGCTCGCCATCACGGCGGGCTGCTTGAGCCCGTACGCGGACAAATCGCCCGAAGGCGTTAGCGTCCGGCTCACGTTCGCGCCGGCAATCTCGGTGACGATTCCTTCAACGGTGGGCCCATCCGCAGCTGTGGCAATGGGCTGCACCACTTGCCACGCGTCACTCTGCTTTTCAAAGACGAACTTCTGGCCGGCACGGGTGATGTCCAAGCCAGTTACGTTGGGAACCGTAAAGTGGAACGCGGGCTTGGATTCTTCGGCCTTGTCTTCCTTGGGCGTGCGCTTCCAATCGTAATAATAGACGGCGGCGCCGAGTGCGACCGCTACCAACAGGACGATCAGGGTGCTCTTTTTCATGTCGGGTTAGCGGCGCTTAATCCAAATATAGATGCCGGAGAGGAGCACCAGGCCGGGCAAAAAGATCAGCGCCACCCAAAACAAGCCGCGCTGTTGCCCTTCTGTGAAGTTCACGCGCCGGTTGGACGGACTCTTCGGACGAATGGAGATCAAGCTCTCGTCGGAAGCCAGCCAATTCACTGCGTTGTAGAAGAGGTCGCCGTTGCGAGCGGCGCCGACGGCCTGATTGGTGGCAAAATCCGAATCGCCGATCGCCACCAGCCGCGCCGTCTTCTGCCCGCCTTCCGCCTCTCCACGCTTTTCCCCAGAGACGCCCAGCGACAGAGGCCCGGCGGTCTTGGGATCGAAGGTGACTTCTTTCTTATCGAGGTTGGGTACTGTGAAGCTGCGGTCGGAGGTTTTCAGCAACTCCACATCCTGGGGCTGCGCAGCGGACTTATTGGCAATGGAAACCGTTCGCGCCAGAGGGAAAAACGTCATGCTGCCCTGAAAGCCTTTGGTGATTGGGCTGGCCGGGAAATCGACCACTAGTGGAATCGCCGGGCCAGCCCCGATCAACCGGCCGTAGCCGCTGGCGTCAATCACGTAGTTATTACCGATGTTAATGTTCCAAGCCTGAAAGACATCATCGAGCTTGGGGTCAGTGGCCGGATCGATCAGCAGCATGGCGCGGCCGCCGCCGTCCAGATATTTCGCAATCATTGCCGCTTCCGGCGGAAACAGCGCCTGCGTGGGTCCGGCTTCCACCAGCACGGTGCAATCTGCGGGGACGCCAGCCGTGGTCACCAAGTTCACCTCGCGGGTCTGATAGCTTTCCTTTTTCAGTTCGTCGTTGGCCTGACTCATGCCGTGGCCATCGGACGCGGAAATTGACTTTTCGCCATGTCCGGTAATGAAGCAGACCGTCTCGACCGTGTTGCGAGTGAGTTTCAGCAAAGCGTTAGTGATGTCCTGTTCGCTGGTGCCCTCGAGCTTTTCGTTCTTCTCCCCGGACGCCGCCACCACCTCTCCCATTCGCGTGACGCCGTACTGCTTGGCCAGCTCGGGCTTTTCCTGGGGATCGGCCGAGAGGTAGTGAATGCGATGGTTGACGTTTGAATATTGAGTAATTTGGGCGGCCAGTTCGGGATTCGGCATTTTGTCAAAGCGGTAGATGGTGACGTCCTGCTGCAAGCCCTGCACGATTTTCTGCGTTTGGTCGGAGAGCGTAAACAGCTTTTCGGTAGTCCAATCAAAACTCTTGTGATGGCGATAGCCGACGAAATTGAGCAGCACCAAAATGGCGAACACCGCCAGGCCCAGCACGCCCACGTTGGTCCCCATTCTCGCAGAGCGTCTCGAAAAATAGGCCGCCAGCGCGCGGTAGTTCAGAGCCAGGCCGGCGATCAGCATCGCCGCGCCCAAGCCCAGCAAAATCTTGCTCATGATCAGTAGTTCGCCCTGGATCGAGTAGCGAACGTACCCGGCCGCCAACAACGCCAGCCCGAACCATGCCACGGTTCGGTAAATTTCCTGGGGCGCGATTTTCTTAGCGGAGTTCTTGTTGTGGTTCATGTCGGTTTTCTTGATGTCGGCAGGGCTCATGCGCGGCGCCACCTCATCGAATCGAGCGAGCGGACGGTGAGAAAAATACCCAGGAAGATCAGACTGCCGTAATAGATCAGGCCGGAGGTATCGATGACGCCGCGGGTAAAGTCATCGTAGTGGCGGATGATCGAGAGATAGCCGAGCAAAGAACCGACGAAGCTCGAGGCATTCTGCCCGCCGATGTCGATCACCCAGAGCATCAGGATGGCGCTGAACGTCAGCACCGCTGCGATCAATTGGTTCTCGGTGACCGACGACAGGAACGATCCGATCGCCAGCACCGACGATCCCAGCAGCATCAACCCGATGTAAGCGGCCAGCAGCACTCGCCACGGCGGCGAGGGCTCGGTTTTAGACAACATGAAAATTTGATACGCCGCGCTGGGCAGCAGCATGATGGCGACCAGCGAAATCGACGCCAGGAATTTCCCGAGCACGATCTGCAGATCGGTGATCGGGGAAGTCATCAACAGTTCCATGGTGCCGCGCTTGCGCTCTTCGGAGTACACGCCCATGGTCAGCATCGGCAGCAGGAACAGGAACAGCGTCCCTAGCAGCCCGAAGTAGTAGCGAATCACCAAGCCGGGGACGTCCATCGCCTGCGCTCCGCCGCCATACTGCATTTCTTCCAGACCCTGCTGCATCGCCGAGCGAATGATTTCGCCTAAGAACGCCATGAAGAAATAGCCGGACAGAATTAGAAAAAGCCCGATGATGATGTAGGCGATCGGCGAAACGAAGTAATGACTCATTTCCTTGCGGTACACCGCATATAGACTTCGCATTCTTTCTCCGTTCCTCGATTTCTCTTAAGCGGCAGCCGAGGCGTGCTCCGCATCTTCGGTGGTGAGTTGCAAAAATATGTCTTCCAGGCTCAAGCTTACGCCGGTGAGTTCGTAGAGCGGCAGGCCTTTGGCAACCACCGCCGCGGCCACCAGGCTGCGAATGTCTTCTCCCGGTGCGGCTTCCACGCTTACCGCGATCCGTCCGGAAGCGGCGCCCGCTTGCACATCCACTTTGCGCACGCCCGGCACCGCGGACAGCGCATCGCGCAGAGTGGCTTCGGTGCCCTGCACTTCGATGCGCACGTGCTGGCCGCCCTTGAGTTGCATGGTCAGGTTCGCCGGGGTATCCACCGCCGCGATGGTGCCGTGGTTGATGATCACTACCCGGTCGCAGGTCATGCTTACTTCCGGCAGGATGTGCGTCGAGAGAATAATGGTGTGGCTGCCGGCGAGCCCCTTGATCAAGTGGCGCACCTCAATGATTTGTTTGGGATCCAGGCCCACGGTAGGCTCATCCAGGATGATCACTTCCGGATCGTGCACCAGGGCTTGGGAGAGTCCCACCCGCTGCTTGTAGCCGCGCGACAGCCGCTTGATCAGCTCGTTTCGTTTGTCGCCAATGTTGGTCTTCTCCATCGCTTCGTCCACGCGCTGGCGGCGCTTATCCGGTCCCACACCCTTGATGCGCGCTACGAAATCGAGGTAATCGGCAACGGTCATATCGCTGTACAGCGGAGGATTCTCGGGCAGGTAGCCGATGCGGCGGCGCACTTCGATCGAATCGGTGAAAACATCGTATCCCGCGACCCGCGCCGTGCCGCTCGTGGCGGGCATGAATCCGGTGAGGATGCGCATGGTCGTGGTCTTGCCTGCGCCATTGGGACCCAAAAATCCGAGAATCTCACCTTTGTTCACCGTGAAGGAAAGATGGTTCACGGCGGTGTTGTCGCCGAACGTCTTGGTTAAATCCTGGACTTCTATCAACGTGACCTCCCATAAGGTACCGATGCTGCTGCGCGTTTCGCCCACTTCCTGCCGCGTATACCCGCCAACCCATTTGGTGCCGATGGAGAAATACGGCGCGAGGCCGGATCGCCGTCCAGCGAGCGAACGTAAACTTATACTAAAAAACAGGTCCCTCTGGAAAGGGGGCGGAACACCAAAGCGGCCCAAACTCTTCTTTTCGTTTTCTTTGCGAAAGGAAATACCCCGCGGCGCCACCCGCAATTCCCGCCTGCATCTTCGCATATGGGAGATGTATAGAGAAACCGAAAGGTTGTAGCGCCGAATGCCCGACGGTGATGTTTCAATTCGGCGCACGTTAAACACTAGGCCATTCGTACTTTCCCAGCGCTACGGCTGCGCCATTCGGACTCTATTTGCGCGCCCCGTACTCTTTGCAGGCTGCTCGGGCGTGGGTGTTCACTTCCACAAGGCACCGCATCGCGGCGCGCACACCTCAGGGGGAACGACGAATGCGAAGGGCCGCGGGAAAAGTACGTCTAGGTCTCACCCTTTTGGCCATGAGCTTGGCGCTCGGGGAAGCGGCGCGAGCCCAGCAACAGGAGGAAGCCTCCTCCAGTGATGCGCGCATGGTGGACGGCCAGCGACTGAGCCTGGCGCGAACCCATCACATCATTCAAGGTGACGCGCAGACCGGGCCGGCGGCTTACTCGCCCGCGCAGATCCGCCATGCCTACGGTTTTGATATGATTGCCAATCAAGGCGCGGGGCAAACCATTGGTATCGCAGATGCTTTCGACGATCCCAACATCGAGGCCGACCTCGGCGTTTTCGACAAACAATTCAACTTGCGCGCTTGTACCGCGGACAATGGCTGTTTCCGCAAGATATACGCGACCTCCATAAAACCGCCCGCCAATCCCGACTGGGCCATGGAAACAAGTCTCGGCGTCGAATGGGCGCATGCGATTGCGCCGCAGGCGGATATTATTCTGGTCGAAGCCTCCGGCGATAATCTGAGCGACTTGCTGGCTGCGGTTGGCGTCGCCGTGCACTATGGCGCCTCCGCCGTAGCGATGAGCTGGGGCACTCCGGAATGGTCGGGCGAGAGCGCATACGACACGCGATTCATTTCCAACGGAGTCACTTTCGTCGCCGCTTCGGGCGACAGCGGATGGGGGTGCGGTATCCGGCCGCGTCACCGTCGGTCCTCTCCGTCGGAGGCACTTCGCTTTCCCTGGATTCGCACGGCAACTATCTGAGCGAATCGGCGTGGGGTGGAAGTGGGGGGGCTGAGCGCCAATGAATTCGAGCCGTTTTACCAGGCCAGCTACGGAATACCCGACCACGGAAAGGGAGTCCGCGGCGTCCCTGATGTCTCTTACGGCGCTGACCCAGACAAGGGATACGCGGTCTACGATTCAGTGCGGATCAAGGGACAAGCCGGATGGTTTCGCGTGGGGGGGCACCAGTGCCGCCGCACCGCAGTGGTCTGCGCTGATCGCCATCGCCAACTCGATGCGCGCTGCGACGCGCAAGTCGCCTCTCAGCAGCACGAATGGCGATTCGTATACGTTGGCAAAATCCCGGATCGGAGTGTATTTTCACGCCGTGACCAACGGAACGAACGGCTCCTGCGGAGCCGTTTGCGACGCAGGCCCAGGCTACGATTTCGTTACCGGCCTGGGTTCGCCGCAAGCCGCCAAACTGATCGCCGCACTCGTCGCGCAACGCTAAAACCAGGACTCTGCAGCGTCGCACCTCACGAGTGATAGGTGCGAAGGATGGGCCAGCCTCGGTATCCACGCTGGCCCATTTCGATCGCTCCACCCTTGCATCCCCCCATACCGGCCGAACCATGAGAGCCGCACGGGCAACGATGGCCGGTGCG
>Ga0302324_100006540_pt1 | contig 25107 bp, 18 predicted proteins | sample Palsa_T0_1_FD_201949 | JGI IMG/M metagenome (GOLD analysis project Ga0302324, IMG submission 201949) | Peat permafrost microbial communities from Stordalen Mire near Abisko, Sweden - Palsa_T0_1 | ecosystem: Environmental > Terrestrial > Soil > Palsa > Peat permafrost | place: Sweden: Abisko... | reverse complement strand
CATTGCCGAGCGGATCGGCGTCGGTCACTCCGTGGACCTCGAACGTGACGAAGCGGTTCGGTACGCCGCGGGCGAGCTGCTGCTCGAGCGCCTCTTTGCCGATGAACGCTCCCTTGTTGAGGCGCACAAAGCGGTCGAGTCCCGCCTCGTAGGGGGTGTAATCGGGCGTCAAATCGCTGCCCCACATGCGATAGGATTTCTCCAGGCGCAGCGATTCCATCGCCCGCATGCCCGCCATGGCGATGTGGTGCTCGGCGCCCGCCTCGAAGATGGCATCGAACAAGTGGTGGGCATACTCGATCGGGAAGTGCAGCTCCCAGCCGAGCGCGCCGACGAAATTGACGCGCAACAGATAGACATCCGTCGCGAGCCCGACCTCCGTCACCTGGCTCGTGAGCCACGGGAATGCCGCGTTGTCGAGCGGCGCATCCACGAGTTTCGACAGCACGTCGCGCGAGCGAGGCCCCGCCACCACGAAGCAGCCGCGGCTCCCGGTGATGTTGCGCAAGCTCACCCCGGAAGGCGGCAGCATCATCTGCAAGTAATCGCTGTCGTAGCGCTCCGCGGCGCCCGCGCTCACCACATAGAAGTGCTCATCCGCGATCTTGGTGATCGTGAATTCCGAGCGAACGCCGCCGCGGCGCGTGAGCGCGTGCGAGAGCGCCATGCGGCCGATCTTGGTGGGTACCTTGTTCGCGACCAGGTTGTCGAGCCAGGCTTCGGCGCCGGGGCCCGTGACTTCATGCTTGGTGAACGGCGTGAGATCGATGACGCCCACGTGCCGGCGCAAATTCACCGCTTCGCGCCCGACATGCTCGAAGTAATTCGAGCGGCGGAAACTCCACTTGTCTTTGGGCTCGACGCCGGGCGGCGCGAACCAGTTGGCGCGCTCCCAGCCGTAGCGCTGGCCGAACACCGCGCCCATGCGCTTGAGCTTGTCGTAGACCGGGCTCGTCTTGGCGGGCCGCGCATCGGGCCGCTCTTCGTCGGGGAAATGAATCACGAAGACGTTGCGGTAGGTCTCCTCGTTCTTCTGAACGACGTAGCGCTTGCTCGTATAGGGGCCATAGCGCCGCGGGTCGACCGCCATCATGTCGATGCCCGGCTCGCCCTCGACGATCCACTCGGCCAGCTGCCATCCGGATCCGCCCGCCGCGGTGATGCCGAAGCTATGCGCCTCGTTGAGCCACACATTGCGCAGCCCCCACGCCGGACCGATGAGGGGGCTCCCGTCGGGGGAGTAGGGGATGGGGCCGTTGACGATGTCCTTGATACCGCACGAGGCGAGGGAGGGCACACGGCGCTGCGCCGCTTCGACGTGCGGCAGCAGGCGCTCGAGATCGCCCTCGAACAGGCTCTTGCCGAACCAGTCGGGTACGCCGTCGGCGAAACGCGCGGGCGCGCCCGCCTCGTAGGGTCCCAAGATCCAGCCCATGCGCTCTTCGCGCAGATAGTACGACTGATCGGATTCGCGCAGCACCGCGAGCTCGCGCCCGCCGCCCTTGCGATACGCCTTCAGATCGTCCGCTTCATCGTAAACGATGTACTGATGCTCGACGGGAATGGACGGCACATTCAGCCCGAACAGTCGCCCGGTCTGACGCGCGTAATTCCCCGTGGCGCAGACCACATGCTCGGCGATGATCTCGCCTTTGTTGGTGAGGATCTGCCATTCGCCCGAAGCCGTGCGTTTGACGCCCGTCACCTCGGTCTGCTCGTTGATTTCGGCGCCGAGCGCGCGCGCGCCTTTGCGCAGCGCCATGGTGAGATCGGCCGGCGCGATGTGACCGTCGTCGGGATGGTAAAGCGCCCCAATGATATTCGGCGTGTCACCGCCGTTGCCGAGCTCCGCCAGCGGCCACAGCTTCTTGACCTCTTGGGGGGTGATGATCTGAAACGGCACGCCGATGGTGTTGGCCGTTCCGCAATATTTCTGATATTCGTCCATGCGCTCGCGGCAGGTGGCGAGGCGCATATTGCCGGTGACGTGGAAGCTCACGTCCTGTCCGGTCTCGGCGGGCAAGCGCTTGTACAGGTCCACCGAGTACTTGTGCAGCTGACCGACGGTGTAGCTCATGTTGAACAGCGGCAAGAGGCCCGCCGCATGCCAAGTCGAGCCGGCGGTCAGCTCGGAGCGCTCGAGAAGCACCGCATCCTTCCAGCCTTTGTGGGCCAGATGATAAAGCGTGCTGACGCCGACCACGCCGCCACCGATCACCACGACGCGGGCATGAGTTTTCATTTGACGAGTCCCCGATTTGATGCGCACGGCAGTGTAACGGGCGGGGTAGCAAACAAGACGCTAATAGCGACAAGCACTTGCGCAAATGCGCCACCCCGGTTGGCAAGCGGGCGAGCGTCGTCGTGGGCCCCTCTGTCGGTGCGGCTTGCGCGTGGCGCGGGGCTTCGCTGTCCGGAAAACGACAGCTTATGTCGGAAACAGGCAATTTTCGCCGCAGCGGTGCATAATAGCCGAGCCGGGATCTCGTCCCGGAGGAGAGATCTGCGTGGAATCGCCGGCGGTCTTGCGCAAGTGCAAATATGCGTTTTTGACGCTCGCCAACTATTCCCTGATTGCCGTCGCCAATGCCATCGAGCCTCTGCGCATGGCGAACCGCCTGGTCGGCAAGGACGTTTACGACTGGTCGGTGCTGAGTCTCGACGGCGCGCCGAGCGAGTCGAGCTCCGGACTCAAGCTCTCGCCCACTGCGACGCTCGACAGGCTCGAGCCGCTCGACATCCTGTTCGTATGCGGCGGCGTGAACATCCGCGAGGCCGTCTCGCCCGCGCTGCTCGTGGCGCTGCGCCGTCTCGCCGAGCGGCGCGTGGCTCTGGGAGCGTTGTGCACGGGCGGCTACGCGCTCGCACGCGCAGGCCTCCTCGACAACTATCGCGCCACGATTCACTGGGAGAACATCTCTGCGCTGCGCGAGGAATTTCCGCGCGTGCTCATCAGCGACCAGCTGTTCACCATCGATCGCAACCGCTTCACCTGCTCGGGCGGCACGGCGCCGCTCGATTTGATGCTGAACCTCATCGAGACCAAGCTCGGCTCGCGTGTCTCGCAGCGCGTATCGGAGCAGTTCATCGTCGATCGCGTGCGCAAGGACCGGGATCGCCAGTACATACCGCTGCGCGCCCGCGTCGGCGTCTCGCATCGCGGGCTGATTCGCGTGGCGCAACTCATGGAGGAGAACATCGAGAAGCCCCTGTCGCTCGAGAAGATCGCCCGCACCACGGGGCTCTCGCGCCGGCAGATCGAGCGCCTTTTCAAGCGCGACCTCAACTGCGTACCGAAGCGCTACTATCTCGAGATGCGCTTGCGGCGCGCGCGCGAGCTCCTGCTGCAGACCGCGATGCCCATTATGGACATCACGGCGGCGTGCGGATTTCAGTCGCCGCCGCACTTCTCCAAGTGCTATCGCAATCAATACGGCTATCCACCGAGCGCCGAGCGAAAGATCGGCGAGACTCGCGCAATGGCGGCGGAGAACGTCGCGGCGTAAGAACTTACGGCGCCGGCATCCGCGCAGCGACGCGCACGCCGCCCAAGCTCCCGTTGATCTCCGCGACGGCATCGGTCGCAGCGTCGTTCCAGACGATGTCGAGGACCCCGTCGAGCGCATCGGCGCCTGCAAGCTGCAGATGCGCTTGCACGCGGCCCTCGGGACCGACCGTCTTCTCGAGGGTGCCCGACACAGCGACATCCTCGGTCCAGCGTACGCCGTCCAGCTTGGCCACCTGCATACGGTCGTGCTCGACGAGGGAGAACCGGCCGCCGCGAAGGCCCATGCCGTGTCCACTTGAGCAGAGCACCAGGCGCGTGGCGACATCGCCGGCGGTGAGCACGGCGGCGCTGACGAACCGCAGCTGCAGGTCGGAGGCACGATTCGATGCGAGAGCTTGCGCCGGCTCGAGCTCGGCGGCGCGCCGCGCGAACCTGCCGACCAGGCGCACGGGAGGCGCCTCGGCCGCGCAACGCGTATCGCCTACCTCCAATGTGTCGATGAAATGCCGCACGAGCTCGGCGCCGCAAGGGCTGCGTGCCCGCGGCAGCGCGTTGACGTGCAAGCCATTGGCGACGATCACTTGACTGCCGCGCGGGAACGCGTGCGCCACTGCCGCGCCGTCGGCGACGGTGGTCATGTTGTCGAGATCTCCGGAGACCACCAGCGCCGGTGCATCGGGATACGCCGCGTCCGGGGGCACGACTTGCGCGGCCGGGTGGCCGGCGGGCGCGACGGGCCACTCGACGCATTGATCGAGAAAGCTGTAGTCGAGGGGCATGCCCCGATACTCATCGATCGTAAACGGCGCGTAGGTATCGGGGGCCGAACGGCGTCGCTCTGCCAGCGCGCGATCGCGATCGGCGGCGCGCAGCGCCGGCGGCAAGCGCATATCGAAAATCTGCGGCGGATCCTGGCACATCACAGCCGCGGCGAGCCCGGCGCTCCATTTGGTGGGATCCGCGGCGGGATCGCGGGAATCGACGCCGCTCAAGGTCTCGGCGATGAGCCGCAGGAGCGGCGCACGGTCGTTCGCTTGGAACGCGCGAGCCGCCGCGTCCATTTCCTTGACGGTTGCAAGCGCCGGCGCGCTGCCGAACATGACGATGGCAAGCCGCGACGCATTGGCCTGAAAGTCGCGCTCGCGTCCGTCGTCGTCGTAGGCGCGCGCGGCAAAGGGCGCATGGCGCAGCGCCTCGAGCACGGGCTGAATGCGATCGAGGGAGCTGCCGGGGAGTCGTGCGCACATGGGGGAGCGTCGGCAAGCCCGGTCGAACTTGGCGCGCATCGCCGGCGCATACGTGGGGTACCAGGCGTAGTCGGGGCCGTTCATCGGATAGGCCCCATCGAGTACCACGCTGCGCAGCGCGTGCGGATGACGGACGGCGAAGACCTGTTCGAAATACGTGCCGTAGGAGTCGCCGTACAGATCGATGGGGCCCGCACCGAGCATGTCGAGAATGGCTGCCAGATCGTCGGCGGCGTAAGCCGTGCTGTAGAGCGCCGACCGCTCTCCGAGCGAGGCGCCGCAGCTGCCGACGAGATCCACAGTCCACTGCGAAGCGCTCTGCAGCGCGGGGCAATCGATGGCGCCCGATCTGCCGGTGCCGCGGTTGTCCATGAGCACGACATCGCGGCTCGAGCGGAGCGGCGCGAACAAGGCGAGATAGTCCTCGCGCGATTCGGTTGCCGGATAACCGGGACCGCCTTCGGTGGCGACCAGGGTACCGGCGGAGGCACCGTCGGCGGTGTGCGGATAGAACTCGAAATAGACCGAGACCCGGCCGCCGATCGCGCCGCTCGGATCTAGCGGCCGCTCGATGCGGCCGCAATAGGCAGGCGCCCCGGCGCAGCGCTCAAGCGTCATTCGGCCGAAGCGCTCGAGTCGGGCGGGGGCTGCATGGGGCGCGGTGTATGCGACGAGCAGGCTCGTGCTCGCGAGTCCTGCAACCAACCTGCCGAGCACCTTGGTGTATGACGCGCTATTCATATCTCGATATTACCCAGATCTCGTCCGGCTCGCGCCGGATCATGTTTTCGCCGCGGCGTCGTTTCCGGGGTGGAACATGTCGCGCGCAGCCATGCTGTGCCGAATGCTCGTGCTGTTAGACTCGGCTCTTCCAATCGAACATCACGAGAAGGCGAGATTCACGATGAGCACGCGTCAGGTCATCCTCGATCGCTTGCGGCGGCGCAAGCACGAGACCGCTCTCGAGCGTGAGTTCTATTGCGGAGACGAGGAGTACCGCGTCGATCTGGAGCTGATCTGGTACCGGGATTGGTTGTTCGTCGGCCACGACTGTGAGGTGCCGAACCCGGGCAATTATCTGACCGTGCAGGTGGGCGAGTATCCCGTGGTGGTGGTCCGCGACCGCACCGGCGAGCTGCGTGCCTTTCACAACGCGTGCCGCCATCGCGGCTCGAGAATCTGCTCGGAGGTGCGCGGCTCGGTGACGCGGCTCGTGTGCCCGTACCATCAGTGGACGTATCACCTCGACGGACGCTTGTTCGCGGCGCGCGACATGGGTCCGGGGTTCGACCGCTCGCAGTACGGTCTGCATGCCGTGCACTGCACGAGCGTCGGCGGCTATATCTTCGTGTGCCTCGCCAAGGTCGCGCCGGATTTCGAGCCGATCCGGCGCCACATCGAGCCGTATTTCCTGCCGCACAATCTGCGCGAAGGCAAGGTTGCGTTCGAGACCACCATCGTCGAGAAGGCGAACTGGAAGCTGGTCTGGGAGAACAACCGCGAATGCTATCATTGCTCCGCAAACCATCCGGAGCTGACCCGGACCTTTCCGGAGACTCCGACCATCACCGGAGTCGATGGTGCGGAGAGCAATCCGCTCATCACCAGCAAGTGGAAGCATTGGGAGTCGCTCGGATTGCCGAGCCGCTTCCACCTGTCCGATAACGGCCAGTACCGCACCACGCGAATGCCCCTCATCGAGGGCACGGTGAGTTTCACCATGGACGGTACGGCAGCGTCGCGCCGGCCGCTGATCGACAACATCGCCGAGCCCGACTTAGGCACCTTGCTGCTGTTTCACTATCCGAGCATCTGGAATCATGTGCTCGCCGATCATGCGACTTCCTTTCGGCTCCTGCCCCTGAGCCCGACAGAGACTCTGCTCACCACCAAGTGGCTGGTGCACAAAGATGCGGTCGAGGGCGTCGACTACGACGTCAAACGCATGACGGAAGTCTGGCTCGCCACCAACGATTCGGACCGGCGCGTATGCCAGGAGAACCAGATCGGAGTGAACTCGCCCGCCTATGATCCGGCGCCTTACTCACCCGTGCACGAGGGCGGCGTCATCCAGTTCGTGGATTGGTATGCCGCGGAGCTCGAAGAGCGGCTGAAGCAGGCGGTCTGACAGCCGCGCTCGCGCGCAGGGGCCCGGAAGCGTCCGCTCGCCGTTATTGCATTTCCTCCCGATCATTCGGCGTACCATAGGGTCGGGCGAAATCGCGGAAGTCAAAAGCCGGCACGTTCGAATGCCTGAGAAAAAAAGGAGCTCGTCATGGGTATCATCGCTTGGATCATCGTCGGTTTGATTGCGGGTTGGGGCGCGGGAAAAGTGATGAAGGGGGGCGGCTACGGCGTCCTCATGGACATCGTTCTCGGAATTTTGGGGGGCCTTTTTGGCGGCTGGTTGTTTGGCGCGCTCGGTATATGGCAGGGCGGCGGTATGGTCGGCTCGATCATCGTCGCCTTCATCGGTGCGGTGATTCTGGTTGGGATCACGCGCCTGATCAAACGCGTCTGAGAACCGGGCACGAGCGGGCGGGGCGGCGCCGAGACGCCGCCCGCCCGCGAAACCGGTCGCGCCGATCGGCGCGAGGAACACCCATCAGAATTTGTACCCGAACGAACCCCCGATGACCCGGGGCCGCAGGGGCGTCTGCTCGACGATGAATTGATCGGTGCTGATGAACGTGCTCGCGTTCGAGTTGGCGAGGTTCTCGCCGTATAGATTCACCCACCAATTGTCCTTCGCAACGCCGATCGATGCGTTCACCGTCGAGTAAGCAGGCACCTCGAACCGTCCGCGCGAGGTGTTGATGGCCCCGCCCGGCAGAATCGTGGGGTTCGCTCCGGCCTGCGTGAACGAGACTCCGGTGTGGGTGAAGCCGGCCTGCACGAAAGGCGTGTATTCGGCGATGTTCCACTCGTAGCGCGCACGGCCGCTCATCTGGATCGGCGGCGCGTTGGCGCTCGGAGCGCCGATAGGCCCGAACGGATTCGAGATCGGACCGCAGGTCGTGGAGGGGGCCGAGCCGCCGCACACCGTGGTGATCGGCTTGCCGTAGTTGGCACTCGCTGGATTGTTGTCGATCAGGGCAGGTGAATTCGTCTGCACGCTCTGGTTCCAGGATGCCGCGTATTGCAGGGTCAGCCCGCTCGTGACCCGGGCGACGAACGAGGTCTCGATACCTTTGATGCGGAAGTTCTGACCGTTGGTGTCGTAGAAAAGATTGCCGACGACCCCGGGGTTGAAGAACTCGATCTGGACGTTGTTCCAGTTCTCTCGGTAGACCGCTCCGTTCCACTGCAGGCGATGGTCGAACCATTCCGTCTTCCAACCGATCTCGTTGTTCGTCAACTTGTCGGGAGCGTAGGAGGTGGGAATCAAGTACTGTGCGTTCCCGTCAGGACCGTAAGCATGCTCGGCGCCGCCGTTCTGGTTGAACCCGCCGGGGCGAAAACCCTGCGAATACGTGTAATACACCATTGCGTCGGGCGTGATGTGCCAGGTGAGGTTGCCGCGGCTCTTGAAGCCCGATTCGGTGTCGTGAAGATTATCGGCGTTCAGATTGTAGCTGTACGCGGGATTGTGGCAGCCGCCGGTCGGCACGCCCGCCTGAAAGCAGTCGAAGCTCGAGAGGACACTTCCCTGCATGCCGTTCTGGAACAGGAAATGACGCGTGCCGAGGGTCATCGTCAGCACCTTCGGAATGATGTCGAAGTCGCCTGAGGCAAAGAACGCGGTCTGTTTGGTCTCACGATATTGGTCTTGATAGAACGAGACGTTGTCGCCCTGGACTCCCGGATTCTGCACGTAGGTGCCGGGGAATGTGCCGACGTTCGACAAGCAGCCGGTATTGCCGGCCCCGGTGTTGGACGTGCAGGGCGGAACGGATTTGTACATCCAAGCGGTCTGATCGTACAGCTTGTTGTCCTCATAGAATGCGCCGGCGATGCCGCGTATACGCCATTCGTCGGGCGTGCTGAAGCGCAGCTCGTGCTGCATGTGCTCGTTTTGCTCGGACGAATGCCAGGTGGCACTCGGCGAGAAACAGGTCGACTTGAGGGCCGGGTTCTCGTTGGGGCCATAGCATTGGTAATAGTCGGCGTAATACCCGCGGGCGTAATTCGTATAGTCGCCTTGTTGGTCGACGTGGCGATCGAGGTAGCCGCCGGTGTAGACGGCCTTGATGTCGGCCAGCTTGCCGTTCACAGTCCATGCCGTGCTCTCGAATCGGTCTTTGTCGTAGGCCGGATTGAATAACGTGACTTCGAGCGGCGCCAGGGCCGGGCCGTCCGAGGCATTGGGCTGTTGATAGAACACGCCCTGCGTGTTGAGGTCCTGATAAGACTGCGTGATCAGCACGTTCCAGTCTTCGTTGATCTTGTACAGAGCCTCAACGCGCATACCCTGATAGTCGACCGGGTTGATCGCGTTGCCGACAAGGTTGCTGTTCTGCAGGCTCGGGCTCCCCGGCGGAACCTCGCAAGCCGGCGTTCCGCCCGCGACGCAGCCGGCCGGATAGCCGCCATAGCCCTCGTCGGCAAATCCGAGATCGGTGTTCTTGCGCGTAAACGTCCCCGGTACGTTGTCGATGTAGCCGCCGCGATGATCGTCGTAGACCACCCCACGCAACGCCAACGTGCCCTCGATCACCGGAACGTTCAAGACGGCCGTCACGTCGCCGTTGGGATCGCCATGCGCGGTCACACCGTAACCGGCTTTGACATTCCCTTCGAACACGTCGAGTTTCGGCTCGTTGGTGATGTAGCGGATCACGCCTGCCTCGGCGCCCGCGCCGAACAGAGTGCCCTGCGGACCCTCCAACACTTCGATGCGGTTCAGGTCCGCCGCATAGATGTCGAGATTGCGGTTCGGGAGCTGCGCGGACTGGTTATCGAGATAGATGGCGACGTTCGGCCAGAGGCCGGTCGAGCCGCTGCCTTGACTGGCCTGGGAGCCTGCGCTCAGGCCGCGCATGAAGACCTCGTTCTGGCCCGGGCCATTACTCGCCGTCGTGACGTTCGGCAGGTATTTGATGTAGTCGTCGAACGTTTGGACGTTGAGCTGCTGCAGTGTTTCGCCGGTCAACGCTTGAATGGAAATCGGAACGTCTTGAATATTCTCGGTGCGGCGCTGGGCCGTGACCGTGATCTCGGCGAGCGAATCCGTCGACGCGGTCTCACTCGTGCCGCCACTATCGGGTGTCGGATCCGCGTAAGCTAGGCCCGCAGAGGAGCCGCTCAAAATCGCTGCGATGGCGTAACACAGTTTCGTGTTGGCATTCATGCTTCATCCCCTCGTCATTATCGTTTCTCACTCCCGAGACAGAAGACCCGCAGGCATTACATGGCCGATACCTCCATGAACTCCTCCGTGGCCGGTACCAGATCCCCGAGAGCCGACCGCAAGGATCCCAACCACGGCTCGAAGCGCCGCCACTGATCGAGACCCTCCTTGAAGATCGGCTGGCGCACCTGCTCGGAGCTCGCGGTACGGACGCTGCGCTCGGTCTTATGAAACGCAAGGCAGGCCGGCTCGAACGGCAAGCCGCAGAAGTCGAGAATGCCGCGAACCTTGCCTTCCAAGTCCCGCACCACGTCCTCGTACTGAATCCGTAAAACTTTGCCCGGCAAGGCGTCGTCCCAATGGCGCATCAACTGCACGTAGCTGCGATAGTAGCGTGCGATATCGTCGATGTCGTACGTGAATTCCTGGCCGGACGCGAACAGCTGCTTGAAATTGCTGAAGCAGCATGCCATCGGCTCGCGCCGCGCGTCGATGATCCTGGCGTTCGGCAACATCAGGTGAATGAGCCCGATGTGCCTGAAGTTGTTCGGCATCTTGTCGATGAAGCGCGGTTTGCCGGAGCGGTAGACGCGCGTGTCGGCGAGGTATTTCTCGCCGAGCCTGCGCAAATCCGCGGCACTCTGCCGCTCGAGAATCGCGGGATAGCGCGGCTCGCGGCTGTCCGGATCGCGTCCCTGGAATTCGGCGACGAAGCGCAGAACGTTCGGCAGTTCGGTGGTGCCTTCGACTTGCGAATGAGAGGCGAGAATCTGCTCGAGCAGCGTCGAGCCGGAGCGCGGCAGTCCGACGATGAAGATCGGCTCGCCCGAATCGCAACCATGGCCGCGCCGGGTCTCGAAGAACTCGCGCGTACAAACCGCCGCTTGCAGCCGGGCGTTTCTTTCGATCGGCTCGATCTTGAAGCGCATGGTGGATTTCTTCAGTGCATTGCCGCGTCTGTAGCAGCCGAACGATTCGGCGTAGTCGCCGCGGTCCTCCAGAGCCTTGCCGAGCGCGAAGCAGAGGTGATAGCGGTCCTCGATGCCGATGTCCGCGGCGCGCTCTTGCTCGCGCATCCGCACGATATCCTCCGCGGCAAATCGATAGGTCTTGAGGTTCGCGAGGCTCCAGTACGCATCGCCGAAGCTGGGCCGCAGCTCGAAGGCTGTGCGATAAGAAGCCACGGCCTCCGGCTGTCTGCCGAGCGTCTTCAAGGCGTGAGCGACGGACAGATGGACATCGGCCGCGCGCGGCGTCTCGGCCAAGATCTCGCGGTATGCCGCGATCGCCTGCTCGTGCCTGCCCATGCCGACGCAGACCGTCGCACGGGTGATCCGGTAGGCTCGATTGCGCGGCTCGACCGCGAGCAGTCGCTCGATCTGCTCGAGCGCCTGCGCGTGCTTGTGGCGAGCGAGGAGGGCGAGCACATAGTCGTAGCGCATGGCGTGAAACCCGGGTTCGAGCAGCAATGCGCGCTCGAGCAGCAGCTCCGGATCGTCATACACGTCAAGTTTCATGCCTATTTTCGCCAGCAATCGCATGCCTTCGACGTGATCGCCATGCCTCAGCAGAAACTGCCGAATCAGCTGCTCGGCGGGGATGATCTCGCCGTCCGAGAACAGGCCCGTGGCGGTGATCACCTCCGCGGGCAGGCTTGCGAGTTTGGCGACATGCTGTCCGGCGAGGTCTGCATCCGCGCCGCGCCCGGTCATATTGAACAGGATCTTGAGCGCACTCCAGCTCGCCGGCAGTGCCGGATTGATGTTCACAGCCCGGAGAAACGCTTCGATGGCGAGGTCCGCCTGTTTGAGCGCTACGTAACAATGACCGCGCTCCTGAAACAGCCGGCTGAAGTTCGGATGCAATTGCTCGAGCTGTGCGAGCGTCGACAGGGCCTCGGGTATGCGCTGCAGGTATCTCTGGCCGACAGCGACGATGTACCAGACGTCGCGGTTCTCCGGCACCTCTTTGCGCAGCGTCTCGGCATCGGCCACGGCCGCGGCGAATTGACCTTGCTGCAAGAGCGCGCGCAGGCGCAGTACCTGCGCCTCGATGCGGGAGGTCGGACGATTCGTCACCTCGGACACTGACTCGAGTCCCTCCCTCATCGTGTGTGTTTTACGCACTCATCCCGACGCTCACTATGCACGCCGCGCCGCATTTTGTGAAACTTCGGACGCCGCGAGGGGATTCCGAAGACCGAGACATGCCGGATTTCGATCCGCCTATGAGAAAATTGGATGCGCCTGCGGACGGGCGCCTTCAAGAATGCCCGGGCCCCAGCCGCTCGGGGAAGCCGGGAGCGCGCAGCGGGGTGCCCACGGCATCCTCCAGAAGTTTGACGATCATGGATGACCATGCCGCTCCGCCGTAGCGGGCGCGTCCCTCGATGAAAGTCTGCTCCATCAACGCGGCGAGCCGCACGGGAACGCCGAAACGGCGTGCGAACTCGAGCGCGAATCCCGCATCTTTGCAGGCAAGATCCATCGTAAAACCAATGTCGTAGCTGCCATTCAGGATCACCTGGCTCTCGGTCTCGTGCACGAAGCTGTTGCCCGAGCTCGCGGCGATTGCCGTGAACGCCGAACGTAAATCGACGCCGCCCTTGGCGCAGAGCATCAGCGCCTCGCCGGCCGCGATCAGATGGATGAACGCGAGCATATTGGTCACGACCTTGGTGACCGCCGCTTGCTCGATGCCGCCGAGATGAATGATCCGCCCGCCCATCGCGCGTAGCGCGGCGGCATGGGCATCGAACAGCTGTTGCGGGCCGCCCACAAGCACGGTGATATCGCCGGCCGCGGCGCGATGCACGCCGCCGGTCACGGGGCACGCCAGCGTGCCGATGCCGGAGGTCGCGGCGCGGCTCGCAAGCGCCTCGATTTCCGCGAAGTCGTTGGTGCTCATCTCGATCCAAGCGCTGCCGCGGCGCATGACGGGCAAGGCCTCACCGAGCACCAGGGCGGTGGCGGCCGGCGAGGGCAGGCACGTGATCAGGCCATCGCTCGCTCGAGCAAGCTCCGCAAGGGAGGGCGCCCAGGTCGCCCCGGCCTCGAGCGGTATTTCCGCGGCGGACCGATCGAGATCGAAGACGCCGAGCTCGAAGCCTGCGCGTGCAAGGTTCGCCGCGAGGTGGCGGCCCAAAGACCCTAGTCCGACGAAGCCGTAGCGCATGATGTCCTTTAGCGGGCGAATCAACCGAGCGGACGATTCGCCATGTCGAGGTGCAGCCCCGTGCCCGTATACGGGTGGGCGAGAGCGACGGCCTCGTCGAGCTCCACGCCAAGGCCCGGCGCGGTCGGGGGAATCACGAAACCCGACTCCCAGCGGATCGGCTTTTTCAAGATTTTCGCGTGAAAGCCGCCCCATTGCTGAATGCTTTCCAGGATCAGGAAATTGGGCGAACACGTCGCGATCTGGATGTTGGCGGCGCCCACGACCGGTCCGCAATAGAGGTGAGGGGCGATCTGCGCGTAGTGGACCTCGGCGAGGGCAGCGACTTTCTTCGCTTCGAGAATTCCGCCGACGCGCCCGAGATTCATCTGCAGAATATTCGCGGCGCCCGCGGCGAGCACGCGGGCGAACTCGTACTTGGTGGTGAGCCGCTCGCCGGTCGCGATCGGAATGGAGGTGCCGCGCGCGACGACCGCCATCTGCTCCGGCATCTCGGGCGGCACCGGCTCCTCGAACCAGAGTGGATCGTAGGGCTCGAGATGCTTCGCGAGCCGGATGGCACCGGAAGTCGTGAATTGTCCGTGCGTCCCCACCAAAAGATCCGCGCCGATGCCGACGGCCTCGCGAACCAGCCGCACGAGCCGTACCGTTCGCTCGATCTGCTCCTGGGTCGGCTGCCGCGGGTCGTAAGCGGAGTAGCCGCCGGTGGGGTCGAATTTGACGCCCGTAAATCCTTGGCCAAGATATTCCGCGGCGCGCGCTGCCGAGCGATCGGCGTCGTGATAGAAGTCCTCGCCCTCTCCGTCCGCGGGATAGAGGTAGGTATAAGTGCGCAAGCGCTCGTGCACGCGGCCCCCGAGCAACTGATAGACCGGTTGCTCGAGCGATTTGCCGACGATGTCCCAGCAAGCCATTTCCAAACCGCTCACCACGCTCATGAGCGAGAGGTCCGGCCGCAAAGTAAAGCCCGTTCCGTGACACTCGCGCCAAAGAGCCTCGATGTGAAACGGACTTCGTCCCAGAAAGTGGCGCGCGAACACATCCTCGATCATGGAGGCGATGATTTTGGGTCCGAAGGTCGCGGCGTACACTTCCCCGACGCCCTCGATACCGCAGGCTGTCTTGAGCTTCAGGAACACGAAATAGCGGCCGCCGTAGCCGGGCGGCGGATTGCCGACGACGAATACCTTTACGTTCTCGAGTTTCACGGGCTGTCTTCTTCCTTAATGTGGGCCGGTCATGCTGCCGCGATGAGATCGGCGGCCTTCTGAGCCACCATGAGCGTGGGTGCGTTGGTGTTGGCCGAGGTGACTGTCGGAAAAACCGAGGCGTCGACGACGCGCAAGCGATCCATTCCGTGCACCCGGAGTGTCGGATCTACCACGAAGCCCTGCGGGTTTCGGCCTGCCGCGCTCGGACCCATCCGGCAGGTGCCGACCGGGTGGTAGACCGTCGCGGCGCGCGCGCGAAAATCGGCGATCAGATTCGTATCGCTCATGCGTAATAGATCGGGCGGGAGCGGCTCGCGTATGAGGGTCTGAATGGCCCGCGTGCGGGCGATCGCCTGCATCAACCGGCCGCCGTGTACGACGTCGGCGAGGTCTTTGTCGGTGGAGAGATAATCGGGGGCGATCGCGGGAGGCGCGCGGAAGTCGCCGCTCGCGAGATCCACGCGACCGGTGCTGGTCGGGCGCGTCGGCTGGAAACACAGATAGAAGCCGGAAAATGGGTCGAGCCGGATGCGGGTGCGCGTCGCATCGCCCGCCTGATAAGTGACCGGGTTGAAATACAGCTGCACGTCCGGCCTCGAGGATTGCGGGTTGGCCCGCACGAAACCTCCGAAGTGATTGACGCTCAAGCTCACCGGACCCCCGTGGGTCAACAGGTAGCGAACTCCCGCCAGCGCGCGGCCGAGGCGCGAATGCAGCTGATCATTGAGGGTGGGGCGCGATGCCTTGAATGAATAGACGACCGCCAGATGATCCTGAAGATTCCCGCCGACGGCGGGATTATCGAGCACGGTCTCGATGCCGTGCTCACGCAGCAGCCCTCCCGGACCGATACCGGAAAGCTGCAGTAGTTGCGGCGAGTTCACCGTCCCCGCGCACACGATGACTTCGCGCAGCGCCTCTGCAAAGTGGGGCTCGTTGCCGCGGAAGAATTCGACGCCCGACACACGGCGGCCCTCGCAGCGCAGCTTGCTCGCCCAGGCGCCGCTCACGAGCTTCACGTTGCCGCGCTTCAATGCCGGACGCAAGAACGCATCGGCGGACGACCAGCGGCGGCCATTGCGGATGCACACTTGATAGGAGCCGAAGCCTTCCGGACGCGGGCCGTTGAAGTCGTCGGTGATCGGGAGCTTCAGCTCGGCGGCGGCCTCGAGCCATTCCCTGCCCATCGGGTGCAGGTAAGGACTCACGTCTTTGACATCGAGCGGACCGTCCTTGAGCACCCGGCCGTCTGCGGCGATGCGACGCTCGGATCGCTCGAAGTACGGACGCACCTCATCCCAACCCCAGCCGGAGTTGCCGAGCTCGCGCCAATCGTCGAAATCGGCTGGCATTCCGCGGCAGTACACCATGGCGTTGATGGAGCTCGACCCGCCCACGACTCGTCCGCGCGGCCAGTACATCGCCCGACCGTCGAGGCTGGGGCTGCTCTTCGCCTGATACTTCCAGTTCACGCGTGCATCGGCGAACGTGATGCCGTAGCCGATCGGCGCCTTGATCCAGAACCGGTCGTCGGAGCCGCCGGCCTCGAGGATCAGGACACGATCGCGCCCACTAGCGGACAGCCTGTCCGCGAGCACGCATCCCGCCGTGCCAGCTCCCACGATGACGTAGTCGAAGCTCTCCACGCGGGGCAGCTTAATCCTCTCGGCGTCAGGCGTTATGCAATTTCGCGATTCGCCCATGTGTTTTTTAGGCGCCCGGAGCGGTGGCCGTCGCATCCGGCGGTCGAACCATGTATGGTGCGAAAGACCACACGTACGGGGTGTCCGGATTTGAGCAGCACCACCATCGACCTTGCGCAAGCGCGCTCACCGACCTCGATCCTGCGCTGGTACGTGCTGATACTCACTTGTCTCATCTATGCCATCAACATCGCCGACCGTTATGTCGTGTCGACGGTCCTCGAGCCCATCCGGCTGGAGCTGCACCTAAACGACAAGGGCGTCGCCTTCCTCACCGGCACGCCGCTCGCGCTTTTTTATGTGGCCTTCGGCCTGCCGATTTCGTGGTGCGCCGATCGGATGAATCGGCGCAACATTCTCGCGGCATCGCTGATCGTCTGGTCGGCGTTTACGATCATGTGCGGGCGCTCGCGCAATTATCTCGAATTCTTGCTAGGACGTGTCGGCGTGGGCGTGGGCGAAGCAGGGGGCACGCCGCCTTCGACCGCGATCGTGTCGGATTATTTTCCGGCGGACCGGCGCCCGATGGCCATGACGGTGCTCGCCTTGGGCGCGCCGATCGGTGCGTTCCTCGGAGCGGATTTTGCCGGGAAGGTCGCCCATCTTTACAGCTGGCGAGCGGCGTTCATCGCGTTGGGCCTGCCGGGACTCGTCATGGGCATCCTCGTGTATCTCACGGTACGTGAGCCGGTACGTGGCCGGCTCGACGGCGTGCTCGACGAACTGCGACCCTCGCTCAAGCAATCGCTCAAGTTTTTATGGCAACAGAAGGCGGCCTTTCACGTCGTGGTCGGCGGAGGACTGTGCGCGCTCTGGGGTTGGGGACTCATCTGGTGGACGCCCACGTTTCTGCAGCGCGCCTACAATCTCGATGTCGGGCAGGCGGGCGCGGTAACGGGCAATATTCACCTGATCGGGGGCTCGCTCGCGACCATCGGCACCGCCTGGATTCTGTCGCGTCCGGCCATGGCCGATCCGCGGCGGGTCGTATGGCTGCTCGCGGCCGGCATCGCCTTTGCGACCATCCCCTCGATCGTCGCGTACTGGACCCATTCGCTGTGGCTCTGCAAGCTCATGTTCTGGATATTCATCCCGGCGATTTATTTTTACATCGGTCCATGCTTTGGATTGCTTAACAATTTGTCGCCCTGCCACATGCGCAACATGTTCATCGCCATCTCGCTTCTGGTGGCCAATATTTTGAACATCGTCGTCGCGCCTCAAGCGGTGGGCGCCCTCAGCGACTGGTTCGCCGGTCCCGGCGGAGTCGATGCCGAGTCCTTGCGCGCGGCGCTTTTGATTCTCGCACCCAGCGGATTCTGGGCCGCTTATCATTTGTGGCTCGCCTCGCGCACCATCATCGAGGATCAAAAGCGCGCCATCGGCTACACCAAGGCGTGGTCGCCCTGAGGCGCTGAGAATATGGGCAGGAGTTCGATGGATCGTCGCTGGCTGCCGCTGAACGCGTTGCGGGCGTTCGAGGGCGTCGCGCAGCATTTGAGCTTCACGGCGGCGGCGAATGCCCTGCTGATATCGCAGAGCGCGCTGTCGCGCCACGTGATCGGGCTCGAGAAACTGATCGGCGCACAGCTTTTCGAGCGCCGTCCGCATGCGCTCGTGCTGACCAAGGCGGGTCAACATCTGCTCACTGCGGTGATGAAGTCCTTCGACCGTCTCGAGTTCGCGCTGGACGATATCCGCAACGACGGCGCCGGCGCGATGCGGACCCTGCGCGTGCAGATGCCGCCCACGTTCGCGGCCCATCTCGCCGTGCCCATCTTGCGCGACTTCCGACAGGCAGCACCGGACGTCGAGATCGACTTGTTGAGCCCCCACGGCGTCGGGCCGCCTCTCAACGAGGTCGATGTGGCGGTCGTGTACTCGAAGCCCATGGTGACGGATCTGGTACGCGACCTGCTATGGCCGGTACGGCAGAACGTGCTCTGTCATCCCACGGTCGCGGAACGCCACAAGGGCAAGACTCTCGCGGAGTTCATCGAGGCGAACGAGCTGATCCACGTGCGCATTTCCGACTTGCCGCGCCATTATCTGTGGACGCAATTCGCGCGCCAAACCGGACTCAACGCCGTGAACGTCGAGCGCGGCTTGGTGTTCGACACGGCGCTCCTCGCGGTGCAGTACGCTCTGAGCGGCGAGGGCGTCGCGCTCATCGACAACTATCTGTTCGACGACTATATCCGCTCGGGGCGGCTGATCAGGCCGTTCGACGAGGTGCTGGACGATGGCTTCGGCTACTACCTCGTCACCCATCCGGAAGGTCTGGGCGATACCGCGATCGCGCTGTTCCGCTCCTGGCTGATCGAGCGCTTCGGCAATTCCACGGGCGCGGCGGCGCCCAACCTGCACTTGGCGGTATCCAACGGAGCGCGCGTATAATCCACTCGGCTCTTCGGCACCACGCCGGGAGGAGGATGGATGTCGAGCACTGCGAACAGCGCGCCGGGCTATACCGGCCTCACCGAACTCACCGAAGGTCTACCGGCAGAGGCTTATTTCGATCCGCCGAGGTACGAGCGGGAGCTACAGCGTATCTGGTACCGCAACTGGATCTATGTCGGCCGCGCGAGCGAGCTCGCGGCGAAGCGCGCTTTTCAGACTTTTCAGATCGGCGATCAAAAAATCCTGGTGGTGCGGGACGACGCGGGCCAATTGCAGGCCTTCCACAATACGTGCCGTCACCGGGGTGCGGAGTTGTGTCGCGAGAGTGCGGGGTCGCTGCGCACCGGCGCCATCGTCTGCCCGTATCACGCCTGGGTTTACAGTCTGCAGGGCGAGCTGCTGCGCACCTCGTCGAAGGCGCACCCGCAGGGTTTCGATCTTGCCGATTATCCCCTCTATGGCGTCCGGGTGCTCGAGTGGCGCGGCTTCGTGTTCGTATGCCTGGCGCGCAATCCGCCGCCGCTCGAGCGGCAATTCGATTTGCCTCTGAACCGCATGGACGCATGGCCGCTCGAGGATCTGGTGATCGGGCACGTGCTCTCGAAGACCATTGAGAGCAATTGGAAGATCTTCTGGGAGAATTACAACGAGTGTCTGCATTGTCCGAGCGTGCATCCGAGACTCTCGAGCCTCGTACCGATTTTTGGGCGGGGACTGCTCGAAGAGCGGGATGATCCGGAGTGGAGCCGGCACGCGGCGGATCCCGATCCCAAGTACAAGGGAGGCCTGCGTGCGGGAGCGGCCACCTGGTCGACGGATGGTCAGGCCGTCGGTGCGCCGTTTCCCGGCTTGGCGGAGGAGGATCGCAAGACGGGCCACATCTATCTCACGGGCTTACCCTCGATGTTCATCGTCGGACATGTCGACTACGTGCGCTCGGTGCGCTTGCTGCCCCTCGGAGCCGAGCGTAGCGAGCTGCGCGTCGAGTACTTGTTCTCCCGCGAAACGTTGGCCGATCCCGCGTTCGACATGCGCAAGGTCGTCGATTTCACCAATCAGGTCATGATCGAGGATGCCGAGGTGTGCGAGATCAATCAGCGGGGACTGCGCGCGCGCGATCACGTGCGCGGCGTGGTGATGCCTGAAGAGTACGTCATTCGGCAGTTTCACGAGTGGGTCGGCCTAGAACTGGCGCGTGCCTAAGCTCGCGTGCGCGGTAGCGGCCGCGCTGCTCGCATGCGCCTGCAGCCGATCGAGCCCGCAAGCACCCGCCGCGCAGGAGCAGGTGCTCAACATCTACAACTGGGCCGACTACATCGGCCATGACACCATCGCGCAGTTCGAGCGCGCGACGCACATCAAAGTGGTCTATCAGACCTACGACTCGAACGAGACGCTGGAAGCTGTTCTCATGGCCGGGCATTCCGGCTTCGATCTCGTCAGCACCACCACCGGCTTTTATGGCCGACAGATCCGTGCCGGCGCTTATCTGCCCCTGGACAAGGGCAAGCTCCCGAACCTCGCCAACATCGATCCCCAGGTGCTCGCGATCCAAGCGCAGGCCGATCCGGGCAATCGCTACGCGGTGCCCTACCTGCATGCGATGAACGGCTTCGTCTACAACGTCGAGGAGATCGAGAGACGCCTACCCGGCGCTCCGACCGACAGTCTCGCCATGTTGTTCGATCCCGCCGTGATCTCCAAGTTTGCCGATTGTGGGGTGACGTTTCTGGATTCGCCGCCGGACGTGATCCAGCTGGCTCTTGCCTATTTGCATCGCGATCCGAACTCGCAGAGTCTTGCAGACCTGGAGGCGGCCGAGCACGTGGTGATGGCGGTGCGGCCCTATATCCGCACCTTCGACTCGAATGACTACTGGCATCAACTGGCCGCGAAGGATGTCTGTTTGTCGATCGCGTGGTCGAGCGATTACTACGTCGCCCAGACGCGCGCCCGCGAGGACGGCACCGGCGTGCATCTCTCCTTCACCCTGCCGAAAGAAGGCTCGAACATCACCTATAACGCCTTGCTGATCCCCGCCTCGGCGCCGCATCCCGACGCGGCACACAAGTTTCTCAACTTCATCCTGGACCCGAAGGTGATCGCCGAGATCACCAACGATATTCATTATGGCAACGACAACGTGCGGGCAAATCCGTACGTCGACAAAGCGATTTTGGACGATCCATCGGTATATCCGCCGGCTGCGCTGCGCGCGCATCTTTACCTGCCGGCCGAGCTCCATCCCGAATACGAGCGGGCGCGCACCCGCGTCTGGACGCGCATCAAAACGGGGCAGTGACGAAGCGCACATTTCCGCGGTTTTTCAGGTGATTATGCGACCTGGCGCAATCTTCCAAAACACTGGAAATGCTAATTTGCGCCCCCATGTAGGAAGTCCCCTCGCGAGGTGCGACGGGGACATGGAGTAGGAGATAAAAATGATTAGTTTGATCGCCCGTTGGGGCCACAACGTGCTACTCGTGGGATCCAGCTTCCTGGTTCTCGCGCTGCTGTCCGTCGTCACGCGCTAAATCTCGATTATCCGGCGCGACTTCCAGGTCCGCCGGCGTGATGTGCCGCGATTTCCACAGCACCCAGCTGTAGTAGCACACGTAATAACCGATTAACACGAAGAAGATTGCCATCGTCAGCGGGCTTCGCATCGTTGCCACCGGCGCAGCCGTCGGCGCGGTGCCGCCGCCCGCCGCCGACAGGGCACCGCTCGACTGCGCCAGTCGATAAACCAAACGACCGACGAACAGTAGCGAGACCGCAATGCCGGTATAGGTGTGCGGCACGTAGTAGCGGCGTCCGTTCGAGCTCTCGAAGCGTGTGCGGCTTGCTCCCCACAGCGCGAGTGCGACTCCGACAACCAGGCCGCCGAGCGCTTGCAAGGCGAAGTGACTGGCGCTCGCTGTGAGCAAGACGCCGATGACCAGGAAGATCACGATACGCACGATCAACCGTGCGGGCACCAACGGCTGTCTGCCGAAGGTCCGCTTGAATCGCCGGTACAGCATGAGCGGAACGAGGAGCGCGAAGACCCAGGGCAGAAATCGCGAGTAGTCGGGCGACATTTCACCGATACTACACCAGGGATGGTCAAACTGAGCGTTCAAGTGGCGGCTCCCCAGCTCATTCGCAGCGTAGGCATGTGGACGGCGATCTCGGTCAACGTCTCGAACATGATCGGCACCGGCGTCTTCCTGAAGACGCGCGTTATGACCTGCAATGTCGGCAGCGCGAAGATCGTGATGCTGGTGTGGATCGCCGCGGGACTGCTCGCGCTCGCCGGCACGTTCTGTTATTCGGAGGTCGCCGCGCTCATGCCGGAAGCGGGTGGCGACTATGTCTACTTGCGCCGCGCATATGGGCGTCTCGCCGGCTATCTCTTCGGATGGATGGCGTTCGCCGTTCTACGTACGGGGTCGCAGGCCGCTCTGGCCGTCGGCCTCGCCATTTTCATGAACGTGGCCTTGGGCGGCGCACTCGAGAGCCGGCATACCGACCTGAGCGCTCTCGGCCTGCACGTCAGCGTCGGCGGTACCACGCTCGTCGCCGTCGCGACCATCTGGGTCGTCACCGCGATCAATTGCGCGAGCGTCTCGGCGGGCGGACGCACGGCGCTCGTGGTCACCATCGCCAAAGTCGTGCTCGTGATCGGCGTGGGAATCGGCGCCTTCGTGCTTGCGCCGGGCGCGTTCAGTCATTTCAGCGAATCCGGATTGGGCGGCACCTGTGCGGGCGTGGCGGCGAGCGCGCGCGGCGGCATCGCGGGCTTCGGCGCGGCCATGCTGGGCGCCCTATGGGCCTACGACGGCTGGAACAACGTGGCGCCCCTTGCCGGCGAGATTCGCGATCCGCAGCGGAATCTCCCGCGAGCTTTCATCGGCGGCACCCTGTTGGTCGCGGCTTTGTATCTATTCGTGAATGCAGCGTATTACTACGTGCTGACGCCTGTGGAGATCGCGAGCGTTCCACAGATCTCTTCGGTTGCAACCGAAGTCAGCAAGCGGTTTCTGGGGCCGACCGCCGTCGCGTTCATGGCGGTCGCCATGATGATCTCCTCGTTCGGATCGCTGCATGCAAGCGTGCTCTCCAACTCCCGCATTCCCTACGCCATGGCGCGTGAAGGCTTGTTCTTCAGAGGACTGGCGCGGTTATCACCGCGCTCGAGCGTCCCGGTACGAGCGCTGCTCGCACAAGGGACATGGGCGAGCCTCCTTGCCGTCTCGGGCACTTACGACACGCTCACCGATTCGGTGGTGTTCGCCTCGTGGCTGTTTTACGGACTCGTAGCCGGCGCGTTGTTCGTGTTCCGGCGCACCTTGCGGGACGCGCCGCGGGCCTATCGGGCCACGGGTTATCCGTATATCCCGATCGTGTTCTTGTTGGTGACCGTGGCGTTGCTCGTCAACACTTTCATCGCTACCCCGCGCCAAGCGCTGCAAGGGGTGGCGACACTCATCGCAGGCCTGCCGTTCTACTGGTACTGGTCGCGGCATCCGGCGCCTGCGCCGACCTCATAGGCTGAACTCGGCGCCGCTCGGGTAGGAGGGTCCCTACATATTGTATCGGGGGTGCCCTGCTGTCGCTGAAGCGCCGCGGCGATAATCTTCCCTCCCGGTCATACTCGGAATCAAAACGTCGTTGTTTGGGAGATAAAAGATGTCAATAAGTACGATCCTACTCATCGTCTTGGTTCTGCTTCTCGTCGGGGCATTACCCGCGTGGCCGTACAGCTCAGGCTGGGGTTATTACCCGTCGGGCGGACTCGGCTTGGTGGTGATCATCTTGCTGGTGCTGGTGGTCGCAGGGCGAATCTAGTCGCCGACCGGGAGGTCCGCATGGGGCAGCGCACCTGCGGCCGGAAGGCCGCAGTTTTGACGACGATTGTCCTCGGGCTGCCGCCGGCGTTCGGGATGGATCGCATAGACCGGGGCGCGATCGATCGCGAGGCCGGCGCCGGCCCGAGCCTCGGCGTCTATTCAGAGGCAGGCCTCGCAGCGCTCACTTGTCCTACGCGTTTCGACTAGTTGGTGCTGGCCAGCTTTGCCGACGCGGCGAGCCTGCTCAGCCTGTCCGCCTATCATTTTCGAAGCGAAGTGCGCTTCAGCACCATTCCGCTCGCCGGCTCGATGCGGGTCGACTACCGGATCGAGTCGGGGGCAGGGGATTGCCGTCCTCGAGGTTTCGGGCATCAGACTTAGGGAGGCGGGCTCGCGCTGATCAGCGCGAGGTTCGCCGAGCGATGCTCGTCCCAGATGACGTAGGTGCCGCACGCCACCACGACGGCCGCTCCGGCGAGCAAGCTCGCGGAAGGTGACGCCGACCAGAAAATCCAGTCGATGGCAAAGGCCCACAGGAGCGAGGTGTATTCGAACGGAGCCACGACCGATGGCGGCGCGCGCCGGAATGCGTCGGTGATCCAGTATTGACCGAGTCCGCCCGCCAGGCCGACTGCGCCGAGCCAGGGCCACTCGGCCGCAGGCACGGGGCGCCAATCGAAGAGCGCGAGCGCACCCGACCCCAAGCCCACGAGCACGAAGTTCCAAAATATGGTGCCGAGGTTGGTGTTGCGCCGGCCGAGGGAGCGCACCGTCAATGCCGAGAGCGAATAGCATACCGTCGCCGCCGCCGCGGCGGCGGCGGCCGTGAAGGATATGAGCCCTTTGCTCCAGGGATGCAGAATGATGAGCACGCCACCCATGCCCGCCGCGATGGCGCACCAGCGCCGCGCGGTCACCACCTCGCCATGCAGCGGCACTGACAGAGCCGTCATGAGGAGCGGAGCCACCATGAATAACGAATAGGTCTGCGCCATGGTGAGCCGATGCACGGCAAACACGAAGCAGCCGAGCATGCCGATGCCGAGCGCGCCGCGCAGCAGATGCAACAGCGGCTGGCCGCCGCGCAATTGCGGCCAGGCTCCCTGGAACGCGATCGTGCACGTCAACAGAGCGAGCGAGGAGAGGCATCGCAGGCAGGCGACCTGCATCGGCCCGTAATGGGAGGACAGGCGTTTCAGCAGCGAGTCCATGATGGCAAAAACGAACACGGCGGCGATCATGGACATGATGCCGCGTAGGCGGTTATTGGACGGCGACAGAAGCGTGGGGACGGAAAACGTGGCGTTGCGCATGGTGACGCAGCCATTGTAGTGGATCGGCCGCGCCCGCGCGGCCGGCAAGTCGTGGGCGCCGAGCGCTAGACCGTTCCCAACGAGACGCGCGCGGGCTGCAATCCCAGCGCGCGGCGACGCACATCCATCAGCTTCAAAATCATGGGTGTCAAGATGAGCTGCATCGCGAGCTCCATCTTCCCGCCGGGACACACGATGATATTGGGACGCGACATGAAAGAGTCGTGAATCATGGATAACAGGTACTGAAAATCGATTCCCTTCGGATTCTTGAAGCGGATCACGACGAAACTCTCGTCCGCCGTGGGGATGTAGCGCGCGGTGAAGGGATTTGAGGTATCGACCGTCGGCACGCGCTGGAAGTTGATGTGGGTCTGGGAGAATTGCGGACAGATGTAGTTCACGTAGTCGGGCATGCGGCGCAGAACC
>Ga0302324_100006538_pt1 | contig 25109 bp, 19 predicted proteins | sample Palsa_T0_1_FD_201949 | JGI IMG/M metagenome (GOLD analysis project Ga0302324, IMG submission 201949) | Peat permafrost microbial communities from Stordalen Mire near Abisko, Sweden - Palsa_T0_1 | ecosystem: Environmental > Terrestrial > Soil > Palsa > Peat permafrost | place: Sweden: Abisko... | reverse complement strand
CGGTGGAGCAACGGCTGCATCAGTCGGAGCGGCTTGAGAGCCTGGGCCAGCTGGCCGGCGGGATTGCCCATGACTTCAACAACCTGCTGGCCGTCATCCTGAACTACGCCGAGTTCGTGGCCGAGGAGACGGCCGACAGGCCCGCGGTGCTGGCCGACGCCGAGGAGATCAAGGCCGCCGCGCAGAGCGCCGCCCGGCTCACCAGGCAGCTGCTCATCTTCAGCAGGCGCGAGACCGTACAGACGCAGGCACTCGACCTTAACGGCATCGTGGCCGACGTCCGCAACCTGCTGTCCCGCAGCATCGGGGCAGACGTCGAACTGCAACTCGAGTCGGCGGTGAACCTGCCGGCCATCGAGGCCGACCGCGGCCAGCTCGAGCAAATCCTGCTCAACCTGGCCATCAACGCCCGCGACGCCATGCCCCGGGGCGGCACCCTGACGATCGGGACGAGCCTTGCCGAACTGGGCGACAGCTACGCCCGGCTGCATCCCGGCGTCAGCCCTGGCCGCTACGTCGAACTGGCCGTCAGCGACACGGGCACCGGCATGAGCCCGGACGTCGCGGCCCGCATCTTCGAGCCGTTCTTCACCACCAAGCCGCAGGATCAGGGCACCGGCCTCGGGCTGGCCACCGTGCATGGCATCGTCACCCAGGCCGGCGGCAGCATGAGCGTTGACTCCGAGGAAGGCACCGGCACCACATTCCGCCTCTACTTCCCCGCCGCCGGCACACCCGCTATCCCGGCAACGCCGGCCGCCGCCCCTGACGGCCGCGGGCACGGAGAGACGATCCTGGTTGTCGAGGATGAGCCAGCCGTACTGGAAGTCACCTCGCAGATCCTGCGCCACAACGGCTACGCCACCCTCGAGGCCGGCACATTCGAAGAAGCGCTGTCGCTGGCGGCCTCCCGTGACTTCCAGCTTCTGCTGACCGACTCCGTCATGCCCCGCATGTCGGGTGCCACGCTGGCGGAACGCCTGGTCGAGCTGAGGCCCGGGCTGCCCGTCCTGTACATGTCCGGCTATATCGAGGAAGCAACGGCCCCGCAGTACGCCGTCGACAAGGCAGCAGCTCATCTCCAGAAGCCCTTCGACCAGCAGACCTTGCTCAAAAAAGTGCACGCGGCGCTGAACAGTCCTCCCGCATAGTCCTCCCACGGCGCCACCGGGTGGCCCGTGACCGGGCCGGCCTGCGGCTCGCCACCCCGGTGACTACTTAAAGTGACTATAGTAAACTTAAAGTAATTATCCGCCGGGTCAGGCCGACGCGGCGCAGAACGGAAAAGGGGATCCGTGACGACTTCATCCGCCTCAGCCCGGCTGCGCAGGGCGCGGCGCTATGCGCTCACGGCAGCGTCCCTGGCGGTCGCGCTCAGCACCGCCGCGCTGCTCATGGTGCCTGGCGTCGCGCAGGCCCAAAGCGCCGGGAGCTTCCTGCCCTCGATCTCCGCCGAGCAGATGCAGCCGTGGTCCGGGGTGTCGGACGGGCAGACGGTCGACAGCGACGCCAGCTACGCCTGGGTGTACTGCACCGGCTCCACGGTCCATGTCGGCCTCGACCTCGCGCAGACCGACCTGCCGAACGCTGACTTCCAAACGGGCTACAAACTGGACGGAAACGCTCCGATCCCGACCAATAAGTTCTTCAGAACTGATCGGCAAGGTACCGGCTTTGCCGGGTTCCTTATCACTGGCGTCTCAGCCGGATCACACAACGTGGTCGTCGAGATCAACAACAATCCGCCCCCGGGATACACCTACTACATCAGCGCCGGCGCCAACAACGGCAACGCCTACCCCGGTATCCCCTTCACCTGCCAGGCCTGACTTCGCCGTCGCGGGTGCCCGCGCCGCCGCCGCGCCCTGGTGGCGCGGGCCGCCCGCGAGACAGGGCGGGACAGCGTGCAATCTGACTCCTTGTGATACGTTAGTTACTAATTGTGACAGCATGCCATAAGGGGCACCACATGACAGGAGTAACGCAGCACGGGACGACTGCGGGTAACCGGCTGCGCCGGTCGCCGCTCCGGTTCATCTCAGCCGTGATGCTGCTGGTCCTGACCGTGGTGGTCGTCGCTTCGTCGCTGATCACAGCGCACGTCATCCGGGACCAGGAACGGCTGATCTTGCGTGAGCGGACCGCGGCGGTCGCTGCCGTGCTGGGCAGCGCGTTCACCGGCACCCAGTCCTCGCTTCAGTTGCTGGGGGCAATCGCCCATTCAGAGCAGGGCCGTTCGGGGCTGTTCGCTGACGCGGCGCGTTCGGTGACCACCAGGAGCGGACAGGCGTGGCTGGTGACTACCCAGACCCCGGCCGGCCTGAGGGTGACCGCCGCAGAGGGCAACGGCCCCGCCGTCGGCCAGGTGATTTCCGGTGACCAGGCACGGCTGGCTCGCCGGGCGCTGGTGACCAAGGGCCTGGTCTCGGGCCTGGTGCGAGATGGTGCGAGCCTTCGGCTTGCCTTCGCCATGGGCCAGGCCGCCGGGCCCGGGACGGTGGCCTGGCAGGAATCGGCGATCTCCCCGGCCACTCCGGTGCCGTCCACCGCATCCTCGCCGTGGCGATCCCTGAACATCGCGCTCTACCTGTCAGACCGTGCAGATCCCTCCGCGCTCGTCGTGACGACCACGAAGGACCTGCCGCTGGCGGGCCTGGAGTACCCGTTCCGGGTCGGGGCAAATACGTGGCTGATCGTTGCCGACGGCACCCATCCGCTCGTCGGGTCACTGGCCCAGGACATGCCCTGGATCATCCTGGCGATTGGCGCGCTCGCCGCGGCTCTGATGACCACGGTCGTCGAGACGCTGGCCCGGCGGCGCATCTACGCCTCGGCGCTAGTTGCGGAGCGCAACGTATCGTTGCAGAGCGCAATCGCGGAGCTCGAGACGGCGCAGATCCACTTGGTCCGGCAGGAAAACCTGGCGGCCGTGGGCCAGCTGGCCTCGACGGTGGGCCACGAACTGCGCAACCCGCTTGGCGTCGTCATGAACGTCCTTTACCTCATCGAGGCGGGGGCGGGGCCCGATGTGAATACGCCGATGCGCCGCCACCTGGCCACCGCCAAACGCGAGATCTCGGCGGCCACTCTCATCGTGTCCGACCTCCTCGACTTCGCCGCTGGCCGGCAGCCGATCATCGCTCCTGTGCAGGTCTGTGACCTGGTGGCCGAGTCCCTTTCGGTGGTGCCGCCCCCCGAGGGGGTGCGGGTGGTCCAGCGCGACGGGCCGCAGGTCGTGATCGAGGCAGACCGTGACCAGATCCGCCAGGCGCTGCTCAACCTCGTCACCAACGCTTACGACTCGATGCCCGGCGGTGGGGTGCTGACCGTCTCCACGACGTCGGTGGCGGGATCGGTGCACATCACGGTGGCTGATACCGGCATGGGCATGGACCAGGAAACCCGCGACAGTATCTTTACCCCGTTTTTCACCCGGAAAGCACGAGGGATCGGCCTTGGCCTGGCCGTGACCAAACGCGTCATCGATGCTCACGGCGGCACGATCACGGTGCGGAGTACGCCATCGGTGGGCAGTTCGTTCACCCTTACCCTGCCCGCTGCCGCTACCCTGCCCGCTGCCGCGAAGGTGAGCGTGGCGCTATGACCGAACCCGCCGCGATGACCAGGCCCGCCGTGCTGGTGGTTGACGATGAGGTCGGCATGCGCGACACGCTGGTCGCGATCCTGGAGCATCACGGCTACCGCGTCTCGTCGGCCCCCGACGGCGAGACCGCGCTCAGCAAAGTCCAGGAGGCGGCCTTTGACGTGGTAGTGATGGACATCCGGATGCCGGGCCGCGACGGCGTGTCGGTGCTCCAGGAGCTGGGGACGCCGCCACCCCGGATCATCTTGATGACGGCCTACGCGCTGGAGGAGCGACTGCGGGCCGCGGTGAAGGCCAATGCCTTCGCTGTCATGCACAAGCCCTTCGACACGCTGCGGATGCTGGGCCTGGTGGCCGACGCTTCGAAAGCTGACCAATGAGCACCCTGGCCTCCCCTGAGACAACGCCAGGCGCGCCCCTTGTCTACATCATTGACGACGATGCGGGCATGCGGCAGACCGTCGTGGACATCCTGGCGCTGGCCGGGATCGCAGCGGAGGGCTTCGAATCGGGGGCGTCTGCACTGGAGCTCCTCGGCGCCGGCCGGCCGGCCCTCGCGATCGTGGATCAGCGGCTCCCCGATACGACGGGGATCGCTCTTTCGACCCGGCTGAAGTCCGGGGACCCTGATCTGGCGGTGATACTGCTCACCGGTTATGCGTCTGCCGACTCCGCCATCGCCGCTGTCGGGCTGGTGGACGACTACCTGACCAAGCCAGTCCCGCCCGGCGATCTCGTGCGAAGCGTGCGGGCCGGCCTGGAGCGGACCCAGCTCCGCCGGGAGAACCGCCGTCTGGTCGCCAGCCTGCAAGAGCTGAACTCCTCCCTTGAGGCGACTGTGGCCGAACGGACGCGCGAGCTCCAGGAGGCGCACCGCCGGGCGCTGAAAGAACAGACCATCCGTGAGGGCCTGCAGGCGCAGGCGGAGCGGGTGCGGCTGGAGACCCAGCTGAATCAGTCGCGGCGGCTGGAGAGCCTGGGCCAGCTGGCCGGCGGCGTCGCGCACGACTTCAACAACTTGCTGGCGGTCATTCTCAACTGCGCCAGCTTCGTCGCGGAGGAAACCGGCGGCAACGAGGCCGTGCTGGCTGACGTCGAGCAGATCAGGTCCGCCGCCGAGCGGGCCGCTCAGCTGACACGCCAGCTGCTGATCTTCGGGCGCCGGGAGAAAGTCAAGGTCGAGGCCCTCGACCTCAACGTCGTCGTCGCTGACGTCAGGAGCTTGCTGGCCCGCTGCATCGGCGAGGACGTCAAGCTGGTCGTGCAGCCGGCTGCCAGCCTGCCGGCGGTCCGCGCGGACCGGGGCCAGATCGAGCAGGTGCTGGTCAACCTGGCGGTCAACGCCCGCGACGCGATGCCCGGCGGGGGGACACTGACGATCGAGCCAGCCGCTGCCCAGCTCGACGAGGACTACGCGCGCCTGCACCCGGGGGTCAGGCCCGGCCACTATGTGGCGCTGTCGGTCAGCGACACCGGGACGGGCATCAGCCCCGAGGTCGCTGCCAGGATCTTCGAGCCGTTCTACACCACCAAGCCACCGGGAAAGGGAACCGGGCTGGGGCTGGCTACCGTGCACAGCATCGTGGCCGAGGCCGGCGGCAGCCTCAGCGTCTGCTCCGAGCAAGGCGCGGGGACTACCTTCCGGGCATTCTTCCCCGCGGCTGAAGGACGGGCCACGACTGCCGTGACGGCTGCCGTGGCCGTCGCCAGCCCCAGCCGGGGGCGGGGCCGGACGGTTCTGGTCGTGGAGGACGAACCAGCCGTGCTGGAACTCACCGCCCGCATCCTGCGCCGCAGCGAATACTCGGTGCTGATGGCCTCGACGGAGTCCCAAGCGCTGTCTCTGGCCGCCGATCACGAGTTTGACCTGCTGCTGACCGACCTGGTGATGCCGCAGATCTCCGGCCTCGAGCTGGCAAGGCACATCCGGCAGCTGCGCCCCGAGGCGGCCGTGCTGTTCATGTCGGGCTACAGCCAGGAGGCCCTGGGACCGCAGCGTGCCCTCGACGAGGGCGTCGCCCTGATCGAGAAGCCCTTTACCGCGCTGGCTCTGCTGGAGCGCGTCGATGCGGTCATCGCCGCGCCGCGGGCGCCGCAGGCCCCGGGCCGGGCCTTGCCTTGACCGGCTGTTCAACTATTCTTCGATCATGGCGGAAGCCGGGTCCCTCAGCGAGGACATCGCCGGCACGGGCATCGACGCGGCCACGGCCACGGTCGGCCAGCTGCACCGCGCCATCAGGTCCGGCGCGCTGACCTCGGCCCAGCTCACCGCGTTCTACCTGGCGCGGATCGAGCGGCTCAACCCGCGGCTGCGCGCCGTGATCACGGTCAGCGCCACCGCCGCGGCGCAGGCCCGCGCCAGCGACGACGGCAGGGCGAACGGCGCACCGGGCCGGCCGCTCGAGGGTATCCCGGTGCTGATCAAGGACAACATCGCGGTCGAGGGAATGCCCGCCACGGCCGGCTCGCCCGCGCTGCGGGACTCAGGCAACGGTGACGCGTTCGTCGTCCGCGCGCTGCGCGCGGCCGGCGCGGTGGTGCTCGGCAAGGCGAACCTGTCCGAGTGGGCGAACTTCCGCTCCACCCACTCAAGCAGCGGCTGGAGCACGCTCGGCGGCCAGGCGGTGAACCCGCACGGGACGGGCCGCAACCCGTCCGGCTCAAGTTCCGGCTCGGCCGTCGCCGTCGCCGCGGGGCTCGCCCCGGTCGCGGTCGGCACCGAGACCGACGGCTCGATCATCAGCCCGGCCAGCGCCTGCGGGGTGGTCGGCGTGAAGCCGACCCTCGGGCTGGTCAGCCGGACCGGCATCGTGCCGATCTCGCCGGCCCAGGACACCGCCGGCCCGATGGCCCGCTCGGTCGCCGACGCGGCCGTGCTGCTCGGCGCGCTGGCCGGCCCCGATCCCGCCGACGAGGCGACCAGCCGGGCGGCCGGCCACCCGGGCGACTACACGGCCTTCCTCGACGCAGGCGCGCTGGCCGGCGCCCGGCTCGGCGTCTGGCGGGACGGGTCGCCCGCGGCGGGCCCGGCTGCGGTCGCGCTGCTGGACGCGGCGGTGGCGCGGCTGCGCTCCCGCGGCGCCGAGGTCATCGACCCGGTCGAGCTCCCCGGCGCCGGCCAGATCGGGGAACCGGAGCACGCCGCCCTGCTGCACGAATTCAAGCACTACCTGAACGCCTACCTCGGCGGGCTGCCCGGCAGCCACCCGGCGACCCTTGCCGACCTGATCACCTTCAACAGCCGTAACGCAGCCACCGTGCTGACTCACTTCGGCCAGGAACTGTTCGAGCAGGCGGACGCGACCAGCGGCGACCTTGCAGACCAGGACTACCTGGCCGCGCGGGCGCAGGCGAGCCGGCTGGCCACCACGGCGCTGGACGGCGCGCTGCGGACCCGCCGTGTCGACGCGGTGGTCGCGCTCAGCGGCAGTCCCGCCTGGCTGACCGATCACGTGCTCGGCGATCATCATGTGTTCGGCACGTCGACTCCGGCGGCCGTGGCCGGGTACCCCGCGGTATCCGTTCCTGCTGGTCTTGTCGCCGGTCTTCCGGTCGGCGTGTCCTTCATCGGACCGCCATGGAGCGAGCCGCGGCTGCTCGCCCTGGCGTTCGCGTTCGAGCAGGCCGGAAATGCCGGGGACGCCAGCGCGGCCATACCTCGGTAGCCTGGCGGCTATGGAATCCTGGCGCTCCGCGAGCGTTCCCGACCTGCCCGGGCGTGCGCACGAGCCACGGATCACCGACACGGCCAGCGGCGAGCACGCGATCGCCGCGGCCGGGCGCACGGCCACCCTCTATGCCTGCGGGATCACGCCGTACGACGCCACGCACATCGGCCATGCGGCGACGTTCATCGCCTGGGACCTGCTGGTGCGCGCCTGGCGTGACGCCGGCCACGACGTCATCTACGTGCAGAACGTCACGGACGTCGACGATCCGCTGCTGGAGCGCGCGGCCAGGGACGGCGAGGACTGGCGCGATCTTGCCCGGCGCGAGATCGAGCTGTACCGGGCCGACATGGCGGCGCTGCGGGTGCTGCCTCCGGCCAGCTTCGTCGGGGCGGTCGAGGCGATGGGCGTCATCGAGCGGTTCAACGTGTCGCTGGCCGGCCACGGCGCGCTGTACGAGCTGGACGGCGACATGTACTTCGCTCGTTCCTCCGATCCGGCGTTCGGTACGGTGTCCGGGCTGGACCCGGCGCAGATGCTCGAGCTGTCGGCCGAGCGCGGCGGCGACCCGGCCAGGCCGGGCAAGAAGGACCCGCTCGACGCGCTGGTCTGGCTGGCCGCCAGGCCGGGAGAGCCTGCCTGGGAGTCGGAGTTCGGCGCTGGCCGTCCCGGCTGGCACGTCGAGTGCGCGGCGATCGCGACGGAGTACCTGGGCGCCGTGTTCGACGTTCAGGCCGGCGGCAGCGACCTGATCTTCCCGCACCACGAGCTGAGTGCCTCGCACGCCCGGGTGGCCGGCGGCGGCGGCCCGATGTTCGCCCGCCGGTACGCGCACGCCGGGATGGTGCGGCTCGACGGCGAGAAGATGTCGAAGTCGCTGGGCAACCTGGTCTTCGTGTCCAAGCTGCGGTCGGACGGCGTCGACCCGATGGCGATCCGGCTGGCGATCCTCGCGCATCACTACCGGCAGGACTGGGACTGGACCGCCGAAGGGCTGAGCGCCGCGGCGGACCGGCTGGCCCGCTGGCGCCGGGCCGTGGCTCTCGGCGTGGGCGGCCCCGGGGCCGAGCGGTCAGCCGCCACGGCGCTGCTCGCCGCCGTGCGCGAGCGGATGGCCGACGACCTGGACGCGCCTGGCGCGCTCGCCGTAGTCGATCGCTGGGCCGACGCCGTGCTTGCTGATTCAGCTGCACCTGCCGCGTCCCTGGTCAGGGAGACCGTCGATGCCCTGCTCGGCGTAGCGTTGTAGCAGGCGTCCCGGCGCGTCGTAGCAGGCGTCCCGGCGCGTCGTAGCAGGCGTCCCGGCGTCGTGGCGTGGCGTCGTGACGTGCCGCGGTTGACCGCAGGCGATGCGGTGCCGGTGTGACGCCAGCCCGGCGGGCGAGTAGCTCGACCATGACCCCGAAGGATTAGCGTCCTATTTGGCGCCGGATCCTTCGGGATCATGGTCGAAGTGTGCCCACGTTCCCGTTCGCACGTGCAATGGCCCCCTTGCGGTGTGCCCACGTGCAGTGCCCGCATCCCGGTGGTGGCGCCTCTCCCTTCGGCGGCCTTGATGCCGAGGCCGATATCGTGATATCTCTGCGGTATCGCGCAGTACGTTTGCCCGCCGCCCATGTCTGCGCCGCGGAGGTAACGATCATGATGACGACACCGACAGGCGCCGATCTCCCCGATCTCCCCGATCCCGCTGAAATCTCTGCTGCCGCTGCTCCCCAGGCAACCTCCGCCGGGGGTGCGGCCGCCGCCGGGGGTGCGGCCGCCGCCGGGGCAGACTCCGGACCGCCGGAACCCATCGGCGAGGCCACCGATCCCGTGCGCCTGCTCGTCCATGCCGTGGGCCAGCTTCCGCCCGGGCAACGGGATCTGGTGCTCACCTGGCTACTACGGCAGCGACCCGGGCTCTCCCGGCAGTGGACGCTCGGCGCGAGAGCGAGCGAGCACGCGGCGGAACTGCACGCCCTGCAGCTTTCAGCGGCCGGTCAGCCCGGTCGCGGGATGCCCCCCACCGCCCATCAAGTCGTGCCGGTGAGATTCCCGGCGCAGCAGCACGCGCAACTGAGGGACTGGTGCTCGGAGCACGGGTTCTCGATGGCGACGGTGATCCGCGGTCTGGTCGCCCGCTTCCTGGAGAGCCAGCTACCCGACCGGAACTGAGTTCCGGACCAGGCCGCGATGGCTTGGGCCTCGTCCCGGCCGGCCGCCTCGATGGTGCACCGCACCCACCGTACCCGCAGCGTCCGCAGCGTCCAGCGTCCAGCGTGCCTCGCGCTCGGCCGGGGTCATCGTGGTCACCGGCGGGCCTTCCCAGGGGCATCTGGCGTCACGGCTGCCTGAATCAGCCCTTCCCGGCCGGCAGGCGTCGCGCGGCGGGCCGGCGGCCGCGCCGGATCTGCCTGACGCCGGCCGATACGGCGAACAGCGCGGCCCCGGACGGACCGGCAACCCAAACCGGCCATGGGTAGATCAGGTGGCCAGTGGTGCCGCTGACCAGAGCCCAGACCACCACATTGATCGAGACGGCGGCCAGCCATATCGTCCACAGCACCTTGAGCGCGGTCGGCAAACCGGCGCGGACACCTGGCCGGGCGGCCATGGGCTGCGGCGCCTTGGCGGCGGGAGTGGTTCCCCGCTTTGCCATCGAGCCGGTCTCCGGCAAGTCGCCGTGCAGCACGGCGAGATCGCCGTAGGTCACCGCTTCGTAAGCGAGCCCCATGCGGTCAAGGTACTCATCCATCTTCAGGCGGCCGTCCTCCAGCGCGGCGCGCAGCCGCTCGACGACTTCCTCCCGGTCAACGTCCGAGGCCCGCATCTTCCGGCGATCGTCCATCGCGTGCCTCCGCTTGTTGTCGCGTACTGGCCACATCACAGGATATTGACTATCGGTTTCCGGGCTGCAGCCAAGCACTGGCAGAGCTGCTTTCAGCGGCCGGGTTCACGCGCTCGGGGCTCGGGCAGCTGATGCGCGGTTCAGCTGACGTCGGCGAGTGCCTTGCGGTCGGCCTAAGCAGGACGGGCCGGCCGCGGGACGCGGCGGGCGATGCTGCCGCCCCACGGCTGCGCACGGCGGCCGACATGGGTCCGCCGCTACCTGGCCACGGCGGCGATGCGGTCGGGTCGGCCGGTGACCGGGGGCAGTGCCGGGACTCCGAAATCGAAGAGCGTGGCGGCGGCCGCTGCGGGGCTGGCGCCGGCGTCCCTGCCCGGCATGCCGGCGCCGGCGTCCCTGCTCGGCACGCCCATGCCGGCGCCGGCGTCCCTGCTCGGCACGCCCACGCCGGCGCCGGCGTCCCTGCTCGGCACGCCGGCGCCGGGCGCTTCCTTCGGTGTTAGCTTCCTTCGGTGTTAGCTGGAGAACTGGTAGATGGTTGTCGAGCTGAATACCTGGCCAGGGCGCAGGACCGTGGACGGGAAGTTCGGCTGGTTCGGCGAGTTCGGGAAGTGCTGCGTCTCGAAGGTGTAGCCGTCGCTTTGCCGGTAGACGTGGTTACTGATGCCCACCAGCGTCCCGTTGAGGAAGTTGCCGCTGTAGAACTGGACGCCGGGCTGGTCGGTCCAGACAGTCAGCTCACGTCCGCTCGCCGGATCCCACGCGTGGGAGGCGAGCCGCAGTCCGTCCATCGTCGGGCCGGTCTTGTTCAGTACCCAGTTGTGGTCGTAGCCCTGGGCGATGAGAAGCTGCCGGTTGTCCTCGTTGATCCGAGAGCCGATCGTGTGCGGGGTGGTGAAGTCGAAGGGGGTGCCCTTGACCGGGGCGAGCACGCCAGTCGGGATCTGCGTCTTGCCAGTCGGCGTGTAGCGGTTCGCGTTGATCTGCACGATCTGGCCATAGGTCGCGCCGGATGCCTCGCCCGCCAGGTTGAAATAGTCGTGGTTGGTGAAGTTGACCACTGTCGCCTTGCCCGCCACCGTAGCGTGATAGTGCATGCGCAACTCGTTGCTGTTGTTCAGGGTGAACGTGACGGTCTCTGTGAGAGTGCCGGGGTATCCCTGATCGCCATTGGGGCTGACGATCGTCATGGCGACGCCGGCCACGCCGGGCCCGTGCACTTCCTTGGCCGCATAGATGTGGTCGCCGAAGCCAATGAGCCCACCGTGCAGGCTGTTGCCGTTGTTGTTGATGGGGACGTGGTACCTCACGCCGTCAAGAACGAACGTGCCCTTCGCGATCCGGTTGCCGTAGCGGCCGATGTTCTCGCCGAAGTACGGGCCGCCGTTGGATGTCACCGGGGGACTGTCCTCGGTGACGTAATCCTTCAGCGTCTTGAAGCCGAGGATGACGTCGGCCAGCTTGCCGTTGCGGCCAGGTACCATGATCGATTGCTGGATGGCGCCGAAGGTGAGGAGCCTGACCCGCATGCCGTTGCAGTTGGTCAGGGTGTAGCGGTAAACCTTGGTCAGCTTCCCGGTGTACGGCTCGATGGTCTTGCCGAAGAACTGCTTCGTGACGGTCGGGCTGCCGCCGCACTGACGTGAGTGCGAGGCGGTCGCGGCGGGTGCCCGGCCCATGCCGAGTATGCCTAGGGTGGCCAACGCGAGAGCAGCCACCGCGGCAATGCGGACCGTTCTGCGTGCGTGCGGGCGTGTCAACGCTGTGTGCATGAAAGCTCCTTTGCTTTGTTGCGTGACGGAGCGGATCGACATGCCCGGCTAAAGCTGTCGATATAGCCCCATCACGGCATTGTGAGCGTGCACATCCGGAAATCACGCCGTTCTGGTCAGGAAACATCGGACGCACCGGGACGATCTTTCGTCCCTTTTCATCTGAGATACATGTGTTTCCCCAGCTAGAAGACGTAACTGTCGGCCAGCCAAGGCTCGCCATGTATCTCGCCAACTACAAAAATCTGACCTATTGGTCAACATGGCCGTAGGCAGCCATAACACCAGCCGGGCAGATCTGTCCAGAGCTAGCCTGCCGCCTGTGGGCGGCGGCCCCCGGCCCGCGATGTTATCCACAGGAGCCCGTAATCTCCGTGACCAGAAGACGCCCGGCTTCCAGGCTGGCCGCATGGAAGATAACCGTTCTGTCAGCCCGTCCTCGCCAGCCCAACCGTCCGCTCGCCCGACCGGCCCGACAGGTAACCCGACCGGCCCGACAGGTAACCCGACCGGCCCGACAGGTAAGTCGTCCGCTGGCACGCCGGGCCCGCCGTCCGCCCGCCCGACCGTTCGCGGTCGGCGGCAAGCCAGCAAAGGAGGCGACGGCCCGGCTCGCGTTGCGCCCCTGCAGCGAGTCCGGGTGGACTCGCCGGCCGGCGTCCTTGCCGTCGTACCTCATCTGCTGGGATTCCACCCAAGCAAGAGCTTCGTCGTGCTTGGCCTGGCCCCGCCGCGTGCCCGCGTCAAGCTCGGCTTCCGCTACGACCTCCCGGATCCGCCGGATGCCGCGGTGGCTGAGGAGATCGCAGGCCACGCAATGGCGATCCTGGCCCGGCAGCGGATCACGACGGCCATCCTGATCGGCTATGGCCCCGGGCACCTTGTCACGCCGGTCGCCGACGCGCTCCGTGCCGCGGCGGGCGGCGCCAGACTCCCGCTGCGCGAGGTGCTGCGGGTTGAGGATGGCCGCTATTGGTCCTACCTGTGCCATGACCCGGCCTGCTGCCCGGCGGAAGGAGTGCCGTACGACTCGTTCGCGCACCCGGCCGCCGCGGCGCTCGTGACGGCCGGGCTCCCCGCCTACCCCAGCAGGCAGGCGATGGTCCGGACCCTTGCGCCGGTGACAGGTGCTGCGGCCGAGTCGATGGCCGGTGCCACGGAGCGGGCGCGCAGGCGAGTTGCTGCGCTGCTCGCGGAGCAGCGGAGATCGGGGCGGAGCGGCGACGTGCTACAGCTGGTGGTCCAGGACGGGCGGCGTGCGGTCAGCGAGGCGATCAGTGCGTACCGCGACGGCGGACGGCTCGCTGACGACGACGAAACTGCCTGGCTGAGCGTGACCCTCGCCGACTTGCGGGTGCGCGACGACGCGTGGGCCCGGATGGACCCGGACTACACCGAAGTACACCTGCGCCTGTGGACCGACATCGTCCGCCGGGCGTGCCCGGCGTACGTGCCGGCGCCCGCCGCGCTGCTGGCGTTCACCGCCTGGCAGGCCGGCGAGGGCACTCTCGCCAATATCGCCATCGAGCGCGCTCTCGACGCGGACCCCCAGTACTCGATGGCGCTGCTGCTGAGCGACGTGCTCGACGCGGGTGTGCCGCCATCCGAAGCGCGATTGCCGATGACGCCAGAAGAGGTCGCGGAGAGCTACGCCCGCGCCGAGCCGGGCACTTGAGTCCCAGCACTCGATTCAGGTCGCGGGAGCCTCATGAGCCCGATCCCGAAGCGGCCAGAGCGCGCACGCATGCCCATCGATGTCCCGTTGGTATGCGCCGGCGAATACCAACGGGACATCGATCAAGTTCGGACGGCGATCAGGTTCGGACGGGACGGGGCCGCCGGGCTACAGGTCCAGCGGGCAGCGCGGCGAGGAGGCGACCCTCGGGGTACCGCAAAGCGGCTGGCGGCAGGCTCGACGGCCGGCCGCTGAGCAAGACCCGCAGCGAGCCCCTGCTGGTCTCACAGGCGGTGTCGGCCTCGCGTGCGGTCCCGGAGCCGGCCGGGCTGGCCCTCTGGGGCTGACCGGAACCGTTGCGGCCGGCTCCGGCCCGGCGCAGTGCCTGGGCGGCAACGGCGGTCGCGGATCCGAACAACGCAGCACCGGGCAGCGCGCGGCCGATCAGGTCAGCGGCGAGCTCGTACTCAGTGCAGCCAAGCACGATCGCGCCGCAGCCAGCGGGAGTCCGAGCCGCCGCGTCGGACACCGCGGCGCGGGCCGCTGCCTCGTCGCCGGCGTGGATCGCGTCAGCCAGCCCGGCACAGGCGACCTCCGTGACCTGCGCTGAGGCCGCGAACTCGATGATGAGCTGGCGCTGATAGGCGCTGCCCGTGGTGGCCGCGGTCGCCCAGATCGCGACCGCGCTGCTGAACGCCGCGGCAGGCTTGATCGCCGGAACGGTCCCGACCACCGGGATGCCGGGCTCGAACTCCTCGCGCAGCGCCCCGAGCGCATGCACGGAGCCGGTGTTGCAGGCGAACACCAGCACGTCAGGCTGGAAGGCGGCGGCGGCCCGGGCGCAAGAGAGCGAGCGCTGGGCGATGTCGCCTGGCGCCCGTGCCCCCCACGGCATCCCGTCCGGGTCCATGGAGAGCACCAGATCGGCGCCAGGGCGAAGCCTGTGCAGCTGTGCGGCGGCGGCCAGCAACCCGAGACCTGAGTTGAGCAGCGCGATCCGCATGCGCCAACTCTAGGAGGTCGCGGGCCGGCGATTGCCGCGATCAGCCAGGCACGGGCCGGCCGGTGAGATCCGGCCGGCCGCCGCCCGCGGCCGAGGACCGTGCAGGTGTCGCTGTGTACCTGGCGACACATTGAGGTGACCGCCGCCGCCGGAAGCCGCCAGGCAGGGCGCGGACACTGAGAAGATCGGCTGGACCAGGATAAACTTCGTGAGTCGTTCGCCCAGTTCGGCGTAGACGTTGGCCATAATGCCCACCTTCGTGCATTCTGCGGGGAGGCAGATGTGCTGCGAGGGGAGCGCGTTGTGATCGACGTCACGGATGCAGGCGATCCCAGCGATCGCGACCAAGGGCAGTTCCCCGCAGTGGCGCCGTCGTTGTCCGCGCAGCCAGTGCGTAAACCGGCTGCGCAGCCAGTGCGTAAACCGGCTGCGCACCAGGCTGCCGTTGCCGACCTGCAGGCCGCCTACGCCGCGATCCCGCCGGGCAGCCCGATCCGGCTGGCCAAGCGCACATCGAACCTGTTCAGGTTCGCCCCCAGCACGGGCACGCGCACCGGCAAGGCCGCCAGCAGCAGCGCGGCCAACGGCACCGGCACAAGCACTGGCACTGGCACGGGCGCACGCGCGAGAGCTACCGCCCCCGGCCTTGACGTGTCCTCCTTCGGACGGGTGCTCAGCGTCGATCCGGAGTCGCGGACGGCGGTCACCGGCGGGATGACCACTTACGAGGACCTTGTCGATGCCACGCTGCGGCACGGCCTGATGCCGCTGGTCGTCCCGCAGCTGAAGACGATCACCATCGGCGGTGCCGTGACCGGCCTGGGCATCGAGTCCAGCTCACTGCGCAACGGCATGCCGCACGAGTCGGTGATCGAGATGGAGATCCTTACCGGCGACGGGCGGGTGGTCATCGCTGCCGCGGGCAACGAGCACGACGCGCTCTACCGCGGCTTCCCGAATTCCTACGGCACGCTCGGCTACGCGCTTTCGCTCACGATCGAGCTTGAGCCGGTCACGCCGTACGTGCACCTCCGGCACTTCCGCTTCGCCGCGCCCGAGGAATGCATGGACGCGGTCGCGACGATCGCCGCCGAAGGCAGCCTCGGCGGTCACCGGGCCGACTTCGTCGATGGCACGGCCTTCGGCCTCGACGAGCTGTACCTGACCGTCGGGTCGTTCAGCGAGGTAGCGCCGTGGCTGAGCGACTACACCAGGGAGCGCATCTACTACCAGTCCATCCGCGGCCCGCACGAGGACTTCCTCACGATCGGTGACTACCTGTGGCGGTGGGACACCGACTGGTTCTGGTGCTCGCGTCCCTTCGGCGTGCAGCGCCCGGTCATCCGGCGGCTCTGGCCGCGCAGGTACCGCCGCTCCGACGTGTACAGGAAGCTGGTCGCGCTGGACCGCAGGCACGGCCTGTCCGCGACCATGAACGCGCGCCGCGGCGTGCCCCAGCACGAGGACGTCATCCAGGACGTGGAGATCCCGGTCGAGCGGGGCGCCGAGTTCCTGCGATCGTTCGCGGCAGGCGTCGGCATGAACCCGGTCTGGATGTGCCCGCTACGGCTGCGCGGGGATCAGGCCTGGCCGCTTTACCCGCTGGAGCCGCGGCAGGCCTACGTGAACTTCGGCTTCTGGGGCACTGTCCCGCTGCCGCCCGGCCGCGCTGACGGCTACCACAACCGGCTTGTCGAGGACCTGGTCACCGCCCTGGGCGGGCATAAAGGGCTGTACTCGACATCTTTCTACTCGCAGGAGGACTTCTGGGCGCTCTACAACGGCCAGGCACTCGCGGCGCTCAAGGGTGAGTACGACCCGGCCGGCCGGCTGGCCGGCCTGTACGACAAGTGCGTCCGCGGGCAGTGACGAGGTTCGCGGGCAGTGACGAGGTTCGCGGGCAGTGACGAAAGGAGTGGGGACATGGCACTGGCCGATGTGTTCCAGAGGGTCGCGGGGCCGGACGCCCCGGTGGCGTTCCACGCCTACGACGGAAGCAGCGCCGGAGCGGAGAACGCGCCGGTCAGGATTACCGTCCGCTCGCCGACCGCGGTGTCCTACCTGGCCCAGGCGCCCGGCGGGCTCGGGCTCGCCCGCGCGTACGTGTCCGGCCACCTCGACGTCGAGGGCGACATGTACGCGGCGCTGGCCCGGATGATCCAGGCGCAGCGGATGGACCTGGATTTTTCCGAACGGATAAGAGTGCTCCGTCAGCTCGGCGGACCCCGTGTCCTGCTGCCGCGGATCCCGCCGCCGCCGCAGGAAGTCAGGGTCAACCGCAGGTGGCTGTCCGGGCGGCGGCACTCGAAGGTCCGGGACGCGAGCGCGATCTCGCACCACTACGACGTCTCCAACACCTTCTACGAGTGGGTGCTCGGCCCGTCAATGGCCTACACCTGCGCCTGCTACCCGACGCAGGACGCCAGCCTCGAGGAAGCCCAGGCGAACAAGTTCGACCTGGTGGCTCGCAAGCTGGGCCTGCGGCCCGGGATGCGGCTGCTGGACGTGGGCTGCGGCTGGGGTTCCATGGTCATGCACGCGGCCCGGGAGTACGGCGTGCACGCGCTCGGCGTCACGCTGTCGCAGGAGCAGGCGATCTGGGCGCAGCGGGCGATCAAGGAGGCCGGGCTGACCGAGCTGGCCGAGGTCCGGCACCTGGACTACCGGGACGTCACGGAGACCGGTTTCGACGCGGTCAGCTCTATCGGGCTGACCGAGCACATCGGCAAGGCGCAGCTGCCCGGCTACTTCGCGTTCCTGTACGGAAAGCTGAAGCCGCAGGGCCGGCTGCTCAACCATTGCATCACCAGGACGGACAGCACCGAGCCGGCCCGGCGGCCCGACGGGTTCATCTACCGCTACGTCTTTCCCGACGGGGAGCTGGAGGCGCCCGGGCACCTGGTCTCGCTAATGCACGATGGGGGTTTCGAGGTCCGGCACGAGGAGAACCTGCGCGAGCATTACGCCAAGACGCTGGCCGGCTGGTGCGCGAATCTGGACCGGCACTGGGACGAGGCAGTCGCCGAGGTGGGCGAGGGCACGGCCCGGGTGTGGCGGCTCTACATGGCTGGCTCGCGGCTCGGGTTCGAGCGAAACCAGATCCAGCTGCACCAGGTCCTTGGCGTCCGGCTTGGCGCGAACGGTGAGTCGGGCATGCCGCTGCGGCCCGACTGGGAACCCGCCGCCAGCGCCTTACGGTAGCCGCCAGCGCCTTACGGTAGCCGCCAGTGGGGCATCAGGCGCCGGAGGTCACCTGCGTCAGGCGCCCGCAGCCGATCACGTCATTCAGGCATCCGCCTCCGGCTTTCCGGCATCCGCCTCGGGCGCATCAGGCATCCGCCTCCGGCGTCCGCCTCCGGCTTTCCGGCGTCCGCCTCCGGCGCATCAGGCATCCGCCTCCGGCTTTCCGGCATCCGCCTCCGGCGCATCAGGCATCCGGCTCCGGCGCAGCACGGCCGGCCGCGGCGGGCCGCCGGTAGCTCTCGGCGACGATGAACGCCAGGTCGAGTGCCTGGCCGCGGTTGAGCCTGGGGTCGCAGGCGGTCTCATACCGCTGGTGCAGGTCGGCGGCGGCGATCTGGTGGCTGCCGCCGACGCACTCGGTGACGTTGTCGCCGGTGAACTCGATGTGGATGCCGCCGGGGTGCGTGCCGAGGCCGCGGTGCACCTCGAAGAATCCGCGCAGCTCGTCGAGCACGTCGTCGAACCTGCGGGTCTTGTGCCCGCTCGGCGCCTCGAACGTGTTGCCGTGCATCGGGTCGCAGACCCACGCGACCGGTGCGCCGCTGGCGGCGACCGCCCGGACCAGCGGCGGCAGCGCGTCGCGTACCCGGCCCGCTCCCATCCGGGCGATCAGGGTGAGCCGCCCGGGCTGAGCGTCCGGATTCAGCCTGGCGATCAGCGCGAGGACGTCGGCTGGCCTGGCGTCAGGGCCGAGCTTGACCCCGACCGGATTGCGGATGCCGCTGGCGAACTCGACGTGCGCCCCGTCGATCGCCCTGGTCCGCTCGCCGACCCAGAGAAAATGCGCCGAGGTGTCGTAGGCGAGACCGGTCCGCGAGTCGATTCTGGTCAGGGCCTGCTCGTAGTCCAGGACCAGCGCCTCGTGGCTGGAGTAGAACTCGACGGAACGCAGCTCGTCGGGGTCGGCGCCGCAGGCACGCATGAACGCGAGCGCCCGGTCGATCTCGCCGGCCAGCCGCTCGTACCGCTGGCCGGACGGGCTGCGCGCGACGAAGTCCTGGTTCCACGCGTGCACCTGGTGCAGGTCCGCGTAGCCGCCAGTGGTGAAGGCCCGGCACAGGTTTAGCGTGACGGCTGAGAAGTTGTACGCGCGGATCATCCGGCCGGGATCGGGGCGGCGGGCGGCCGCGGTGAACTCGAGCCCGTTGATGGCGTCGCCCCGGTAGGCGGGCAGCCGCTCGCCGCCGCGTACCTCGTCGGGAGTCGACCTGGGCTTGGCGAACTGCCCGGCCATCCTGCCTATCTTGACGATCGGCACCTGCGCGCCGTAGGTCAGCACCACGGCCATCTGCAGCAGCGTCCGCAGCTTGCCGCGCACCGCGTCGGCGGTCGCGCCGGCGAAGGTCTCGGCGCAGTCGCCGCCCTGCAGCACGAACGCCTCGCCGCGGCTGACGGCCGCGAGGCGCTCGGTGAGCAGGTCGCACTCACCGGCGAAGACCAGCGGCGGGAGTACAGCGAGCTCGGCGGTCACCTCGCTGACACGCGGCTGATCCGGCCACCCGGGCTGCTGCGCCACGGGCCGGCTCCGCCAACTGGCGTGCCCTGTGCTCGCGGGGTCGGCGGCAGTGGCGGCGGCGTCGATCATGCCCTCACGCTACGCGCCGTCCGGAGCCGGCCGCCTTCCGGCCGCCGGACAGGGCCGGCCGGGCTGGGGGACGGGGCCGGCCGGGCTGGGGGACGGGGCCGGCCGGGCTGGGGGACGGGGCCGGCCGCGCGGGCGGACAGGTCGGCCGGGCTGGGGGACAATGGCCGGATGCTGGAGCCAGCGAACGCGCCCCGCCGTGACATCGTCCTGCTCGGCTCGACCGGATCGATCGGGATCCAGGCCGCCGACATCGTCCGGCGCAACCCCAGCCGGTTCCGGGTGGCCGGCCTTGCGGCCGGCGGCGGTAACCCTGCGCTGCTGGCCAGCCAGGCGCTGGAGTTCAGGGCCGAGGTGGTCGCGGTCGCCAGGGACAGCGCCGCCAGCGACCTGCAGCGGGCGGTGACGTCCCAGGCCGCGACGCTGGGACTGCGGGCCGGGCAGCTGCCGAAGATCCTGGCCGGGCCCGACGCGGTCGCCAGGGTCGCGGCGTGGCCGTGCGACGTCGTGCTGAACGCGGTGACCGGAGCGGTCGGGCTCGCCGCCACGCTGGCCGCGCTGGACGCCGGGCGCGTGCTCGCGCTGGCCAACAAGGAATCGCTGATCATGGGCGGGCCGCTGGTGACGGCGCGGGCCGCCCCCGGCCAGATCGTGCCGGTCGACTCCGAGCATTCCGCGATCGCGCAGTGCCTGCGCAGCGGGCACGCCGAGGAAGTCCGGCGGCTGGTGCTGACCGCGAGCGGGGGGCCGTTCCTGCACCGGAGCCGCGCGGAACTCGACGACGTCACCCCGGAGCAGGCGCTGGCGCATCCCACCTGGAACATGGGCCCGGTCATCACGATCAACTCCGCGACGCTCGTTAACAAGGGAATGGAGCTCATCGAGGCGCACCTTCTCTTCGGTATCGGGTTCGACCGCATCGACGTCGTGGTGCACCGGCAGTCGGTGGTGCACTCCATGGTGGAATTCACCGACGGATCGACGATCGCCCAGGCCAGCCCACCCGACATGCGGATCCCGATCGCGCTGGCGCTGGGCTGGCCCGGCCGGGTGGCCGGTGCCGCGCCGGCGATCGACTGGACCGCGTCGCACACGTGGACGTTCGAGCCGCTCGACACGGCTGCCTTCCCCGCGGTGGCGCTGGCCCGGCAGGCCGGAGCGGCGGGCGGGGCCGCTCCCGCCGTGTACAACGCCGCCAACGAGGAATGCGTCGATGCTTTCCTGGCCCGGCGCATCCCGTTCGCCGGGATCGTCGATACGGTTGCGCGGGTAGTCTCTGAGCATGATGGTTCCGGCCGGGACGTCACGGCAATCCAGGACGTGCTCGCCGCGGATCACTGGGCCAGGAACCGGGCGCGCGAGCTGACGGGAGCGGGGCCCCGGCGGCCGGCCTGAGACCGCGCGCGGGACACCTGGGAAGGGAGAGGCGGCCGGATGGGCCTGCTGCTTGGCTGGATCATCTTCGTCGTCGCGCTGCTCTTCTCGATCATGCTGCACGAGGCGGGTCACTTCGTCACCGCCAAGAAGTTCCACATGAAGGTCACCCAGTTCTTCGTCGGCTTCGGCCAGACGTTGTGGTCGACGACCAGGGGCGAGACCGAGTACGGCGTCAAGGCGCTTCCCCTCGGCGGCTTCGTGAAGATCACCGGCATGACGGCGCTGGAGGACGTCGATCCCGCCGACGAGGCACGGTCGTTTCGCGAGCAGCCCGGCTGGCAGCGGGCGATCGTGCTGGCGGCAGGCTCGTTCATGCACTTCGCCCTCGCCTTCTTCCTGCTGATCGTGCTGGCGCTCGGGGTCGGGCTGGTGAACGTCGACTCCACGAAGATCGGCACCGTCGGCAGCTGCGTCCCGGCCAGCGCGGCCGCGCTGAAGTCGGGTTCGTGCCAGCACAGCCTGGGCACCGCCCCGGCGAGGCTGGCGGGGATCAGGTCCGGAGACAAGATCATCGCCATTGCCGGCACCCGGGTAAGCACCTGGACGCAGCTCGGCGCGGCCATCCGCGCGCAGCCCGCGGGCAAGCCGCTGGCCATCACCGTGCTGCGGGACGGGCGCCAGTTCGTGCTGCACGCCAGCCCGGCCCGCGTGCCCGGCCGTAGCGGGTCTTACCTGGGGATCGGGAACACCGAGATCTTCCAGCGGCTGAGCCCGCTGAGCGCGGTGTCGTACGCCGGGTCGACCTTCGGCGAGGTGCTGACCGGGTCGGTGGCGGCGGTGGGGCACCTGCCCGCGGCGATCCCCGATCTGTTCGCCAAGGACAGGTCGCGTACCCCGGCCGGCCAGGTGTCCAGCGTCGTCGGCGTCGGCGGCCTCACCGCCCAGGCGGTGGCCGCCAAGGACGGCTGGCAGACGAAGGTCCAGATCGTCCTGCTGATCGTCATCTCGCTGAACATCTTCGTCGGCGCCTTCAACCTGCTGCCGCTGCTGCCGCTGGACGGCGGGCACCTCGCCGTGGTGATCTACGAGCGGGTGCGGGCGTGGCTGGCCAGGCTGCGCGGCAGGCCCGACCCCGGCCTGGTGGACATGCGTAAGCTGGTGCCGCTGAGCGTCGGGGTGTTCGCGGTGCTCGTCGGGTTCGGGCTGCTGCTCATCACGGCTGACATCTTCAATCCGATCCACTTCGTGCAATGACCCGATCCACTTGACATCCGATCCACTTGACAACCGATCCACTTCCTGGCAATGAGGCGATCACCGTCATGACTGTCGATCTTGGCCTGCCGCAGCTGCCCGCCGAGCCGCTCGCGCCGCGCCGCAAGTCCCGCCAGATCATGGTGGGCAAGGGCAAGCACGCTGTCCCTGTCGGCGGCGGCGCGCCGGTCTCGGTCCAGTCGATGACCACCACGGTCACCGCGGACGTGAACGCGACGCTGCAGCAGATCGCCGAGCTGACCGCGACGGGCTGCCAGATCGTCCGCGTCGCCGTGCCGTCGCAGGACGACGCCGACGCGCTGCCCGAGATCGCGCGCAAGTCGCAGATCCCGGTGATCGCCGACATCCACTTCCAGCCGAAGTACGTGTTCGCCGCCATCGACGCGGGCTGCGGGGCGGTGCGGGTGAACCCGGGCAACATCAAGGCGTTCGACGACAAAGTCGCCGACATCGCCCGCGCGGCCGGTGACGCCGGGGTGCCGATCAGGATCGGCGTCAACGCGGGCTCGCTGGACAAGCGGCTGCTGGCCAAGTACGGCAGGGCCACGCCGCAGGCGCTGGTGGAGTCGGCGCTCTGGGAGTGCTCGCTGTTCGAGGAGCACGGCTTCACCGACATCAAGATCTCGGTCAAGCACCACGATCCGGTCGTCATGATCAACGCCTACCGGCTGCTCGCGCAGCAGTGTGACTACCCGCTGCACCTGGGGGTGACCGAGGCCGGGCCCGCGTTCCAGGGCACCGTCAAGTCGGCGGTGGCGTTCGGCGCGCTGCTCGCCGAGGGGATCGGCGACACGATCCGGGTGTCGCTGTCCGCGCCTCCGGTCGAGGAAGTCAAGGTCGGTGCCGCCATCCTGGAATCCCTCGGGCTGCGCGACCGGGGCCTGGAGATCGTGTCCTGCCCCTCCTGCGGGCGCGCCCAGGTGGACGTCTACAAGCTGGCCGACGAGGTGACCGCGGCGCTGGACGGGCTGGAGGTCCCGCTGCGGGTCGCGGTGATGGGCTGCGTCGTCAACGGCCCAGGCGAGGCGCGGGAGGCCGACCTCGGCGTCGCCTCGGGCAACGGCAAGGGCCAGATCTTCGTCAAGGGCGAGGTGGTCAAGACGGTCCCTGAGTCGCAGATCGTGGAGACGCTCATCGAAGAGGCGATGAAGCTCGCTGCGGCGATCCCGGCCGCGGAAGGCTGAGCCGGGCGGGTTCCTGGGCAGCGGGTTCCTGGGTCCGCCGGTTCCTGGGCCGGGGCGCCGCGGCGGCGTTCAGCCGCGTGCCGCCGTGCTGGCACGGCCATCCGCGATCACGAGCTGACCGACCCGGTCGGCCACCAGTGCTTGCGCGTCCGCCGGCAGCCCGCCGTCGGTGATCAGGGTGTCCACGTCCTCCAAGCTGGCAAACGAGCTCAGCCCGACGATCCCCCACTTAGTGTGATCGGCGATGACCGTGACCCGGCGCGCCGAGCGCATGAAGGCACGGTTGGTCTCCGACTCCGCCAGGTTGGGCGTGGTGAGCCCGGCGGCCGGGTCGATGCCGTGGCAGCCGATGAAGAGCAGGTCGAAATGCAGTGACCGGATCACGAGGTCGGCGACCGGGCCGACCAGGGCGTCGGAGGGGGTGCGGAGCCCGCCGGTGAGTATCACCGCGGACCGGCCCGGGCCGCTTTCCGCGGGATGTGCGCCCTCCATCAGGTTCGCGGCCCGGACGGAGTTCGTCACTACCGTGAGCCTGGGGATCTCGCGCAGGTGCCGGGCCAGCTCGAAGGTGGTGGTCCCGGCGGAGAGCGCGATCGCGGTACCCGGGGCGACCAGGGCGGCGGCCGCCCTCGCGATGGCCTCCTTCTCCGACCGCTCGAGCAACGACTTGGCGTGGAAGCCAGGCTCGTGGCTGCTCGGCACGCCCGGCACCACCGCGCCGCCGTGCACCTTCTCGATCAGCCCTGCCCTGGCCAGCACCTCCAGGTCGCGGCGGACGGTCATGTCCGAGACGCCGAGGCGCTGGGTGAGGTCACTGACCCGGGCGCTGCCCGCGCGCAGGACCTCCTGCAGTATCATCGACTGCCGGTGCTTGGCGAGCATCTCTCAGCCTTCCCGCGCCGCGCGCAGTCCGGCCGCCCGCATTGCGCCCGGCGGCCTCCCGCGCAGCGCCCGGCGCCCGCCCGCACTGCGCCCGGTGCCGGTCAAGGCGCCATTATCACATGTTGATATCTGGTGAGAGTTGTTCATTGACGAGCATCTCTGGCTGTTCTAGCTTATGGCATCACGGCTTTGTCACTTCCGAGCATGCAAGCGCGTGAGCGCAGACACACCTGACAGCGCGTCAGGGCAGCCGGGCCGCACATCACAGGCCCGGCCGCTGTCCAGCATGCCCGGGTGCGGCACGGCACCGGACCGCTCCGTCGATGCACGGCCTCAGGTGGATCCTCGACGGATAGCCACGAGACAAGGAAGTCAGGTGGCCATGAGCGACGGCATCATCCGCCGGACCTCAACGGCCAGGATCCAGGCTTCCGCCCGGCTGCAGGTAACAAGGCGGCCTGCTGCCGACGGCGGTGAGGTCGTCATCATCGACAGGCAGCCATCCCAGCACCACAGGCAGTCAGCCCGGCACGACGTGGGGCAGCGTTCTGCCCGCAGGACACTATCCGGAGGTTAGCAATGGACAAAGTCCACCCTAAGGTCGAAGAAGCGATCGATACGCTCAACATGCACGACAGCCCGACCCGGCGGCGCCTGCTCAAGGGCACCGGCCTGGTCAGCGCGACCGCCGCGGCCTCCGCGCTGCTCGCGGCGTGCTCGTCGAGCAGCAGCGCGGCCCCGGCCGCGAAGGCCGCGGGGGTGGGAGACTTCCCGAAGACCCCGGCCTGGAAGTTCTGGTTCGTCAACCACGTCTACGCGAACCCGTTCTTCGTGCCGACCCAGTACGGCTTCCAGGACGCCGCCGCGCTGCTCGGCCTGCCCAAGCCCAACTGGGGCGGCTCGGCGTCGACCTCCAGTGTCTCGCAGATGGTGAGCTACCTGGAAACCGCGATCTCGGCCAACGCGGACGGGATCGCGACCACCGTGATCAGCCCCACCGGGTTCACCTCGCCG